>Ga0209639_1000384_pt1 | contig 65441 bp, 62 predicted proteins | sample EPASupsiteHSE605_FD_187268 | JGI IMG/M metagenome (GOLD analysis project Ga0209639, IMG submission 187268) | Bioremediated contaminated groundwater from EPA Superfund site, New Mexico - Sample HSE6-05 (SPAdes) (version 2) | ecosystem: Environmental > Aquatic > Deep subsurface > Groundwater >... | reverse complement strand
ACTGGCACGCATTCCAAGGTGTCATGACCTCGATAACGTAGTCTTTGTTGCAAGACTTAGGCTGGTCAACTGAGCTTATAAAGATTTCTCCCTACAAGCCTCCGGCTTTAGCCGTGGGGTAGTTGACACTTGTTCCCGCCAGACTACTAGCGTGCCTATCACGCTGGCAATGGTACATTAGCAATATTCTCTGACCGAATATCGGCGCTAACTACAGAGTTGATTGAATTGACATTGATCATTTTACACACTCTCCTTCTTTTTTTCTTTATCAAAACTTTTCTATATAAAAAAAGAGGCCTTATGCTATTTTGCCTAAAGTTGGCAATAGTAACATAAGACCTCTTGTGAGATTCTATAATTCAAGATCCCTGAAATAATCCAAGGATAAATTATCAATTAATAAATTCGAACATGATCCGAATTCTAAACTCTCATTCGCACCAATCCAGTAGTACGAAGAAGACATTCGCAAAAATGCGAGGGGAAGAGTTATAAATATAAATTTAGTATAGCATAAAGGTTCAAAATATAAAAGGGGCAGGTTATATGAAAACCCTGCCCCGATAGGTATAATCTTTAACTTAGTCCTAATTGTTTCTTAGCATAGATCACGCAATTACCATAGTCGTAATGTTCATAGACAAGTTTACCCCCATGGCAAACCTGATAATTCCCATCATAATAAATGTCAAAGCTATCAACTTTTTGAATTCCCTCGTTCTCATCCTTTTCCCATCTTGCTATTTTATTTACAAAAAGCTTGCCTTTAATTGTAGCATGTATCATTATAATTCCACCCTTCAATTATATCGCTCCACCCTCATTGCCACCAAATGCACCGGCCGGCAACTCCCACTTATCTGTAAAAAAATCGTCCACGGTAAAATTACCGTTTAATGCTTTTTCTACCCAATCTGAGGCGAGAGCTGTCTTGTTTAACCTCCGAAGGCTTCCTCGATTAGCCATTTCTTGTAGACTATATTTTGAATCAACGTTGAATTCAAGTTCTATTTCCTTTTCACGCCACATGTTAAAGTGACTTGGAATTACTTCACGAAGCATCGCCCAATGGTCCGGCGAGGAAAAGACGCAGCAGCAGCAGCTCGTCCTACTCCAGCCAAGGATATAGGCTGGATGCGGTACTATACGCCACTTTTCAATGATGCCCCATACATCCTCTTCGGAAAAATCAATAACACTTCTCCAATGATGCACGATTCTTGTCCTAGTTGAACAACGATGTAGCTCAGTTGTGGCATATTTAGACCTTGCCGCGGACTCTTCTCTTCGTTCTCCTGTAAACACAAGAATTTTTATGGGCTGCTCAATACTCCCTCTGAAGTCAGGAAAATTGGTCAATGCTCGGGCAAATACTTCAATCTTGAGATTTGAACTGCACCAGCGTGTCCGAAGTGAAGCGGCCTTAGCCGGAAATTTACGCCTGGTAGAAATGGAACCCTGCGTCGTTGGTAATTCAATAATCCCTAAGTCCGTTTCAAACCCCACGCCTAGACTCATACGATCTTCCCTCATTAATTCTCCTAGAAACCCACCATCTCTCCACTGAAAGCGTACCTTAATTCCCAACGCCTCTCCCATGACACGAACGTAATTTTCCGTCACAGGCCAATCAGCAAACGGTGTCGCAAAGCCAGGTCTCCCATCAATGGATTGATGCCACAGTTCAATCTTTTCCTTTGGAACCCCTTGGTTAAGAAAATAGAGAAGACCAGCTAGTGAATCTTTACCACCAGAAGTTGCAATTAAAATTTTGTCATAGGAATCTAATGGAAGCAACTCCACTTTCCTAGTATTGAGAGCACTTTCCACAACTTCCCGTGATAACACCGGTACGTCCCAAAAGGCCAGTTGTGAATTGTTCATGACGCATCTCTCAAGCCTTGTGGAATATCGCACTCTCCGATATCCCCATCCCAAAGCAGCTCCGCCGGACACTTCTTGGGATCAAACGGTTTCATCATACACTCACCCAACACATCTTCACTGGGACACTTTGCTGTGTTACACATCTTGCTTATATCTCTCCCCTCATAATTAAACGAGTGTGTTTAAAGCTTAAAAATTTCCTCAAGATTGTATTTTGAATCTACGTTAAACTCTAGTTCCCTTTCTTTCTCGCGCCACAAATTAAAGTGACTAGGAATAACCTCTCGCTTCTCCTTTGGAACCCCTTGGGAAATAAACATACCGTAATGGAGTTTTTGCCCGACAGAAACAAGCCAGTGTTATTTGGACCTTAACTCATCTATAAATGCCTTTACTTTAACAAACTCCTCATCGGTAACGTATATCTGTTGTTTCTTGCGTCCAGTCAACTTGCGTCCTGCTCCAGGACGATAACCACCGTGGATAGGATTATTTTGACAGTCACGATTATAGCTTACTAGGGAGCAACTTGAGCAATCGCCGTTATTTTGAGTGCAGTATGGTTTAATCATTTTTTAATCTTCCTTTTTGCTTCACATAGTTTTTGCGGTAAATATTTGATGCATCTTTACCTATAAATTCTTCAATTTCATATTTTGTCCCAAAATCAGAAATAATATGGAATTGATTTTTTTCTTTGATGTTTATGAGGTAACCAGATTCACAACTTTTTGCCACATTACCTGGTTTAAGAGATTTCCACCATCGTATAAGTTCCTGGTTTCTTTCCCGTGGGAATTTTGACGAAACCCCACAAGATTTGCATTGTACCCATGTTACATATGTCCTATACCTAAAACCTCCTACTATATATGCTTTTTTCCTGCCGCATTTAGGACAGGTAAAATGTCTAAGGCTTTTCATTATTATCATCCTTTCGCGTAGTTCAGTGCTTTTTAGTAAAATACTCCCACTTGTACCCTGCCGCTGTTTTATTATTTTCGGACAACTCGGGGGAAGCAAATCCATGTTGCTGTCCAAGCATAATTTTATCCTTTAGTTCAAATCGGGATATTCCATGCATCCATGTGCGTTAGGGGATTAACAAATTTTGGTGATGATATGTAAAAAGACCACCATCAGGCAGTCTTTAAACTGAATAACTATACATTTTATTTGCATAAATATTGCTGGATAATTTTTACTCCACCATAAAGTTAAAAGAACCATAAATGACAAATTATCGTCTGGTGATTCATAGGAAATATCCATTCCTTTAGCAATAATTCGTGAAATCATTTCATAAAGTTTGAACATAATTCACTCCCCTTCATCATCTCGGAAAATGTTAAGCCGCATCATTCGAAATATCTTCCTTTTGTTTTACATCAATCTTCTCAATGGCCCTCACATTCTTGCCTGGGGGACGCTCCGATCTATGCCCAAAACTATGTGTCGTAATTGTCTTTGCGACGTCTTGCAGGGCATAACCTACAGAGCCGTTCATCACCCTCTTTAACTTCTGCTTATCAACCGACAACACTGCAAAGGGGTCTTCCCCAAACGATGCGAGCATCCTGTAAACCTCTTCCGCATTCCAACTAGACGTTGTCCCTTCCCAATCTGCGAAGAACTCGCCATTAGTCTCCACATATCCGTGCTTGAAAGTTCCCTTTTTCAGGATATCTTTGGCCCTGGATAAATACGACTCAAGGACTAAAACACTCTTAGCAAGCTCTTTCAAATTTCCCATTTCTAAGCTGTCCACCAATTGCTTTTCTTCTGTCTTTATGGAGCAAACTCCAGCATAACCGCACCAATCGCAGTACCAACTCGGAGTCGGAGGGAACGCCTCACGACCAATTTCTAATGAAGCGTCCACTTCCCTAACATGTTCAATATAGTCTTCTAGAAGCAAATCAAGATACTCATCTGTAAATACCGTTGAATCTTCTTTTTTATTAGCAAGAAACCTAACTGTACAATTAATTCTTTCCGCTGCATAACCCATTTCCCGTAAGGCAAGCGCATAGGTCGCTAGCAATGGATCCCCTTGTGCTTCAAAGACGGATATCCCAGTCTTAAAAGCAATCGCTTCCACTGTTCCATCTGCACGAGCAAGAAAAAGATTGATTTTTCCTCGAAGAACATGGCCTTCCGTTGTTAAAGGTATCTCATACCCCATTTTTGAGGAGATCACAATACATTCTTCATAGTTAAAACCAAGCAATCCGAATCGTACCATAGGTGACAAACCTGCTAACGCCGATTTACTGTGATGCCCAGGAGTCGCTAATAACGTAATAGCATCCTCAGCAAAAGACTTTACTTCCCTAGCCGTCGATTTAATTTGCTGCCCACGCAGATTCATTTCTTTATAGAGATTGTCCAGTGCTAATCGAACAATATTCCCTAACTCCAATTCAGGAGAAACGAGTTCCCTATAATGATTCACATAGCGATGAAAATATGCCTCCGGGCAACGTTCGAATAGTTCTTTCTTCGGATGAGACGTTTCAAGCATCATGCCGCCATACCATCTACCGCTAAAAAAGCATCAACAGCGTCATCAATCTCAGCCTCGCTTAAAGGAAAGAACGTCTCTACCCCATCCTTAGCTAGAAAACTAACATTACAAATTAAGATACCGTTGTAAAATACAGCAAACCCCACAGTCTTACCCTCCACAAAGGGGATGCAACGAAAATCTAAACCCGTACGGTTTAATAAATTGGTCTCAACACGTTTTCCTAATAAAGATGTTTTCGTAAAATATTCAGTCATTTTTTAATACACTCCTTTATTCTCTAGTTAACTAGATTTTTTAAGGTTTAATAATCCATTGCGATGTTTCCAAATTAAAAAATCGTCAGCACCTTTGCCCTGGGATATATCCCACTCGGCTTTAATCATAACGATGGTTGGAAACTCCTCTAATACCGCTTGTTCAAGTTGCCGCTCGAAGCCAAGGACATCAGGATTAACCCGTTTGTCCATATCATAGGCTAGCTTAACCCCCATCGGCATAAGCTTACGAAGGATTGGAATCGCCAAGCGATAAGTACCTACTCCCGGTACCGAAATGCAAGTTTGCCCTGTCAAATATCGGATGACGTCTGCCTTTTTTTCTCCTTCGGTAATCCAAACTAGGGTATCATCCCCCCGCGCTACATGACAGACAACTCCACTTGGAGTGCCATTATAACGATCCGGAGAAGCAAACCATTTTACTTTACCCTCTACTTTACCATTATCTTTAATCTGAGGATGGTCCAAGCGGATTCTAAGTCGAATAATAAACCCGTCTACATCGGTTACGGGAATGAAATAACCATCCTGCGCTGCAAAGGTCCAAAAACGCCCATGCTTCCCTTCTGCTTGAAAGAAACCCGGAATTCCCTCTAACGAAAATCCCAACTCTCTTAGTCGTTTAGCATACAACCAGCGTGTTTTAAATGTAGGGACGGTCTTATATTGACCATCAATGACCATCTTTAGTGGAACCCCCAGTTCACGAAACATCGTGATATGCCTAGGTTCCAATATCAACATTTTCAAGAAGGCTCGGTAAACCTTGTCGAGCGCTTCCCGATTCTGACAGCGATGTTCAGGATATTGCTCACGCTTCGGTACCACAATACTGCCATCAATGGGATGAATCCACGCCTGAATAAACGCTTTATCCCCATTACATTCACGTTCACTACTTATATTAACGCAAATGGCAACTGTTGAATTATACGCACATTTTTGATTACCCTCACCGCAGATCGGGCAAGGATGACTCCGCTTCGTACGTTGTAGACGCTCCATATCGGTTTCTCCTATCCTTTTAACGTTTCATCTAAAACGTCAACCATGTCTGTGATAAGATCGTTCAATTGACGAACAATGACAACATTATCTTCACCGTACATTTTATTTAACGTTTCAAGTTGTTCAGGCTCTGTTGTTCCGAAATATAATGCTACTATCTGGATACCTGCTTCCTGTGCTTCTTCAACTGCTTGTGCTGTATCCAAGACCCCATCTTCATCGGCACTATACTCTACTGGCATCCCATCCGATAGAACCATAAGAAGCTTCTGTTTTTCATAACGCTGTTTGAGCTCTGCCGTTGCTATGCGGATACTATATCCATCACGATTACAATGGTCCGGGTCCATAGATCCAATCCGTTCCATGTCCGGATAATCCCATTCCGTATAACGTATATGTTGCACAACACATGTACTGAGGTCATCGATTTTTTCGGTTGTTGCCATATACCCTACAACGACAAAGGGAATGTTCAAATAGTTTAGTCCATGAGCGAGCACTAACGACCCCGCTCTTGCCATTTCTATTCGTTCACCGTACATAGAACCAGAGTTATCGCACAGGATGTAACCGGCTATATCAAAGCTCTCTATGCGATCACGCAATTTGAAAATACGTGGGTCTAAAAACGCAGTCGCTCGATACATTCTTTTGGGGTCGATACGCCCATATCGCGCCCCACTCATCATTGACGATCGTTTACGCTCAAGTCGAGTCTGCAACCCCTCAATCCATGGCTCAATATAGGGTTCTGCTACTTTGAGCGCTTCTTCATAACCTTCGGGATTGAAGTCTGCTACGATTTCCTCAAAAACAACGTGCTCGATATTGAGCATCTTCGAAATATACGAGGGCCCTAAACCATGCCGAGCGTCCGCTGGGTTTGGTAATTGGTTATCATTTGCAACGCCACTCTCGTCTGGTCCTTTTCTTAACTTCTTTAAAAACTCTTTAAACGGAGAATTGTCTTGTTTATTGGGAATCGTTGGTTCGTTCTCCTTACCACCATGCTTAGGCTTCTTTTTGCCGGTTGTCTTTTCCCCTTTGCCTGGTGCTTTGTCTATGGGAGTATTTGATTTAGGATTAAGGCGGGTATCGGTATTGCCTCCCCCCTTTTTCCCTTGTCCATTCAAATCATGTTTTTCGTCATGCTGTCCTGTCCCCAAATCTTGTTGAGTCGGCAATGGGAAATCCTTTGCTATAATTTTTCCAATGGGGATCGCTGCATTTTCAAGCATGTCCCACGTTGTAGTTTCTCTAATCCCCTTTTCAATGTAAGGGTCTATTTCTTCGAGCACTTCAAGTACTCGTTCCGGTAAATAGGGTAAATCCTTTCCACATCGGGCTCGTTGTAATAACGATGCCATAATAAGATTTAAGAATGTTTGTTGTTCAACCAGTGAGACGCATTCAGGCGTAAATCGTTTTGCCTCATGCCGATAATGCACCTCACACACCCACTGCAATGTTCTTATAGCTTGCGGAGAACGATTGGCGTGAGAATAATTTACACGCCCATCCTCCAACATCGCTCTTAGGTCCATAGCCATCTTATAAGGTATACCCGCTTCTCTTGCCATTGTCTGATACGCTTCAAGTTCTTTCTTACTAGTCGAAGAATATAAGATATGGGCAACTTCGTGTTCCAAGAGACCTAGTAATGCCCCTTGCCATTCCTCTACCGTGGTTATAGTGGTTAAGAGCCAATCAGCAGCGAACCCTACATTGATACAGGATTTGCAATCCGTCCAACTATCCTGTTCATCGCTCGCAGACACTTTAATTTGCCATACTGTGGACGCCCACCTTGCATAGGTGGTCAATTGACGAGTCATTTTTATGACCAATCGTCGGGCCGCCTCAATATTAAACGGCATATCGTTCGGCCTCCTGTACTCCAGTACACTCTCGCTCCACGATCGGCATCAAAATATCAGCTTGACGTTTATTAACGATTCTTAGTTTATTGACTAAGCCAATTGTTACTGCCTTCAAACGACTTTGCCCTTTCTCCAGACGCGAGGCCACTTCAATCATCCCACGTACGGAAATAACCGAAGGGGCTAATTCTTTCGCCTCAATGGCTTTTAGAAGCTTTTGATATAAGTCATCGATAAACGTTAGATCAACCGTGTTAATTCCTTTAACCTCCGACTTTATGACAGAAATCAAATTGTCCGGCCTACGTAAATTTATCCAACTCATGCGATCAACAAATGCCTCATTCATCTCATACGATCCGCGTGTTCCTTTGTTTAGCGTGATGCATAACCACGCCTTTGAATGTATGCGTATCTCTTTGTGAGCGGCAGCAGAGGTGATTACCTTCGATCCATTTGCGACATCATGAAAGACAAATGTATAAGCCGGGTTAATAGCATTGACTTCATCTAGGACGACAATGTAACCCTGCCTTAGTCTTGTTATCGCTAAACCCTCATCAAACCCCGTCACGGTCTGTCCTTCTTCAACCGTTAACGATGGAGAACCCTCCAACTGCGCCTCCGTTGTTCCACCATGACAACGAATAAAGGTAATGGGTTGATATAGCAAAAATGCCATTGTATTTAGATAAACTTCCTTACCGCATCCGGGTGGGCTTTCAAGTGCTAACGACTTGCCTACCAGATAAGCGATGAACCCATCTTCTAAATATTCACTACCTTCATACCATACCCATTGCATATCATTTGGACTTGGAATCATAACGGCATGCTTACTAAACAACTTAGCATTGGTTCTACGAACCTTTAGAAGTTGTTCCACCCTCTCCTTTGTCCAACCCTTCAAATATTTCCGAATCATAGGTTCGTCTTCAAGAGGGTTTCGAATCTCTTCTTCAAACAATTCGGAAACTGCACTTTCCACAGGATGATCTTTTTTTAACTCGTGTTTTATGATTTTTATAGGTTGATCATCTAAGGGACCCTCTCCCTGGTTTGTTATAGAGAAAAGGCTCGTTGCCGTTGCTTCAATCTCTGTAACTGTCTCCGCTTTGGGTTCGGTTTCTTCCGTAGGCCCGATTTTGGTTTCAACTGGTTGTTCTCCCAACCATTCTAAAGAGGCCACGGCAGGACTTATATAGGTAGATACAACCTTTGGAAGCGGTTTTTCTAAGCAATTAATAAGATATTTAGCCTGCCAAGGGAATGTCATTCCACTGACTGGATAGACGACAAAAATCTTTCCACTGCGTTCAAAAGCAGCTGCGTGAATTGGTTTTTTACTTCGCTTCGGATTTTCCGGAGCAAACTCAACATAGGCTACGCCATCTTTAACTAACTTTTTTATAATTAAAAAGTCGTTACCTTCCTCCCCAGCTATCACCGGATAATCTCGAATAACCGCATTATCCCGTTCCGCACTTAGGATCCCTTTAACCAATTCTTTCACGTTGACTCCCCCTTCTTAAATAAAAAACCGTAAGAAGCGAAGATTTAACATCTTCTACTCCTCACGGTTTAGCAACTCTGGCATTATTACATATTAACTGACTTACGATACTTTCTTGTAGCTGTCAAGTTTTAGGCTTAATTGTACTTCATTATTTTGGCTTCTACGACCAACCGCGGTTAAATTATATACGGACCCTTGCTCCATTTTCATGATAACATCTTTCATATTCCCAAATCCAATGAGCTGCGCATCGATCTCTTCGCCAAGGATCACAACAGATACCCACGCTTTTTGTGCAGTATGATCGGGTTCAGAAACCAGCACGACCTGACCAGTAAATACATTTCCATTAGCCTGTGTAACTTGCGTCTGTAAAGGTGGCACGTCATTATCCGTACTCGTTCGCGTTGCATCAGTCTGCTGTGCTTTTTGTTGAGCACGACCTTGCGCCGGTTGATTTTGACGCACTGGTTGCGAATTCGTTTGCGTCCCGCGTTGGGACTTTGCATTGTCTGCTGACTGGTTTTGAGTTGGTTTTGGATCATTACTTAGAACCTCAAATTTACCAGCCTTCAGTTTGAGTTCTGTCCCAAATTTCTCTTTATCAACTCTGGATATACCATTAAGACTAACCTGCATTCCACTCCCCATTTGGGAAATTTCTTGGCCCAATTCATTAAAGGCTACCAATAATGCTTCCTTGTTTTCCGCGACTATTTTACACTTAACCGAAGTTTTAGTGAAATTATCACGGATTTGTTCAAACTTCGGTTCATCAATAATAGCTACAACACCAGAAAATATTGAGTCTCCAGGCTTATTTTCTGTACCCGTCTGATTGTTATTACTCGTACCTGATGTCGTGTTCGATTTTGGAGCATTACCCTTTGACCGATCACCGTCTCCCTTTAAGTCATCATCAAGTGAATGTTCATACGTCTGACGCCCAACTCCATAAAGAGCCGCCGTTTTTTTGATACCTCGGCTAACAGCCCCAGCATAAGCATCGTGAGGGGTCGCTGCAGTATGCCCTCCTACGTGATTCATAGGTTTACACACTGTCTTAATAGTATCTGTTTCAATATCATAATTTCCAAGGAGAATCGTAATTTTGACATAGGAGTAATAATTTGTTTTATCCTTGCCCCATGAACCCGTTTCCTTTTGGAGTTCTTCGACCATGAACCCCCAATGAGCAGGCCCAAGAACTTCATTGAAGCGATTTACAATCCACTGGTATCCGATACCCGTGACATCATAAGCCAACTTCGATTTTTCCTTAGAAACGTGTTCAGCACATTCTGCAGGAAATGGTTCCGCTAGATACGGATATAATTCCACAAGATCAGTGGCTGTTAAGACCTCACCTTTGAATACCGGAATCTCAACATCTAGACCTGTTACTGATTTTGACATAATGAATGCCCTCCTTAAATTTACCTATTTTATATTTTTTCATATTTCTAACGAATTTTCATGATAATTAAAGTTTTATACATAGTTTACTATATCCTTTGGACAATTCTATGTTTTTTACATAAATCCTACACCTCTTTTAATAGTTTAAATATAAAAAAAGAGGCCCTATGCTAGCTTGCCTAAAATTGGCAATAAAAACATAAGGCCTCTTGTATTTTTAAAACTCAAGCATCCCTGAGCTAATTCAAGGATGATAATGTCATGAATCCGAAGTATCCGAATTCTAAACTCCCATCCGAACCAATCAAATAGCCCGGAGGAACACTATCGCAAAATGCGAATAAAAATAGTAATAATTATGATTTAAGTATAGCATAATTACTGAAAAAGTCAAAAGAATCCACTCTCAGAATCTGGACAGTATGATCCTAAACCTTTAATTAATTAACGCTATTAGGAGGGCCGTTTTAGCCTCCCTCAAGTCAAATCTGATATTATGATATTACAAAAGATATGGTTTTTGCCACTTGAGGGACCCCTCTCTATCTAAAATGGAGGGACGTTAAATAGATACTACCATCCAAAAAGTCTCGACCAAAAGCCCCGCTTGCGTTTTGGATAACCCATCTCTCTTAAATGTGAATTTGCCTCTTCTAAAATTCCCCTGTTAGCGCGTCCGGAGACATAATACTTTTCATCGACAAACATGTTTATCACCTCTCCTGGGATTCTTGCCACAACTTTCTTCTTTTATGCATGTTTGTCCTAAATAGAGCATATTCAATATCATATATGAGTTTTTGGAGGGGTCTTTATGTTTGGACCAGTTACAAAACACAACAATAAACCTCGAGGACATGGGAAAAATAATCTTGACTACGAGGGCTTCCCCCTACGTATCCACCCTGACACGTTAAATCAATTACGAAATAATTCGATCCGTTATGGCGGTATTAAGGCAAAAGCAAGCATTAATACTCTAATCAATCTTCTACTAAAACGTGCCCTTGAGAATAATGAAATCGTTGAATGGATAGAAGCGCAATTTCCAGCCAGCCGAAAGAGGACCTATATCCAATTTACCGTGAGGGATTAACGATGGTCATAAGAGGTGTTACACTAAAACTTTTGAAAAGTGATTGGCTGACGATCGACGTAGTATCTGAAGCAATGAATCAGGTCGATTCAGAACGAGACTATAACTACGATGAAAATTCTACGATGGCAATCATTCTCCATAACTTTATATCGGGTGCTAAACACTTAGATAATGAGGAACTTGCGGAGCTCTTAGAGTTTTATGCGAATACCTATCACGAATCCCTAGAAAAAAAGACATGCAGTATGGTGTCCATTCCGGATGATCAATGGAAATGGCTTCAATCGAGGGCCAATAAACTAAATGAGAACTATGAAGAACGATACTTCTCGATTGATACAATAGCTATGGCTGCAATTTATGATTACAGGGGTTCGCATTTCCTTGAGGAATCTAAAGCTATGTCTATTGATCTGCTAGCTCATTTACAGAAAAAGGATAAGCGGGAATATACAGTTATGACTTTATTTAAACATGATATTAAAGCATTAGAATTTATATCTAACTGCCTGCAATACTTCTGTAAGCCTCGAAAGATAAGCCATAGCGATGTTTTGAGTCATGCTCTGTCCGTGTGGATCAACAAATACGTGAATAAGGATCCGCTCAATCTTTACCTATCGTTAGAGAATACATCCGAACGATTTCAACGATATCGTGGCTATCAACTGTTTGGCTGGCGATTTGGAGATCATGAAAAGACCAAGACCCACTACTTAATCAAAAAAAATACCTATCATAGTATGATGCATATTTCGGGACTGATTAATGAACTGGATCAAGCGGTATACCCCGTTAATATATCCGTAATCTGTACCGATGCTATAAGAGAATTAAAGAAGGAGTTCCTATTCTCCCCTACTGTTACGACTCTCAAGGATTTGAACCGTAGAAGATATAGCATTTTTAGATAAACAGAATAAATATAACTACTCATGGCCTTAGAGGCAACCGAAATAAGGCGAAAAAGGAGTGCATATCTAGTTGCACTCCTTTTTTATGTGTAATTTAAATAGCAAATTCGAGAAAAGACGGTAATCTTAAAAGCCCCCTCTTACTTAAGGCACGATATTTAACTTTACATATAAGAGAGTCATTCGGAAAATAAACGAAGTCCTGTGTTTCTTTGACCTTTAACCTTTTCGCTAATGCATAAACACTCTTTCGTGCTTCGAGCGGCACTAGCTCCATGATGCCCGCCACTGTTCCGTCTGGGAACTTCAATAACCAACCGAACCCAGATTTTCTAAACCCTGCGATGCTAACCGTTGCGTATTTGTAATTTATAACCTTTACCCAATTTTTTGAGCGTGTCCCGACTTCATACTTGGAGTCTTTCTTTTTAAGAACGATCCCTTCGAGATCCTGGTGTTTAACTAACTCGTATAACGCCTTACCATTACCCTCAATTGACAGCGCATTAGTTATTCTCCTCGAGTCTTTTGGAAGGACTTCATTTAGCAGCCGCTTCCGTTCTGTAAGCGGTAGATGGCATATATTTTTGCCTTCATAGTAAACAACGTCGAACGCACAGAATGTTATCGGTTTGATCTTAGACATGATTGGTATCCGTTTAGCACTACTGATTTGAAAACGACTTAACATTTCCTCAAAGTCTGGCTTTCCTTCATCATTTGAAATAATGGCTTCCCCGTCTAGGAGCAACCCTTTGGGAATCTCATTTGTGATAAGCTCAGGAAATCGTTCGGTGACCTCGTTGCCATGCCTTGTATGAATCTTTACATTATCCATGGTGGAATAAAGAAATCTAATTCCATCTAATTTTCAATTCGGAAAACCATTCAGAATTATCATCATCAAACGGACGATCAACCTTGTGGAGTAACATAGGTTCAATGAGCATAAAGTTCCCACCTCAATACAAGTCTAGCATGGTAAATGCTTGTAGTCAGGTGGGAATTACTGGTTATTGTCAAGTTTATATGGCTCCTAATTAAGTCATGATAACAGTATGGAGGTAACTGACATATGGGATTTATCCTAATTGAAAAGGACAGAATCTATAAATGATTAACATCCGGATTATATTTATATTTTAGCCATAATTGAATAAAGTCTATATCTAGTGTCGTTAATTCTACTTGCCTTAATTCTACTTGCTTTACCACTATTTTCGCATTTCAATCCTTCGTAATTCACACATATTGTTAATTTCATTAAACTGACCTATTAAGAAACGTTTGGGAGCTTTGACCACCTCTCTTAACTCAGAATATCTGGTACTACTACCGGCTTAAACAAATTGATGGTTTTAGCGACTAAATTATCCTGACTATCAAACTGAACCAGAAACCTTGATAAGGAGCCTCCAGCCATCACATCCGTTGAATAGCGTACCAAGGGCTCAATTGTTCTAAATCCCAAGGCCTTAATAATTTTATTAATCTCCCTGATTTGAACTTCATTTTCTGTCATGAAGACTAAAACCGTCTTTTTCTGTGGATTGCTCATAAACCAGTGTTCATATAATCGAAGCTTTGTCGTCAAAAACGAAATATTATGATCTGAAGATCTCACTACCTCAATTAAGAAGTTAATGTTAAGTGTCTCTCCCGGTTTAAACTCTCGCCAAAACTCGAATGACAATGTCGGGATAACCGTTTTAAATTTCATCGGCCCTAAGGATGCCGTTTTGCCTAGAGATAAAACGGGTTCAATCTCAGGGATAGATATTCCGCCGCTTCCATTAAGCTCTTCCGCAAATTGATAGAGCCTCATATAAAGATCATTGGCCTCCAAGATAGAAAAAACATACGATAGAGCACGCTTCAGAGTACGGGGATGCCAGTCTCCAAATTGTTTACCAAGATAAAGTTCCAGCAACGCCGCTCCCCCAACATCAAGGAGAAAAACTCGCGTATGCGTTAATCGTCCATTCCGTTTCCAACGTAATTCACGAAGAATGCCCATTTTACCAAGTTTCGCTAATCGATCGCCAACGGTTCTTATACGACTCGCATCCGGAAAAAACATCGATTGGATTTGTTGAAGCGTTAAATACTGATGCCGAAAAAGTGCTTCTACTATTTTTAGATCACGTAAAGTAATCGTCCCTGATTCAATGCGCTTAAATAATGAATCTGCGTTATACAGACCAGGCGCCCCCCATACCGCTTCCAGCGAGCGATCATAGATAAAGGGGGTTGTAATAGACGGCTCATTTTCTGACGCGGTACGGGTTAGCACCAGTCATTTCCTCCTTCCGATCCTTAATACTGACGGATAACACTCTTGATTTTAAGCCGAACGCGGCGCTGCTCCGGAATAATATTTTTGATTGCAACGCGCACTTTTTCGCCTTCGACTAAATCATATGTTTTTCCGTCAACAGTCCGATCCGCTAATCCCACAACACCAGGCTTGAGTTCCAAGAAATAAGACGTATTATTGAACATCCCTACAACTATAGCCTTGACCACGTCGCCTTTATGGTAATCCTTCGTAACATCTTCCCAAGGAGCCGGAATTAACGCCTTGATACTAACTTGGACTTTAGCGTTATTTGTTTTGTCCTCCTTGTCCATTGCAGTAATCTTTACATCAAAATAATCGCCTTTTTGAATAACTTTCGATAGATCCGCCACAAAAGAGTGTGCTACCTCACTGATCGGCAACCAAGCACGAACCCCGCCAAGATCGATCAATGCTCCCGTTTTTTCAACACTTAGAACGGTCCCTGGCCAAATAACGCCTTCCTGGAAGGACTCTAACTCCATTGTCATGGTCCGCATAGCATCTAACGCTTCTGTTCGAGACGCCGCGAAAATGTAGACCTTTTCATCGTTGCCTTGCGCTGCATTTTCTTTGGATTTTTCTTTGTCTTCCTCATAGCCTTTGATGATAAAAGCAATACGCCGTCCGACAAACCCGTTGATGTTTTCTAATTCGCGAAATTCCAACTGCTCCGCCGATATCATCCCTCGATAACCAGCGTAGTCAACAATAGCATAGGGTTTATCGTTGAGATAATGGACTTGTTCCACTTCCCCATAACAAATGGTACTGTTAATCGCCTTTTTAAGTCGCTTAAGGTCTATTACTTTCTCTTCTCCGAATTGCTTCTTTTCTTGTCCAATATAGAACTCTGAGTGTACTTGCTTTTGTGCCACACTTAAATCCCCTTTCAAATTGTTGATTTTACGATAGACCATCGTCACTTGAAGAAAACAAAACGGAGGCACGAATAAATTTTCAAGGTAATTACACCAAGAAAATCTCATCGGCCTCCGTCTACTGCGGTAACGCCTACATTATTATTTATCTGTTTTTTTCAAGTAAGATTCTTCCATCAAAGATACGCTTATGCGTTTCATTGGGATAGTCAGATGCTGTCATGAGTTTCAGTAAGCGACTTACCACCCCTTAAGTTAATACAATCATAAATCCCGTAAATGTGTTTGTCAAGAAGTAGTCACATCCCATGTATCACTGCGAAAACCTACTGGCGTCAATCTCACTTTTTTACCATTATCCGAAAAAAGGATCCCTATCATCATCTATTTCGTACGCTTGTTTCACATCATTTTTTCTGGGTAGGGCAAACAAATCTCCATCTCTATCCAAAGTATCCTCTTTAATGGATCCATCGTTTGAAGTCATTGTTTTCCTTGGCAAGGGGAGCTCTTCTCTTATAAGCCTAGGTGGCATAATGACGCTTTCTTCCAGGCTATTTATAATATCGTCATGCTCTTCGCTTGAAGCATGCAATAACTCATCCGTTGTTGGCCTCTCGATCGTTTTATTACGGACAAGCCCTGCTTTGGTTAGAGCGCTTATTACACGCGTCCTTACTCCAATAGGTTCTCCTCTGTTCTCATTACTATCTACCGTAACTCCAAGTCGTTTACGCAAGGCTTTTGCTTTCTTTTCAAATTCTTTGGACATAAACCAATAAGCCCCACGCATATGGGATTCTTTTTTATCAAAAAAAGTGACCAATCCTAAATCCGCTTTTTGTAAACTCTGATCTTTCATGATTTGGTACATCACAACACCTTTAGACATATACCGAATATCTGTCGATCGATGGATTGCCATTTCCTTCGTTGAAACCCCCTCTCCTTCTTGAATGCTATCTGGAAAAAAGAAGCTCATATGGCCACGTGTTAACCCTGTACGTTTAGTTACAATCTCTTGGTCTTCTGTCCCGAAGTTTTTAGAAAAGTAATCGGCATCCGCTTGGACAATCCCCAACCCACCAAAAATGATCATAGAGCGGAGTTGTCCAAGGACTTTTTGTTGAAATGCCACATTATTCCCGCGCCCTACCTCCTTTAATTGATTAATCGTTTGCATAGCAAGAATGTTCACTCCGCCATAGCCTCGACTTTTTGAAATAAAACTGCCAAACTCTTCATTCACATACCCCCCGAACTCATCCGCGCAAAGGATCGACAATTTATAATCATTTCGCTCCGGCCCTGTCGGCGGAATAATTCCACGTGTTAACAGCGTTGCTTGATAGTGTTGCAGTATCAACGCTCCAAATGTTTGAGAGAGACTTTCTCCCAGAACCCCATCCGCTGTTGAAAATAAGAAAATATCTCCATTACGAATACCAGATTCCATATCAACTTCTGATTTGCCGCAAGTTACGCGTCGAAAATACCTATTCCCAATCATGTTTTGCAAATGCCCACGTAATCCATTGACCGCGTCCCTCATTTTATCTTTACCTAGATATTCAATATTTAACCAGTCTCTAAGTTCTACTCGTGGATCATCTAAATCGTCTGAGACAGGAATAATCGTGTTTAACTGCACCATTGCTTTTACAACTTGTTTTTCGTTAAGGAGATAGTTATATAAATCTCGATAGGTACAATCGTTATGAAAGATATATTTCAATAGTTTAATCATCTGCTTTAACGCTTGTTCTTGCATATTCGCAAAATACGCTTCCTGCTGCCCAAACGTTGCTCGTATGGTCATAGCGTTAATTTCTGCAATTTTATCAATATCATCACCGTGTAATGGATTAAATACGGGTGATTCTGGATTAGCAGGATCCACAAAAACAACTCTCCGTCCTGTCATGCTCGCAAGTTTCGCTAACCGTTCAACTAAGTCCCCTTTTGGTTCGATAACAAAAAGGCCCGTGCGTAGATTTAAGATAAATTGTGCAAGAAGGGGAATGAGAATTCGCGCTGTTTTCCCAGATCCAACAGGTCCAATGATTCCTAAGTTCATGGGCTGATCCCCTTCTTTCCAAAGGACCGACTTCCTAGATGCTTTATTAGCGCAAATTAAGACATCGGTTGATTCCTGCCGCTTAGAATTACTGCCATGGATACTGAACCCTGGTAAGTCAATGCTACCTTGAAAGAGGTGTGCCATAAATTGTGGTTCTTTGTAAACATAAAATACCACAAAACCAAAAATACCCATAAGGAGGAATGCCGGAATTACAATAAACAAGTGTGTTGCTTGGGCAACGTATCCCGGACCAGCGATCCAATCTAGATCCATAGCTAAGGTTGGATAATAGATGTTCGGCCCTACAATACTCCATGTGAAATATAGTGCGTGGAGATAAATTATAGTAACTGCATATATCCCAATAAGAAATCGACCAATCTTTGTCCGACCTGGTGGGGTATGCGCTAAAATTAGTAACAAAATCGCTGGTGGAATCAATCGCCAGAGCATTAGAGGGCTCTGCATTTCTGTAGGCATAACTCGAAAGGCACCCACATCTAACGCTACATATAGTTTGAAAACCCGGTATAACCCGATAATCAGAATAATAGACAAAAACCAACTTGCGAACTTCAATAAACTAGACTTCCACATCGTAAGGCACCTCCCATAACTCCGCCCCATCCGATTTATAAAACGTGTTGTTCACGATAAACTCAGTGCATTTTGTTAAATCCGGTAATTGCTTGATTAAATTACGAATATCGTCCTGTGAAGAAACCAATAACCACAGAACTGGACGAAAAGGAGCCTTATCAATCATCGCTCGTTCATAAAATAACGGAAACTCACTGATACGTTTCCAAGTTTTCATGTCATATTCCATAAACGACTCTATTCCTCGGATGCGCAGCCGGTCTTTAGCATTTTCCCCGTCAGTATCATTAAACGCTAACCAAAGTAAGGATCGATAGGGATAATCTTTGAGAGGAACATAATCGTCACGTATAACCACTCGATACCCCTCCATTCGAAGCTTTTTCTCCATAGTATCAGCAAGCCCTCGACACGGGTCTCCAAGTGTTTTCTTGCTAATTAATCCATCTAAAAGTGAATCATAGGGACCGATAGCCACTTGAAAATTCGGTCCAAGATAACTCTCTGATGATTTAATTAAGAGCATGCGAAGTAACGATATGCGGTTAAGTGTCTGATTCCGAGACCGCCCCACCCGATCGGAACAAAAAAACAAAACTACCTGACGTTCTCCTTCAAGGCTTCCCGATGCTTTCAGCTGGATATACCGCTCCATTTTCGCCTGCACAACTGTATTGGGTTCAGTATTACGATCAACTTCTACGTAATAAGTGATTCCTTCGTGATGAAACACTGCATCTGGTTTAAGATGATAGGTTTTAAGCTTGTTTTTATAATTTTGACCATTCAATTCTAATAATGCTCTACGGGTTTCAAACCACTGCGTTAGTAAAACATCTAACGAACTCATATCCCCCCATAGACCGGCACAAAATAAAGTAATATAAATGTCATTGGTTAAAAGATGATGAATATGTTGCCTTTCATTAACGGAGTTCTCGGCAGCACTATAATATAGGCGCTTCAGTTCATCTGAATAAGGATTGTCAGTAATCTCATAAAGAATGGATTCGATACCCTTATTTGTAAGTTCGTAAAGATTTTCATTAAAAGCACTGCTTTTTGCTACTTTTGCTATTCGCAAAAAGCCCGAATCAAGTAGTTGACGTATCCGGCGGTATGGATAACGACTTTCTTTTTTTTTAAAAAAAAGTCTCTTTAATTGTGTTGTACTTGCTAGCCTTAAAAAATAAAGGCTAGCAAGTAATTCATAGTCTCGACTGGTAAATTCAATAATTGCTTTATATTTTTTTATGGTCACGCGAAACTCCTTTCGGATAACAATGATTTGAAAAACTGTATAGGTATTCAGTAATATCTATGAATAATTGAAGAATAATTAATATTCGTTTATAGTCCCGGAATCATAAAATTGTCAACAGAAATTGGAAGCATAACCTTGCCAACCGGGCAACTTTATGGTTCCATCTCTACAACACACATATAAAAAATCAAATAAAGTCATTGAAGGGGGCTTGGGGCGCTAGCCCCAAGATCTTTCAGGCAACCCCATCATCGGGAACAGTGGGGGGAGGAACGTACTTTAGGGAAAAAGCCAACCATCCGGTTTCGGTTGCTCTTGTCATTCATACTCATTGGCGAACGAAAGCGGAAGTTATGGTTTGGCGTTGAGCATTAAGACTACTACAAAACTTTCGGCACAATAACACCGCCACTTATACCAGCTAAATAGACCAAATGTGAAATGTTCTTATTTTAGAGCCGCTCTTAACAAGCATGCAGTATAATAATTGCATTATCCAGGCCTCAATTGTTGGAAATCCCAGTTTAGTATCGAGTATGAGCGGTGTTATTTTTGCGGGGGGATTGTTTTGGCTTATTAATAAACTATTTCCCAGGAGTTTAGGGTTGGGTGAAGCAAAGTTCGTTACAGGATTAGGTGCGTATCTTGGGCTAGCACATGTATTAGTAGCTTTATGCTTGGGGTTCTTAGCGGTTAGCCTAAGTGGATTGGTAATCCTAAAAAGACAGTCTAATACAAAATATATCCCATTTGGGCCATTCCTGGCTTTGGGTGCATGGATAAGCATTGGTTGGGGACCGCTAATCTTACCAGGGTAATGCTTGTCCAGTTTCGGATCATCATAATGTGTCTACAGTTGGCTTTTCCTTGATGAAATCCATGACCCTATGGTCTTTCGAACCAAGATATCGCCAAAATTCTTGATCGCTTTGCCTATCAAGCTTAAAGAGCGGGTCATTAGATATTTTTACTAAATCATGGACTGATAGGTAAATCTCCATCGAAGTGAATTCAAACAGTTGCGGCCGCTCAAATTTGATGACAATAAAATACGTAGCGTCACTTAAACCTGCCATACTTAACTCATAATCCCATTCCTGTCCTAATAACCGAGCAATCAACGAATATTTATCTTCAATATCACCGGTCTCCCAACTCAAGTAAAAAACAGGAATAAAGTAAAGGCTGCTATCTTGTATATACTGGAGTAATGCATATTGATCTACAGCAAGCGTCTTAGATACCTCTTCTAAGTTGATAAGGTGCTTTAATCGTTCCTTGATGTCAGTGGTGAAATCGTCATTAGCTAAGTTCTCTATCATCTGTCTGTAATAAATCTTCTTCTCTTGAGCCGGTAACAAAATATCGCTATTGTACCACTGCATCTGTGAATTTCGGTCTTCTATAAATTCGAGTAAATCCTCATGTGAATAGTTTGGTTTTTGTGAAGCTATAACATGGTGAATTTCTCGGATAAGGCGTACCTGAGATTTTTTTCCCAACACAAAAAAATCATGAAAAAAATATTGAATGTAACCCACCGAATAAGGTAATTGTTCATTTCTTACAAAGTTCGGTATTTTCAATATCCCTCACCCCTCCACCCTTACTCTATAGAACGGTTCCAAATAAACATTAAAGGACATAAGACGTTCTATTTATATTTTTCTTCTACTTTGAAACAGTTACACTTCCCTCGAATTTCATCAATCAAAAGGTCTTACAAGAAACAGTCTTCCAACATCACGTAGATCGAACAGTGACCACAATCTCCTCCACATGACCTACAATGATATGCTTCAATCTCATCTGCAAGTCGCATTTTTTCCTTACAGACATCACATTTTCCACCAATTGGTCCATATTGTTGAAGAGTTTCAATATCATCCATTGCCATTCTTCCAACAATGTTCTCAGCAACTTCCACAGCCTTGTTACGATCTTCATAGACACTACCTTCAATCAGATTTCCACAATCGTAGCAAATTCCATTGGCCACATGCCAGCCGTTCTTCGATGGGAAAGGACCAAGTAGATTCCTTTGCTTTAAAAACCACGTTATATCTTTTGCTAACTTGATCGCCTCAGTTAGATCCTTTTTTGCAAAAATGCTCTGCCTATTAATCATTACACTGCTCCTTTCCACTTAAAATTCAAACATCTACGAAAACAATTTTAGCCAATATGGAAAAAGCGAAAATTTATAAATACTGTAGCCACTATTACTGAACTTGCCATAAAAATTCCCCGGCCTGCAATGTCATAACTCAAATCTTCTACGAACCATGCGGTTATTAGGGACAAAACAACATATGCCATCCATAGTACTTGGTGAGGTAATACACCTAGATAAAAATATAGATAAGCTAGTAGCAGAATTGAGATGCCCAGTAAAGATGTTTTTGTCTTAATCAACCAATCAACTACCTTTCTCACACCCCTACCTTCTAAATCAACATTTAATCCAAAACTACTCACAAAAAAACAAATGCCACAAATAATCCATGCCAATTTTTCATTAAAATAGTACATTGAGGCAAAAACAGAAGCTCCAAATATAGCCGCGACACAACCGCTCATCGAAAGAACCAACAACATTGGTTCTTTCGCTTTCTTGAGTGTACTCGAAAACATAAAATATCCCCTTTCAACCAATAACACGACCTCGTTACTCCAAATCATCGGTATTCACTTAAATGTCATCTTTTTTGCACAATATTGTCCTCACTCATCATTCTATCGATTCAACCCGCTCAGTATCAGATGATGATATACTCTTTTCCTCAAGACAAGTTAAAAGATCCGGGTGAGTCTGAACTATCGCATCTAAATGGTCATTAATAATGGCTATAGCCGCTCGTTTATGAAGTTCTTTCTTGTACTCAATGTACTTAGCCTGTTGAGAATTAAGAGTGTGACCTATTAGAATTTCATGCATTCCCTGCACCTCATAATCACAGTCCCCAAATTCCATGACCTCTCTCCAGTAGGTCAGATCATATCCATCACTATTTTCAAAATGGCCCAAATTATCCTTTTCATAAAAATAGTTATAAATACTTCCTTTTATCAGTGTGTAACACGCTCTTTCTAAACACCAACCTTCCCTATCGAACTGATCAAGAAATTTATATATTTCAGTGCTTCCATTACGTTCCATTAAATCGTTAAGTTTTTCCAAGACAATAGGTAAAACTAATTTTCTATAAGCTTTTAAAGTATTGTCTGCTTCTTTCGCTGCTTCAGTTACTTCTTGTTGGAGATCTCTCGAATACTTTAAATCCTCCTCTGTATCATACAATTCCTCCTTTGTATCACTCACCACCCCCTCTGTCCATGCAAGTCGTATCGATAACTGTTCCTGACGATCTCTTGAATACTCTAAGTTTTCCTTTGTGTCATTTAACAAATTCTCAGTCAAACAGAGTTTATCGGATAGCTCATTCACTTGGTTCTGTAGAAGATCTCGCTCCTGACGATGAGTGAGCCGGTCAAGAAGATTTGAAAAGTAGCTTGCCATCTTCATCGTTTGCATAGTTGCCATTAGTTACACCTCATCCTTTTACCAAACTATTCACTAAATCAAACGTTTCGAATGCCACCACGGTAAAAAAGGCCACTATAAGTATTCCAAACATTATTACACCATAGCCTGGTCCAAATAATATAAATAAGAGTATAGTTACTGGTCTTCGGCTTTTAAAGATAAAAATATCATCTTTGAGACTCTCGATGAAGTTTGAAAGTACCATGCAACATCCCATATATGCACTACTTATCAAACAAAAAGCCAAAACTAGTTTTGATGGTTCCAACATAGTTACCCCCTTCTCATTCTTAACTTCAAAAGCAAGCGGGTTATCCTATTAAATTGTCAACCGCTCAATAGCTTATCAGACGCGAGTTCTCTCATAACCGCTCCGCAAGTCAACTTTCACAAAAGTACAGCATCTAATGAATAGAGCTATTCGAGCCAAGATCTAGGTTGCGTACCGTTTATGACCGTTTGCGATAATGATATTTAATCCGTAATAATAAGCTTTGGAACGTTGGCGCATTACAGATATTTCCAGTGATAGGAATATACCAAACCATATTGGAGATTTTGAGAGTGATTCTTGCCCTTGAGGGAAATACGCTATGTTTGATATGTATGTTGGTACTAATGGAGCAGTCAGAAAGTAAGTTGCTTTTTAATTTTCGATAATTCTTATAGTTAGCTGCGATCATATCAATATAACACCATATTATTCCACTAATAAAAAGGCAAAATGGAAACATCATGACATATAACCAGGCATTAGGAAGTACTGGATGGAGTATCAAAGAACTAATTAATCCAATAATAAAATAGCTCCAAATGTAAAGCCTATAATCAATTATGGTAATAACCTCCTTGGAGCATATCGCATAGCATCTACAAGAATCTTTACTTCCTCAGGACTGCGAACTTCACCAATCGCTATGTGTTTCGGAGCCACATGTAGGACCCTCTTATATAGTTGTTCTAATGTTGCCATTTTGATTTCGTCTGCCATGTTTGACTATTCACTCCTCCCTCAATATTCTTTAAACCCCTCAATAATTTTTATATATCTATTGATATCCAGTACATAATAGAGACTTTCATCAACGGTTGTTTCCCGCCCTACTTCGTCGTAGTCGTTATGAACCCTATTACAATAACGCTCAGCTTCAATTTCTGGTATATAAACTACAAAACTCCATGAAGGCTCTCCTGATCTAGCCTCAGAGTCATCTAATTCATGTTTAAGTTCCCACAGTGTATCTACCATGTAGTATTCGGTACCATCTTCGCGCACTTTGGTCGTGAACGTTTTATGGTTAGGAGGTTTAGGGCATATATATCTTTTGCGCCCTAAATAATCATGATATTCCGAGTCAATGTAGTAATTTGGAGCGGTCATAAAACACTTCTCGATAGCTATTGATAAATCAACATCCGCTCGAAAGACTATTTTTTCGAATCTCATTACAGGATATAACTTTTCAAGCACTAACCAGTTTACCTTTTCAAATTCTTTAATATCTTCTTCATAAAAAGGCACAATATCTAGACACATCCCTATTGAAATAGCCTCACCAATATACATAAATTTCTCCTTTGTATACGCAATATCCGAACTACAATGTCCTCTATATCCTCATAAGATCATAAGACTGGCATTACTCACTCAGGAACATTTTAGTCACAATATCTCTCGAGGCTTTTTCGTCCGAAAATGTCGCACGAACCTATGTCTTTAACCCCCTGCGACTCACAATACTGCTTTCGTTTGATTCTAATAACAACCTACTTGTTTTGGATTGCCTTGAATATCGTCTACTTTACATCCTCATTGCCAATTCCCGAAAAGACTTCATCCCAGTCATCTTGCGTCATATTATCTATTTCTCGGTAGATATAAGAACGAAAAGCTATCACGAAAATTCGGGAAAGAATAAAACCAAACAATAAGATACCAAGGATGCAAAAAGGGTTAAGAAACCACGGTAAGTGAACCCAGGATGTTAGCCATATAGATATAACCTTTTCCCATTGATCCATTAATCTCACACCTTCCCTTTCATACTCAGAATTGTCCTATTAAATCGTCAACCGCTCAATAGCCTATCAGTCGCAAATTCTCTCATAGCATGTCTTCCAAAAATGGGCTCTTCGGATTTTGTGGTGGAAATTAACTAAAAAATTTCCAGTTAATTAATCTCCAAACAATCGAATTGTATGATATCTAACTAGTGACTAATGCATCCGTCGATGCCTTTACAAACTCTTCCCACTTCTGTCCTATATTTCTTTCTACCTCTTCAATTCCATACTTTGAAATATCTTTCGAATACCTTAGCACTTCATCAAAACCACATTGCATTTTAACCCAATTTTTCAATCTTTCATCATCTATGTCATAGGTGTTCCAACATCCAGTACAACCAATAAAATCTTCGCTACCATCATTGTCGATGCATAATTCACGTGAGCCACATTCAGGGCAGACAACCTTCTCGGTAAGCTCTATTCTCTTTATATAGTGCTCACATCTTCGTTTAGCCAAATCTAATGATATATGACATTGTTCTGCATACTCTTTTGGATTCTCATAAATACTCATATTTTAACTCCTTGCAAAATGAATTTTCCACCACATAATCCGGAGATTTCGAGTACGAAAAGCTATTACTATAATCGGCTCTGCTATGACGCAAAATCCTTGGAATACGTCACAATATTTCTTTAATATCTGCACGTTCGTACTTACCAATTATTTCAAACATTAAATTTTCAATATAATGATTAACACCAGGATTATCTTTAGATTTTAGCCATAATTTAATAAAGTCTATATCTGGTGTCGTTAATTCTATTTGCCTTAATTCTACTTGCTTTGCCACTATTTCAATCCCTCGCATTTCACACATATTGTAAACTAACTGAAATTCCCAAATATCTTTTTCCATAGATCCATTAAACTCATTCCTTCACTTTCATATTCAGAATGTCCTAAAACGAGTGAACATGTCCTATGTAATCGTTAACCGCTCAATAGCTTATCAGTGGCAAATTCTCTCATAGCATGTCTTCCAAAAATATCACAAGTTCCTATGTATTCAAATCCATTGACCTCACAATGCCGTTTGCCAAGTTGTACAGCCGCTCCATAAGTCAATTTTTCTTTGAATTCAGCCTCTATTAAGCCGCCTCCAATATCGATGAAAGTGTACCATCGCTTGGGAATCTCGTGCCCCACCTTATCGTAACTAAATACCTTGGGGCAGCCACAGTCAGAAACAACGACCTGGAGTATAGATTGACTTTGACTCACGTTTATCCACCCTCCCATTAATACATCTCAACCCGCTCGCTGCTGCAACGTCTCAACAATCTTTCGAATATGCTCCTTAGCAACTCTCTGCGCAAGTAATCGGTCTGTCATAGTTTCGACATGGTCGCCCATGAGTCCAACGAATTGGCTAACCTTCAGCCCCAGTGCTTCCTGCATTGCTTCATCAGAGCCACCTTTACACACAAGATAATAACAAAGTACAGAATCACGTTGTTCTATCCTATGTGCTCGGTCTTCACCCTGGCTGTGCACAGCTGGCGACCAATCTAATTCTCCAAATACCACACACGTCGCCCTCTGAAGATTGAGCCCAGTTGCTGCTCTAAGCGATATGAGCAATAGATTTGTTTTCCCATCCATGAACATCTTTACAGCGTTAGCTTTTTCTACCTTATTTTCACGGCCACTGATCCGCATCGATTGATATTGCTTAAATTCCTTAGCATATTCATCGAAGACTGAATGGTGGTAAGCAAATAAGAGAACTTTCTCACCAGCCTCCAAAAGCAGTTTTACAAAGGCGACTACACCCGGAACTTTAGCTAATCCTGTTGCTTGTCTAGTATCCTCTACGACATCACGCATAGCGCGACCACGTGCTAAGACATTTTCCAGCGCTGGTATCGCTTTCGCCTTCACAACGGTATTCGCAATAAGCTCATCAAAAAGGCCCTTATCAAAATCGATCGTCTGAACAACCCTTCGTTTAGGTGGCAAATCAGTTAAGACCTGATCTTTCGTCCGCCGCAAAAGTAATCCTTCGCGTTTTAGATGATCCCCTAACATTTCAGGGTCCACTACTATGTCAGATCCATAGCCATTACACCATTCTCGAGTAAAGCTATCGCGATCTCCAAGGCAGTGATATTCAATAATGTTCAGCACATTCCATATCTCAGCACCCTTGTTATAGATTGGGGTACCCGAGAGTCCTAATACATTCTCAACCTTTTCGGCGATAAGTGAAGCGGTACTATACTTTTCCGTCTTACCATGGCGTAATTCTTGAATTTCATCAAAAATGACCGCTCGAAACGGCATTTCTGGCAATACGCCTTTCCAACCCCGTAGGATAAGATAGTGTGCAAGATAGAAATTAGCCTGTGGCAATTTGTAAGGTTTAAGACCCTTGATCACATGAATGTGACTTCCTATATCCCGCTCAAATAACGAAAGTGTTTCACCTGGTAGTTCTGGTGGTATCATAAAGCGTGGTATTTCTTCCATCCAATTCGTTAATAAGTGTGGTGGCACCACAATCAAGCAAGGGAAACTTTTTGTCGCTGCGAGCATTGCTAGTGCCTCAATAGTCTTGCCAAGGCCCATCTCATCGGCTAATAATGTCCGACGATTATTGAGTAGGAACGCCAGTCCTTCCTCTTGAAATGGTCTAAGTTCACCCTTGAAATAATCAGGGGGTGGCGCAATCTGTTTCGGGCCCTGTGCTTGTATTAATCGTTCTTGGACTAGTTTAATAGCCTGTGATCGAGTGGTCTGCCATGCATCCTGATCTTTTATCTCGAGCGGGTACCGAAGCATAAGCCAGTTTAGATCACCCATTAAGCGAGGACGATTGGGAAACTTAGCCTTTCCACGGCCGAGTCCTTCGGATCCGGGAAATAATCGTTTAGCCAATTCGATGACTACGGGCTCGCCTTCGACAATCCAATAATTCTTGGATTCGTTTAGAGTGAGAGTGCCATAAATATGATGCGCCTCACTTTTATCCATGGGTTCTGCGAAATAGAGTAATTTATTCATAATGCTAATCCCCATAGTTTCTGTAAGTTAACGACTACCAATGGTTTCCCAAAAAGAACCGGCGGAAGATCAATTGATGTCTCGCTAACCAAAATAAGTCCTGTGATTTTCATATAGGCTGAGTACCGCTCTAGTTGTCGAATAACAGACTTTCGGTTAGGTTTACCCCTCTTAGCTTCGATACCTATACCTCCGCTCAGAAAGAAATCGATTCGACTACGTGGGCCAAGGAGATATTCACGATCGTACGCTATTCCAGCAGCATTTAGAGATCGTTCGATCGCTTGATGAAGTTCAGTCGTCTCATCACGGATAACACCCGCTCGAATAGTTTGTAGCGTAGCGACTATCACTTGCATAGAATGCGAATCTGTACATAATTCGAATAAGTCCATAGCGGATCGCTCCTTCATTCGTTGATTAATGGATGTGCAGATCTATTCCGCATTCTATAGTTCAACGAGAAAACGGTTACAGAGCCGCGACCCGCTCGTTATCTCGCCAAGAGTTACCATGATGATAGCCGAGCGCATCTGCGAAATGCTCCGCTCGCTTGATGATATTATGTTATTTGCCGGACACCCATTTGTTATTTGCGCCCCACAGCAAGTTTCTTATAGTTGATTTTGTAAGTTTGAAACCAGCTTTGTACTCGTATTGGAGTGGCTAGGCAACGATCAGCGATTTGGGCCGTATTCAGGCCTTCGTAAATTAACGTTTCTAGTTCTACTTTTGTTGGTTTTCGCGGAGCATTAAAAGGTTTGCGCATGTACTGCACACTATCGATATTTGTTTCTGCGTCTGATATGACCACAACCGGATCATCGAGCGGAATCTGCTCACCGCTCTCACGAAAGGCCTTAGGATCGATGTGATAGCATGTGTACGGATGTTGCTTCATTTCGTTCTCCTCACTCTCAAACCATATGCAAAAACAACACAACAAACTGTAATCCCTTGATCGCTAATGGGTTTATTTACACTTTAGGTAATAATCTCCGAAATTTAGCATCCGCTCGTCCCATGTCATCATCATAAGAACCGCTTCTGTACGGTTCCGAACTTTTAGTTTGCGGTAAATGCTAGACAAGTGGTTTTTGACGGTTTTTATACATAAACTGAGTCGATCTGCAATGTCTTTATTCTTTAATCCCAAACATAAATAATACGCTACTTTTAGTTCTCCGGAAGTTAGCATTTGGGTGACCACCTTTTTAGATTATTTGTCATCAACTGTGCCTGATTGATGGATGGATTGTTTCTTCTGGCTTCACCTCACCTATAATAGCTAGTCCTATTATGATAATCGCAGCTATGAATAGACTTATATGATCTCCCCCTTTTAGCCCAAAAAATAAACCCTGGAGTAAAGTCGCATTCAACATCGGATCCACTAATTTGATGATATCTAAGAACACTGGTCGCCTTGCGCTAATAAGTCCGGCAAAGGTTTGCGACGCTATCTGCAAGCGATAAAATCGCCCACTATTGCTAAAATAACAGGAATATCATAAACATCGTCCAAATCGAGTTCGGATTAGCTCAGGATGAGAACCGGCAGGATAACTCGTTCGGATTAGCTCAGGATGAGAACCGGCAGGATAACTCGTTCGGATTAGCTCAGGATGAGAACCGGCAGGATAACTCGTTCGGATTAGCTCAGGATGAGAACCGGCAGGATAACTCGTTCGGCTATAAAAAGGCACGAAATATTCGCCAAAGCCTATCAGAGAAATGTCCACCACACGCGGACACATATCGAACGAGAGATCAGGATAAGAACCGGCTTGGGCCACGTGAATACAAAAAGACGGAAGCTAAACCAGGAGTCATAAGACTCATAGTTCGGCTTCCGTCTACTGCGGTACTGCCTAAACAATATGGGAGAATAGTGTTGATATCAGGGTGACGAGTTTAGTGATAAATAAACCTCCCCCAATGGGGGTTAGTAGGCATTTTTTGTATGTTCAAACGCTTAGCATATTGTATAACTAAAATAGCACACAAACTCGCTAGTGTCAAACGCTCTAGCTATATACTAAACATGCCATACCACATGCCAACCCATATGCCAAGAGAGTACACACTGGAATGGCATATGGGTTGGCATGTGGTTTTATAGCTTATTTCAAATGGTTACATACCTCATAAATTGCAATTTTTATATTTTTCATAACTGGTGTTATTCCCCAGATTAACCTTTTTAATTATCTCATAAGCTAATTTTAAATTAACGCTTAATATGTCTCATTGTTTTCGTGGAGAGAACATCACACTCCAACTGTTTCTATTTATAGGGTCAAATTTCAGAAGTATTTTGTTTATTATAATCGAATTACTTTTCCTTTTTTTCTGGGTTGTTAACATTCATTGAATCCGTACCACTTGATGAATAAGAAATTTTCACCTCTGGGCCAACCTTCTTTATTGCATTGCGGTCTGCTTCAATTATTTGACGACAACGTTCTTTCCTACGTGCTTCGCTGTCCACGTTTCTTCTGCCGAATAGCCTATCAAAGAAACCCACTTTTCCCGATTTCTCAATTTCCTCCAACTCTCTTCTCGCCTCATCGACTCTAATCTTATTGGGCAGATCCTCGGATAACTCCCCAATTCCCTTCTCCAATGAAGCGATATTCTTACCTTGTCCCTCAACAATTCGAATTAACTTAGCATTAAGTTCTTCTATCCCATCACTTTTTTGGGACAATTCCCCTATCTTATTGGGTAGATCTTCGGATAACTCCCCAATCCCCTTCTCTAATAAATCAATACTCTTACCTTGTCCCTCAATAATCTTAATTAATCTATTATTTTGTTCCTCTAATCCATCGCTTTTCTGGGCCAATTCTCCAAAAGACTCTACAAGGACGTTCGTTTTGGCTAATAGCTCTGAATTACTTTTACTTATCTCCAAAACAAATTGGTTCTGTTGGTCTAGCCTGTCCATTAATTGCTTATTCTGAAGCTCCAAAGATGAATTTTTCATGGCCAATTCTCCAACTGCATGTGCCAATGAAAACATCTGCTTTACGATTTCTCCATCAGCCCCATAGAGTTGCTCCAACTTCCTTAGTTGCTGATATTGCACAACTCCGGCTGGTCCACCTAGCTGCTGTTCTTTACGCCTCCTGAATTCCTCATGAACTCTTTGGTAGGTGTACCCTGGTTGGTCCAACATTCGCCTTATTTCATAAAAGACCGCTAATCCTTCCTCGGTATATCTTCTATGCCCATTTTTCTCCTTTGTAAGTCTTGTGTATTCCTCGAGATATTCTTCAAACTCTTTTGAGTAGACATAAACCATATTTGGTGCTACATCTATCTTCTCAGCTACATCTTTTGGCGTATATAATGTTTCATTGTTCATGGATTGGTCACTCACCATATATCACCTCTTAAAACTTATATCTATAATATACCACAATTTATATATATAAACCTAGTTTGTGGAAATTTAGTAGAGAAAATTATACTCTAAAATATATGATATTAATTATGAAATTTTACTTAGGATACTGGTATCCGCCGTATTTACATACTTTGATCATTTAATAAATGAAATTCCAATTCATTTATGACTAATTCACATATCAATTATGATTTGATCATATATCAATTTTCTATAGTTTTTTCATAAAAATTATACCTCCAAAAATCATAATTCATTCATGAATTCTATCATTAAAACCGCATGGATAAAGAATTTCGCGAAATGATGAATTATAAATTCATTTTCATAATAATTAGTCCAATAACTTGTTGCTATTGAAATGATAAACTGTTAAAATGTACTAAATGTACCGCATAAGTACCGTAATATTTCCGCAATATGCCCGCAAAACTCACGATAATGTGCGGATATATTGCGGAAATATTACGGGATGAAAAACAAAGAGGGGGGAAGATAAAATATGCAAACAATACTACCCGATATCATGTGTGCAGGTGGGGATTCAGGCTTTGGCGCAATAAAAACTGACATTAGCGATGGGAAGGGATTTAGAGTAAAACTTGCGATGCCTTCAACGATTTCAGAGGCCGTAGACAGAACAATGGCATTAATATCATTAGGCGGTAATGATCCTATAAATATGAGTCTATCTCCAGTTGAAAATCAGTTAAATGTATTAGACGTCGATATTTTAAATGTAGCAACAGGTGAAACAAATTCATGGTTTATGGGCCGACTTGCGATCAAAGAGGGAAGAAATACCGAGTATTGCTGGCTTGATGATAAAAGCGCTGATAAAAAGTCCATGGCTTTACTGCTAACTCAATTGGCTTTAGCACAAACGGCCAAAGCAGAAGGGAAGAACTCATTCGGTAAATTCTTTTTGACCACAGGACTTCCCGTCAAGCATTTTACTAAATATCACGAATCCTACGTTAAAAACATAAAAGGTCAATGGCGTGTAACGTTTAAACACGGTATCTGGAAAGGTGTATCAACAACCGTGGATCTCGGCAGCTGTAAAGTCTATCCTCAAGCATATGGCATCTGGAATGATTATGTTATGGATATGGGCGGAGGACTTGCAAATGCCGGACTCCTTGATGACTATGTTTTAGTGGTGGATGTTGGAACTCGAACCACTGATTATGCGGTTTTTAAAGAAGGGACCATGCTAGATGGATTTTCTGGTTCAGAAGAGCTTGGTATGTCTAACGTCTTAGAGACTCTACTTAGAAGACTAAAGTCCATGGACATAGTCGTTAAGGACCACGATGTAGATTACTGCTTTATAGAACATGGAGGATGGATACGTGGTAAAAATTTAAACCATGATAAATTAGAGTCTTTAAAATTAGAAGCAGAGGAAATAAATAATCAACTCAAAAAGCGCCTTAAAGTTGCTTGGGATCAAATTGGGATAACACTAATTGGTGGTCGCTGCGGAGAGGAGATGTTTAACTATCTTCAATTTCCTAAAAAAACCTTAACACCCAATGCACAATTCGGTAATGCTACTGGCTTTTTAAAATTTGGAATGGAGATGGTATCTAGTTTAGTGGCTCAAAAAAGGTTGGGATCATAATGCGGTTAGGCCGAGTTGATGTGAGTTTTTCAAATAAAGATAAGGCCCTATGGGATTTTATTGAAAATATCGATAAAGGTGACAGAGGTTATTGGCTAAAGTACTATGCTGCAATTGGTATAGCGGTTAGTAAAAACAATGAAAAGCAACAAATCCTTGTAAAACCCATTGAAATTCACACATCCTCCAAAAATGGACAGAAAAAAAGAAGCCGTAAAGAAACTAAAAAAACTGACACACCCGAGAGCATTGCCCAAGAAAATGTCAGTCAACCCATTATTCGTTCAGAACCTTTACCCGATGTTCAACCACTCGATCCCATGGAGAAGAGGAGAAGCGCCATGGGGAGTATGCTTAGCCCTGATGAAGACTTACTTAAACTTTTTGACGATACAAATAGCGAGGTCACTGATCCCTAAATTCCATAAACAATTAAAGCATCGCATTTTGGTCTGCGATGCTTTAATTGACTAAGCATGATGTTGTATAGTACATAGAGCTTTTTTAAGCCTAGGTGGATACTGACCTTGGAAATAATGTCGTAATCATTTTACTCATAACTAGCGTTTTTAACCAAATTAATGACTGATTTTATTCGTTTGGGAGGACTTATAAACACGACTCTTATAGAAAGGAAAATTTTTCTCCTTTCTTTGCAGGAATAAATGATTTTTTGTTGAAATATATAGTCAAATAAATGAAAATAATCGCTAAGCTACCAACTCAGCGATTATCCAAGGCATAAAGCCTTATTTGAAACCGTTATCCACAAACTAACAGTTTCAAAAAAATTACCTATAGAATATATTCTACAAAAGTGTTAAAATACCTTCTTGTATAACACTATTTGTGTAATTTTTTTGAATAATGTTTAATGTAATGCCGGCAGTCAAATAAGACATGCCGGTTTTATTTATTTATTTAATTAATAAAAAACTGAGGCCTATAGATATAAAAAAAAGAACCTCTTTTTTACGAGGTGGTTCAATCCTCAGGTATTCTTCTTCTTAAAACCACATGCCTTTCGAAAAGTGCGAATTTTCAAAGGCTGGCTTTGCTATTGCCATAAAGCAATTTACTTACTTATTATACTAAAAATTGTGCTTTATAGCAAGGTTTTAGCCCATTTTTTCATTTAAAAAAGGGGGTGGAACCCAAGTGAGTATTCAGCGAAACCAATGGTATCGTTACAATTCAACCGATCAAATCTTGACATATAAACGAAGTGGAAAAACAGTCGATAATCCCATCCAGGAAAAGATCTATTTTAGCGATGAAGTTGTAGATGCTTTTACATTAGAACCCAAAAATAAAGTGCCTTTTGATCAAAACTACACCGTTATTCCAAACTATTTTTTAGACTATTGGGGGTATTTATTAGGTGTAGATGCATCATATACATGGATTCGCTATGTGCGATATGTTTACCGAACCGGTTTTGAGCCAACCATGACCATAGCTAAAATGGCTAAGTTCATGGATATATCCCGTAATACTTTAAAAAAATATATATCAATTTTGGAAGCCTTCGGATTTCTCGCTGTTTTCTATAAAGATGCAAAGGTAACTGAAGGTAATAGGGAGCGTGTAGACACTTCAATTCGGGTAAAAGTTAGAAAGAGCATCCCGATTCTTCATCCTGATCTTGTAGAACAATTGCCCGTAGAACTTCAACGTTATCACGCAAGAGATATCGTTGAAATGGAAAAATCTATGTCCATTGTAAACGAGGAACTAAAAGGTGTCGATGAAATTTTTGGTCTGAATAAATCCTCTGATCTTCCCGGTGGTCAAAATTTGACCGCCGAAAATGAAGGGTTATCCACAGCGTGTCAAAATTTGACCACCGAAAATACTAAAATAGTTATCCACACCCCGTCAAAAATTGACACCCACCCCCATCAAAATTTGACCCCATTAGAATACCAAGGTAAAGAACTATATCTTAATATTAATATAAACGATTTTTGGAACACATTTTTGCTTCGTTTGAGGACTGAAATTTCAGAGGTTGCTCTTAATAATTTTTTTATGAAGATCAATCCTAGCATAGAGTCATACGACTTAGTATTATCTTCAACTAATCCATTTGCCATCAATTGGATACAAGAGCGATATAGCGACTTAGTTAAAGAGATTGTTTTAGATGTTGAACCAGTCATAAGGTCCATAAAATACCGGTCATAGCGAATTCTCAATTTTACCCTATAGATATTTTCACCATAGGTATTATATTTTGCAGAACTTTTTGACCTGCCATCTCCATTATGGATCGTATGTGTTCAGAAATCGTTGGAGCATCGTTCTTGGGGACTCTTATAATAAATTTTCCTCTACCAATTGAAACGATTTGACTATTAGCAGGTAATTTAGTTTCGAGATTTACCAAAGCCATTTTTGTGATTTCTGACGTAGTGGACTGTATCGGACAATGGATTACGATGGACCGTTTAGGATTAACAGGACTTTGATGCCAAGAATCTTTAAGGTCTAGTTCCTCCATATTTCGTGGATACAAGGTTATTCGAGTAGTATTTTTAGTTAATTCAATTTGACTTGGAAATACGTGTAAAGAACCAACGGAACCAACGTCCTCTAACGATGTAGTAATTAATGCACAGGGGAAATGTCTAATGTATCCTACATTGGATTTGAGTTTACGCCTTTTTTCAACTTCTCTCCATACCGAATCCTGCCATCTCGATAATCGTTGGTATTTTTGGTGAAGTATTTTAATAGCTTGTTCGGCCTGGGACGATGTGAGAGTTACATTATAGTTTGACTTTGCATATAAACTCATTCCCTTTGCAGTCAGGTCATAAAGAAAAGCACTATTTACAGCCTTTCCCAAGCACCGATCCTGTACCGTGACATCACCTGGCTTTTTTCCGGTAATATCGCTAGCTGTCATGACATGTAAGTCTCGACCTTCGTTTATGGCGTGCAATAATAAAGGATCTTCAGACAATGAAGCGGCTGAAACCAAATCGATATCCTGATAATTAGCGGCAACGAATACATGTTCTTCGTCTTTAGTTATCATTGATGAATTTATTATTTGCGAATTATTTAAACCGGTATGATGATCTTGACATAACTCTCGCAATAAATAATCCAGAGAGGATGCATTTACATCAAACCCAGTAATTATACGAGATAAGGAACACTGGACGTGCTGATCAAGAATTATAGCTTTATATAGATTTTCTCCTTCGCAAATTGGTTTAAGAAGAGCATAGGCTTGAGAAAGATTAACAACAAGTTCACAGGAACTTGAAGGATAAGGTTTCCGCATATAATATTCCCATAGTTGATTTAATGGTGGTAAATAGTCAGAGTGTCCATGCAATATTTGAAGAGGGATTTTAAGATCAAATATACGACCAGAAGGCAGATTGGGCTTGCTTTTAAAAAGCTTGGTTAATAAAGGCAGGGCATTCAACGAAATTAATAAAAGGGAAGGGTTATCCCACGGAAATAAATCAACAAAGCACTCCCATAAATTAAAAGCTATGTGAACACATTCACCCTCACTTGACGATAAGGAAAAGAATGATTGGTTATCTTGTGGCTGTTTGCTCAATATGCTGATAACCCCATTCTGGGGAAGATTAGTTACATACTGAAAGAGTGCACTTTCAGTGTTGACAAATTGACAATTTATAGAACTATCGTTACCCTTTGGGTTGAGAATGGTAACGCATGGAAATGTACTATTTATAAGTTTCATAGATCAGAGCCTCCTTATTCATAAGGAACATAAGTCGCTTATTAAAACATTCATGATCCCTGGTTAATCACTCCTTGGTATTTTCTTTATAAAGTTATTAACAATCTCATAGAACGACCTTCTCCAAGAGGGTTTCTGTTTTTCCCGTTTAGGAACTATTAAATCATCTGTTGTAAATTCATCTGCGAGGTTGTAGATATCTGGTTTTTTTGTGATTGGGTTTGTAAAATTTGGAGGCAAATAAGGTGAATCAAACAGAACAGGCGTAACCATTGATAAAACGATCGAAAAGTATTGAGCAACTACTGCTTTGGGAATTTTATAGATATTTGAGTTTTCTTTCATGCGGAGCTTATCTTCCATCGAAAGATAAGCTTTATCCCAAAGAGCTTTATCATAGATATTGATTTGATCAATGTTTCCACCATCTATTACGTCATCGATCCCCTTACCAGCACTTTCTGACCAGTAAAGATAATAGTTTTGATAGTTATTTACCAACAGAGTGTCTGACATTTTTTTAAGTTGCTCGTAGACTCTAATGTTGTAGGCTAAGTCAGCATCAAAAGCTAAGAAGATACTACCAATTTCAAAAACAGGGGATAGCTCTCTTTTTAAAACTTCTTTCGGTATCTGCTTTAAAGAGGCCAATATCCCTCGTTGAGAACCCACACCTTGAACAGATAATGCTATGGAACCAAATTCCTTAGTAATTATTTTTGCCTTAAAGTGACCTTCCGTTAAATACACAGTTGAGTTCAATAGTTTTTGAGGAAAATGAATGTCGGGGGGAGCACCAGGTGAACTCCCTTTGCTAAAACGTTCGTCATGATCTGTAAAAGAAGAAGAGAACCACACGTAACGTCGTTTGAGATTTAGTTCATCATCTTTTCGAATCTGGATTCCAACGATTAATCCTTCAACATTGTAAATGGGAATTCCTAAACCTTTGTTTTGGGCAAACGTATATCGTTTGTTCTCAATATCCCAGCAAAAACCCGGTACGGAACCTAATATTTTTTCACTGCCAAAACGTTCCCGAATATCAGCCATGAAGGATTTCAATATTCTACGTGTTGGAAATGTAAAATAAGAGCTCGATTTGATGTCTTCGGTAGACAGATTACGGTTTTTATTGAGATATCGTATATGATCATCAGAAATCCCAGCACTTTGGATTAAAAGAGCATATACATCGTTTAAAATATCCGGACTAGCTATTTTATTCTCGATAGTCTCCTTTTTAGCAAATTGACGAGTCATAGACATTACTTGTTTGTCTGTATATTCTTTTTTCTGAAGAAGTTCACAACTTTCTTCAAACGTTAATAATCCAAACTCTAAGGCTATTTGAACAGCAGCATCAACATAGCTTATACGATCAAACAAAGAAATAAATTTAATCGAGTTACCACCTAAGCAACAGGTGAAACACTCCCACATACCTTTATCATCCGTAATAACAAACGACCCTTCTTTTGTATCTGCGTGAAAAGGACACAAACCATATTGATGTCGATATTTCTTTCTGCTTATTGTCATCCTTCGAGAAAGGACAACAGAAACAGGGAGGGACTGGACAGAATGAAAGGCACGTTCTAATAACTCACTACGATTGTTCACTTGGATCACTTCCCTTTATCAAAGACTAATAGAAAGTATATCAGATTAAAAAACAAGCACTTCATGTTGACTTTCATTTTCAATTTCACTATAATCACATTTAGAAACGAACATTAACTGACAGCAAAAATGATGACCCAAAAAAATTATAATTAATAGCTTTACCGCAGTAGACGGAGGCTGGTTTATCGCTCTTTAATAAAAGAGTGTTGAACTAGCCTTTTCTTTTTTTGCAAAAACATTACAGAAAGAGAGGGTCGATCATGGTATTACAAGAAGAGATTGAAGACAATGAGAAAAAGACCATTAAAAAATTACTTCTAAAAGAAATTGGCAAGTTAGAGGATATGACCATTGATGAATTGTTTACGGTCTTGCGCAAACGATCTGGACATGCACAAAACGCACTTTTTCTTAGGACTCGTATTCCCTATCAATATATCTCTGAATTCGAATGTGGTCGCAGAATATTGGCAGTAGATGATGTTTCTCGTCTTATAAACGCTATGAGAAAACATTCACGAAACGTTAAGGGATAGAGTTATTACTCAATTTTTATGAAAGGGGTTTGAAAGGAGTGGTGCAGCGTAAGATCGTATTATATGTGCCTGACGATTTAAGTATAAGCATTAAACCTTTATTACAGCAAAATAATTGTAATGTATTGCGAGACTTACCATACTGCTCTCATCAAATCTTAGAAGACACGGTAGAACTAAGACCTGATGTTGTTATTTTATCTGAGTATATAAATTGGGATAAAACGGACTTATTGCACACAGTGAGGTACATCAGAACAAATTGCAGTACTACACAAATCATTGCCCATGTTAGAGAGCGACGAGTAGGGGACAGTCTCTTACATGACCTTGTAAGCTTAGTAGTCTATGACATTCTCTTAAATGTCGAGTTCAATATTAGAGAAATTTTAAAAATGATAGAACATCCATCTAGTTATGCAGACGTTCGGCATTATCATAATTTCTCCAAAGACGAAGATAGTCAGTTACCTGTAGTAACAGAACAGCAACGATCGATTCTCACGAAATGGGAAGAAGCCGATCCTATCATTGAAGTTGATAATAATGTACCGAGCGTAAAGGGCAGATTCTTTGCCCAAGGGATAAAAGCTCTCTTACAGGATAAGGAAGAATACCTACAACGGTTGAAAAGAATATTTGTAACTGAACCACAGTTTGTTAAGCAAGAAATAGCTTGGAATATAAAGCCAATAACGAATAATCAAGGAACTTCGAAGACGCGAAAAGTTTTTGAGAGCATTCCTGAAATGGATGACAAACAACAAAACAAACAAATCCAGAGGATTTCTCCAACGATAGAAAAGAAACGAAATAATCGTTTAATTTTAGTTATTGGTACGGACCGATATGTAGGAACGACAACGGTTACAGTCAACTTGGCAAGACAAGGTCAAATAATTTACTATCCAGAAGGTTATAATCAAGAGATTTCATGGCCTACCAGTCAAATATCAGCAGAAAGCATAAATATGAGAGATTGGGTCAAATGGATCAATCTCAATGAGAGTAAAGAACGACTGATTGATTGTGGATATTACACAAAGATGCTAGACCCATGGATTGCAAAAGCAGACATAGTTTTCTTAATTGCAGAAAACAGATCCAAATGTTTAGAAAGCGCATCATCAATAAAGTTAACAACCCGAACTCGCTTGATTATTAATAAAGCGACACCTGACGGAATAAAGCCGATTATTTTAAGTCGAGCACTCAATATACCCTATAGCGCAGTAATTCCTTATGACACGGAGTATAGACATAATTTTGGGTTAGCTCTTAATAGGACGTCCTGGAATACTTTGCGTGATATTGCAGAAAAAATTACAGAAGAGAGGAAGGGTTAATAAATGGCAAAGATGTTCATTCCCCAACCCCCTGTCATTGCTAAAGAACGTATTATTCCAGCACCATCGCTAGAAATGACAGTAAAAGAACTAACAGAAACGCTTTCAGAAAAAGGAATAGACACTAACCCCCATGCGTTAGTTGATAAACGCACAGATGGAGTTGAAAAGGAGGCTCATATTATGAAGATAGTTACAGAACAGGAAAGTCTGGTCAATGAAAAAGGAGATTGCAAAACGGATGCTATGGATATTGTCATTAGTAATGCAACGGTAAGTATACGTTATGGGATCATTGGGTTAGGACAAGCAGGTGGAAAAATTGCCGATGCATTCGCTGACTGTAATATTCCAGGAAAATTGAAACAGAAATATCCAGCCTTCGCTGTGAACACATCCAAGGCCGACCTAGATGCATTAAATGTAATTCACCAACATCATCGCATAGAATTACCCAATAGCCATTTGGGAGCCATGCGTCAGCCCGAAGTAGGTTACAAAGCAATTATGCAAGGTGGAGCAATGGATAGGGTTTTGAAAGTATGCGATGAGATATTTGTGAATGTCGACCAAGTTATTGTGGCTGCCGGTATTGGTGGTGGCACAGGAACGGGGACAATTCAGGCTGTTTGTGAAGCTCTTATAGAAAAGGGATATAGCGTTATTCCCTTAATAACATTGCCACGTGATTTAGACTCTCTCGAAGAAAAGAAAAATGCCGTCAATTTTTTAAACATGTTTCAAGAGTTGATTGTCTCCAGCATGATTGCGGCTCCTATTATCGTAGATAACAATTTACTTTATAACCATTACATGAAGAATGCCCCATGGGATACCGATTGGAAAAAAGATAGCAACCTTCAGATTGTGAAGGCAATTAATGAAATGAATGCTGCTAGTGGTATAGCATCACCGACAACACTTGATGGGGCAGAACTATTAAAGTTGCAAAGAAGCGGAGGATGTTCAACGATCGGGAAAGTAGTAATTCCGGTTGATTTAAATAGTGATTTTAACAATGAAGAAATTCTTGAAACACTGAAAGATGAACTTAATGATGCAATGCACAATGGATTACTATGTGACTATCCTCAACTTAACGAGGCGAGAGCTGCAGGAGTCCAGGTGTTATTGCCTAGGACCATGTCATTTGGGGTTGCGATGGAACAAGCTATAGATACTGTAATTACTGAATCTATGCCTACTCTGATCAGTAAATTTGTTGGATATGTACCCGTGGATGATCTTGAAGAAATTAGAGTATATACACTAATAAGTGGTCTCGGACTCCCTGAACGTGCAAGCAATTTATCGAAGGCAGTTACAAAAGAAGTCGAATATTTAACCCAAGCAGATTCTCAGCGCACTTTGTTTCAGGCTAATGACGTTGTTATCCGTAATCCATTCTCGAAAAAAGGCAAGAAACAAGTGAGCAATCCTTTTTCCAAAATCGAAGCAAGATAAAACGATAAGGAGGTGTGACGGCCTGTATAGTAGATCCTATGGCAGAGCCGATGCGGGATGACATTAAACCTTCAAAAATCACCAGAGCAAATATCAGTTACAGTTAAATCGTCAAGCAGCAAAACCGTTAAAGCATGGGAATCATGGATATATGAATGCGGGCTCGTTACAACAAAACAATCAGATCTATCTGATGTAGTTTTGTGGATTGTACCAAGCGAGAAAGATCTTTCAGTGACAGACATATCTAGTAGGAAACTCGTCTGTGTTGGAGACAATAATGTTAAAGCAATGTGTAAAAAAGAAAAAATCTCATTTATATCTGCTGAAGACTTAGACTCGGAGGAAATTTTCAACAGTATTATTCAAATCGCAGAACAACGTTCTATAACCCCACCCTCCAATGATCTAAATGATACACTGCTGGTACCTATTCCATCAAAAACAAAACTAACAAAACCCGAATTCGATAAAACTGCAAGCGGCAATACCAAGAGGATAACCCTAAGTCGTAAAAATCTTAGATACCAGAAAAAAGATAGTTCAAACGCGAGGGAAACGAGAGAACCCAAAAATGAATTTGAAGAGAATGAACCCAAAAAACAATTTAAAAATCCTAGAAAATCCGCTAACAAAGGGGTTAGTGAAAATGCTAGCAATTCCGACTTTATCGACTTCGACGAAGGAAAAACGATTCTTCTCGGATTTTCAAGTGGTAGTAACGAGAACAGGACTATGCAAACGTTAATTGAAACCGCAACCAAGGGCGAATATCGGATTGGAGCAATAGCAAAATCCTGGAAAGAAATGCAACTTCTCCTCAAACAAGGCGAATATGACGTAGTGTTAGTTTATAAAAAAATGGCTGGCCTAGAAGATAATCTTATTGACAATATGCGGGCCATTCGCAAAGCGTTAGTTAGTAGGGGGGACTTGTCTACAAGAGTAATCCTCTTCGAAAAACAGAGTCAAAGTGATGACTACTCCATCGCAGCTAAAGGAAATCTAGATGGAGCACGCATTGAATGGAAAACCATTCATAAATTGAATGCCCTACCAGAATGTTTGATGAGTAATTTGGAAATTGAAGAGGATCCGTTTGTTATTGAAGAAAAACAAGAGGAAGTATCGATTAAGATTTCCCAAGCTTTAGTTCACAAACCGTTACTAATTGCAGCCCATAGTTCTGGAGGAGGAGTAGGAAAAAGCACATCAGCAACACAACTAGCCTTTTACTTTAGGAATAAAGGGTACAAAACCCTCTTACTGGAACTCGACCAAGATAAGCCTTCAATTGCAAGATGTACTGGGATACCTAAACATACCGCAGGTTTAACCGGTTGGACGAAAGAAGACTTTAAAACTGAGGATAGCGCCTTATTAGCAATCAGGAGAACATCAGCCTATAAAAAAGGGCTGACAGTACTACCCGTCTCACCAATTACTAGTTCCCGGCAACTCTTACCATTCAATGATTATACAAGCGGCGAAGTCAATAACATGATGGGAACTCTTTTACGTGCCGCTCAAAAGGAATATCAAATAGTGATTGCCGATACAAACCCAATTCTCGATGATGCTGCCGTGGTGACTATCTTGAATCAAGCTGACGTAATTCTCTTTCTAATGGAAGCGACCTATATTTTCCTTGATTCAGCATGTGGTTATCTAGATATATCCAGACAACTGTATATAGATAAGAAAACTAAATATGTGATCAATAAATACAGCAAAAATGATCCCGTGCCGATCAAGGAAATTGAAGAGACTTTAGAAACGGAAGTTATTCAAGTCGTACCAGTGGATGTCGATGGGTATAGACACGCCGCTGATAAAGCCAAGCCATACAAACCCAAAAAGGGAAACTCGCCCTGGGATGATTTGGCGGAAAATATTTTAAAAAGCTGTCAGATAACGGTTGTTATGAATGAAGGCAAACAAAGTTTTTTAAATAAATTTTTTGGCAAACGTAAAAAGCGTTAAATTTATATAGGTGGGGTGAATGACTATGAGTCGTGTAAGGGCCGATCTAAGTAGAATGATCATTGATGCGCGTCGAGTGAATGATGAAAAGTCAAGGAAAATGGAAGATACACTGCAAGTTGTCAATGAAAAGGCTATTGATTTTTTGGAAATGGGTGAGACACCACAGGATTTATTGAGTAAACATATTCATTTAGATGTGGTACACGGAGAAGTGAACGCAGTGGAAGAAGCCATATACTATTCTCTGAGCAGACAACATGGAAACGTTCTAGAAGCAGATGACTCGATAAAAAGACGGGAACTACCTTTAATAATTGCCCGTCTGCTAACGGAACATGATTTGAACAGGGAAGAAAAACGCTATTTATTTACGAGACTAGCTAATCGTTATTTAGGACATGGCATTCTACAACCACTTTGGCAGGATAAAAGAATTACGGAAATAATGACAAATTCACCGGATGAAATATGGGTAGAGATTGGTGGAGAGCTTAAACGAGTTGGGGCAGAAGGAGAGATTTATACTGATCTATCATTCGAAAATATATCTGATTATGAATCTTACGTTCACACATTATTTGATCAAACAGGCCGATCAATTGATAGAACAAAATGCGCTCAAACCGGAGAATTACTAGACGGATCACGGATAACGGTAAACTGGTACCCAGTCGTACGCTATCCAACGATTAACGTCAGAAAACCAGCGACGACAACGCATCGATATACATCAGAGTCTTATATTGCGACCGGTGCCGCCAATGAGTCCATGATGCGTTTCCTGGAGATTGCAGCAAAAGGATATTCAAATATTATTGTATCTGGAGCAACGGGTACAGGGAAAACGGTCGTGCTGAGAATAGCAATAGAAGAACACACAACAGAGGATCGGGTTATCTATATTGAAGATACCCGAGAGCTTAACCCTATACATCCTCATTTTATCAGCTTACAAACAGTGGAAGATCGCAAAGAAGATCCTTTAGATTATGCAGCTCTTATTCGGCAAACACTTCGTATGAGGCCAGATCGGATTGGTATTCAAGAAATTCGTGGTGGATCTGAAGCCGCAGCAATTCTAAAAGCGATCATGGCTGGCCATGATGGAGTTATTACAACAGCACACTCGTCAAGCCCTCAACAAATCATATTTCTACTTATTATCTGGTTAAAAGAATCTGGTATTAACGTAGAAGAAGTTTATTTAAAAAAGATGGTTCATGAAGCCTTGGATATACTGGTGTTTACTCAACGGTTGAAAAACGGCAAACGGCGAATTACTGAAATATGGGAAGTCTTGTCCTGGAGGAATGAAAATGTTCAGGACTTCGAAAAACTGTTTGAGTATGATTATGAATCCGACAGTCATAAGCAAGTAGGATTTGTTTCTAAAAAGTTCTTGGACAAGTGCCGAAAGTATCAAACAGTTGTCCCCAAAGAATTTTATGATACTGAGATTGTATCATGATCTATATTTTTCTTTGCATTAGCATAAGTTTCGCCGTGTATATCTATCTATCACCAAAGGTTCGAGGAACGTTAAAAAGACCTATCAAGGTGAAAAAAGTTAAAGATAAGAATAAAAGTCAGTTAAAACGCGAACAGCAACTTATGCTCATTAACATGGCGCCTAAAGATTATAAGCGATGGCAAGTAATTGGAGCGATTGTTCTACTGTTAATGAATTTTGTCTTAACCCTCAATCCGATAAGCGCTGTGATTTACGCTTATATAGGATACCTACTTGTTGATATCCTTCTTACCTTAATGGCACGAAAGCCTGCTATGATATTAGCTGATCAAACTCAACAATTTATTAGTAATTTGGGAGGCTTTTTAAATACAGGATCTAATATAACAGTGGCTATAAATGACGCTTCCTTACAGTTAAGAGAACCTTTACGAAGTCATGTTCGACTTGCTATTAATGAAGCCAAAGGACAGAAGACGATCCCCGAGACAATTGCTGGTTTAGCAAACGTCCTCTATATTCCAGTCTATGATCTTTTGGGCCGACTAATAGGGAAGGGGATGGAAAGTGGGCAAACACAAATTTCCTTTGCCTTTGAAGAGCTTAGAATTCGACTACAGGATATAGAAAAGATTATTTTAGACAGGGCTAATACGGTAGGTATCTATCTATGGTGGCTAATTGGTATCACAGCTTTCGGGCCGTTAAGTGATGTGCTCATGCGTTTAATGAGAGACGATGTATTTCAAATCAGTTGTACAGTTCCGGCCGTAAGTATAGTTTCATCAGTTATTGATGCACTCCTTATATTAGGTATTCGGAAGTATATTAGAGTGTATTGCGAAAGGAATGATCTATAAATGCCTTACGGTAGTTACTTGGCTCTTGGTGTATCAATATCAGCTTTACTATATGTCACTGTCTTTTGGGACAGGGGGTGGGCATATCGAAAATCACTATTTGACCCCAATCGGGTAATCAATGCAAAGGAGCTTCTAGTAAAGTTTCTAGCATTGTTGACAGGGTTGATCGGAAACCTTATTGGGGCAAAGGCAAAATCTCAATTGAACGACGTGGGTATCGATGAATCATTGTTTATAAAACAAATTATTATTGCACCATTGGTTGGGTTTGTGGGTGGTATGCTACTGGCTCTATTGTTAGATGTAACAATGAGCAATTCTATATGGGTAGGTGTTATCTTTGCCTTGATCGGTTTGTTCCTCACTAAGATCTCCTTAGAAAGAGAAATCCGGATCTATCGAAGAGAAGCTATACAGGCGACACCCGATTGGGTAAATATTTTAAAAATAAATTTGATCGCAGGAGATACCGTAGAGAATGCAGTCTGGAATTCAATAGCCTTCGTTCCCAACGCTATACAAAAGAGACTAATTAATATCAAGAACCGGTGTGAAGGGGAAATGGATTTTACAAATTCGCTAAAACATGAAATCAGCAAAACTGAAGAATCCGAAATACTGTCTGTTTACAACCAAGTACTGGCATATCACGTCGCAGGGATTGTTGATGAAGAGCGACCAAACGTCTTCGGAAACATGTCTCAGCATATGGCTAAGATATACAGTGATAAGTCCCGAGCGGCCATTGAAGGTGTAAAAGGGCCAATAGTTTTACTTATAATGGTGGCCTTTTTTCGACTCCTTGTCAGTATTGGCGTTCCCTCCTTATTCCTAATGATGAGGCGACTACTCAATCAATAAATTTAAAGTAAAGGTGGAAATGATATGATAAAAACGTTATCCTTACGATTCAATCGGTTAAGTAACTCGTTCAAAAAAAATACTGCCAAAAAGGTAAATTACACATTGAATGATCCCACGGAATTCTGGATGTGGATTGGAAAGATAGCATTAGTAGGAGTAGTTATTGTGGCAGTCTATACAGCATTGAACGCCACCTTCCCGACATTAATGCAGACATGGTTTAATAATCTAAGTTTCACAACATTTAATAACTAACATAGTATTAGACCGGATAAACCTTGCGAGGGAGAAACAGTATTAATTATTCAAAAATTAGTCCCTCGCTATTTATCATGATAGGGCAGCATCAGCAAGAAAGTATAGGAGGGTAAAGAAATGATTATGGGGCTATCCTTACAAGTCAATCGGCTAGGTAACTCGTTCAAAAAAAATACTGCCAAAAAGGTAAGTTACACATTGAATGATCCCACGGAATTCTGGATGTGGATTGGAAAGATAGCATTAGTAGGAGTAGTTATTGTGGCAGTCTATACAGCATTGAACGCCACCTTCCCGACATTAATGCAGTCATGGTTTAATAAATTAAGCTTCACAACATTTAACACCTGATCCAGTACAATACGAGGAAAAAACCGACCAACAATAAGAATAAAGCGAATCTTAAAGAATAGCTAACCAATTGTTGAATATATTTATGTAGCAAACATTGTTATAACAGTACATAGGAGCAGACTATGCAGTTACAGTACTACCCACCGCTTCTGAAGTAAACAGGAACGGGGGTTTTTTGTTTCTGGCAGGCGTTATATCTTGATTTTATATTTAGTGTTAATTATAATAAAAGTAATGTTATAAATTCGGCGATACCGCACAGACGGAGGCCAGCATCGACTTTTACAAGTCGGCTGGTCTCTTTTTGCTTATTTGAAGAAATTAAATAAAGAAGGAGGAGGAAGGATTCATGAAAAGCAAAAGGACCAAACGACTTAGATTTATCGATTATATGCGAGGAGACGCCGGTATTATTGATGGCCCTATAGCCCTTGTCATTTCGTTAGCCATAATTTTAGGGGTAGGAATTGGCGCCTATGTCGAAATGCATAAAGTGGGGCAAATAGGTGAAGCATTGCAACAAACTGCTTCACAAGTATCTAGTGATCTACAGGCGAACGGTTGTTTAACAACCGAGAATATTACTCAGATAGATACCTTTTTAAGGAACAACGGCCTTGATCCAGCAGATGTGTATCTAAATTCTACATCCGGTCGAGAAACCTATGGATCTTCAAACGGAAATGCTATCATAGGTTACAATTTTACGATACAAGTACCTATTCTTAAAACGCCGATTTATCAACAATACATAGAACGTCCAGTAGAAAACATAACGTCTACTTATGTGCCCAATGCCACGCTGGATAGTTCTACGTGCGCGACATCATTTAGTGGGACCTTTGGAGGGACACAAGAAATCTCAGATTTGGGCAATCAAGCTCCGCCAGCAACGCTTGGTAATGTAGCTATTTCTACGAATATTACATTGACGGGGCCAACCACTGCAACCGTCGGTAGCACTCACAGCTATAGTGGCGTAGTTATGATGGGTAGCAATCCCGCTCCACAAGGAACAAGTGTTACAATTAGTACGCCTAGTGGGACGATCACAACCCAAGTTAGTAATTCTAGCGGTAACTATCAAACAAACATTTCATTTTCTACCGTAAGTTCTGGGGCATTAATAACAGCAACATCTGGAGTAGCGACAGCGCAAACAACAGTAGCGGTAACGCCTAATTCCCCTTCGCAAATTATTTTCACCAACTTACCTGGTGGAATGCAAGTCCAAAGTAATGACCCAAGTAATTATGTTGCAATTATAGGAGTTCCCATTACAATCACAGGATCAGTAACAGATACAAACGGAAATGGGATATCTAACTATAGCCTTAATGTGAGTGGCAGCACCCCAGATGTTCCGACAACCCCTATTACAACAAATGCCCAAGGTAATTTTTCCTTAACATATACACCGCATCAGACAGGTACAGAAACAGTCACCTTTAGCAATGGCACACTTAGTAGCATAGCAACCGTAACGGTAACCCAAGCAAATCCACAATCACTTTCTCTAACCGTAAGTAACGGGGGTTCTTATGGATCGACGACAACAGTGACCGCTGGGCAAACTGTAACCTTTAAAGGTCAAGTTTTAGGGTTGTATAATTCCCCATATGAGAATGCAAACGTGTCACTAACATCCAACTCTGATCTTTGGGACACATTTATGCCGGGTGGCCAACCTTATGTTACGGGTTCGGATGGATACTTTACGACAAATAATATCAGAATGACAAAGGCCGGTACACAAATAATAGGTGCTGGTTGTGCGAACCTTAACACAGCGCAAGTCACTGTTGATGTACAACCAGGCTCGCCCAGTCAAGTTAAAGGATTGACGATTACACCATCTAGGATTAGCCAGGGTTCAACGTTTACGATTAGGGGACTTGTTGAGGATACCCATGGTAATGCCGTTATAGGAGGAACTTCTGTCTCAATTGTATTTCAGGGTAATACAACAGATATTACGACACTTTCAGACGGAACATTTTCAAGCACTTTAAAAGCTTCGGGGCCACAAACAGGGAACGTTCCTATTACCGTCCAGTCAGGTAGTACAGCACTTGATGGTGGAAGCAGCTCGATCAACGTCTTAGCATCTAGTGGTTATCAAATTAGCTTAACAATGAAAGATCTTAGTAATCAAGCAGTAACTCAATGTACCGTCGGGGATACCCTAACAGCTGTGGTTACGATAACTGACGATACAGGGACACCTGTTCAAGGAAAAACTCTTACTTACAGTGAATCGGTTGAGCCGTCGGCATTGGTTCAGTTAACAGCGATCACCAATAGTTCTGGGCAGGCATCAATTACGGTGGGACCCTTACAAAGGGCATCTAATCATGGATTGTCAGTATCAATTGAAGGAGTAACAGGTGCTATCGGGACCACCATGTACACGGTTAAGCCCGGTTCTCCTTATCAAGTTAATGCAACGGTATCACCAAACATTACGCAAGCTAACCCAGTTGCCCCGCCAATCGTAACGGGTGTTCTATGTGATCAATATGGCAATACCGTACCAAATACTCCGTTAACTATTTCAGGCGGATATGGAGCTAATGCGTCAGGTACTACCGATGCCAACGGAAATTTCACAATTTCTATTCATCCGACTAATATAGGAGGGCCTTTCCCGATAACTGTAATATCTGGGCCATGGTCTAACACTCCAACAGGATTAAAGATAACAGTAACCACACTTGTTAGTTATTCAATGACACTTTCATTTAGTAATAGCCCTGTCACAGTAGGAGAATCGGTAACAGCTACAGCTACAGTAAAAGACGCAGGAGGTAATCCCGTATCGGGATTGGCAATAGACTTCAGTTCTCCCAGCCAATCCGATGCCACAATATCGGCACCCGCCAACACTGATGGTAACGGTCAAACAACAGTGAGCGTTACTTATACAAAAGTAGGGCAACAGGTGCTCGTAGGAACCTACCATAATGTGCAAGCGTCATCGAGTTTGACAGTGAATTCCGTGAATCCTGCTATTAATAGTTCACTTCATATTAATGGACTAACATTGAGCCCTAATGTCGTCGTGAAAAACCCCAGCCAAGGTCCGATTGTGACGGGAACCTTGCTTGATAGTTATAACAACCCTGTGTCCAATACAACGGTTACAGTATCGGGCGGATGGGGTGCCTCGAGTTCGGGTACCACTTCAGCTGCAGGAGTCTTTACAATTACCCTAAACCCTACCAATACGGGGACCTACGGGTTAACGATAACCTCAGGACTCTATTCCAATACCTACAATACTCCAGAATTAACCCTAACTGTAACCGCGACTCAAGGGTATCAGTTAACAGTTAGTGCTCCCTCTGGTACGAGCGCAGGAGTACCAGTAATGGCCACGGCAACATTATTGAATCAAACTGGGGCTGCCGTAAGCGGGGTTACTATTGAATTTAATAGCCCCACAGGAGTGGCTATTATATCGTCTCCCAATCCGACGGATTCTAGTGGAAAAACGGTTGTCCAAGTGAGCTGGACTAAAGCAAGTTCACAAATTATACAGGCATCATATCAGAGCAATGTACATGCTTCCTCTGCAGTTACGGTTACGCCAGGAAGCCCTACATCAGTGAACGCAACGGTTTCTCCATTCACAACAGAACAGTGGAGAACTGAGGACCCAGTACCGCTTCCGATCGTTTCAGGCACAGTTACCGACTCGTATGCAAACCCCGTTCTTGGCGCATCAATTACTGTTTCTGGAGGGTATGGCGCGAATGTTACCAACACAACAGATAGTAATGGATACTATTCTACTTCAGTAAAACCTACAAATATCGGTGGACCATTCGCCCTTAATTTTGAGGTGACAAGCACTTACGGGAATTACAATACAATACAAGGTAACCTTACCGTAACGGCCCCTCTTGTCGTTCCCGTGGATAAGGTCCTTGAAGGCACGACTATTGCTGGGCAGACAGGTACTATGATAAATCGGTCTACTCAGGCATATCATCAATTAACAATGAACACCGTTGTCGGTGATTATTCTGGTGATGGTTACCCTTCTGTGTATCTCCAACCACCCGGTGGTTATTATGATGGTTCTACATGGGTCCGTTCTAGAGAACCAGATCTTGTACCTAGTAATATTTTAGGTGGTAGAACTGTTCTCGGCGTTGCTGGAGGCATCCCTAATAATTACGGGATTTGGCAATACGCATTATATGCGGCACCGGGTGAAGGGAGAATACACCTGTATCCTCCCGCTGGTTACTACGATGGAAATAGTGGAACAGGGGTATATTTCGATGATCCCGACTTTACAGCATCAAATATCAAAAATGGTGTAAACGTATACGGTGTGACCGGAACGTATATAGGTGGTCCGGCTACCCATGGATCGCAAACTTACGCCACACCGGGGAGCTACTCTTTTACCGTTCCTGCCGGGGTTACAAGCTTAAATATTCATGTAACTGGTGGCGGTGGCGGCGGCGGTGCTGGTGATGGCCCATATGATAATCAGGGTTCTGGCGGAGGCGGTGGTGCAGGTGGTACTTATGTCGATGTTATTACAGTAACTCCTGGCGAAGTAATTCCAGTGATTGTTGGTGGAGGTGGCAATGGAGGTCTTAGTGGTTATCATAGGACCCCTGTAAACAGCGGCGATGGTGGCAACTCGTCTTTTGCTAGCTATATTGCTTATGGTGGTGGCGCTGGTACTTGTGGTGAGACATATCCTTATGCTCCTGGTGGTGCTGGCGGTGCTGGCGGTGGCAGAGCTGGTGGCACTGGTGCTAATGGTAATAATGGCCTTTATGTTTTTAGCGAGTCTGGTCATCTTATTGGTGATAAGTATGGTATTCCTGGTGGTACCACTCCTGGTGCGGGTGGTTCCGGCGGGTATGATAGAGGTGAGCTCGGTGCCGATGGTCAAGTATTACTGCTGTGGTAAGGAGTGAAAATACATTAAGAATGGAATGCAAACCGTAACCTTGAATACGAGAGGGCCTTCGATTATAATAGATGAATAGTATATCGAAATGGCGATACCGCAGTAGACGGAGGCCAGCATCGACCCTGTATATCAGGGGCGGCTGGTCTCTTTTTGCATTTAGAAAGGAGTTGTTTTTTTGAAAAAAATATCGCGGGTAAATGCAATTATAATTTCGCTAATCGTAGGAGGGGTTTTTACAGCAATCCTTGTTAAAAATGTCAATGCCATCGGCGGGCCAAAGGTCAATATGCTTACAATGACACAACATGTTCTCCCTGGGACGGAAATCAGTGAAAGCGATTTCACAACAACGGTCATGCCGTACAATTATGCCAAAGATGCTGTAATAGACCCAAAGGATGCCATAGGTAAAATAACAGCTTATGAGTTGATTCCTGGGCAGCCGCTCCTAAAAAACCAAATTTCTAACAAACCTATGAGAGCTGGTCTCTACCAAGGCGAAGTAGGCGTACGCATTGCGGTAGATGCTGTAACCTATGGTGGTGCGCAGCCCGGGGACTATGTTGATGTATTAGCACAGATTTCTCGTGGTAACGGACAACCAACAACAATCTCAGTATTGTATAACCACATTCGTGTGGTCGCTGAGTACAATGGTCAAGGACAAATTATTACAAAGGCAACCCAACAAACTGCAGGAACACCTACCTTAACAATGGGTGCCAACGGATCGACTCTGCCATCCTTTGTTGAATTGGCGGTTACCCCTGCGCAAAGGGATCAACTACTTAGCGCAGGGAGGGTCATTTTGTCGGTAAACCCATGGGATCAAGGACTGAACAACCCTGATATCCAAGGTGTATCACAAGGGAACACACCGACAAATCTACCGGAAGGACCATCACAACCACAAAACGGTAACCCATCAACAGGCACACCTGATGCTACTCAAAATCAAAACACACCAAATCAGCCGATTACTCCATCGACACCGCCTCAATAATCATAAAAAAGAAAGGGACGAAATGACTTGAAATTACAAACTTTAAAAAGGACAGGGCTTCTACTCCTTGCTTGTCTAATGGTACTTATTCTGTTCACCGGTTGTGGAAAAGAGACATCGTACTCTAATGCAAAAACAATCGCGACACCCGCTAATTATAGCCTAATCCCTGTACTAACATTAGATAATCGGGCGGTCTTTTTGAACGCTTCCGTTACCCCACTTGAATTTTTTTCTGTACAATGCCCTCATTGTGAAGAAGACCTTCCAAAACTACAGAAGATGGTGTCGGACATCAAATCGCAAAAGCCAATCATATATGTTGGAACATTTTATGACACAGACGATCAGCAAAAAGCAATACAAGAAACTAAAGATTTTATCGAAAAGCATAAACTTAGCGGAACCTTTGTAGTACAGACAGGCGCACCCGATGCTTACGTTAAAAATGTGCCAGCACTGGTTTCGATGGAGCAGGGACAAACGGAGCCGATTATTAATGAAGGGTTACCAAACCAAGAGGAATTAACAAAGATACTAACGACAACATTGAAAGCACCTGTTGTCAGTAATCTAACACCGGCCCAATAATACTATAGTAGAAAGGAGAGAAAATCGAAGACCGAGTTAAATTATACTCGGTCTTCGATTTTTGACACTTCCATTTGTTGCCTCCAGAAAGGAAGTCTTATAGTGAAGCGATGTATAAAGGAAAAGAAAGAACCCTACATACTGAAAAGCAACGAAAAAAACATGAAATCTCGCAGGCACAATGATGACGGGTTTATCGAGATACCTGTATTGGGGTTCGTCATACTGATGTTTATTCTCGTTATAAGCATAGGAAGTGCATTAATTTATTCGGCAGTTCGAGAACGGAATGTTGTTCAAACCACATTACAAACAGCCGTAAAAAACGCTGTAGTAGCATCGGTAAACGGACCTTTAATTATTAATGGTCAGGGGTCCATCAATGCAGATATTCTGGAACTATCGATTAATGAACAATTGAATAGAACACTCGCCTATCTCCAACCGGTTGTCACGGTGACCAATCCACCGATCGTATATACAGAAAGCGATAAGGGGCTGCCAGCTCCAGGTGGACTAAGTGGAACAATTCCAGGGCCCAGCGTTTACCTAGAACTTAATCTTACGTGGTCAATGCCGCCCTTAATAGGCTATCGATTTGAAGGAAATATGCCCTCAAAAACACTAGTCACCTACCCTATCTATAACGCCACGAATCAAACATGGATAATACCGCAATAGGAGCCTAAGTATATGCGAATAACACTGAGACTATATCAAGACGATTGTATCGCAGCCTTCTTACGCGAATTAAAGGCGGGACGAAGGCGGCATTTGGTAATCTTGCCCACAGGAGCTGGTAAAACGATTGTAGTTGCAGAGATCATACGACTATTAAATGTACAAACACTATTTCTAGCACATCGTGACGAATTACTACAGCAAGCTGCAACGAAACTACATATGGTTTGGCCAGAAGCCGACATCGGCACAGTGAAAGGGAGTAAGGCAGATCCCAATCATCAAGTCATTGTTGCTAGCATACAAACACTACTGAATCCGGCTCGCCGAGCGATACTTCCACCCATAAAACTTATCGTATACGATGAATGTCATCATGCCATATCTGACAAGAATTCCCAAATTATAAAAGAATTAATGGGGCCTAACACGATTCTCTTAGGAGTGACTGCAACTCCAAACCGTTTGGATCGACGAGCTCTAGGAATAATCTTTGCTGACTCTAATGGACAAAGAGCAGACTATGAGCGTTCTATGTTAGAAATGATTAGTGAAGGCTATTTAGCCCCGATCGTTGGGATTAATGGCAACCTTAACATCGAACTAAACGGGGTTCAAACGTTAGCGGGTGACTACAATCAGTTAGCTTTATCAAAGATCATGAATACTCCTTATATTAATAACCTAGTTTATGAGTTCTGGGCTAAAAATGCTAAAGATCGGAAGACGTTAGTTTTTGCGGTTGATGTTAAACATGCTAATGAGTTGGCCTTAGTATTTCGTCGTCATGGGATTCGCGTTGCTGTGTTAACAGGTAGTATGAAAGCAAAAGAACGAGTCCAATTGCTTAATGATTTTGATGAAGGAAAGCTACAGGTTTTAGTAAACGTAAACATTTTAACAGAAGGATTCGACTCGCCTTCGGTTTCCTGCATTCTATTCGCTAGACCAACGCAATCAAAATCGCTGTACATTCAGATGGTAGGGCGGGGCTTAAGGCTATATCCTGGGAAAAAAGATTGCCTCGTATTAGATACGGTTAAAAATACTCGGGCACATAGTTTAGTAACGATTCCTGATTTATTCCCTAAACGAAAGCCACCTCAAACTCAAGAAAAAGGGGAACGATTGGAAGCTCAAAAAGAGCAACCCTTTAAGATAGGTCGCGCATGGATGGATTCACAAAAAAGGCATGTATATTCTAGTGAGTTTGACTGGGAACTACTACCGGACGGAAACTTTCGTTTGCGCTTAATACGTGCCTATATCCTACTAGTACGAAGTCCTCAAGGATGGTTTCCTGTCTTTTATGAAGGGGGAAATAAACGGGCTATGTATGATGAACCGCTCACGGTTGACTATGCGATGGGGATCGCAGAAGAATACGTAAGAAACCAAAATATGAGAGGTATTGCCCAAAAAGATGCAGTTTGGAAGAAGAAAAAGGCAACGGATGGTCAAAAATCTACGCTGGATAAATTTGAAATACTATATGATCCGGATATTAGCGGAGGGGAGGCTTCAAAATTAATTAGTGATTTCATAGATAAGATTGAAGAGAGAAAGCGACTAAGGCAAGCGGGGGAGAAAAGGTAGAAATGGAAATCTTTTCTCTGTATAATGAGAGAATGTTATGGGATTTTCATAAGATTTATACGCATAATTTTTGTAATTGTTTTACAGAAAAAGAAAAAAGACCAGCTAATATAAGTCAAGACCCAAGGTAGTTACTTTTCTAATCTCTACAGGAGATTCAGATTTCGAAAAACAGATAAGGGATTATGTTGAAGACTTAATATTAAAGAGGAGATAGTAATGAATATTGATATTAAAACATTACCTTATACTAATGCTGTATCTAACATAATGTTAGAAGCTAAGAAAAAGGAATTGCTTCAAGTAGCAGATGTATACGGAGTATCTCTAGAAGAATTAAAAGATATTATAAACAAAGAATTATTAGAAAGCGGTGCCAATGTAGGAGCGTGTGATACGGCAGTTGATTTTCTAATAGTTGAAACAATCAATAGAAGTAAGAGATATAACTCTATTGAAGATGCTATTGGAGAGAATATTTTATCAGCATCGATTTACTACGTTAATGGGATTGAGAAGACAGAATATGTGTAAAGAGGTGAAATTGTTTATGTCTAAAGAATTAGAGAAAGCTTACGTTTTAGGTGTAGGTTTGGAATAAAGTTTGTACGAAAAACACCTTGTTTTTATAATTAAGTTTGTTTGCAAAATACTTAATGCCACATGGCTGAAGGGTTTTTGAGTCAAACAAACTTTATTAAAAAGGGCTATTCGGATTATGTGTGTACTGCTCTATGATGGGCTAATGGCATAGCCCTTAACTTGAGGTCACACTCCATACTAGAAATAGACTTCGGTTTAATCACTCAAGAATCCCATCGGCTTCAGCCGTAGGAGTGTCAACTTACCTTTCAAAGGAGAAGTATTTATGACTATTGAACTCAGTTCTAAAGAAGAATTATTGAATTTTTTAGATGAATTTATTAGAGAAATTAGTTATCATTCCGGTTATCGAAGCATTACAACTATCATGAAAAACCCTGCTATACTGCTGTTGAGTCAAATCACAGGGTTTCAGCCAGGGTATTTTGGCGTTCATATTAATTCAGGAGAATACGTAAAGTTTGACGTAGAGAAGATTAAAGGAATTCGTGATATACTAGCCAAACAGTTGCCATAATATTTTGGATTCTGATACTAATTTAGGATATTAAGATTCCATACTTACCCAATCCTGAACGAATAAGCCTAACCTTGAGAATGTCTTAAAGGAGATTGTTATGTACATGGGCCTTTATATCGTTGCAATTCTGGGAATAATCATACTTATTCAAACAATAGTAGTTTTAAAGTTGATAGAAAAAGACAAACAAAAATCGTATGCTTATGAATACAGAATTGATCAATTCAGAAAAAGCCATAAAGATAGCTTGCTTCAAGTTAGTCAGTTGGAAAAGAAGCAAAATTCCTTAAAACTATCCATTGCTAACCTTACAAATGCGTTAAAGCTCAAACCGCTAGATGAAGGTAAAAGACATGTGAATATATGTGAGATTAAGGATGGTCAGAAAATTGTCGTCATAATTGATGAGGTATTTCGTTATAGAGTTGAGTATTATCAACAAATGGTTGGTGATATAAAGAATCAAGAGACTTTTATTAATTATAGAGAATTTGAGTGCATGGCGTTCATCGATGGAAAGTTATACGACCCCTTAATTGTGAATCCGATACAGACTGGTGACACTTTCGCAGAATTGGAAGACATAAATTGCGGCCAATTCATTGGACGAGGAATGGGCAGCGTCGTTTTAGAGAGCCTAGTGTCAGTCCTGAAACAGATTGGTATTCAGAAATTAGAAGCCGGACTATCCGTTGTTGACTATCCGAGGAAAGATAAATTATATAAGTTCTATATAGAATACAATGGATTTGAACTTGTCAAGGAATTGACCGAGAATCATTGGGGAAGGGTTGTGAAAAAATGGTAGACAGCAACAGAACCTAACTAAGGTAACAATTCGGTAAAATATCGGAGGAAGTCCTTATCAAAAACGGAAAACTCTTGTATTAAACTTTTCACAACCATGGCAGAACGATGGGTGTAATGTTTGTCACAAGGATTTCGACGGTAAAAAGGAGTTTGAATTGATGAATATAGCCAAGAGTACGATATTACTAGGATTATTAGGATTATTAGGATTTACATTAGCGTTGACAGGATGTGGAGCAAAAACTCAGGCAGAACTTCAAACCAACGCAAATGTCGAATCTACAAAGCAGGAACCTACATATTCATATAAGGATTTTCAATGGATTGGTCTTGAAAGCAAAATTAATAATGTATTAGACGTAAAGCCCAACGTAGATAAAACATCTTGGACAACCTCTTACAAACCTGACGGTATACTAGATGGACATTTTCGAATAACCCTTGTCCTTAACGAGCCTTTAGCGATTTCGAATATATATCTAACAAATTCTGAGTTCGGACGGGACGTTAAATGGACATGGTATCCGGGCTATGCCCCAGGTATTGTTAACTACGGAAAAATCATGGCCATATATGATAACGGAGAACTAATATCGGGTATGCAAGGATATAAGATTTCAGGACGACATACCCTTGATATCTATGCGAAAGGGTTTAAGGAGTTTAGCTTTGACAAGGAGAAGGAGTTCACCTTAGAAATTGTATGCGCCACGAAAGAGAGCAAATATGCTGATAAAGGATTTACAGCTAAAATTAAAATTTAATTTTTATACGTAGAGGGAAATCTTAAAAAGTATCTTTCTGAGTTCTCCGCTTTTTCAACCAAACACTTTTAAAAATGGCTCTGCGGATTATGTGGAGGAATAATGATTTAGACTTACCCTTGAGCGTAAATCGGATTATATGGTGGGCAGTGTCCTTTCTAAATGGTAAAATATACTTATAACAGTATGAATTAATGAGGGGGAACCCTAGTGAAAGAACAAGTATATGAAATCGAAGCAAATATTAGTATATTGCAATTCATTCGAGGCTAGGCTTCGAAATGAAGCAAGCAATTTTTCTTTTTACTATTATGAAAGAAATTTGTTAACGCGATTATACAAGTTGTCATAATATGCATTTATATTCACAGACATAGTGAGTATTAGTCGGATACCCGATGCTACAGTACCTAGGGTGTTTGACTATGTTCAGCTCTTAAATAATGGATTCTCTGTTGGCTTCAACGATAAAGGTGAAGCAGATACTTTTTCCTCCGAAATTAAGGAATACCTGACTGAACATATCAAAAAAGAATACAGCTATTTCAATAAACTTGTTCAAGAGTCTACTGCAAACTAACGTGAATTCCGAAATTATTTGGAGGTAAAGCGATGACATCTATCAATGGATTGATTAATAAACATGACTGGAGTTTATTGAGTTGGCGTGAAAGGTATGGTTTGGGTACCTGGGTAGCCTTGTCGCCAGCAACGCAATTACTTTCAAACTTGGAATTTATTAAAAGTGGCTCAGACATCGAAAGTATTGAACTGGAGTCGTATTTACACGACAAAGGGCAATGGTTGCCGGTGGTTTATGCAGACTCTTTTGAACTTGCAATAAGGAAATTGGACGTAAAGATCGGGTCTATTTCTGAACCATTATTCGACGCTTGGGGTACTGCTGTTCAAGGTACCAGAAGAATTAAAGGAATACGCTGACTCTATTGATGAGTGGAAAAAGATCAAGGAACAGGCATCACAGGCCGGTCTATCAGTGAGTGAATATCAGATTAGGCGGTACGGAACAAGAAGAAATGCAGATACTTAAAGAACAAGGTGAAGGAATCTTTAGTCATTGAAGGCTGGATGTTGGTGGCGTTTGAAATTTTGGCTCTTCGGATTTTGTGTTGGAAGAATAAGTTTTTAATATGTGAATAAGAAGGAGGAAATTTAAAATTATGCAAAATTGTAAACGCTGTAAAAAACTTTTTACAGAAACGTAGCCGAAAGCCCATGATTTCAATCGTGGGATGAAGGCAGCTCCCGTCGTTGCGTTTCTATTAAGTCTTGTTGCAGTAATACCGCATAACTGATACAATGATGATATGGGACAAGAATATAGACGAACAACCACCACCGTTTCTTTAATCAACTATCATTTTGTTTTTTGCCCACGATATAGGCGTAAAGTCTTAGTTAAGGACGTTGATAGAAGGTTTAGAGAAATCCTGCAAGAAATATGCGATGAGCACGAATTGATTATTGTTGCGTTAGAGGTTATGCCGGACCATGTTCATCTTTTTATCAATGCCCTGCCTTCTATCAGTCCATCAGACATTATGGCAAAAGTGAAAGGAGTGACATCGAGAAAACTGCGGCAAGAATTTAAGCACCTGCGACATTTGCCTAGTCTTTGGACTCGTTCGTTCTTTTGCTCGACTGCAGGAAATGTATCTAGTGAAACTATTCAACGCTATATTGCGGAACAGAAGACAAGGGGGTGAGAACTTGCAAATCACCGTAAAAATCAAGCTACAACCGACAAAAGAACAGTCCAAACTACTTAAAGCTGTAATGTCAGAGTACATTCGCTTGGTCAATCAGATTGTTTCCGACTTCGTTTCAGCAAACGCGCATCTCAAATATTCAAGTAAAGACGTAGTAGCAAATCTGCCCAGTGCTGTTAAAAATCAAGCAATTCGAGATGCAAAGAGCGTTTTCACAAAGTATACAAAAGCCGTTAAAACAAATGCCAAGTTAAAACCCGAAGAACAGAAAGATATTAAAGTTCCTACGCTCAAAAAACCTGTGGCTATTTGGAATAATCAAAATTATTCGCTTAAAGGTAATATTCTCTCGTTTCCTGTAATTATTGACGGTAAGTCACAGCGTCTTGAGATTGAAGCTATCCTAACGAATTATCAACAAGAACGCCTGGTAGGTAAATTCGGTAGCCTTAGAATAACGCAAAAGTCAGGTAAATATATCGCTCAAATTGCTGTCGAAGCTACTGAACAACCTAATATAGCCGATAAGGTTATGGGTGTTGATTTAGGACTTAAAGTTCCTGCTGTAGCGACAACTGAATCTGGAAAAACCAAATTCTTTGGCAATGGCAGACAAAACAAGTTTATCAAGCGTAAACATCGGTCAGTTCGTAGGAAAATTGGCAAACTGAAGAAACTTAAAGCTATTCGAAAACGCCACGATAAAGAACAACGTTGGATGAAAGATACTGACCATAAAGTGAGTCGGCAGATCGTAAATTTCGCGAAAGAAAACAATGTGAAAGTCATTCGGTTGGAAAAACTTTCTGGTATACGCCAGACGGCAAGAACAAGCCGTAAAAACGAGAAGAATCTACATACTTGGAGCTTCTATCGACTAGCATCGTTTGTCGAGTACAAGGCATTTTTGGAAGGTATTCGAGTTGAATACGTTAACCCTAGATACACTAGCCAAACATGTCCGTCTTGTGGTAAACGTAACCACGCTAAAGATAGAAACTATCAATGTGATTGTGGATTTAAAGCTCATAGAGATCGGGTTGGGGCGATTAATATAATCTCTGCAACTGTGGTAGCTGGTAACAGGCTATCAGCCTAGAGTACAATTGTGTACTGCTCTAGGATGGGCTAATGGCATAGCCCTGAACTTGGGGTCATACTCCGATACTAGAAATAGACTTCGGTTTAATCACCAAGAATCCCATCGGCTTTAGCCGTGGGAGTGTCAATTATTGGACTGGCGATAATGAACCAAAAAACAAAAGTAGCCCGCCCGCCAAGGTAGCTACTTTATTTAGGTAACCCTATAATATTTTAAGCCGCTCACAGATGCTGTTTGTTGTATAGGAATGCGGGGTGTTTGCAGCACCTCGTATTCTCTTTCTATTTATTATACAATAAAAACACACAAATATGCAAGGAATCAATTAGTATTTGGATGCCCGGATTCAGAGTTCAAAGGGCCATTTCTCTAGATCCGTGATAAGATTAATATTTAGAAGTCCGGTGATATAACGTCTATATTATACCATTGAGTGGTTCCGCTTGGGACACAAATGCCATCTAGAATTAATATATAGATAATCAGATAGCGGTACCGCATAGATAGACAGAAGGCTAGATAGATCCTATTCACTGACGAAAGGTTTTTCTATCTATATTTTTATAAAATTAATTAAGAAACTCTTGCAATATATCAAAACAGAATATATAATTAATGCATAAGTTAACATATGATATTTCTATAGAGTGAGGAGAGACAGCATATGAGAAAAATTCTTGTAGGAGGACTTATGGCAATAGTTCTTGCCGTATCATTGACCCCGACTTCAGCGGGAGCGGCTGATGATCAACATTACCAATTAGTTATGTGGAAAGCGAATGGTACAGGGATCAGCTTCACATATCAGGGGCCGATGGGGATAGGCCATGATGGATTACCTTGCGCTGACCTCATGTACCCTCACGCTAAGGACCCGTCGTGGACAGGGGCAGACTCAGCGGCACCTATACTAGCATACATCAAGGCATATGGAAAAACGAGCGATGTTAAACGTATCATGAACCCCACAGTTTTTGACCCGACCATCTTCCAAGCTCTTGCCGCTCAAGGAGTTAACCTTGCTGATCTTGGTGGCCCAAATGTTCCTCCGGGCTCTACTCCGCCAGCAAACCTTGTTGGGAAAGCGGTTGTTCAAATGCCAGCAGCTTCAGCTAATATTGTAGGGCTTGGGATACCTAAGCCCGATCTCAGCAAAATTCAAACGACATCTACGCCCCCTGCCGTATCAAACCCTACACCGACTCCTGCACCGCCTCAATCGAAACAACCTGACCAAACATCACAAACACCTATTCCTAATCCATCCATACCGAGTGAGACTAAACAAAGTGATAGTACTGCAACTACCGAACCAACAAAATCGACACAAGCGGTTATCCCACCTGAGAAAGAAGTTGAATCCACTGATCGGGAGATTCCACCGGAAGTCGTTCCACCCGATCTGGTAAAAGAAACCGAAAACCAATCATCTGAAGATCAAACACAATTACCATTACCATGGAAAGTATGGCTTTATGCCGGTATTGCTGCGGTAGTAGCTATAGGTGGAGGAACGTTTGGTTACATTAAATGGAAACAACGAAATAACTAAAGGGAAACGACCTATCGACAAATAATAAGTTGCACGATAGGTCGTTTCATTTTCAAAGTAAGAGCTAATAAGTTCCAATCTAGCCGATATATCTATAATAATCATGCTACTAATTAGTAGCGAATTAGTGTATAATAAGAACAGAGGAAGTGAAGATGTTTGTGATAGAGAGAGAAATTATCGAAACATTTTTAAAAACTATAAAACGCCTAATTAGAGATGGTAAATGGACCTTTATAAAACGTCGTAAAAATTTAGAAGGTCTTTTCGAACTAGGTTTAACGATTGCCCAGGCTGAACTTGAAGTACTTAGTTTAAATTATCGGCATTATGATCGGGGACCGTTACCCGACCATGAACGAGACGGTGAAATATGGGAATTCATTAAGCATAAAGATGGTTTACCTATTTACATAAAACTTAAGATTGATCGCAGGGGGTGCGTTTGTTTGAGTTTTCATCCGTCAAATGGCCCCACAACGATGCCTTTTCAAAAATAGGGAGGTATTAAATATGAAGCAATTTTGCTATAAGTGTGACAGTGAGCAAAAAGTTATTGTCGTAAGTAAAAAAGAATCTTTTAAAGTAAAAGGAGAACCCATTGAAGTTGTTTCTGATATAATGACTTGTTCAGTTTGTGGTGAGGAAATTTTTAATAAAGAATTAGACGAAAAGAACATGGCAAGAGTCTACCAAGAATTCCGAAATAAGCATAATTACCTTTCACCCACAGAAATTAAATCCATTAGAAGTAAATACGGTTCAGGCCGAACGGTGGCCACGCTTTTAGGTTGGAGTCAGAATACCTTAGTACGTTATGAAAATGGTGCTATTCCGGATATAGCGCATCATGAACAATTTTTACGTCTCAAAAACGACCCTAACTATATCCACAAGCTTTTACAGCATCGAGGAGATAAGCTTAAGGATCAGGAGCGCTATCGTCTTCTGTCTTTGTTAGGTTCAACTTCGGATGAAGATCGGGACGTTGATCCTGTAAGTTCATTATTATTTGCGTTCAAGAAATATTATGATAAAGGTATTACGAATACCGATTTAGATTTTGAGAAACTGGCTGCATTGGTTCAGTTATTTGCCAACCTCAATAACAATCTTGTTAAAACAAAGCTCCAAAAACTATTATTTTATGCTGACTTTCTTTCCACAAAACGTTATGGTAGACCGATTTCAGGCCTAGTTTATGTTCACCATCATTATGGCCCCGTGCCAGTCCATCATGATTTAATCCAATGGGCTTTACTTACTAATGGCGACATTGATGTTAAACCATTTGACGGCCCCTATGAAGGAGAGGTGATTATACCAACTCAAGAGCCCGATCTTTCCCTCTTTAGCGAGGAAGAGTTAGAAGTTATTCATGATGTAGCTGGATTCTTCCACGAATATACTGCTGCTAAAATTTCAGAGTTTTCCCATGAAGAAAAAGCTTATGTCGAAACATCATTAAAAGAAATTATTCCTTTTTCATATGCTCCTACTATTAAACTCGATAGGTGACTAGTGAACATGCCCCCACCACTTAAATATATAAAAGATAAGGCTTAGTTAAACTCTAGTGTTGATTTTGCCCAAGATAATTAATAATGCTCTCAGGCGACCCTAAATTCTGATAAACGTAAAGACTTGTAGGTTTCCCTAACCCGAAAGAGACAGGCGGTATAAAGC
>Ga0209639_1000382_pt1 | contig 65655 bp, 49 predicted proteins | sample EPASupsiteHSE605_FD_187268 | JGI IMG/M metagenome (GOLD analysis project Ga0209639, IMG submission 187268) | Bioremediated contaminated groundwater from EPA Superfund site, New Mexico - Sample HSE6-05 (SPAdes) (version 2) | ecosystem: Environmental > Aquatic > Deep subsurface > Groundwater >... | reverse complement strand
CGCAACCTATCCAATATTAATAGGAGGCAATGAAGAACAGAAACAACGATTTTTGCGTCCAATAGCTGAAGAAGGCTTATATGCTTCCTTCTGTTTAACAGAACCTGGAGCCGGCTCAGATGTAGCAGGTCTATCGACCATAGCCCGTAAAGACGGTAATCGGTATATTATTAATGGCCGCAAGCAATTCATAACCAGTGCCAACGTGGCAAAGTTTCTAACCGTCTTTTGTAAATCGGGCGCAGATAAAGGTCACAATTCGATCAGTACCCTAGTACTAGAGAGTAATACTCCGGGGGTGACAATAGGACGCCACGAAAGAAAAATGGGTTTACGGGCCTCTATTACTTGTGAAGTCATCTTCGAAGATGTAGAAGTACCGGCAGAGAACTTATTAGGTGGTGAAGGGGCAGGCTTTAAGTTAGCAATGGAGACGTTGAATAAAGCACGTCCAACCACAGGGGCGATGGCCTTAGGTATAGCTCAAGCAGCATTAGAAGCTTCTGTAAATTATGCCAAAGAGCGTATTCAATTTGGGAAACCGATTGGACAGCAGCAGGCGGTACAGATGATCTTGGCAGACATGGCGATGAAGGTGGAAACAGCACGCCTCCTCGTGTACAAGGCAGGTTATCTGATGGCCAAGGGACTACCTTATACTAAAGAATCGGCCATGAGTAAATGTTATGCTGCCGATATTGCCATGGAAGTATCTACAGATGCTGTGCAGATTTTTGGAGGTTATGGCTATACAAGAGATTATCCGGTGGAAAAATATATGCGTGATGCTAAGATCATGCAAATATATGAAGGTACTAACCAGATTCAACGGATTGTCATTGCTAAAGAATTGTTACATTAGTGAACTTCTTCAGCTTCAGTGATCTAGTTCATGTTTTAACATTTTGATAAGTAATCTAAGTAATCTAAGTAATCTAAGAAATTATTTGGAGGAAAAAGGGGGGCTCCAAATAATGTTCAACGGGCATTGTTTGGAGCCCCCCCTCTTAATATTCGGCAAAAATGAGTTAACATTGTTTAACTGCCCTCCTGAAGTTCGCTTTTAAAAGCACAGAAAATACCAACATTGGATAGGTTCCTAGGTTCGTGATGAACTGTAGTTAGCTAGCGGAGCTTATTATTCAATATGTTACGTGTAGGGGAGGAAGGTTTTAATGAGTTTAAAGGTTATGGCACCAACGATTGGAGGGAACGGTAATGTTCATATTTCTCAGCGTATCGAGCGGCTGCCACTCACCTCATACCAAAGATTTATTAGTTTTGTTATTTGTATGACTGCCTTTTTTGACGCTGTCGATATGGGAGCTTTGAACTTTTTATTACCTGTATTAGCTAAACACTTTCAGCTGAGTCCAGTCATGACCGGTCTTATAGGTTCTGTCAGTTTGGGCGGAATGTTAATTGGGGCACTTTTAGCGGGGCCACTAGCCGATAAAATTGGCCGAAAGTTAATCTTGGAGTGGTCTACAGCTATTTGGGGGATTTCAGGTTTGTTATTGGCCCTATCTTGGAATGTTCCCTCCTTACTGATATTCCGTTTTTTGTTAGGTTTAGGTTTAGGCGCTTCCTATCCTATCGCAATTACTATGCTGCCGGAATTCTTGCCTAAACAAGCACGGGGTCGTTATTTAACTGTTCTAGAAGGTTTGGCCCCTATTGGGGTTATCACTGCTGGGGTGATTTCAGTTTTAATGCTTCCGTTAATTAGCTGGCGGTGGGTTTTTGTTATTGAAGCTATGCCTGCTTTGTGGGTTTTTGTGATTAGACGATATGTACCTGAATCACCACGTTGGTTAGAATCGGCTGGTCGGAAAGAAGAAGCCAACAGGATCATGGATAATATCGAGACAGAGGTACAGAGAAGGTCTGACAGACCTCTGCCTCCTATAGAAGATCCGCTTCAGGTAGAGGCTATAACGGGAAAAGCATCGGTTGCTGAACTTTGGTCGAAAGAGTATATCAAACGCACTATTATGCTCTGGATTCTCTGGCCCGCTTCAATGTTCGGTTATTACGCGATCAATATTTGGTTAAGTGCTCTTTTAGTTGCCAAAGGGTTTACTATCATTAAATCTATTAATTATGTTCTACTAATTAATCTTGGAGCAATTCCGGGGGTCGTATTAACAATATATTTGATTGAGCGAGTAGGCCGAAAGGCTGTACTTATTACTGCATTAGTCGGAACTGCCTTATCAGCCTATTTTTACGGTCAGTCGGCAAGTTTAGCGATGCTAATTACTAGTGGGTTATTGATGCAGTTCTTTACTTGGATGTTATGGCCCTCTGTATATGCTTATACACCTGAGTTATATCCTACACGTATGAGAGCAACAGGTTGTGGTTTGGCATCGGCGGTCGGTCGTATTGGTGCATTGTCAGGTCCTTATGTGACTGGGTTAATATTATCGTCAGCCTTGGGACAGTCGATGGTATTCAATGTTGCTGCAGGTACTTTTATTATAGGCGCACTGGTAGTATTCTTGTTAGGTCCGGAAACAAAGGGGAGAACCTTGGAAGAAGTTAGTTCTTAGGAAAATTAAAGTTTGAGAAGGGAAAGCGCCCTACAGCTTAGAAAATTTTTTTATGCAAGAGAGGCATTAAGCCATAAAAAAACCCTTTCTCCAACGACAAACCTTCATGCACATTCAATATGGGGTGGATATTTTGGACCGGAACTGAAATTTTGCTGGTTACGACAAAATAATCATTCGAGGCAACTCCCCCAATCTGGTTTATTTGTGGATAAACAATGACAAGTAGAAATACGTGATGCCTCTCATTTGTAGGGTAAAGGCGCTGTGTGAGGATGAGTCAGATCCTATGTGTGTGTCGGTGTGTACTGCTAACGCCCTAGTTTGAGTAGAACGCGACGTCGATGAAGAGGTTAAAAATTAAGCCAAAGAGATGAGCGCGATGGAGTTAGGCCTGAGATCGTTGGTAGACTGACCCTGGCCTCCAGAAGATAGCGGATACTTTTGTTCGAAGACTCAGAAGGCCTAATACTTATGTGGCTATTTGTTCAATTTGTTGTTGTGAAGAAAGCTGGAGTGATTATTAGATCACCCAGCTTTCTCTGCTGTGGCTGAGTATTCTAAAGCTAAACTATTCTTTGGTTATAGTCAGGCAAATTACCTCACTGATCATTTTGCGCATAGTACCTTTCGGCCTAGGAATTAGCTAATGAAGTTCGTCTAAGACAATTCATCAAATACTGACGAAGCTTGAACTATCTATCAAAACAGATAGCCGAAGACATTCCTCGTACTATATGATATAATTTTCAAAACATTTTACTACGTTCGGGTTCAATTTTAACCTTAAACCTATCTATCTGACTGACAAGGAGAATATATATGTTTGCTGAGATTATAATTACTTCACCTGACAAAGAAGTAAAACAACTTGTTGGGAAAATTCAGAATGAACTGAATGTATATGTCTCAGTTGTGGAGACTTTTTGGGACGCTGTCAACTCGATTAAGGAAATATTATCTAGGGAACCTGACTGTATCAGAGTAATAGCCAGTGGAGGGGCTACTCTGAGCCTTTTGTATCAGATTTTCCCTTCTGAACATTTTGTTGATCTCTACCCGAATGAGTATGACATAGTCATTGCGCTTGATCAGGCCAAGAAGTTCGGAAAAGAGCTAGGGCTATTTCTTGCAGCCTACAGAAATCTGGATGTTATTGAAAAGCTCAGCGCAATACTTGGTATTCAGGTAAGAGTGTATAAGTATAATGACTGGCAGGAACTTGAAAATAACATCATACAGGCGCGTCGGGATGGCTGCGAAATAATAATTGGCGTTGGTGATAAAATCTCAAATTTAGTGACACAAGCAGGATTGCAGTTCATTCCAATGATAATGGGAGAAGGCACACTCAGAAATGTGCTTGAATGGGCCCAAAAAATTATAAAAGCTGAGATTAGGGAGAAATTCACTACTGAACAAATGAACGCAATTTCGATTAATGCGCATGAAGGGATACTAATGGTTAACGAAGAAAATATCGTTACGGTTTGTAATCCAGTAGCCTCTAAAATGCTTGGGTTGAGAGAAGTCGAAATAGTGGGTCGATCTTTACTAGATTTGAATTCTTCTCTGAGTTTAGGTGACTTGATAAAGGACTTTGAGAAAAAGCTGGGTTTTATTCATCAGGTGCCGAATGGTAGTTTGTTGGTGAATAGGTTTCCTATTGTTGACCAGCAGCAGTGTCCGAAAGGCGTTTTGTTGACTTTAATGGACATTACTAAAATCCAAGATGACGGTAAGAGCAGCAGACAATTATCCTCGAAGGGAATGGTCGCAAAATATTATTATGACAATATAGTCCATAAAAGCAGCAAAATGTCGTCCGTTATTGCACAAGCAAAAATATTTGCTAACACTGATTGCACTATACTAATTAGAGGAGAGAGCGGCACGGGGAAAGAGTTGTTAGCACAAAGTATTCATAATGGGCATAAAGTAAGGTGCCAAGGGCCGTTTGTTGCTGTGAACTGTGCTTCGTTTAACGAGCATTTATTCGGTAGTGAACTTTTTGGTTATACTGAAGGTTCTTTTACCGGCGCAAGTAAAGGCGGAAAACTTGGATTGTTTGAGATGGCCAAGGGTGGTACACTTTTTTTAGATGAAATTGGAAAAATGAAATTAGAACAACAGGATAACCTATTACGGGTGTTGCAGGAAAAAGAGGTACGCCGGATTGGTAGCGATCGGGTAATTCCGGTGGATGTCAGGGTTATCGCTGCCTCAAATGAAGACTTGGAGGAATTAATCCGAAGAGGATCTTTCCGTGAAGATCTATTTTATCGTATAAACGTTTTAAATTTAGTTTTGCCGCCTCTTCGGGAGAGAAGGGAGGATATCCCCGCTCAGGTTATATTCTTCTTGCATAAGTTTTCCGGCAAGTATGGCAAGTCAATTTACAATTTGCCGTTATCCATCCTCAATAAGCTTTCGAATATGGATTGGCCAGGTAACAGCAGACAGCTAGAGCATTATTTGGAACGATGTGTAGTGTTGGCAGAAAACGAAAGGGATGCAGCCGGATTCTTGATTGAACAGTGGGAACTGGAATCTGCGAAAACCAACTTTCCTGCTAAAAATGAGGGTAGAGCTGGCGAGGACCAAATAAACGTGAGAATTGGCACTTTAGCGGAAATGAATACTGAAATTGTCCGCAAATTAAGATCTAAGTCTAAACTTAGCAATAGCGAACTCGCAGTTATGCTTGATATTAGCCGACCAACGATTTCAAAACTGTTAAACAAGAAATAATATTAAAATAATATTTGATTAAACAAAGGGATTTCAAAGGCAAATTTGTGAGGTCTCCTTTTTTTTGTAAAAACATCATATAAGAATAGTAGCGTAGCTGACCATACACATTGGTGGCTACGTTTTATTATGGGCAATATGTGGTTGCCGGGCTGGGTGTTGCTTAAGTAAAAAATATTTACATCGTAGGTAAAAAATATTTACTATTATTGTTATTCAGTCCCCTAATTTTCTTCTTAAATAGCGTAATGAAGGGACTGAACATTAGTAGTTACCTTGGCATATAAATTGCAATGTTCTAACAATTCAATATAGTATTTAAAATTAAAACACTCAGAAATAAGAAGGGGGTGCAACGTAAATTTCGGCCATGAATCAATCCCGAAAGAAAGAATAAATATTGTAAAACGATTTTCATAAGGACCAGGGCTGTTAAAGGAGTAGTCAGCGAATGGACCCCTGGTAGTACCACCATTCTTTAAAGAAGTTAGAATAGGGGGAGTTTTCTTGTATTCGAAATATGAAGAGCAATATAAAGAGAAGTTAAGATCAATGGAAGATGCCGTTAAGTTGATTCAATCTGGAGATAAGATTGTGTCAAATCAATTCGTTAGCGAACCGATAGGGATATTAAATGCAATAGGTAAACGGGCTGAAGCAGGAGAATTTGACGATGTTGAGGTCCTTGGGCTTGGTCCTACATTATCGACGGATTGGATAAAACCTGAAGTTTACCCCCATTTAAGGGCAAGTTCCGTGTTTATTCTTTCTCCGGCATTAAGAGAAGCTGTAAGGAATGGATACGCTGATTTTATTCCAGATAGTGTTAGTCGTAATGGTGCTTGTTTTACAAACAGGGTTAAAGACCTCCCGCCTGGTAAGGCCAAGGTAATATCTGCTGTAGCTCCAATGGATAAGAATGGGTATTTTTGTACCGCAACTGCACCTCTATACTTTCATGAGGCAGCGCAGCTGGAAAACACAACGGTAATCGTTGAAGTTAATGAAAATCAACCTTATGTATTTGGAGATAACTTTATTCACATATCCCAGGTTGATTGTATTGTTGAAAGTAACCGTCCATTATTTACGATACCTCCGGCGATAGATGGCTCTCCAGAGGATATAGCTATTGCCGATTTATTATTAGAAATGATTGAGGATGGATCTACTATACAGTTGGGGATTGGAGGGATGCCAAATATTCTAGGCAGACTCTTGGCAAATAAGCATGATTTAGGAGCCCATACTGAAATGCTGGGAGATGCCTATAAATACTTATTTGAATTAGGCGTCCTAAACGGGAAAAAGAAAACCTTGTGTCCTCATAAAATATGTGCATGTTTTGCTATGGGATCACCGGAAACCTATATGTGGATGCACGAGAATCCGGCGGTGGAGATGCACAGCACATCTTGGACCAATAATCCATATGTAATAGGTCAAAATAATAAACTGATCGCTATAAATCAAGCTGTCGAAGTGGATCTTACAGGTCAGGTGGCTTCCGAAAGCATTGGCCCGAAGCAACATAGTGGTACAGGTGGTCAGTTGGATTTCGTTCGAGGAGCTCAGCTTTCGCCCGGAGGGAAAGCCTTTATATGTCTTCATTCAGCTGCTGATACTAAGAAAGGCCGGGTTTCTAAAATTGTGTCGTTGTTAAACCACGGTACTGCGGTTACAGTTCCACGCACGGATGTTGATTATGTCGTATCCGAATACGGAGTTGCAAGACTTTGGGGGAAGACTATTAGAGAGCGTGCGCAAGAGTTAATTAGTATTGCTCATCCTGATTTTAGAGCCGGACTCCGCGAAGAGGCTAAAAAACTTCATCTAATTTAGGATGACTCTCATCGTCACCAGAAGTAGGAGGATTTGCTATAGAGTGGTTCAAGGACACACAGCTATACATAACTCCCAACAAAGCACTCAGGCTTCTGGCTTGCTGGCTAGATCTTTTCATAGGAGTAAAGTGCAATGAATGGACCGCTTTCCGTACAGCTAGACTACTAAATTACTATCTTTCGGAGAGGAAAGATAGTAATTTAGTGAGTGCTGTTCTTACAGCCAGCGTTGAAAAGTACCTGACCCATTGCAGAGGGATTGGACGGATGGGGCTTTTTCGGCGCCTTCTTTATATTACTCCTAAGCAGTGTAAACAAAGAGGGGTTTTTACCGTGGACAAAAATGGGAGACAATGGCATGAGCAATATCATTGATCAACTCGTTTCAAGTATTTAGGTAAATAATATATAGGAGAAGGGATAATGAGTATCAAGTCAAGTAATTCGGAAACGGAGACAACCCAAGTGCTAACCCGGGGACAGAGAATCTGGGAAAGTTTACGAAATAGTAGAGACACTGCGGAGATTTCACTTAATCGCGCGCTGTTGGTTACAGAAGCCTATAAAGAAACTGAAGGTTTACCTAAAATATTAAGGAGAGCACGGGCACATGAAAAGATCGTTACTGGGTTGCCAATCTATATCGATGACGAGCAGTTGCTTGTAGGTGATTTTAGCAGCAAGCCTATGGCATACGAATGGTGGCCCGAGCTTACCGTGAGATGGGTCGGGGAAGCGATCGATCAAGGTCAATTTAGGTACAGAATAGAATCGGAAAAACCGTTTCAAATAAAGGAGATTATCGAATACTGGAAAGATAGAGAAGCAAAGGAATCTTTCATGACCTTCCTTGGGGAGGATAAGGTAAATATGCTCAACACGATGAATGAAAAGGGCTCGTTTGCGTTTTTTACTGAGATCGAGGCGCTATTAGAGAAGGGATGGCACGTACCAAATTATCCGAAAGTGATGAAAATGGGTCTCACAGGAATAATCGCAGAGATTGATGAAGAATTGAGTAAAACTGAACTTTTAGACAATGCCTCTTATGACAATATCAACTTCCTCAGAGCCTTGAAAATTTCATGTCGAGCGGGTATTAAGTATGCTAAACGCTATGCCGCTTTGGCAAAAGAACTTGCTGAGAAAAGCGAGGGACAAAGAAAGAAGGAGCTTGAAAAGATCGCGGAAACCTGTAGCTGGGTACTAGAGGAACCTGCAAGGAATTTTCGCGATGCTATGCAGACCGTGTTGTTTTGCCATCTTTTAATCTTTTGGGATGTAAGGTTTTCAGGCATATCCCTTGGTCGTGTAGATCAATTTTTATATCCTTATTATAAAAAAGACATTGAAAATGGGACAATCACTAGGGAAGAAGCGCTTGAACTTCTGGAATGTTTTCGAGTAAAGTTGTCATCCATACGTCAATTCGACAGCAAAATTGCTAACCAATATCGCTCCTGTGAGACGCAATTCCACAATTGTACACTTGGAGGTCAGTTAACTGATGGTACAGACGCTGTTAATGAAATGTCCTTTCTCTGGTTAGAGGCTGCTAATAGAGTAAGGACTCCACATCCCACGCTAACCGTTCGATGGCACCCAGGATTAAATCCTGATTTTAAAATGAAGGCTTCCGAGCTTAATCGGCTTGGTCTTGGATACCCAGCATGGTATAACGACGAATCTTCTATCAATTATCTAGAAAATCTCGGAATTACCCATGAGGATGCAATGAATTATTCTATTTCGGGTTGTGTTCTCTATACTATTCCCAATAAATGGGCCTCTAATCGGCCGTGTATTGTGAACCTAGCTAAGATTTTGGAGATGTCCATGAATAATGGGTTTGACCCGGTTCTCGAAAAACAGGTTGGTCCAGAAACAGGCCGTCTTAAGGACTTCAAGACCTATGATGAGCTGATGGAGGCATTTAAGAAACAGGTTAGATTTTTCACAAATATTGCTACAGAATATATTAATAAGGTTCAAGTGTTCGGCTCCCATAAATTGCCTAATCTTTTCATTTCAGCCCTATTGGATGACTGTATTCACCAACGGGGAGACGGTATTTTTGCTAGTGGGGCCCATTATGATTCTTTTGCAGCCTTGAGGAAATATATTTTCGAAGAAGGTTGGATTGACAAGGAAGAACTCATGGAAGCCTTAAAGATTAACTTTGAAGGCAAAGAAGACCTGCAAAGGAAACTACTTGAAGCACCTAAGTTTTGCAATGATATTGAAGATGTGGATAACATTATTCGTGATATCTATGTCTTCCTTAGTGATCTCATGAATTCGATTAAGGCACCATACGGATCGGTATACCAAGTCGCGCCCCATAGCCTCTCCTTCCATGGGACTACGGGAATTAAAGTTGGGGCACTTCCTAGTGGCAGAATGGCTGGTGTTGCCTTATCCGATGAAGCATGTTCACCTTGTCAGGGAGTATATCTCAATAGCCCGAATCTTGTAACTATATTTGAGTCTGAAAATTTAGAAAACCCCCTTTTAAAGAACAGATCATTTAATAAGAGATGAAAGGGGGGGAGCCACCTACATGGAGTAAACGTTGGTTTTGGCTCTAAAGATGAAAAGGTTTAATTGTATTATTATTATTTTAGCCGCTGAAATAGTAAGAATCTTACAAGGAGGATGAAACAGGATGAGTCCTTCAATTTTGGAATCAGCTATACACATTGCGCCGATATTACATGATATGTATGATCAGGATGTTTCAGTTTACGTTGCAGATACGGAGAAAATTGTTGCAGCTTACAACAATCAGAAGTTGAATTTAGGCCTTCAAACGGGCCACTTGCTTGAGAGTCAATCAATTACTCACAAGGCATTAACACAGCAAAAACGAATTCAAGCCTCTGTGGAACTGAGTCGTTCTTTGGTCGGCATTCCTTATGTTGCTATTTGTACTCCATTAAGAGAGAATGATCAAGTTGTAGGTGCTCTTACTATAGTTATTTCCTCAGAACGGTACAATCAATTGATTGATGCAGGAGAGGAAATATTGGCGGCTGTTGAGGAGGTCACTTCTGCCGCTGAAAATTTAGCGGCAGCTGGCGAGGAAGTCGCGGCAACAGCTAGGGACATGGATTCATCAATGGACAAGGTAAAAAATGACGTCCAGCATGTAACCGGAATTACTGGAGAAATAAAAAAAGTTTCTGCGCAAACTAATATACTTGGAATCAATGCCTCGATAGAAGCAGCAAGAGCGGGTGCACATGGACAAGGCTTTGCAGTAGTTGCCAACGAGGTACGAAAACTATCTGACAGTACGAAGACAGCAGTCCTTATAATATCAGAAGATATCACAAATGTGAAAACATCCATCGAAATACTAATAGAGTCAGTTAGACACTTGGCTAAGGTTAGTGAAGCTCAGGCTGAAGGAGTAGTGGAATTGAAGCAAGCAATGTATCAGATAAGTGGTCTTGCAGAGAAATTAGTAATGATGGGTAAGGTTGAAAATAAGTAATGTATTAAAGGGAGTATGGATTTAAAAATAAAAATTTGTGGTAGTCTTCTTTTTTTGTATAAACGTAAACTTTGGAAGAATAATTGCGTAGCCGACCATACACGTTGGTGGCTACGTTTAATTATATGCAATATGTGATTGCCTGGCTGGATGTTACCTAAGTAAAAAATATTTACATCGCAGGTAAAAAATATTTACTATTTATTGTTATACACACCCCTATTTTCTCTTAAATAGCTTAAATAAGGGGAGAAAGCATTTGTAATTATCTTGGCATGGTAATTGCAATAATGTTCTAACAATTCCAATTATCCTAAATACTCAGTTACAGAATAGAGAGGAGGGAGCAATTGTAAATTGCAAGGCTAACTGATGACAAATTTCACTGTGAAAATTGGAGCGCAGGCAATTTATAATTTAACCAAAGGAGATAGTAAACATGAGCTATAAAGAATTCCAAGATTATAACCCCCCAGCTGTATATACCGGCATGCGTCAGATGAGAGATGTCTACGTTAACATGCGTGACGGAAAAAAACTATGCGTTGACGTATATCTGCCAAACCAAGAAGGTGTGTATCCTGCTCTGTTGTCCTTTTCGCTTCACAATAAAGATTTACAAACTCCTGAATTATGTGACACGTTACCGCCACAGCCTTCCTGGTCCCATTTTTGGTACGGAGTTATCGAGGCCGGTGATACAAGATATCTGGTTTCCAGAGGCTATGTCCACGTTGTTGCAAGCGTGCGGGGAACCGGCAAATCTGACAGCGGGACAATGGAGGAATCCATGTGGGATCATTACGATCTGATTGAGTGGATGGCTGAGCAAGATTGGTGCGACGGGAATATTGGTATGATCGGAATTTCAGCATTCGCAGTCAATCAATTCTTAGCTGCTGCCCAACAACCCCCCCACCTCAAGGCAATATTCCCGTTTGATCCGGGCTGGTGTTATGGATTTTTCAGGGAGTTTCACCTCGGTGGTGTACTCAATACGGTGGGATATCTACTGGAGCATTTTTCTGTTGCCCATCGAAGTGTTGGACAGCCAGGCAAGCTGGATAACGATATGGAAGCCCTGTGGCAAAAGGCCATGGACAACCCGGATTATAAAATGTATGCCCACATTTACAATCTGTTGTCTCTAAAGGGCGGATATAATCCTTTTGGAATCTTTCAGGACTTGCTGTACCCGTATGAGATGGAAAATTATCTGGACATGGCCAAAGCAAAGTTTGACCGGATAAAGATTCCTGTTTACACAGGTTCGGGACAATACGCAATTGATTATCACTTCCATTGGCAGGGATGTCAAAACTGGTTTGGAGCACTGAAGGACGTACCCAAAAAGCTTCTACTGGGTGGTCCGTCCCATCTGGAGAGACCTTTTCATTCTTTCCATGACGAGATACTTAAGTGGTACGATTACTGGCTTAAGGGAATCGATACCGGTATTATGGAAGAGCCGCCTGTGAGATATTGGGTGACCGGCGAAAACAAATGGCGTTATACGTCCGACTGGCCTGTTCCCGAAACTCAGTGGACCAAATACTACCTGCACAGCTGGGAAAGATTGCGGCTGGAAGAAATAGACCCTCATACACGGGTTGGTTATAAAGAACCCGATGCCTTTGTGCAGATGTCACCTACACTGACCAATGATATATCCTGCCTTCGTTATATGACCTCTCCGCTGGCTGATGATACTTTGATAGCGGGGCCGATCTCGCTGAACTTCTTTGCATCTTTGGACAGCGACGATACCACGTGGATCGCCACCCTCAAAGATCTTGGCCCGGATACCAGTGACAGGACCGGGCGTGAAACCGAAAGAGATCCCAAAGTTTTGCCGGAGAAGGTATTGACCCGTGGTTATCTCAGAGCATCAGTGCGAAAACTTGACACCGAACTCTCGACACCATATAAGCCCTGGCACAAGTTGACAAAAGATGCACAGGAGATGGTAGTTCCTGGTGAAATCAATGAGTACAATATTGAAATTATGTCGGTATGCCATATGTTCAAGGCGGGGCACAGGATTTGCATAGAGATATCGTGTTTGGACTTGCCTACTGGGGTAGCAGGAGCCACCAATGTGGAATATATTCCCTACCACATATGCCAAAACCGAACGGTTTATCACAAGATTTTCCGTGACGCTGAACATCCTTCACATTTGCTGCTACCGGTCATACCGGTCAAAAAATAGGCTTGCTTTTAATTGATGTGCTATTCAACGAGCGGGGGGACGGAGGTAATTAATTAACTTGAGGTATGGAGGAAGTACTCGCTGAAATTTATGAAGTTATGATGTGACTAAACCAAGGGAATTGGTATTGAATATGGGGGGTAAAGCTAATGTCTAATGTAAACGAAAAAACAATTGTTCTTGGCACTATTGGGTCTGACGCTCATATGATTGGAATTTGGGTTATTAGAAAAGCCCTCGAGGAAGCAGGGTTTAAGGTGGCGTTTTTGGGAGCTGTGGTACCTCAGGAAGAATTTATTAATGTTGCGGTTGAGACCGATGCCAGCGCTATTTTGGTTTCATCTCTCTACGGCATGGGGGTAATAGACTGCGAAGGAATGCGCCAAAAATGTATTGAAGCAGGGCTTGATGATATTATTCTCTATGTCGGCGGAATGTTAGTAGCTCCTGTGGAGCAGGCTAAAGCATGGGATGGAGTTAGAAAGCAATTCATGGATATGGGATTTACTAGGGTTTTTCCCCCCGATACCTTACCGGGAGAAATCATTAGTAGTTTAAGAGAAGATTTACAGTTATAATTTAGAAAATTATTTTAAGACGGGGGTTTTATAGATGAACGTTCGCAACAAAAGGTTAACTGATGAACAATTTCACAAAATACGCAAAGATGTTTTACTTCAATGGGAAACCGGTAAGGAAATTAACTTGGAGGAAGCTGTGGCCTATCGGCGGCAGCTACCAGTAAAAAACTGTGCTATAACTATGAAAAATGCTAAAGAAAACGGTAATTTTGTCGCGATGGCTCAAATCGGCAGGGCACCCTTTGAACAAACCTTGGATGGGATCCATTATATTGAAGAAAATTCAGACGCATCCGCAGAAGATACGATGTTTACCATTTACTCTGATTCGTATACTAGGAAAAGTAACTTTGCAATGGCTCAAAAGGGTATTGAACGCAGTATACAAGAAGGAACGACAATGCTTAATGGATATCCTATAGTTAACTATGGGGTTAAGTATGCTAGAAAACTGCAGGAAGCTATAAAATCTCCATTATTGCTTAATACTGCGGATGAGGATTCTAGGCTGCAATTAGAAATAGCATTAGCAAGCGGCTGGTCCGGTTACTCTTGCCGTTCTATACAGGAAGTCATAGCTCACTGTAAAGATATCCCTTTAGAAGAAATGATCCGCCATACTCAATATGAAGATAGGTTGGTAGGTTACTACACAGAAGCTAGCACGCCAGTACTTGCCCAAATAGCTTCAAATCTAACCGGGTACGACATAGCAGCGTTTCATGTTGTAACGGTAGTTACTCAAGCTTTACTCGCTGCTGAGCAAGGTGTAAAACATATTGAGATGGAACATGGATTAGGTATGAACCTAGTGCAAGATGTAGCGATGTTGAAGGTTTGTGAAAAACTAACTCAATACTATCTGGATAAGTTCGGATACGAAGGGATTACGCTTACCACAGCCATCTTTCCGTACCTCGGTTCTTGGCCATTGGATGTAGATAAATCAACTGCCCTTATTGCCTGGAATACGATTATCGGGATTATGGGAGGAGCTACGTGTATTATCTTCAAATGTGCCGATGAAGCTTTTGGTACTCCTACCAAAGAAAGCATGGCTTCTGCGACTAAATTGGGCAAACATCTAATGAAGATATTACGGAATCAGACTTTACCTGAATCAAAGGAATTAGACATTGAAAAACAGATGATTGAATTAGAAGCACGAGCCATAATTGACAAGCTATTCGAGATGGGAGAGGGCGATCTGGCAGTAGGAATGGTTAAAGGAGTAGAAGCAGGTGTTCTGGATACTATGTTCGCTCCCTGGCGCTGGTTAAAAGGGAAGGTTCTCTTGGTTCGGGATGTCAGAGGAGCATTAAGATATCTGGATCATGGCAATGTTCCCTTGCCAAAGGAAGTAATTGAATACAATCGAGAAAAGATAGCCGAAAGAGAAAGAACAGAAAACATAACGGTGGATTTGAATACCCTAATTCAGGATGTAGGCTGGGCTTCTAGGCTAAAATAAAGAGGTTTATCGCTGTCTTGAGTGGGTAAACATATGTTTCTTTATGGTTTGCGGTCGCTCTTTGTCAAGGTCGGTCGCTTAGAAATTCTGGATCGACCTACTCAAAACAGCCAAGAACTTTAAGGAGCGTAAGTATTATGGATATCAATTTACTAATCGATTTTGGCAGCACTTATACGAAAGTTCTAGCAGTAGATTTAGATACTGAGAATGTCTTGGGACGCGCGCAAGCAGTTACTACGGTCGAGAGTAATATTATGATTGGGCTCCAAAAGGCCTTAGATATACTTTTCGCAGAACATCCGGATATTAAGGAGAAAAAGATAAGCAGAAAATTAGCCTGTAGTAGTGCTGCCGGAGGGTTGCGTATAATTGCCATCGGGCTGGTACCTGAATTAACACTGGAAGCTGCACGCCGAGCTGCTCTTGGCGCTGGCGCGAAAATAGTGGGGTCATATGCTCATGAATTGGATGAGGAGACTATTCAGGAAATAGAATCGAATCCGTGTGACATGATTATGCTTAGTGGGGGAACCGATGGTGGGAATAAAAAAGTCATTCTGCATAACGCCCGGGCACTTGCTGGGTTAAAAAAAGAAGTGGTGGTTTTAGTTGCTGGGAATCGAGTGGTGCGTTCGAAAGTCAAAGAGATATTACAAAGTGCGGGCAAACAAGTGGTGGTTACCGAAAATGTGTTGCCCGAGGTCAATGTGATAAATGTTGAACCGGCGCGCGCGGCTATAAGGAATATTTTCATGGAACGTATTATTAAATCAAAGGGATTGGATGCAGCCCAATCATATGTTGGGAGTATTTTGATGCCTACGCCCATGGCTACTCTGCAAGCGGCTCAATTGCTTGCCGAGGGCACCAAAGAGGAACCTGGTCTGGGGGAGTTGCTTGTTGTTGAAGTAGGTGGAGCAACCACTAATATTCATTCCGTAGGGCATGGATATCCGCAGGATGGAAGTGTGATTCAGAAAGGGTTGCCTGAACCCTATGCTAAAAGGACTGTTGAAGGTGATTTAGGGATCCGTTGGAACGCTCATACAATATTTGAATTAGCTAACGACCGTTTGAAAGATAATTTACTTCTGGTAGATTATTCGGAGGATTTACTACATGTTGAGGAGATCACTCAGGAAATTGGGGTGAATGTTGGTTATGTTCCTCAAGATAAACAAGGCTTTCTAATTGACTCGTCCTTGGCTAGAACTGCTGTACAGGTAGCCATGGAAAGGCATGCTGGTGTATTGCGGGAAGTTCCTGGTTTCGGGGGATTAGTACCTGTTCAGTACGGCAAAGATCTCACGAACATCCAGGTGATCATAGGTACTGGCGGTGTGTTTCATTATGGATTGTATCCCTCTCACATCATTAAGGGCGCTCTTTTTGATTCCCGAACTCCTTTTTCCCTGAAACCTAAAAATTCAGGGCTTTATGTAGATAAAGGATATGTTATGTATGCTGCTGGTTTACTAGTTGATATTGCACCAACGAAAGCCTTGAGGATACTAAAGAAACATCTCCAACAAATTATCGAGTAATAGATAAAACCCATCTCTGAAACTTTACGAGAAAACTTGTCTAACCTAAGACTATTCAAAAGACTCTTTCCCCAAAACAGCAATGACAAAAGTAAAGTCTTCCTAACTTCAGTTATCATCCTAACATAAAACTCATGGTAACTATTCAGCATCGTATTTGAGCAACACTAATAGGGGTACAGAGTACCCCTAAGAATGAACACATTTTAAAAATAAAACTTAAAAAGAGGTGGGATAGATTTGGTAGACAGAGAATTAGACTGTATGTCCTGCGGATCGTATAACTGTGATCGTCGGGATAAAAGTTATCCCGAGTTTTGCTTGACTACAAAAACCGACAAAGATTTGATTATGTATGTTCAGGAATTATATCTGAATGATCCGGAAGTATCCAAGATTACTAGCGCGTCTGCAGACGTTGAAGGCAACTATTATGGCAAATTAACCAGAGTGGAAGAAATAATTCTATTTGCTAAGAAAATTGGAGCTCAAAAAATAGGAATTGCAACATGTTTGGGGCTGGTGAATGAAGCCAAAATTTTTGCCAAAATAGTTCAGGCCAAAGGTCTAAAATGCTTTGGTGTTGTCTGTAAAGTTGGTTCTGTAGACAAAACAGCGATTGGGATTCCTGAAGAATCAAAAGTGAAAAAGGGCTGTTTTGAAGCCACGTGTAATCCAATTTTGCAGGCTAAGCTCTTGGAAAAAGAAAAGACCGAATTAAATGTCCTCGTTGGCTTGTGTGTGGGACATGACTCCCTATTTATCAAATACTCTCATGCGCCGGTAACGATTCTTCTTACTAAGGACCGAGTGTTGGGACATAATCCTGCAGCAGCTCTTTACACGAGCAGTTTCTATTATAAAAGGCTACTTGAGCAAAAAGATATTTAGTTATTAGAGTTTACTGCAGGACGTGAATCGACAAAGGAGCAGAACAAACTAAAAGAAAAAGAAAGAGGGAGGATGAATGTTGAATACCGAACAAAGATTTGCGGAGTATGTTTGCCATACTACCTTTAACGACGTACCGTCAATAGATCGTAAGGTGGTCAAAAATCAGGTGCGTGCTCTCCTGGGCGCGACAATCGCCGGAGGCTCGGCAGAAGGCTGTGAGACCATTGCGGAATTGGCCAAAGATCTTGGCGGAAAAGAAGAGGCATCCATTCTCATCCACGGGGGTAAGGTTCCTGCTCAACAGGCGGCCTTTGTAAATGGGGTAATGGGAAGAGCTCTCGATTTCTGTGACGCCCTTGCCCCAGGCGCTCATATAGGTTCAGCTACGATACCGGCTGCATTGGCCGCAGCTGAGCTGGCGGGAGGGTGCAGTGGAGCAGAATTCATGACCGCAATTGCTGTAGGAACTGAGGTCGGTGTAAGGTTAAATTTAGGTGAATCTGAATATGGCGGGTTTGATCCAACCGGCGTGTGTGTAGTCTTTGCTGCAACAGCAGCAGCTGCCAAGATACTTCATCTTTCCGAAAGGGAGACCTTGAATGCCCTGGCTCTTGCCTTTAACAAGTCCGGAGCCAGTTTTCAGAGTAATGTAGATGGGGCTCTGGCAGTGAGGGTAATCGAAGGGTGGGTTGCAGAAACCGGTATCACCTGCACCCGGCTTGCCGGACACGGTATCACGGGACCAGCAAATTTCCTCGAAGGCGTGTATGGCTACTTCCACCTTTTTGGCCGAGACCGAGTATCAGGAGAGAAGGTAACCTCAGGGCTAGGAACGACATATAACCTTGAGAAGCTCATGTTTAAGAAATACCCGAGTTGCGGCCTCACTCAGGGAAGTACCGAGGTTATGCTGAACATGATGGGAGAAGAAGATTTCGGGGCAGATGACGTAGAGCATGTCTACATTACGGTGCCGCCTTATACTTACAATTTGGTGGGTCATCCTTTCCAGGTCGGCAGCAATCCCAAGGTCAACGCACAGTTCAGCATCCGTTACTGTGTGGCCAACGCACTAGTTCGGAAGGGATCAAAGCTAGCTCATTTTGAGGAAGCGGCTATTAGGAACCCCGAGGTTCTCAAGCTTGCGGAAAAGGTCGAAGTAATTTCTGATATTGCCATGGAATTACGAGGGCATACTCCATTAGACATGCAGGTTGTGACTAAGGACGGCAAGGAATATATCAGGAAAATGGATATAGCTCCTGGTTTTCCGGGTAACCCTCTTACGGATGAAGAACATCGGCAGAGATTCCAAAATTGCATTGAATTTGCGGTTAAGCCTCATCCAAAAGACAAGGTAGAAGGCATTATCAAAGCCTTGGAGCACCTTGAGATGATAAGCGATATTAGGAGTCTGATTCCTTTACTTTTGTAGAAAGTTTCGAAGAATGAGGCCTGTGACTAAGTTTACCGGCCATAGTAGTTACTATTCAGCTTTATTGAAAAATGAGCAAGAAAAAGAAGGATTCTGAAGGATTCTATGGAGAGGAGTGATGGAGTATTTGGAAAATAAAGGCATGCTGCAAACCGAATATCCTGAAGGTGCAAGTGCCAGTCAAGGTGAGGCCGTGACAGATTCCATTCAAAGGGTTACTCAGGTTTGCACCGAATCGGCTGTACGGCGGATTCCGACATATTGGGATGAAGAGGTTGATGTCGCTGTAGTGGGTTCCGGTTTTGCAGGGTTGGCAGCGGCAGCCGAGGCAGCGGGCTTGGGCGCCAAGGTCGTTATTTTTGAAAAAATGAGTAGGTACGGGGGTAATTCCATCAGATCAGGTGGCGGTTACTGCTCTTGGGACAGCAAGCTCCAACTTAGGAAGAATCTTAACCTAGGTGATGACACCTGGGAACAGCACATGGAGGACACGCTCAAGGGAGGGGACTATTACAATATTCCCGAACTGGTAGAGGTGATGGTGAAAGGAGCACCTGATAGTTTGAACTGGCTGATCGACGCCGGGGCGAAGATTCGGGAAACACTGCCCCGCATAGGAGGTCATTCGGCTTATAGATCTCATCTAGAGGCGCATGCTGCGGGCCGTGGATTTTCGGATCCCATAAAAAAGATAGCCTTGGGTCGGGGAGCTGAAATTCGCTTGGATACGCAAGTTACGTTCATATGGCGTAAGGATGCAGAGGGTCCCGTGTTAGGAATCGAAACAACAGCAGGAGAGAAAAAGAAGAACATAAAGGTCAACAGAGCCTTAGTCTTGGCTTCCGGAGGTTTTAGCAGAGATGTTGAAATGAGGATGGCCCTCAACCCTAGTCTGGTGCCGGAGTATAACTGTACAAATCACAATGGTGCTACAGGGGAAATTATTCGGTATGCCAGAGCAGTGGGGGCCGACACCCTTCACCTAGAATTTATTCAACTTTACCCATGTGCTGAACCGAAAAAAGGTATTGTTGATTCATTCGCACTTCCTCCTTACTCGGGAACCGGCTATGGGTTAATATATGTCAGTAAACTAGGCAAAAGATTTGTTAATGAGCTGGATCGCCGTGACGTGGTCTCTAATGCTCAGATAAAACTAAGGGAGAAACCAACGTACGCCATTCTTAACGGGGAGGTGTTCGAGAAACTGGCAACTCCAAAGGAGGAAATTCGGAAGGGCGTTGCCGTAGGGCGAATTGTGGAGGCTGAATCCATTATTGAACTTGCTCATAAGATTGGTATTCCCTCTAATGCCCTTGAGGATTCGGTGGCAAAACACAACATGTATATTAGAGACGGCAAAGACCCTGAATTCAACAAACCAATGACGAAAAACATGGTTCCCATAATAGAAGGTCCGTTTTATGCCATTGCTCAGTGGCCGGCCATTCATCATTGTATGGGGGGGCTCAGAATCGATAGTCAGGCTCGAGTAATCGATATCTGGGGAAGACCGATACCAAAGTTGTATGCAGCGGGTGAAGTGTGCGGCGGTGTCCATGGGTCAAATCGGCTAGGTGGAAATGCAATTCCTGACTGCATTGTCTTTGGCCGTATAGCCGGGATAAATGCTGCAACGGAAAATTAGCAAAAAAGTTGGGGAGGTCAATTCGGCTTTTATAACGCAATGGTCTTGATCCACTAGCAATCAATTGGGATGCGGGAACTTCAATAGCGAAGGAGGTCAGTATGAACATTTATACCAAGTCCGGCGACAAAGGATCGACATCTCTGTATTCTGGAGAAAGGGTTCCCAAGTACAGTCTGCGGGTAGAGGCCTACGGCACCATTGATGAACTTGATGCAGCGTTAGGGATGGCCCGCTCCCTCTGTAAAAAAACAGCTGTTGTGGAAGCGGTTCTTGAGGTGCAGAAGCTTCTTGGCCGAATCATGGGAGAAATTGCAACCCTTGGCAATATCAAAGCACCAATAACTGATGTTAACGTACAGCACATTGAACAACGAATCGACAGCTTTTCTGTCTCATTAGCCCCGCTCCAACGCTTTCTCATTTCTGGTAATAGTCCGGGCTCAGCGGCGCTTCATGTCTCACGTACCATTGCCCGCAGGGCGGAGAGGCTGCTGTGGCAATTATCGCAAGAAGAGCAAGTCAACGAAAAAGTGTTGATCATCCTCAACCGACTTTCGGATTATTGTTTTGTCCTTTCCCGGAGAGAAGACGAAATCCAGAGTTAAAGCAGGGAATGGTAAATGGATTTGTTTGACAAGGGCAAATAATGAAAGGGAGGGATTCTAAATGGGTTTTCTAAGTTTAATGACCACATTGCCGATAGCAGTGATTTTTTTGCTGATTATCTGGAAGAATGTTGCTTCACATATTGTTGCTTTTATAGGTTGGGCGTTGTGTGTGATTGTTGCTTTGTTGTTTTTCTCTACTCCTCTTTCGGTCAGTATAAGAGCAAGTTTGGCCGGGGCAGTGCAATCATTTCCCATTACAATAATGACTGCGGCTGCGATTCTTCAGATTTGTCTTATGGAGGAGACCGGAGCGATCAAAAGAATTGTCACTTTTTTAAAGACTTTGTCTAGCAAGAACAAATCGTCACAGCTCATGCTTATCAATCTTGGCGCGGGAACTGCGTTGGTATCTGCTGGAGCAACGCCGGTCGCAGTCTTGCCGCCGGTTTTAAAAGGGATGAACTATTCTAATTTTATGGCGATTGCACTGCCAGCAATAGGTTACGACGCCCTTTGTACCTATGCATTGCTCGGAGCTCCTCTGGTAGCTTTTTCAGATATAACACATATTTCTCTAGTTGAAGCAGCAAAAGTATTTGCTCTTTATTTACCGGTAATATCAACTACTATTGCTTTTGCTATGCTCTATTTGGTTGGTGGGATTAAGCTGATGAAAGAAGGTTTTATTCCTGCACTGATAGGAGGCTTGGTTGCCGGCTTTACTGCGGTTGCTGTAGCAAATATACCTGTTCTTCAACCCGGGATTGTTTTGACCGGAGTGATTGCTGGTGTCTTGGTGATAATTGCAGAAATTCTGTATCTGAAATTAAAGAGATTAGAGGTATTTGATCGAAGTCAGCTCAATGAAGAAGATTTACAGATTGAAAAAGAAATGGGCCTGCTGGTTGCTTTTTCGCCTTGGATAATAACTATTATTTTACTTTTTATTGTAAACTTTTATAAGCCGATTTGCAACTTTCTGCTGATAGATTTAGCTATGCCAGTTTCGATCATACCCGGGCAGAAGATCGCTCTTCGTATCTTTTGGAATGCTTATTTTTGGACTTTTGTGGCCACTTTCATTTCTTTTATTTGGTTGAAGCCTACAGGTGCACAGGCGAAGAACACTTTTAACAAATTCATAAAAAGATCACCCAAGCCGTTGATATCTATGACTGTTTTCTTTGCTATCGGTATGTTGATGAACAACACTGGGCTGGAGCCCGTAGGAAATGTATGGAAGGTCACGAATGTTACACATAATATGATTTCCGTGCTGGCTATGGAATCAGCCCAGATATTTGGCTGGGCTTATCCCCTAATGGTTGCACCGTTGGGTCTTTTTGCCGGCTTTGTAGCATCCAGCGAATCTGCGGCTTTGGCTATGTTTGCAAAATATAATTTAGCTGCTGCAAAAGAGCTTTCTATTAATGCTTTGGTTGTTGCGGCGGCAACAGGGATCGGGGCAGGACTTGCCAGCGTGATTTCTCCCGGAAAGCTTCAGAATGCGGCTGCTGTCATTGATGCCATTGGAGAGGACCAGAAAGTATTGAAAAAGGTTTTTCCAATCTGTATTGTTATGATAGTGATAGCTAGTATTATGTGCTTTATTATCTCTAGGCTGGTGTAAAAACTCAATCATTTGCCTAGGCGGCGATTGATTATCTGAAAAATGGCGTCCAAAAACCATTTCCAATTGTGTATCATCCGCCATAAACTATCCTATTTCATAGTCATCAGTCGTCCCAGATTGTATGTGAGTTCCCAAAACGGAATTCCCCGGAGAAGGTTTGAAATTTGGTTGCTCGCCACTTCTAAATTTCTACCAAATCCTAGGGAATTCCTTTGTTTTTTGTTATTTAGCCAAAGGTTACGGACTTTTTCATGTAAATCTACATAGTTGCTGTAATTGCTAAAAACAGTTAGAACTAGTGAGCATTATTTCAGAATTACACGGTTTGATACTCCGTCATACCTTACTTTTTTTACCACCAGTTAAACCAGAAATTTCATTCGAGATAAATCATTTTTCTTGAGGAATTCAATTGCTTTGCCAATATACACGTTCATTATTTTTCCATCAATTTTAAACTATCTACCCATCATTTTATAAATAGCAATAACTAGTTTTAAAGGATTATCGAACATTCTATGCTCTTTGTACTCCAAAGTAACTCACGCCTTACTCCTAAATCAGCGGAAGAACGCTCAGTTTCAAGAAGACGGAACCAGTTTTTGTGATGAAAAATCAAAACGAAAATGATTTGAAAGAGGTACTAACAACTTAAGCCAAATCGATTTTTAAAACTAGCGTTTCTAAGATGCTTTTAAACTTTAAGTTCTTTAAATTAGGTTGAAACTGTTATGCTCAGTCTGAAGCCGCTCATTTCGCACATGTGAAGCTTTTGTTCACGGCCAAAACCCTTCTTTGTTATGCTGCTTGGGAGTGCAATAAAGAAGGCGCCGAAAAAAGCCCCATCCCTCTGCGAAGTGGTCAGGTACTTTTTCAACGCCGGCTGTCGGATCCGCTGTTGCGAGCAGTCGATCCAAGTCTATTTTGACACGGCAACCGAGCGTTTTTCAAGCTTATGATAAATTTTGACCACAATCCTTGGAACTCAGGTTATGGAGTTGGGAGTATTATCCTGGAACTGCATAACTACTGATTTGTATGACTGCCTTTTTTGACGCTGTCGATATGGGAGCTTTGAACTTTTTATTACCTGTATTAGCTAAACACTTTCAGCTAAGTCCAGTCATGACCGGTCTTATAGGTTCTGTCAGTTTGGGCGGAATGTTAATTGGGGCACTTTTAGCGGGGCCACTAGCCGATAAAATTGGCCGAAAGTTAATCTTGGAGTGGTCTACAGCTATTTGGGGGATTTCAGGTTTGTTATTGGCCCTATCTTGGAATGTTCCCTCCTTACTGATATTCCGTTTTTTGTTAGGTTTAGGTTTAGGCGCTTCCTATCCTATCGCAATTACTATGCTGCCGGAATTCTTGCCTAAACAAGCACGGGGTCGTTATTTAACTGTTCTAGAAGGTTTGGCCCCTATTGGGGTTATCACTGCTGGGGTGATTTCAGTTTTAATGCTTCCGTTAATTAGCTGGCGGTGGGTTTTTGTTATTGAAGCTATGCCTGCTTTGTGGGTTTTTGTGATTAGACGATATGTACCTGAATCACCACGTTGGTTAGAATCGGCTGGTCGGAAAGAAGAAGCCAACAGGATCATGGATAATATCGAGACAGAGGTACAGAGAAGGTCTGACAGACCTCTGCCTCCTATAGAAGATCCGCTTCAGGTAGAGGCTATAACGGGAAAAGCATCGGTTGCTGAACTTTGGTCGAAAGAGTATATCAAACGCACTATTATGCTCTGGATTCTCTGGCCCGCTTCAATGTTCGGTTATTACGCGATCAATATTTGGTTAAGTGCTCTTTTAGTTGCCAAAGGGTTTACTATCATTAAATCTATTAATTATGTTCTACTAATTAATCTTGGAGCAATTCCGGGGGTCGTATTAACAATATATTTGATTGAGCGAGTAGGCCGAAAGGCTGTACTTATTACTGCATTAGTCGGAACTGCCTTATCAGCCTATTTTTACGGTCAGTCGGCAAGTTTAGCGATGCTAATTACTAGTGGGTTATTGATGCAGTTCTTTACTTGGATGTTATGGCCCTCTGTATATGCTTATACACCTGAGTTATATCCTACACGTATGAGAGCAACAGGTTGTGGTTTGGCATCGGCGGTCGGTCGTATTGGTGCATTGTCAGGTCCTTATGTGACTGGGTTAATATTATCGACAGCCTTGGGACAGTCAATGGTATTTAATGTAGCCGCAGGTACTTTTATATTAGGCGCACTGGCAGTATTCTTGTTGGGTCCGGAAACAAAGGGGAGAACCTTGGAAGAAGTTAGTTCTTAAGAAAATTCAAGTTTGAGAAGGGCAAAGCGCTCGTCGCGAAGAAAGCTGGAGTGATTATTAGATCATCCAGCTTTCTCTGTTGATACTGTCCATGAAATGAATGAAACAGTGGCTTGACTTCTACAATTGGCATAGAGGTTCCACCTATTTAAGGCATATTTCTCAACGGTATTAAATAAAGGTTTAACAGCTAGTATTACCGGTATTTCGGTGTAGGGTTCTTGAAGTAAAATTGCGTATTACATAGTGATCGAACTAAATGGAAGAAATGGCGGTGAGAGCTTTTGCATTATAGCGATTCGGAACTAAGTGATCTATTAGGCAAAATTATAGGCGGAGAAATCGGAAAATTCAGAATTATTGTTGAACTGTATCAAAATTCGGTATTTAATTATGTATTTAGGATAACCGGCGATCGTGAAGAGGCAAAGGACATCGCTCAAGAGATATTTTTAAAAGTATTTAGGAGCCTGGGGCAATATAATCACGCATATAAATTCTCCTCTTGGCTGTTTCGAATTGCCACTACCGTCTCAATTAGTTACCTGCGTAAGAAAAAGCCAATCTTCCTGCCCTTCGACGAGGGCCTACAATACGACACGGTTTCGTCAAGAGGCTCCCCTGAAGAAGTATATGAGAATAATGAAACGTCCTCAAAAGTTCATGAGGCAATACAACTGCTGCCAAGTAAATATCGCCTTATTCTTGTGCTCAAATATATCAATGATTTTAGCTGCCAAGAAATCGCCCAGACACTTGATACGAATATAAAAAATGTAGAAACCAGTCTCTATCGCGGACGTAAAATGCTAGCCGCCAGTTTAACCAAAAATTTTAGAAATACGAGGTATACACGATGAAATGCTCAACTTTTAAAACATATTGCAACCGCTACCTAAACAAAGAGCTAGATGATTTTACCTTTCAGTTAACCTCTAAACATCTTAAAAATTGTCAGAATTGTATGTTATTTGTGCAGAGCTCGATAATTTCAGCTCAGCTAATCAAAAAATCCTTGCCCTTGGAGAGCCTAGGCAGCGATTTTACGGACAAAGTCATGCTGGCAGTAGAGAACCAGTTTGTACTCCCAGTCCCAATAACTGATGTTTCCCTTCCATATCCTAACCCTTCTGAATACCCCAATTTTAACTATAGGCCCCTTTCTCCCAACTGGGAAAAAGGCTGGACGAGTTGTAGATTATGGCGGGATTTATGGTTTACCCTTGGTAACTACTCACATGAATATTACTTAAAGTCAAGCCTGAATAACTTGAGGAGGGAGTGTAATGTCGGATAAGGCCAATGGAGTTTTCCGTTCCGCTAATGTGAAAAACCCATTTCGGAAGATGTTTGGAGGTAAACGGCAGGAGAGCCTTCCTTTTCTCCCTTCCACTCTGAATTTAGCGGCCAAAATTGAACAGGTGAGCCTTGATCAGCTCCTGAATAATCCGGGGCAAATGTCAAAGGCGTTACGTAAGACCAAACAAGTTATTGAGTCAGATGGGATTTTGGTTCCCATATCTTTTACAGTACCTGTTCTTCAGAGTACCTATAAGAGCTGTGATTTTCTCCCTGCAGGCGTTCAGGAAAAGATGATTGAAGTTATCCGTCATCTAAAAGCAGACCAAGAATATGTAGCCTGTGTGATACCAGGTCCTGTTAGTCTGGTCCAGAAAGTCTTTGCCCACCATGAATCACTGGATACGGAGTTGAATTTGAGGACAGTTAAAGCACTTTGTCAAGGTGTTTTGGAGAGTGCAAGGTTAATTGGCGAAGCTCGGCCGGATTTTATAGTTATTCAGGAAGAAAAGTTAGCTGAGTCGCTGTTAGACGAAAATAGTGTTGTTGAGCTGCTTGAACCGGTCTTTGCTACCATAGCTTATTATAACGCCGAACCGGTAGTGTCGGTATCAGACATTAGCTGGTCCCTTCTACAAAGGCTGGCCGAGAGTGCCAAAGGGATCATTCTCACTCAGAACGTTTTAGAAGGTTATTCATTAACAGATTTAGCCGGATTACTGCAGGATACAGGGACCTGTTTCGGCTTGCAACTGCCAGAAGAAATTTATTTTGCCCAGCATCACTTGCTCGAAAAATTCTGTAGCGATGTATTAGCTCGTTTCGAAGGGAGGGGTGTTTTTGCTTGTAGTATGGACGAAGTTCCGATGGATTGTCCGATTGAATACCTACAGATAATTGCCCAGACATTGAAAACTCCATTTAAAGGCTAGGAAACTGCAGAAGGGGGGACCAAAAACCAATGGGTTTTTCAATCAATATTGACACAGGAGGCACATTTACAGATGGCTTTTTTGCCAGAGGCACTGAATACAAAACCATCAAAGTATTAACCACACCCCATGATTTGACAGAATGCCTCATCAACTGTATCAAAGAGGGAGCCAAACTATTCAACCTCCTCGAGGAAGAAATGTTAAGGGACACTGATACGATTCGCTACAGCACAACCATCGGGACGAATGCCATCATCCAGCACACTGGCTCAAAGTTGGGTTTGGTTGTATCACAGGGTAATGAGGAAAATCTTTACGAAGAGAATTCCAGTGTCGACGATCCTCTTTATCAACTCTTGGGCAAAGGCATGATCTCAGGGATTTCGGGGGAAATTGATGGCCGTGGAAAGGAAACTAAGGACTTAATCCGAGAGGAAGTGATTAGTACTGTCCAAGGATTGATTGATCAAGGAGCTCGGGGTATTGTAATTAGCCTAAAGAATTCCTATTTTAATCCCAGTCATGAACAAACCGTTAGAAAATGGATTAAGGAGGAATTCCCCCGGTATTATCTCGGTTCACCCAATATTTTTTTGGCCAGTGAAATCAGCGAACGCCCCAACGAACGTTTAAGGACTAATACGACTGTTTTAAACGCTTATATACATCGCCACATGGCTCGGTATCTATACAAAGCAGAGGAGGATCTCAGACAGAAATTCTATGATAAACCCTTGCTGCTTGTGCATAACAGTGGCGGTGTGGCTCGGGTGGCTAAAAGTAAGTCGCTCCATACATATAATTCTGGCCCGGTAGCTGGTTTGGTTGGAGCGGATGTTCTCCGTCATCGCTACGGTTGGCAAAATATCATCAGCACGGACATGGGGGGGACCAGCTTAGATATTGGGGTCATTAAGAACGGTCAGTTCAACTATGAATTAGAGCCTAGTATCGCAGGTTTAAGTACTAATATGGCAATGATTGAAATTAAGGCTTTAGGGGCCGGCGGCGGCTCAATTGCCAGCATCACGAAGGGAGAGGTAACGGTAGGTCCTGACAGCGCAGGCTCTTTACCTGGGCCCGCTTGTTTTGCTTTGGGTGGAGTGAGACCAACAGTAACCGATGCTGATCTTATATTAGGATTTATTGACTCAGAGTTTTTCTTAGGTGGACGTATGAGGTTAGATCGTCAAAGAGCCGAAGCGGCGATTAAGGAATCTATCGCCAATCCTTTAGGAATTTCCGTAGAGGAAGCAGCCGCTTTAATTAAAAAGGATGTCGACCGTAACATTGCCAACCAACTAAGGGAACTAGTTGATGGTTCAGGTGAAAGCTGGCAGCCCGAGGCTATTTTAGCTTACGGGGGGGCTGGTCCAACTCATTGCTGTGGTTATACCGCCGGATTAGGGGTTGCGAAGATTATTACCTCACCTTATTCCCCAGTGTTCAGCGCTTTTGGTCTCGGTAACATGGATATTAATCATAAATATGCCTTAAGTAAGAGTATCGACTTGGCTGATGACGCTGAGGTGCTTTGCGGCAAGGTCAACAGAGCGTTGGAAAGTCTAAAACAGGCTGCCTATAGGGATATGCGTTGCGAAGGATTTGCTCCCGAGGTCATAACTTTTTATCTTGAAGTTCAGGGAACAGAGTTAGCTAAAAATAATGAAAAGAGGTATCTGCTATCCCAAAACATTTTAGAACCGGAAGTTTTAGCCCTCCTTAAAGGTCGGTTTTCCAAACTATACTCGATTATTCTTAATGCAGAAGTAAAGATTCCGCACCAGGATGTCGTGATATTTGCTAAGGGTAGTCAGGATGCCACCCACGCTTTGGCGGGCAGACGAAAGGTTTACTGGCCTGATCTTGGACGATTTGTGGATACTCCTGTCTACCGCAGGGAAGCGCTGCGGCCAGGGAATGTCGTGAACGGACCAGTCGTCATAGAAGCTTTGGATACAACTTGTGTAGTTCCCAAGGATTACAGCTTCAGCGTGGATGAATACGCTAATGGTGTCATTGAGGGGGTGGGGAAATGAGGGTTCGGGTCACTGAATACTTGGAGATCGATTTGGATAAAGAAGTGTGGTTGTGCCAGCGTTGCGGTAAAGAACTTACTGGAGCTGCAGAATCCTATAAGCGGGGCTGTAAAGTGCGAGAAAGGGATGCTCGGGAAATTCACAGGCCATTGATCGAAAGTAGCTATACTTTCTCCCCTGATCCTGACTACTGCCGGATTATTGAATTCTACTGTCCCGGCTGTGGGACGATGATCGAAAATGAATACCTCCCGCCCGGTCATCCCATCACGGAAGACATTCAGTTGGATATCCAAAAACTTAAGGCTAAGTACAAGGGGGAATGATCGATGGCTGTGACGATGGGGTTTGATGTAGGAGGCACCTTCACAGATTGTTTTATTGATCGTGATGGAGAGACGGCTATCGTGAAAGTGCCAACGACCTATTATGATTTTAGCGTTTGTTTTTTTAAAGCAATCGAAGAGGCTGCCGAAAAATTTGACCTGGCTACTGAAAATTTTCTTGAGGAGACCGAATCGATCAGATATTCCACTACTATTGGGACAAATGCCATTATTGAACGAACTGGTCCCAAGTTGGGTCTAATTACGACAGCTGGTTTTGAGGATACAATTTACATCGGACGCGCCCGTCAGTGGGCAGATGGTGGATCTTTTAATGACAATAAGGACCTGGCACGGATTCAGAAACCCCTGCCCTTGATTCCACGGGATATGGTCGTGGGGGTTCGTGAACGTGTGGATTGCTTCGGAAAAGTGGTTATGCCAATCGACAAAGAAGATGTTCGACGTAAACTTCAATACCTCGTTGATCAAGGAGCTATGGGATTTGCAGTCTGCTTACTGTGGTCGTTTCGTAATCCAGCCCATGAACAAATTGTGCGGGAAGTTATTGAAGAAGAGTATCCCGAGAGTTATTTGGGAAGTATGCCAATTCTTCTGTCCAGTGAAATTTCCCCCAAAATCGGTGAATATGGCCGGTTTATGACCACTATTGTAAATGCCTATATGCATAAAGATTTAAGCGAACAATTGTCAGGTCTGGAAGAAATGCTGCGGGAACGAAGTTTTACCAAACCTCTAACTCTAGTGCATAATACCGGCGGCATGAAGAAAGTCTCGCGCACTAAGGCGGTTTTTACCCATAACGCTGGTCCGGTGGCTGGAGTTTTTGGCAGTAAGTTTATTGGTAACTTGTATAAAGCAGAAAACATTATCTTTACAGATATGGGGGGCACAAGTTTTGACATGGGAGTTGTAGCGGAAGGAAAAGTGCGATCCCATGATTTTATTCCGGTCATTGATCGATGGCGTACTCAAGTGTCAGCAATCGAAACAAGGTCCATTGGAGCAGGAGGGGGTTCCATTGCTTGGATTAATCAAATGATGGGGAATGTCTTAGAGGTTGGGCCCCAAAGCGCAGGGGCTATGCCCGGTCCGGTTGCCTATAATCTGGGAGGCACTGAACCGACTGTAACAGATGCTGACATTATACTAGGGTACCTTAATCCCCGCTTTTATCTGGGAGGCAAAATGCGTCTTAACAAAGAGAAGGCCCTTGGGGCAATTCAGGAGAAGATTGCTAAGCCTTTGGGCATTGACGCAATTGAGGCTGCCTATCGCATTAAAAAGATCATTGACGCTAAAATGGGCCAGGAAATTTATAAAGAAGTGGCCTTGCGCGGACACGATCCCCGGGAGTTTGTCCTGTTTGCATCCGGTGGGGCGGGACCCAGTCATTGCTGCGGCTTTAATGCCCACTTAGAGGTGCCAAAAATTATCACCAGTTCATTTTCTCCGGTATTTGGGGCATTTGGAGCTACAGTCTTGGATAGTTTCCATACCTATGAGAAATCTGCCTACTTGAAGCTCTATACCTTTGGCGGCCAGAAATATTTCGAAGATTACGCCCGGTTCAACAATGTGGTCGCAGAGCTCCAAGAAATGGCTTATGGCGACCTTTTGCTGGAAGGGTATAAACGAGAAGAGGTCCAATTTACCCTTGAACTGGATATGAAATATGGAACACAAATGAATGTTTCGACAGTTGTCTCCCCAATACTCTCTCTAAGCGGTGGAGAAGATGTCAAAGCACTTTGTCAAGCTTTCGCGGACGTTTATTCAACTCTTTACACTCCTGAGGCTGCTTACCCAGAGGGAGGGATTGACGTAGAAACCTTCTACCTGCGTGCAAAAGTACCCCAAAAGCACTTCGCTTTTGCTACGCATCCTCTTGGCAGTTCCGTACCAAACAGCATTGCTCTTAGGGCAACCAGAGAGGTATTTTGGGAAGAATATATGGATTTTCGCCCGACCAAGATCTATGAATTTGACGCTTTGCTATCCGGAAATGTGATCGAGGGTCCTGCTGTGATCGAGGCTGAGGACACAACCTATTGCGTATCACCTGGATATGTCTTTACCTTAGACCAATATCGGAATGGCATCTTTGAAGTTCAAAGATAAGCACTTAAAGGAGGGATGAATCATGGCTGGCCGCGACTTAGGATTGCGCAACAGGCTTAAGCCCGAACCGTCTACAGAGCGGGAATTGACTTGTATGGAAACTATACTGGACGTTGACTTTGAGGTCTTTCGACATAAGATGCAAATGATTACGCTGGAATGCAAAGAAACCTGTATTAAACTTGGAGCCAGCACAGGCATGCGCTGGGGAGATCTCGGGATTTCTATCTACACTGCTTCGGGAGATTCTGCGATTTGCGCTACCGGTATCTGGTTTCATACTGTACTGGGTCAAATCCCCCTTAAATATATTCTTAAGCACTGGGCTAATGATCCCAGCGTGGGGATCAACGAGGGAGATTCCTTCTTTGCCAATGATCCACTTTACGGTGGTGTTCATACCCCGGATATGATGCAATATATGCCCGTGTTTCATGAAGGGGAATTGATAGCCTGGGTTGGGTGTGTCGTTCATTCGGGAGAAACAGGTGCCACAGAACCGGGAGGAACTCCTTTAACCGCCCGTAGTCGTTACGATGAGGGGATTCATATCCCACCCATCAAGATAGCTGAAAATTTCCGATTGCGTGAGGACGTAATTAACACCTTTGCCCATATGGTCAGGGATCCGCGTTCTTTGATTTTGGATATTAAAGCCCGAGCTGCCGCTTGCGCCGTGGGTCGGAAACGGATTATGGAGGTTATTCAGAAGAAAGGGGCGGACTTTGTTGTAGGAGCCATGCGCAAATTGATCAGTTCAACGGCTGAAGCGGCAAAACGTAAGGTGAGCTTACTGAATGACGGAGTATATGCTCAACCTCGGATGTTGGACACAGTAGGTACTGAGGACGCTCTGATTAAACTGATGGTAACAATCAAAAAAGAAGGAGAGAAACTCCACCTGGATTTAACCGATTCCTCACCTGAAATTCCGGATAAGCCTGTCAATACTCACTTCCAGGGTATTATTGGCATTTCGGCGGTTTACCTTTGTGGCTATCTTTTCTATGAATTGCCAGCGAACTCAGGTCTGTTGGAAGTAATGGATTGGCATTTTCCGGAAAATTCGATTGTAAACCCAAACCCAGAAAGCCCAACCAGCTTAGCGCCATGGACGGAAGTCATTGTTGAACATGGGATTTCGCAAATTGGAGCTAAAATGCTTTACACTTTAGATCCTAAGCGTTCTGTAGCTGCGTGGTTCAAAGGGTTTAATATGGCGGTCTATGGTGGGCTGAATCAATATGGGGAACCCTTAGCTGATGTGGGACCAGAAATGAATGCGGGAGGGTTGGGAGCCCGCCCAGATATGGATGGTACTAATGTTGCCGGGGCTTTCTTCGCAGCTTTGTCCGATACCGGAGATGTGGAATCAATTGAGATTGATCGGCCTTTCATTTATCCTTACCGTAAATTCTTTCAAGATAGTTTTGGATTTGGGATGTTCAGGGGGGGAGCCGGGCTGGATTATGCAATGATGATCCACCAAGTGCCTTGGCTATTTATGGGAGGCATGGGCTATGGTGCCAAGATTCCTGCCACAGTGGGGCTTTTTGGAGGCTATGCCATTCCTACAATAGTAGCAATAAAACAAAAAAGAAGTAATCTTAAGGATATGTTTAATCGTACTGATACGAAAGTTCCTTTTTCTACCCATGAACTATTACAGCAGGACTTAGGAGGGCAACGGGAAATTTGGCCGATCTCCTGTCCCGGAGAAGTGTTGATGGAGGGCGATGTGTTTATTGCTGCCGTTGGTGGTGGTGGTGGTTATGGGGATGTCCTGGAACGTGACCCCGAAATGGTCGTTCGGGATATTAAAGATGGCCTATCCTCTGCATGGACTGCGGAAAACGTGTATCACGTTGTTTACGATCCAATAACGTTTAGGGTAGATCATGCCGCGACGGAACAACGGAGAGCAGAAGAACGCCGAAAACGACTTGCCAATAGTGAAGATTATATCGAGTTTGAACGGCGCTGGTTAAGCCAAAAACCACCCGAACACGTATTGAGGTACTATGGAAATTGGCCAAACCCATCCAAGCTCCAAAGGAGTGAGGGTAATGAGTGACAGCGTATTAGAGTTCCTTAAAGACAAAGCGGCCAGAAATGGCGACAGGAGGTTTCTTCATTTTGAAGGTCGAGAGGTAAGTTATCGCGAGTTAGACGTGCTCACCAACAGAATGGCCAACGGACTGAAAGATATGGAAGTGGGACCGGGTGACAAGGTCTGTATCATGATGACTAACAGTTTAGAATTTATCTTTGCTTGGCTGAGCTTGGTAAAGATCGGCGCCGTCGAGGTGCCGATCAATACAGCCCATAAAGGAGACTTGCTTAGCTACTTAATCAATAACAGCGATGCCCGGTTTATGATCGTTGATGCCCAATTTTTAGGTTCTATCGCTAAAATCGAGTCGGGGCTGACTAAACTAGAAAAGCTATGTGTATGGCAGGAGGAACTAACGGAAATGCCATCTTTTCAGCAGCTTACGCTCGTACCCTTTGAAGACTTATATAGCGAGGATGAGACCTTGATAGGCATCGATCTACACGCCCAAGATGACTTCTGTATTCTCTATACTTCAGGGACCACCGGACCTTCGAAGGGAGTGGTCCTGCCCCATAAGTATGTCATCAATCTTAGTATATCCAATGCAAATCAGTTGGGGTATACAGAAAATGATGTCCTTTATGCTTGTTTGCCCTTGTTTCATGGCAACGCACAGCTGATGTCTGTTTTGGCTGCTATGGCGGCTAATGCAAGTCTGGTCCTAGTCAGACGTTTTAGCGCAAGCCGGTTTTGGGAGGAGATTGATGAATTCGGAGCTACCGCAACCAATTTGCCGGGAAGTGTAATATCGATGCTTTTAAAACAAGACTCCAGCGAAAAAGATCTCCACCATTCCCTACGCAAAGTGTTCACCGCCGGAACTCCCAGAGCTGCCTGGGAAGAATTTGAGCAGCGTTTTCAAGTCAAAATCTATGAAGGTTATGGTTCGACTGAGTGTGGCATGATTCTAATGAACACTGTTACCAACCGTAAGATTGGCTCGATTGGCAAGCCCTCGAAGGGTTATCTGGTGACTATTGTTGACGAAGAGGATAATCAATTGTTGCCTGGTCAAGTCGGGGAAATTGTGACACGACCGGAAGAACCGCACTGCATTATGAAAGGGTACTATAAGCAGCCGGATAAAACTTTGGAGGCCTATCAAAACTTATGGTTTCATTCTGGAGACTATGGGTACCAGGATGAAGAAGGCTTTTTTTACTACGTGGATAGAAAAAAGGACGTCATCCGGCGTCGAGGTGAGAATATTTCCTCGTTTGAAGTAGAGCGATCAGTAAATGCTCATCCTAAGGTGCTGGAGTCTGCGGCAGTTGCGGTACCTGACCCGCTGGGAGAGTATGAGTTAAAGGTGGTTGTAGTACCAAAACTTAACACTAATCTTACCCATGAAGAATTAATTGCCCATTGTGAAGAGCGCATGGCTAATTTTATGGTACCCCGTTATATTGAATTTAGAGATTCTTTGCCAAAGACTCCAACGGACCGGGTGGAAAAATATAAGCTGCGCCAGGAAGGGGTCAATAACCAGACATGGGATAGATTGAACGGATAGTAAAGAGGTGGAACCAGTGACAAAAACAATTCAAGATGGATTATGGCAAGAGGAATTGGGGGTATCCTCATTAAAGGGTTCCCAATGTCCCCAATGTGAGAGTAAATATTTCCCGGAAAGAAAAGTTTGTCCTAAATGTTATTGGGATAAGTTATCGACAGTTTTGTTGTCTGGCAGTGGAATAGTTTTTTCCTGCACTCAGGTGTTTATTCGGTCGAAACTCATTTCGGAACATCCCTATACAGTTGGATATGTTTTACTGGAGGACGGTATTACTGTGCCTGCCCGACTAATGGGTGATAAGGATAAACTGGACATTGGTTTACCGGTATCCTTGGCAGTTGGAGTTACTGGAAAGAATTCTGAAGGGGAGGAAGTTATCGGATACTATTTTCAACCGCCCGAGGAGGTGGAAGCATGAATGTATCAATAATTGGAGTTGGGAATACCCCCTTTGGCAAGTTTCCACACCTTACCCTTGAAGATTTAGGATTTGCGGCAGCTAGGGAGGCCATTGGTGATGCGGGGCTTAGTCCTGCCGACATTCAAACGGCTTATTGCGGTAATGCTTTGGCTTCCCAACTATTTGGTGAGTTTACGATTGGCCAAAAAATACTATGGGGTTTGGGTATCCATCAGATTCCTATTATTAATGTTGAGAATGCCTGTACAAGTGGATCCACTGCGTTTTATCTGGCCTGCTTAGCCATCGAATCAGGCGCTGCGGATGTAGCTTTAGTTCTTGGTGTAGAGAAAATGTATGTTCCAGTGAAGAAGATCTTGGATGCGGGAGAACATGATTTAGAAACTAAGCTTGGTTTTATCGTACCCGGATCATTTGCCATGCGAGCCAACAGTTATATGAAGGAATATGGTTTGAGACCAGAAGAAATGGCCCTGGTATCCGTGAAAAATCATCAGCACGGGGCTTTAAATCCTAATGCCCAGTACAAGGAGACAGTGACTGTCGAAGAAGTGCTAGGTTCACCAATGGTGGTCAGTCCCTTAACCAGGCTTAGCTGCTGCCCTCAGGGAGATGGCGCTGCCGCTGTCGTGATATGTCGTTCCGATAAGGCTATAAGTTATGGGAAAAAATCTGTACAAGTCAAAGCCAGCGTCCTACTAAGCGGCGGCTATGATAATCCCCCTCACATGGCCCAGTGGCCTACGGATACCAGAGCTGCTTTAAAAGCTTATCAACAGGCTGGCTTGGGTCCGGAGGATTTAGACGTGATTGAGCTTCATGATGCCTTTACCATTGCCGAAATCATTCATTATGAAGGTCTTGGTCTTTGTCCTCAGGGTGAGGGTGGAAAACTACTCAAGGAAAGAAAAACCTGGTTAGGGGGTAGTATTCCTGTTAATCCCAGTGGCGGCTTGTTAGCAAAAGGGCATCCTGTAGGAGCTACCGGGGTAGCCCAGATTGTGGAAATTGTGCAGCAATTACGTGGCGTTGCTGGTGCCCGGCAGGTGCCAAAGGCTAAGGTAGGTCTAGCGCATTGCATGGGAGGAGACTTACAGGGCGATGCCCGTTCGGTGACCATTAACATCTTGACAGTTTAGAGTTGAGGAGGGAATGTCTTGGTCTATGAGGACATTATCTACACCAAGGAATCAGGAGTTGCTTATATCACCATCAACAGACCGGAAACCATGAATGCGATGAGAATGAAAACCTTGGACGAGATGATTGATGCCTTCGAGGACGCCACAGATGATCTATCTGTGGGGGTTGTCGTACTCACCGGTGCAGGCCATAAGGCATTTTGTACTGGTGGAGATCTTGGCGAAATGAATGAAGGCAATGCTAAAGAATGGGTGTATAAGACTAATCGACTTCTTTTGCGACTTACGGTGTTAATCCGGAATATGCCTAAGCCAGTCATCGCAGCTGTGAATGGGGCATGTGTAGGTGGTGGTAATGAACTAAACATCTTATGTGACCTAGCGATTTGTGTAGACCATGCCCGGTTTAGCCAAGGAGAGGTTAAAATTGGCGCAGTTCCACTGTGGGCAGCATCTCAGCTTCTTCCTCGCATTGTTGGGGAGAAAAAGGCCAGGGAAATAATTTTTCTCGCTAGATTGCTCACTGCACAAGAGGCGGAACAACTTGGTCTAGTCAACAAAGTAGTTGCGGCAGATTTGCTTCATGACGAGGTCCACAAGTGGTGTTTAGAGATTTTGTCCATGAGTCCTCAAGCCTTAAGGTTGAGCAAAACCGCCTTAAATTTTGAGTCGGATAATTTGTGGCCCGCTTTTAACTGGGGAATGACTTCGATTGGGCTCGGATGGGGTTCAGATGAGTTGATGGAAGGAATTAACTCCTTTAAACAAAAAAGAAAGCCAGATTTTAATAAGTTCCGGTCCGAGAGTACTAGCACTTAAGTTACCCGAGGTTAAAGAAAAAGGAGGATAAATCTATGCTGGCAGCGGTCGTTAAGGGAATCAAACAGGTTGCTTTAGAAGAAGTGGCAAAACCAATACTCCAAAATCCAGCGGATGTGATTTTAAAAGTTACAGCCACGGCTATTTGCACAAGTGATGTTCACATTATAGACGGATATTTTCCACCCAGCTCACCCTTTATTATAGGCCACGAATTCATAGGTATAGTGGAAGAGATAGGTGAAGCTGTAAAAATGTTTAAACTGGGAGAGAGGGTCGCCGCCCCTCCAGCGCCATATTGCGGGATCTGTGAAAATTGTCGTAAGGGACAATTCGGACAATGTATGAATTCAGCAATTTTTGGTAGTGGTTCAAGTTGGGGTAATCTACCCGGCGGGATGGCTGAATTTGTGCGGATTCCCCATGCTGATGCATCATTGGTCAGAATACCCGATGAGATAAGTGATGAACAGGCAATTTTTGTAGGGGATATGTTAAGCACAGGATATTTTGCAGCGGATAACTGCGCCCTAAAACCAGGAGATGCGGTGGCCATTTTCGGAGCAGGTCCGGTCGGGCTCTGTGCGGTCCAGACTGCCCGTTTATTTGCACCCTCTAAAATAATACTAGTCGATATTATGCCTAACCGACTGCAGACAGGGTTAAACATGGGAGCAACGCATATCATAAATTCATCAAATCAGGATGCTGTATCCCAAATCATGGAGATTACGAATGGGCAAGGGGTTAATGCAGCTGTTGAAGCCATAGGACACCCGGCAACTGTTAACACTGCAGCTCAAGTAATTGGTGTAGGAGGAATATTATCAGTCGTAGGGCTTTTCCCCGGCAACATCGATTTCCCCATTCAAACCTTGCTTATGAAAAATATTACTGTAAAAGTGGGTTTGGCCTCTCTAGGTAACATGCGCAGGCTAATGAGCCTGATCACCGATAAAAAACTGGATACAAATCCCTTAATCACCCATCGTATGCCTCTTAAAGATTTTGATAAGGCCTATGGAATATTTGAAAGAAAAGAAGAAAATGTAATTAAAATTATCTTAAAGCCTTAACCGTTTAATAAGTAACATGTTCAATGATTTTCATTTCCCATGATTTTTTCATCGCTGGAGGATGTTCTTGAGGAGAAGTTTGGAGCAGAAGAAACGGCCGATAATGGAAAATGAGCTTCACACACATGATAAGGTGTAGACGATATTCCCTATATGAAATGTCGCAGAGAAGAAAGCTGGAGTGATTATTAGATCACCCAGCTTTCTCTGTTGAGAACCGAGTATTTTGAACATTTTTTGTGCAGTTGCAACAAATTAGTCTGTTGCCTAATCGACTGGATCCTGAGTTTATTGCAGAACGGGTTACGAATATGTAGATATTAAGAATTACCATATTTCAAGGGAAGTCTTGGCAAATCTTTAAATTTCAGAATATTTAGTATATAATAAATCTCAGATGGTAAGGACCCATTATTGGATGAAGTAGAGGATCTACCTTTGGAGTTTCAGGGTGAATTTTCAGGGTATCACAGGATGGGGAATTGACTCGCTTGGGAGGCACAAAAGTATAAAAAAGTAGATGTTCGTTTGATTGCAGCGTGAATACATTATAATTATTTAATCAACTTCATTGGAATATATTCTTCCAGTGGAATTTTTTTTTCCAACTAATTTAATGAGTTGGAAAAATAGTTTCCACAATTAAGTTCTATTTGGAAAATAAGATATAAATTATTGGCATAATATTTGCAATATTTAGAATAGTAAATTCAATTGCTTTAAAATATTAATTATTTAGAAGATAGGAGGGGGAGAAGGGATCACTATTAATGTTCATAAATTAATGAAAGATTAATTGAAGTAGGAGGCGTTCTAGGAATTCGCCTATGAGAATCAACTTTAGTTAACAAATTATCTATATGTATTAAATATAACATGAGGAGTTTCCCAAAGGTTAAGGAGGAAATACCAATGTCAGAATCGCTTATATCAATAGAAATGATTCCTTCAATCTTGGATAGTATTTATAGTGGCATTATAGCTGTCGATAGGAATGGGAAAGTTATTATTTGTAATGCAGCAGCTGACAAGATGTTGGGGGTAGATTCCGATGTGAGCGGAATGAACATTAAGTCCTTAGTACCGGAAACTAAAATGCTTGAAGTTATTAATTCAGGTCAGGGACATTATGGAAAGCGTTTTTGCTTTCGGGATAAGACCTTTGTAGCTAATCGAACACCAATCGTGGATTCTTTTAATGATATTATTGGTGCAGTTGTGGTTTTCCAAGATGTTACCGACCTTAAGGAGATATCGAATGAATTAGAATCGTTTAAAAAGATAAATAAGGAATTAGAAACAATTATTGAAACATCTTATGATGGCATAATAATTACTGACGGAGAAGGAAACGTTACTAAGATTAATCAGTCGTTACTGCGTGTAACAGATCTACCTGAAGAGGTTTTTATTGGAAAAAATACCGATAATTTATACGGACAAGGCGTTTTTTCCTATGAGGCTGTGGCGAAAAGAGCTAGGATTGGAAAAAAAACGATAACGGGTTTGCAAATAATCAAGACAGGTAAAGAAGTAATGGTTACCGCGACACCGATCCTTGATGATGAAGGGAAGGTTACTAGGGTTGTAACAAATGTTCGTGACATGTCAGATATTATTAATTTACAGGAACAATTGGCCAAATCAAAGGAATTAAGCAATCATTTATGGACAGAATTCAATAAATTGTTAGAAGATGATTTGCGTTCACACGAGTTGATTTCCCGTAATCCAATAATGTATCAATTGTTAGAATTAACGAGACGTGTAGCTGGTAGTGATGTTACGGTTTTGATTCAAGGAGAATCGGGAGTTGGTAAAGAGGTATTTGCGAAGTTAGTTCATGTTTGGAGTAAAAGGAAGGGTCCTTTCATTAAGCTTAACTGTAGTGCGCTACCGAGTCATTTATTAGAGTCAGAACTGTTCGGGTATACAAAAGGAGCTTTTACTGGAGCAAATGTTGAAGGAAAACCAGGTTTTTTTGAAAGAGCAGACGGTGGGACCCTATTTTTGGATGAAGTAGAGGATCTACCCTTGGAGTTGCAGGGCAAATTTCTCAGGGTATTACAGGATGGAGAATTCACTCGCTTAGGCGGTACAAAAGTAATAAAAGTAGATGTTCGTTTGATTGCAGCGAGTAATAAGGATTTAACTCAAATGGTCGTGGATGGTAGATTCAGACAAGATCTTTATTATCGACTCATGGTTGTACCAATTTTAATTCCTCCCCTAAGAGAGAGGAAGGAAGATATTCCTTTGCTAATAGAATTTTTCTTGACCAAATTCAACGATAAATATCGAACGACTAAAAGGATTACACCACAATTAATAAGAAAACTAGTGGAAAATGATTGGCCAGGTAATGTTCGGGAATTAAAGAATGTTATAGAACGGATCGTCCTTACTAATACTGATGAGTTGATTAGTAAGGTTTCATTCATGGAGTCTAAGGAGATATTGACTCAAGAACCTCAAGAAACTGATGACACCAAATTGTTTGAACCTGAACAAGAAGAAGCTGCGTTACTTCTAAAACCAGCGGTAGAAAAAATGGAAAGAGAATTATTATCTAAGGCAATACAACAATGTAATAATTCTCGCTTGATAGGCCAGATGCTTGGTATTTCTCACACCTCAGTATTGAAGAAACTGAAAAAATATAATTTACGAAGTAAATAAAACTACAAACCATTTCCATTGGAATATATATTTCCAGTGGAATTTTTTGTTCCAACTAATTTAATGAATTGGAACAAAAGATTCCGAGAATGAAGGTTTTTTTATGCAAAATAGGCCGTGTAAGCTGGCATACCTTTTGCTATATAAGAATATTAAGAAATATTTTAATATTTCAAAAATTTAATTTTAATTTAGAAGATAAGAGGGGAAGGGAAGACATCACTATTAATGATCGAAAATTTTATTAAAGTGGGAGGAACAAAAATGTTAAAAGGTTGTATTGCTTGGCCAGAAGAATATGCCCAACTATATCGAGCTAAAGGATATTGGGAGAATATTACTCTTTCGGAGATGTTTGAGAAATCGGTTGAAAAGTATGGTTCTCGCGTAGCGTTGGTTTATAACGAGGAATCTTTGACTTATGCCCAGCTGGGAAAAAAAGTTAACAGCTTAGCTTATCATTTAGCCCAAACCGGTTTAAGGCCACTCGATAAAGTTATAGTCCAACTTCCTAATATACCTGAATTCGTTTATACCTATATTGCCTTAGTGAAGATTGGCGTGATACCGATTATGGCTTTACCCCCTCATCGTTTATCAGAAATCAATCATTTCGTTAAATTTTCTGGCGCTGTGGGATATTTTATTCCTGCAGTAAATCGCAAATTTGACTATAGGGATATGGCTGATGAAGTACAGAAAGAAAACCAGACTCTAAAATATATTTTTGTGGCCGGTGAAGTAAACAGAGGACAGATTTCTCTCGCTAAAATGTTAGAAGCACCTGTTGAAAGCGAAGAAAAACTTGCCCTACTAGCTAAATACTTGCCTGATCCAAGTGAAATAGCACTTATGCTTCTGTCGGGAGGAACAACTGCCTTACCAAAACTAATTCCGCGAACTCATAATGACTACGTTTTAAATTGTAAACAGAGTGGATTTGTTGGGGGATTTAATGAAGACACAGTTTATCTGGCAGTACTTCCACTTGCCCACAATTTCACGCTAGCCTCACCAGGGATATTTGCAACTTTTGCCTATGGCGGAAAAGTAGTTATTTCACCTGGGACGGATGCGGAAACAGTATTTCCTTTGATTGAAAAAGAAAAAGTAAGTGTCGTAGCCGCTGTAGTCCCCCTCGTTTCAAATTGGCTGAATTCCTCGGTTCCGGCAAAGTACAATCTTGAATCCCTTAAAGTAATTCAAAATGGGGGCATGCGGTTGCCAACAGAGTTGCGTAGACGTGTTATCGAACAATTTGGTTGTATTCCCCAAGAGGTATATGGCACAGCTGAGGGACTATTAAATATGACCCGTCTTGATGACCAAGGAGATACCCTCCTCAAAAGCTCTGGAGCACCCGTTCACGATGCGGATGAGATCAAGGTCGTTGATGATTTTGGAAATGAAGTTCCAGATGGTGAGGCAGGTGAACTGCTTTGTCGTGGACCTTATACTATCCGAGGTTATTATAATGCTCCAGAGACAAATAAGCAGGTCTTTACTGAGGATGGTTTTTATCATATGGGTGACATTGTGCGAAAGGTTGGTCGATATGTTTACGCAGAGGGTCGCAAAAAAGAAGTAATTAATCGTGGTGGGGAAAAAATCAGCTGTGATGAAATAGAAAACTTCATTTATGCTCACCCAAAGGTACAGGAAGTATGTCTTGTAGGTATGCCTGACGAAGTATTTGGAGAAAGGGCCTGTGTCTTTATAGTTCCTAAACTGGGAGAAACAATTACTTTTCAAGAGTTGATCGATTTTCTGATGACCTTAAACATTGCCAAGTTCAAGTGGCCGGAGAGGCTAGAAATACTTGAAACGTTACCTATTAGCCCTGCTGGTAAAATTTTAAAACGAGCTCTTAAAGAAATAATTACGGAAAAATTAGAACAGGAAAAAGCGTTAAAAATTTGTTAGAACTCAGTTGTGATGCTCCTTATTCCTTCTGCAGAAACCAACTGAGCGCTATGGTTGCTCTTCAAATTTACCAAGAACTAAAGAGGAGGACTAACTATTATGCAAAAACAAACGAAAAATGTGACTCAATGGTTTGATGATTTGAAATTTAACCGTTTTCACGCTTTATTAATTCTGTTAGTTGGTATAACTTTAATCTTTGATGGTTATGATGCTCAAGTTATTGCGTATATCATGCCTCACTTAATTAAGGAATGGAATTTAACTCCGGTCGTAGCCGGTTCAATGGCATCCTATGGGTTTCTTGGTTTAATGGTAGGTGCAGCAGGATTTGGCATGATCTCAGACCGTTTGGGACGAAAGAAAACTTTGATGTTAGCAGTTGCAGTTTTCTCTACATTTAGTGGTGTATCCTATTTTGCGCCAGACTTTAAAACTTTTGTTAGTTTGCGTTTTTTAGCTGGGATAGGAATGGGTGGAGCCATGCCCATTGCCATCACCCTTATTTCGGAATTTGCACCCGCAAAAATTAGGGCTAAAGCCGTTACAGCTATGTTTGGTGGTTTTACACTAGGTTGGGCTTTAGCTGGGCTCATGGCAATGTTAGTTATCCCCACTAGTGGGTGGCGACCTTTGCTTCTGATTGGACTCATTCCAATTGTGATCATACCGGTGATTGCCGTATACCTTCCGGAATCTGTCCGTTTTTTAATCCACAAGAAACGCTTCGATGAAGCCATTAAAGAAATTAAAAAGATTGAAAAAGTGGCGGGTTCAGAACCTGCTGACTGGTCAACAGAAAACCTTTTTCAAGAGGAAGTAAAACAAGCAAATGGTATCAAAGTTTTGTTTAGTCCTAGTCTGAGGCGGATGACAATTCTTATATGGATTACTTATTTCTTTAATTTATTAGTGGTATACGGATTATCAAGTTGGTTGCCCTCGTTGTTAGTTAAGAATGGATATTCTATGGTAAAGAGCTACAGCTTCGGTATTGTACAAGCGATTGGGGCAACTGTAGGTGGATTCATCTTAGGTTGGGTTATGGATAAGTTTGGACGAAAAGCCGGATTAAGTTTGTTTTATATTCTTGGCGGCATATCTCTATGGGTTTTTGGTTTTGCTACTTCAAACAATACTCTTTTGATTGCTGGTTTTGCTACAGGTGTATTTATTATTGGTACTCAAATCGCTCAACATGTTATAGCCGGTGAAATTTATCCCACAAATGCCCGATCTACCGGTATCGGATATGCCCTAACTATTGGAAGACTGGGATCAATAGTTGGTCCTCTTTTGGGCGGATATATTCAACAAATGGGTCAATTTAGCTTTGGTCAATATTTCGTAGTATTCTCGATACCAGCCTTTCTTTGTGGATTACTGGTATTACTATACAAAGTGAATGTAAAAGGGGATGCATTAGAGATAGTACATCAGAAATTGTCAGCTAAATTATGAGAATAAAACTAATTGAAGAAGGCATAGTTTCATAGCATTAAATAAACTGAACCTGAAAGACATCCCTTTCAGGTTCAATTAAATTTTGGATTAATAATCTTGTAGGATTGAAGGAACGGAATGAGGATGACACGGAGTTCGTGGGTCTCTTTCTGGTATAGTATTTTGTCAAGAATCCTTTATAAAATCTGGAAACGGTTGTTCGTGCTTACATGATTTCACCGGAAGGCCCAGATTACGCCTTTTTCGATCCCGCAGCGCAAAAAGGCTCCTGTCGTTTTCGATACGGACGAACACGTGAGGCCGGATATGAACCCAATCTCAAGGAAATTGAGTTGTGATGGGGTTTTGTGATATTCTATGCCACAAGGAGGAATGAACATGGCAAATCAAACAGGGAAGATATACATTTGCACGAAATGCAGTGCTGAGTACATTATGACCCGCAGTGGAGAGGGGATGCTCTCCTGTTGCGGCCAACCCATGGAGCAAAAGAAGTAAACAGACGGAGGTGACGCCACAAGAGTCAACTGGGAAAGAGATATCGCTCATATCCACCCGGGTATCCTTGATTCCTTCTTCGAGAAGACTGGTGGAATCTCCACTCAATATTGACAGGTCGGCGAGCTTGCCGGATTAATGGTATTAACGTTGTAATCTCTTGTCATGGAGTAGAAAGGCTGAAAGAGAGGAATATTATGAAACTAACAGTTGCTATTACCGGTGCTTCAGGGGCAGTGTACGGAATTAAAGTTCTGGAGCAGGCACGCCAGAACAATGTGGAAACACACCTTATCCTGAGCAAGTGGGCTCATGCCACTATAGAAACGGAAACCAACTACACAGTTAAAGAGGTTATTGAACTAGCAGATTACTGTCACCAAGAGGATAATTTGGCTGCTCCGGTATCCAGCGGCTCTTTCAGATGCGGCGGGATGATAATCGCTCCCTGCAGCATGAAAACACTATCCGCAATAGCTAACGGTCACTCGGGAAACCTGATTACCAGGGCCGCTGATGTATCACTTAAAGAAAGAAGACCGCTTCTCCTAATGGTCAGGGAAACTCCGCTGAACGCCATTCACCTGGAAAATATGCTCAAGCTGGCTAGACTCGGTGTTAGCATCATGCCGCCGGTGCCTGCCTTTTATACCAAGCCTCGTAGTCTGGATGATATTGTCAGCCACAGTGTGGGAAGGGCCCTGGACTTGTTCGGAATTGAAGTGAAAGATTTGAAAAGATGGGGTGAAAACGTAGAATAGTCGGAGAAAAGGACGAGATTTCTCTTGTAGACAAATCATGTCTCAATATCCCGCGGCAATTTCACCTATGTTTCAATTTACTTAAAAAAGCATAGATTCTAAACTGAAAAAAATTATCAAAAAGCGATATAAGAAAAACGCTGCGCGTCTTTTCACTGGATACATGTCTTTCTGAGCATAGCCGAAGAATCTGGACTTCTGCACTGCTTCACAAGTTAAGATCCTTCGCTGTCGCTCAGGATGACACGAGTGAAGGGGTACCTCAAAACTTATACTTTCTGCCCTGAAAAATTAATTTTCCATTCATCAGTGGTGCCGCGCAGCGGCATGGGGGTCTGATACGTCAAAAAATAAACTTCACCTAGTCTGAACCGTTAAGCCGCAGATTAAGGGAGGTTTTTTCTTTTTATTTTTCCTTCCTATTAAATAGGATACTCAACTTACGGTCGACGGAAAGCTAAGCTGAGTTGTTAATTAATTGAGAAATATATTGTAAAATCATCTTCTTTCCCAGATCACTTGTCCATTGATAATCGTCATATCCACCCGGATATCCTGCCTGATGTATCTGCAGGACCATTTCACGGAAATCAATATCCCCCAGCTGGGAGCGGGGGAGTATGCCGCTTACATCAAGCACGCAGTCAGAAAGGCGATGGACCTCGCTATCAATCGGCGTAGCCGCATGGCTCAAGATGGACGGAAGCAAGTGCGTCGACTGCCGTATCGCGCTGGGCGGGGTTGCCACAACACCTATCCGCGTACTCAAGGCAGAGCAGCTGCTTATCGGCCAGGTACTGACAGACGAGCTTATCGCGAAGGCAGGGGTTGCCGCTTCCGAGAACTCCTCGCCTATCTCCGACGTCAGGGCTTCCGCCGAATACCGCAAGGATATGATCAGGGTCTTTTCAAAGCGCCCGATCAAAAAAGCGCTCGAAACCAACAAAGCTTAGAGAGAGGAGAGTAACAGAATGCCTATTATTCACATGAAATTGAATGACGAACCGGTCGAGGCTTTAGTACAGGACAACCGTACCATGCTGGACTTCCTACGCAATAATATGGGACTGACCGGCGCCAAGAAGGGCTGCGAGGAGGGCGAGTGCGGCGCTTGCACAATACTCCTGAACGGCAAGCCCGAGGATATCACCATGAAGGATCACCGTGTATTCATAAAGAGCAATTCCGAAAAGAATATATCGTACGGCGAAGCTATTTGGATGTATGAAGAAAAGCATTTCGGCAAGGCTGTTATCGGAGTCGGCTCCTTTGCTCATGACGGAGACAAGGATATCTATGTAAAGAATGAAGGCAACTATGCTCCGGCGTACAGCTTCAGCACCGGCGCGGCGAGAGTCGAGGTCGATGATGAGACAGGCTGCATCGACATCTCAGATTTCATCTTTGCGCACGACTGCGGCCGTCCGCTCAACCTCAGGGCGGTCGAGGGTCAGATTGAGGGCTCGGTGTTGCTGGGTCTCGGTTTTGCGGTTTATGAGGAATGCCTGTTCGACGAAAAGGGCAAGATGCTCAACCCATCGTTCCGTGACTACCGCTTCCCGACCGCGCTCGATATGCCGCAGATTCAGACCATCATATGCGGCGAACCCGATGAGGAAGGTCCCTTCGGAGCCAAGGAAGCGGGCGAGGGCAGCACGGCTCCCGTTGGGCCGGCTATTGTCAACGCTATCAACAGAGCTACTGGTCTCAAGTTCCACGACCTGCCTGTTACCCCTGAAAAAGTATGGCGCGCTATCAAGGAGAAGAAGGCTGCAGAGGCTGCAGAGGCTGCCAATCAGTAATATCGAAAAAAGAAGAAACCCCTGTAAAGTAGAGCCCTCAAATGAGTTATACCATAATAATATTCACAATAGACAAAGTACAAGTATAGTTCCCCTTACATTTGTATCGTAAGGTTATTAAGGAAAAAACTATCTCTAATCTAGAATGAGATAGTTTTTTTGATTTAAAGAAAATGTTTGCCACCTGGCAAACAAAACGTCCCCTTGACTTGCTTAGCATAACAACCTTCTGATAATTGTGACTTATCAACCAAGGATATAAAAGTCTGAAATATTTATCCTTATTATGAGAAGACAAAACATCGAAAATTGTAGAAAATACTAGTGTAAAGAAAAGAATTTGAAAAGGGCGTTTCGAAATTAATTTGTTTTAAGAGGTGACATCGTGATTAACAAAAAACGACTATATAATCGCCTGATGAAGTTAGGGGAAATAGGCAAACAGGAATCTGGAGGTATAACTAGGCTGGCCTTTACCCCGGAAGATCGCGAAGCAAAAGATCTCGTCGCTTCCTATATGAAAGAAGCAGGTTTAAGTGTACGGGAAGATGCGGTCGGCAATATTATTGGGCGCATGGAAGGTCGTAATCCAGAAGCTCCAGTGGTAGTCACAGGTTCTCATGTTGATTCTGTGTATAACGGAGGAATCTTCGATGGCGCTTTAGGCATTATCGGAGGAATTGAGGTTCTCCAAACTATGCAGGAACAGGGTATTAAGACCGAACATCCTATTGAAGTCTATGCATTTAATGATGAAGAAGGAGCTCGTTTTAGTTTCAGTATGATGGGCAGTCGGGGGATGATTGGGAGTCTTAAACCTGAAGATTTAGAGCTTAAGGATAAGGAGGGCATCTCGCTTGGAACTATCATGAAAGCTCAAGGTTTAGATCCAACTCTCATTCGCTGCGCTGCTCGCACTAAGGGCAGTATAAAAGCATTTATAGAATTGCATATTGAACAAGGCAAAGTTCTTGAAAAAAATAATCATTCAGTCGGTATTGTCACCGGTATTGTCAATGAATTATGGCTTAAATGTACCTTCAAAGGTGAGGCGGGACATGCCGGAACTACACCGATGACGATGCGGCATGATGCTTTAGTTGCAGCCGCTGAATTTGTTCAAACGGTTGAACGGGAAGCTAAAAAAACCGGTACGACGGTAGCGACTGTAGGTAAAATGAATGTTTTACCCGGCGGAATTAATATTATTCCGGGCACTGTAGAAATTACTCTTGATCTTAGAGATCTTAACCAAGAGGTTAGTGATGAAGTTGAAGATTGCATTTTTAAGGAAGCGAAACGAATTTGCCGCGAACGAAGTCTGGAAATGCGCACTGAAGTCTTGCAGCGTATTCCGCCTTCACTTTGTTCTGAAGAGTTTCAACTTGCTGCAAAAGATGCTTTTAACAAATTAGGACTTGAGCCGTTTTATCTTCCAAGCGGAGCTGGGCATGACGCTATGCAGGTTGTTAACATCTGTCCGATCGGTATGATCTTCGTAAGATCTAAAGATGGAATCAGTCATAATCCAGCTGAATGGAGTTCGCCGGAGGATTGTGCAGATGGAGTTAATGTTCTCTACCATACCCTTTTAAGTCTAGCAAATTAATTCGGTTTAAAGGAGGGATACTTAAGTATAATCTCTGATTGTGTAGGCCTGATACTGTTTTAGTTAATTTACGCTAATTTATAGGATAAGAGAGAGGGCATGCATTATGTTTAATTTAGTGATTAAAAATGGTAAGGTCGTAACTGCTGATAGGGTTTTTGAAGCATCTGTTTGTGTGAATGACGGGAAAATTGCTGCAATAATTGATGCTGGAAATTCAGTAGAAGCAGAGGAGGTCATTGACGCCAAAGGGAGTTATGTATTTCCGGGAGCAATTGATAGTCATGCACACTTAAATGATCCTGGTTACTGCTGGAGAGAGGACTATGCTCACGGTTCAGCCGCTGCAGCGGTTGGGGGATGCACTACAATTGTAGATATGCCTCTTCAAAACGAACCCGCATTAACCGATGCTAAGATTTTTGATAAGAAGGAAGAAACAGTTTCTCCAAACGCCTACGTCGATTATTGTTTCTGGGGTGGTCTGGTTGACTACAATTTAAATAAATTGCAGGAGCTCGACGAAAAAGGATGCGTTGCTTTTAAATCATTTATTGGTCCTGTTTCTCCCGATTATGTTTCCTTATCCATAGGACAAGCCAAAGAAGCATTGGAAATACTAAAAGAATGTGGAGCTCGAGCAGGTTTCCATTGTGAAGATTACTCCATAATCAAATGGGAAGAAGCAAGAGCGCAAAGGAAAGAAAAGAATGATTGGCAGGATTTCCTGAATACAAGACCGGTAATAGCAGAACTTATTGCAACACAAAACATACTTGACCTGGCTCGGGAACTAGATGCTAAAGTTCATATCTGTCATGTGAGCCACCCCAGAGTAGCCCAAATTATTAGAGAGGCTCAATTGGAAGGTGTCGATGTAACAGGTGAAACATGTGGTCACTACCTTACTTTTACCGATAAAGATGTCATCAAGAATGGAAGTTTGTTTAAATGTGCTCCTCCCTTAAGGGAAGCTGGTGCAGTCGAAGAAATGTGGGAGTACGTCAATAATGGAACCCTATCCTGTGTCGGTTCTGACCACTCACCTTGCGAATTAAGTGAGAAGAGTGAAGAAAAGCATGGAATCTTTGGAGCTTGGGGTGGTATCAGTGCTATCCAAAACGTAATGCAAGTTGTATTTAGCGAAGGCGTAGTTAAGAGAGGGTATAATCCTACTATACTGGCACGATCCTTAAGCGAAGGGCCGGCTAAGGCTTTTGGTATCTACGGTAAAAAGGGAGCGATTGAGGTAGGATTCGATGCAGACCTCGTCATTCTCGATCCGGAAAAGGATTGGGAAATCACACCAGACTCTTTATATTATCTCAATAAAATTTCGGCCTTCGTAGGCTTGAAGGGCAAAGGGTTGCCTGTATGTACCTTAGTACGAGGTCAGGTCGTTGCGAAAGATGGTCAACTGGTTGGTCAAAAGGGATTTGGCGAACTTGTGAAAAAACTTAAATAGGGGGTTAGCTCATGAGCAAGCGTTATGATGTGATCATTCGAAACGGGATACTTGTTTGTCCAGATGGCGTAAAAAAAGCGGACGTTGCTGTTTGTGAAGAAAAAATAGTAGAGATAGGCCAAGAATTAACCGGCGATGCTAAAGAAACTATTGATGCAGCAGGAAAATATGTATTTCCCGGAGCAACTGACGGACATGTACATTTTAATGACCCGGGAAGAACAGAATGGGAAACAATTACGACCGGCAGTAATGCTCTGGCAGCAGGCGGTGGTGTAGCTTACTTTGATATGCCGCTTAATTGCAGCCCTTGTACGTTAGATGCTAAAAACTTTAATGCCAAGCTTGCTGTGGCCCAGAAGGATTCCCTGGTCGATTATGGATTTTGGGGAGGCCTAACTCCTAAAAATCTAGGTAACCTTGAAGAGCTTGCAGAGTGTGGTGTCATAGGATTTAAAGCATTTTCATGCTTTAGTGGTATTGATGAGTTTGAAAGAATGGACGATTATACCGCTTTGGTGGGTATGGAAAAGTTAGCAAAGCTTGGTTTGCCGCTTATGGTACATTGTGAAAATGCAGAAATCACTAGAGATTTAACAGCTATTGCGCTTTTAAATAACAAAACAACAGTACGTGATTATTTTGCAGCACGTCCCCCCATTACGGAAATAGAAAATGTTTCGCGCATGATTTCATTTGCAGAGGAGACAGGCTGTAAATTAATCATTGCACATATCAGCACGGCTAAGGCAGTCGAGCTAGTCACTCAGGCGAGAAGCCGCGGAATAGACGTTTGCTGTGAAACAATTGGGCACTATCTAATTCTTACAGATGATGATGTTGAACGCTTAGGAACCGTAGCAAAATGCTCGCCTCCCATTCGTAATAATGATAACCAAACAAAAATGTGGGCAAAACTATTAAACGGTGAAATAGCTTTTGTATCCTCCGACCATTCTCCCTGTGATCCGAAATTGAAAGATGGGGAATTCTTAAAGGTTTGGGGTGGAATCTCTGCTTGCCAGACAACCCTTCCGGGCCTGCTTACCCATGCCTACCATGATAGAAAGGTTCCGCTTGGGGATATCGCAAGATTGACTTCCCAAAATGTTAACGAGATCTTTAAGATTCAAGGGAAGGGAAAAATAGCTGTTGGCTGCGATGGAGACTTTGCCTTGGTAGACTTGGACAAAGAATTCACATTACAAGCAGAAGCACTTTTCTATAAGCACCAAGTAAGTCCTTATGTCGGAGATAGCTTCCGAGGGACTGTAACTCAAACAATTCTCAGGGGAACAACTGTTTTTAAAGATGGTAAGATAGTCTCGAAGCCTATTGGCAGACATCTGAGACCTAATTTGTAAACCATCATTACAGGAATATGGCAACATAAAAGAGAAGGAGTTGGGTATAGGGATGTCAACAAATACAGAAAGTGCAACTGCGACGCAGATCCAACATGCAGGTGTGGATGAATCATTAACACCGAAAAGCCAAGCGGGCAGAACAGTTAGTCCATTAGACTATATGTTTATGTGGATTGGAGATGGCGTTAATTTAGGCAATATGACGCTAGGAGCAAGCTTGGTAGTAGCCGGAATAGCTACATTAAATCTCTTTCAAACATTTGCCGCAGCTATTATAGCCATTGGAATCATTTCAACTATCTTTGCCTTAAACGACAGACTCGGATACAGAACAGGAATACCCTATGTAGTACAACTTAGAATGTCCTTTGGAATGAAAGGCTCTGTCATATCATCACTATTACGTGGAATTCCCGCTATTGTATGGTACGGTTTTCAAAGCTGGATCGGAGGTACTGCTTTAAACGAAATCGCGAAGATTATTACAGGCGGCGCCTTTGATAATGTTGCAGTTTGCTTTGTAGTACTTCAACTCGTACAAATTGGACTTTCCCTTTATGGCTTCCACGCTATTAAATGGGTCGAATCACTTACGTCTATTGTTATCATGCTAGCACTTGTCTATGTATTTGGTGTTCTGCTAACATCCCATAGTGCAGTAATTGCCGAAAAATGGGTTCATGCTAAAGGATCATGGGGCTTACCGTTCTTTGCATTCATCATGATGTTCATGGGGAATTATGCAGCAATCTTTTTAAGCGCTGCTGACTATTCGAGAGAACTAAAAGCTGGTATTAGCGACGCAAAACGAGGGTTCATGTACTTCCTTCCTATATTAATAGCATATGGTTTCGTACTCGCTATTGGCGCAATGCTTGCTTCCGCAACTGGCATCTCTAATCCTGTAAAGGCGTTTGCAATCGTGGTAGATAATTCTTATATTACAGTTTTTGTATCCGCATTTATTGTTATGGGTGCGATTGCAGTAAACATGGTTGCCAATATCATTCCACCAACCTATGTAATCACCTTAATTACAAAACTAAAATACAAAGTTGCTGTTACCATAACCGGACTACTTGCGTTAGGCTCATTCCCATGGGTTCTAGTACAGGATTCTTCGGCAAAAGGTCTTGGAATGTTTATCCTTATATATTCCGCATTTCTTGGTCCCATTGTTTCAATTCTGTTGATCGAATACTATATATTAAGAAAGCAAAAAGTTAATATTGCAGATCTGTACAATGAAGACGGTCCATTTGCTGGATATAATCCAGCAGCAGTGCTTGCAATGCTCATCGGAGCTGCAGCGGCCTTTACAAAAGTGGAACTGGCCTGGATAATCGGTGTAGTTGTGGCAGGTATCGCCTATATTCTTCTGATGAAGTACGCATTTAAAGACTCGAAATTCAAAAAGGGTACGATCTTTGAATAATTGTTAAGTACATTTGCTTACCAGACAATTTAGTCAAAAAGGTATTTCGCCTTAAATATGAGGGAAATACCTTTTTGCAGTTTCTTAATTTCGGGACCGATGGCCATCACTTAATAGGAAATTCGTAATTACTAAATAAAAAAGAAGCCGATTTTTTAGAAGTATAACTAAATCGGCTTCAAGTTATAGCCTTATGCAAATTAGAGCACAATCTCAAAAGTAACCCCGAGATCTCGAATTTGACAATCTCCATCGTAGAGTGGCTCGATGGAATCATCAGTTGTTTCTTTACGCGTGGCAAGAATATATCCAAAAGACTCCTCTAATGGGAGAATTGTTCCATGCCATACTCCACGATGAATGACAAAGGCAGTGTAACTTTCTAATAGGAAACATCGTACAGAGTCTGGTGATGGAAGTGCTTCAAGATCATTTGGGTCAGTTGGCGGAGCAACACTAATAATTGCAGGACCACCATAGAGGGGAAAGAATCCTTGGGTTACTTTTAAGTGGCGTTCTAAGGCCGAAAACTTAAATTCCTTTCGTTTCAATAAAGCATAGACAAATTCAGCCGAACCGTCATCCACTTCAAAGGGTATTCGGTCAGCAAAAATTGGAGGTAAAGTCTTAATAGGTGAAACTCCTGGCTCACGCAAAAGTACATGGCCGTAGGGTGCAAAGGCTTCTTTAGTAAAACGTTCGACTTTAATGATACGATTCATTTCGAAAATATCCCCTTTCGGTTTTAGGCTCACAAGTAACTGTATGTATAATTACTCGTTTTAAGGCTGTTATCCTTTTGCTATTATTGATGATGGTCAAGCAACTTATTTATCCTAATTTTCTAAGTTGAATTAACAAATAATATAAAATAATAACTAATAACTCACTCTAGTCTAATAGTTTATCCAAGAATGATATTTTTGGTAGTTTTCTTTTAACCATTTATACTAAAGGTTGTATCAAGTAAAGTGACGAATATATGACAATAGTCAAAATTTTATAAGGTTTGAAAGGAGAAGTTATCCATGGGTTACCCAAATGATCTTTTAGCAACGAGGGCAATTATCAAACATGGCAGATATGCATTGATTCCTCCGGAAGGACGTGTAAAAAACGTTATCCCTAATTTGGAGAATTGTAATACAAGTATTATTGCCTCTCCCGAGTTAGGACCTAAATTTGCAATGTATACAGTTGAAGTATTGCCGGGTGGCGGTACAAACAGTGATTTTAAAGAAGATGGTATCGAGACTTTCGTTTATTGTATGGGAGGAGCAGGAACAGTTACTGTAGAGGGAAAAACCTACGAACTCACTAATGGCGGCTTTGTTTTTGCACCTGCTTCTTTAGGGGTAGGGTTAAAAAATTCAAGCACTGAACCCTGGAAACTTCTTCTTTACAAACAACGTTATCGTCCATTAGAGGGTTATGAAGCTAGAATCGTTGTGGGCGACTTAAATGATATCCCCGATGAAGCCTATGATGGTATGGAAAATGTTCGCATCAAAAACGTGCTTCCAACAGAATTAGGCTTTGATGTAAATTTTCATACGCTTAGTTTTTATCCAGGGGGTTGTCATCCTTTCGTAGAAACCCATGTACAGGAACACGGTCTTTATTTCCTAGAGGGTGAAGGAGTCTATTTAATTGATGATAAATGGATTCCTGTAAAAACAGAGGATTTCATCTGGTTTGGTCCTTACGTTCCTCAAGCTTATTATGGTGCAGGAAGAACACCCTCAACCTATATCTACACAAAAGATTGCAATCGTGACATTGAACTGTAAAATAGAATTAGAAAAATAGGATGGAAATACGAGGTTCGAGAAAAGATCGAACCTCGTATTTCAAAACACTTTTTGAAGGGGCATATATCGGATTCGGATTTTAATCTGAACCTAGATTTTTTTGACTTTTAAGATATGCTTTTAATACAGCACTTAACTTCGAATTTCGAACCTCGAACCTCGAACCTCGAACATCGCACTGGGGGGTATTAACACTGGAAATTACAGTAAAAGATGCCATGAGAATTGGCCCCTTAAGCACGTCGGAAATTGTGGCGGGTTATCAAACCTTAGATAATGTGGTAAAAGGTGTTACCATTATGGAAGCGCCAGATATCGTAAATTGGCTGGCTGGTGGCGAATTACTACTTACTAGTTTGTATTCCGCGCCTGTAGGAACTCTGAACTATAAAGATTTTGTAAAAAAGCTAGCTGAAAAAGGCGTTGCGGCTATAGCAATTAAAGTCGGTCGGTTTGTCGAACGTATTCCGGAAGATATGATCGAAGCGGCTAATCAATATGGCCTGCCTATTATTGAGCTTGATGCCAACGTGCGTTTTGTTGATGTGATGTACCCCATCATGGCGGAATTATTTAATAATCAAGTAGTCAAATTAAATTACTATAAGATTATTCAGGAGCGATTTACAGCTTTAGCATTACATTGTCTAGGTCTAGAGAAGATTATCAAAACCTTAGAAGAATTAATCGGGAATCCGGTCGCAGTTTATGACCGCAATTTTAAAAGTATGAGTACAACAACTCCTCAGCTTGAAATATTTATCGAAGTAGCGGATCTATTTCAACGAGAGAGTTTGAATGATAAACTTTCCTTCTATCGTCAAATGGTTAAATTCCCAGACTTAGGAGAGGAACCCGTACCTCAGGTTGTGGTACCTATTCGAGCATTTAATCAAGTAAAGGCCTATCTCACGGTGGTAGAAATTAATAAACGGCTTCAAGAAATGGATCTGATTTGTTTAGAACATGCTGCTACCGTTGTTACTCTTGATTTGGTCAAAAAAGTAGCTGTACAGGAAGTAGAACAGAAATTCCAAAATGATCTTCTGGAAAACTTGATAACCGGGAATACCGCGCTGAATAATACCCTTGAGCGAGCGGCGTTAATCGGTTGGGATTTAACAAAGTCCTACACAATTGTCCTTTTTGATATAGATAACATCGATGGGATTTTAGCTGATAGCAAGGAAAACCCGGATAAAATGTATTTGCAAGGGCTAAAATCTGACGTCATTTCGATAATTACCAATTCTGTAAGAAATCACACGAAAAATTTTATCCTAGGAACTAAAAATGATGCCATCATCTTGCTTTGGCCTTCGACTGGAGACCATAGTGGCCATTTAGATCTGATCAAAAAGACAGGTAAAGAGATTCAGGAACAAATCAAAAAGAAAGTGAAGACCGTTTCTGTTGCAATAGGAATTGGAGATGTCGCCTTAAAAGTAGATGAAATTCCTAGGAGCTTCAAAGAAGCTCGCGATGCGATTACCTTTGGCCGGATGATTCAAGGGAAACATGTTATAGAAGCTTTCTCTGAACTGGGTGTATTTCGCATCTTGTGCAAATTTGCTGAGCGAAACGAATTACATACTTTTGTCCCCAAACCACTGCTTATATTAATGGAGCATGACAGAACTAATGAAACAGACCTCCTAAAGACCTTGGAGATCTTTTTGGATTGTAATGGGAATGCCAGCAAAGCAGCTAAAAAACTGTTTATACATTATAAAACGATACTTTATCGACTGGAACGGATTAAAGAGATTACCGGTATGGATTTAGCTACTAACGAACATCGCTTAGAAATAGAAATGGGCTTAAAAATTATACACCTTCTAGGTAATGAGGTATTATAATCGGACGATACGATTAATCATCTTATCATTCATCCATGTGTATAATATAGGAGAAATACAGCATGATATTGAGGTCTGCTTTGCAACCAAGCACCAAGACAATGTGGTTTAGTGCTTGATTTTTTCGTGAAACTAATTTTCAGACGCGCAAGCTGCCTATGGGGTGGGAAGAACCAATTTTAGCTACATCTATTCGAAGGACTGCAACAGAGATGTGATGCTTTAAGTTGCATAAGAATAGGTGGTAAAAATCAGTCCAGAGACCGCTAGCGTTTCAAAAATGTATTAAACGAATCAGATTTATGAAAGGATACACCCAAACATAAATTGATATGGCATTAGATTTGGTTTTCGTTTAGATTACATTTCTTTGTATCACTTATATATTTTTTCCTTGACTAAAATTATGTTTCTTGGTATTATTAAACCACATAAATATTTTGTTTTGAAAATTAAAAAAGTATTTAACGGGTTGAATGAACTAATTGTTCTATTCAAGGTATCAGACTTTTGGGGTGGGAAGTCTTCTATTAAGACTTCCCACCCCATTTATCGTTTTATAATTAGCTTAGTATTAGTGTTTATATTCATTCTTGTCGCATTCTTTTAACGAGATTTTCACCTTTGTTTCTAGACTATCCGAAAGAACTTTAAGGGATTTTGAACTTAGTTGGAAGTATATGTTATTAATTGCTCTACAATTACAAATTTTTTATTGTTTAATAAGTAATTGGGAGGTTCATAAAATGGCATATAAAAATAACAGTGTAAAACAAATATCAGTTTACCGTTGTCCAACTTGTCGGCAGATTTCCCTTGAGAATAAATGGGTTCCATTGGATAAAAAGGGAAAATCCCGGTGCCCCGAATGTCACCTACAATCTAGTATAGCAATGCTAAAGTTATTACGCGTTTTAATATTTAAGCGTGGTAGGATGTGGGTAATGTAAACTTGTAGGATTATGCCGAGCATTCGATCAAGTTGCAGTAACTCCTTTTATATAAAAAGAAGTATGTCTAATCTCTCGCCATAATCCTAAATTTAGTAACAAATTTACTTCAAAACGCTAATAAACATACCGGCTGCGACCGCAGTACCAATAACACCAGCTACGTTAGGACCCATGGCGTGCATTAACAGATAGTTCTTCTTATCTGCCTCTGAACCCATTTTATGAGCTACACGAGCTGCCATTGGAACAGCTGAAACGCCTGCAGCGCCAATTAATGGATTGATCTTTTCTTTTAGGAACAAGTTCATGAGGTGTGCCAACCCTATCCCAGTGGCAGTCGCAGAAGCAAATGCTATCGAGCCTAAAGCAAATACACCCAAAACACTAGGGCTCAAAAATACCTCTGCCGGCATAGTAGCACCAACTGATATTCCTAAGAAGATGGTTACGATATTCATCAATTCATTTTGAGCGGTAAGGCTCAAACGTTCTACCACCCCGGACTCTCTCAGTAGATTACCAAAACAGAACATACCCATTAGGGCGGCAGCATCGGGTACTACCAGAGTAATTACTATAACGGTAACGATAGGGAAGAAAATCTTTTCTAATTTGGATACCTTACGTAAAGATTTCATGCGGATCTTTCTCTGAGCTTCTGTGGTAAGTAATTTCATTACAGGTGGTTGGATAACCGGTACGAGAGCCATATAGGAGTAGGCTGCTACCGCGCAAATCCCCATCATTTCCGGAGCTAGCTTAGAGGCTAGAAAAATAGTGGTCGGTCCGTCCGCACCGCCAATAATTCCGATGACAGCCGCTTGGTCAATATTGAAGCCCAAAGCCAGAGCCCCAAAGAAGGTAACATATACTCCACCCTGAGCTCCTGCACCCAGGAGTAGAGTCTTGGGATTGGCTATTAACGGTCCAAAATCGGTCATCGCACCAATACCTAAGAAAATCAAGGGAGGAATTATTGCCCATTCTTCGCCATAGTGGTAGAAACGCCAGAGTAATCCTTCTCCGGGTGTCATAATTTCGGAGGGAAGATTAACTAAAAGAATACCAAAGGCGATTGGTAATAAAAGCAGAGGTTCAAAACCCTTCTTAATAGCCAGATAAATAAATATTAAGGATATTACCCACATGACCAAATTACCCCAATAGAGGTTCTCAAATGCCATAGTTGTCCACATTCCTTGCAATGTTTCCATTTGCGATTCTCCTTCTTTAACATAATTAAATTTCCTTCAGTATCTTAGCCTTGGGATTGCTGTTTTTCTGGTTTCTTCTCTAAGGCAATTGCGAGTTTAGAGCTCAATTTAACCATTATAAGTAAAAATGTCATAACTAAAAACACACCAGATATACCTGTGATAAAAGTAGTTATTACTAATGACATATAACTCCCCTCCTTTCTTGTATTAATTAAGATATCATTCAGCCCTTCGCTGAGGATCTACTAATTTAAAGAGGATATTCCAGGATCTGGCTAGTTAGGATTAATACCTTTTAAATTAAAAAAGTTAAATAAATTTTCAAAAATAAAAAATTAATAGATAAAGCATGGAAATGAAAATTGAAAGTAGCATCGAGGGAAACGCGAATTTCATAAAGCCTATAAAAGGAATGTGAATTCCATTTTTCTCGGCCATCCCCGCGACAATAACATTCGCAGAAGCGCCAATAAGTGTTCCATTCCCACCTAAACAGGCTCCTAAAGATAATGACCACCAGAGAGGTTCCAAGTCAGTTGGCGAAATTCCACCTAAAGCGCCCATTTGCTGAATAAGTGGGATCATAGTGGCTACGAAAGGGATATTATCCACAAAAGCGGAAGCAATAGCAGAAAACCATAAAATCAGCATCCCTGTAAGGGTAAAGTTACCAGCTGTAGCCGTAATTGCCCAGTGGGCCATACTGTCTATTATGCCTGTCTCAATCAGACCACCCACCACAATGAAAAGCCCAATGAAGAAGAAGATCGTAGGCCATTCAACCGTTAATAAAACTTCTTCCGGGTCTTCCTTAGTAATAAACATTAAGAGGACTCCACCTGATAAGGCAATCGTCGCTGACTCTAAATGTAAGGCTTGATGCGTGAAAAAGCCAATTAAAATGAGACTGAGTACGACCAGACATTTTCTCAAGAGGGCAGAATCTTTGATTGCCAGAAGTGGATCGATCTTCATGAGATCTGCCTTCATCTCCTTGGAAACACTCATTTTATTTCGATAGGTAAAATAAAAAACTGCCATGGTTACAATATGAACGACTAGGATCACAGGGGCTAGGTTTAGTATGAAATCCATAAATCCTAAATGTGTTTGGCTTCCAATCATAATGTTCGGGGGATCCCCAATTAAAGTAGCCGTTCCGCCAATATTACTAGCCAATATCATAGCTACCAAAAAAGGCATTACTTTAACATTAAGTTTATCATTAATGCTAAAGACGATTGGGACAATCAGTAAAACTGTCGTGACATTATCAAGGAACGCAGAAAGTATGGCGGTAACGCTGGCCAAAGCTAACAAGATTCGAATTGGTTCCCCCTTAGCCAACCGGACTGCCTTTAAGCCAAGGTACTCAAAAACTCCTGTTCGACGCGTAATACCTACCACAATCATCATCCCAACCAGTAATCCTAAAGTATTCCAATCAATGTGCTCGATCGCCTTTTCTTGAGCCAATACTCCCAAAAGAATAAGTAGCATGCCACCAATCAAAGCGGCAATCGTTCGATGTACTTTCTCTGAGAGAATCAAAGCATAAACAATGAGAAAAACGATAATCGCGATATACGCCTGCATTCTTCTATTCCTCCTTTAAAGTTTCCTTATGAACTCTGGTCTCATTCACCTCCCTCAGACTCTATCAACTTCTCTTGCAAAAATGAGACCAATATTATAAAAGGGCTCATTACTTCTCAAAAAACTCTTTATTATACGCTTTAATAGTCTAAATACTCTAAAAAATACCCTGAACGCCCCCCGCCCACAATCTCCAGGGGTATAGTTACCTGTTGTGACCTCCATACATGTGTAGTGTATTCCATACACATGTGGAGGCAAATTAATTTAGACCTTCCACCGAACGATATAAAGTAATAAATCGAGGAAGGAATAGAATGAATATCTCATATTTGAGCGAGTTCATAAAATTAGGCCGTTACTTTATTATAGAAGTAACGGTTTTATTATTGAGGACCTTAAGCTGCTTTCGGCGGTTGAATAGTAATCCTTTGTCGGACTGGCCGATGTTTGGATGCTGAAAAAAAGTCTTTTTTTATTCTTGCATATTCTTTGGAGGAATTTGGGAATACATAAAGAATCATTTGGATGAGTGGTAAGTTTTGGACTGACTCTTCAGGGTGAACTTAGACTGAATATAGTCGAGCGGAGAAGGGGGAACTTATTTATGGTTTGGATCAATGTCGATAAACCAACTAAGAAGTGTACCTTACACATGAAAAGCAGCTGTAATTACCTGCATAAGAAAAGTGAGACACACTATAAAGGAATAGGATACTTGAAGCGAGATGGCGGATGGTTGAGTTTCCCTGATCCAAAGCTAGCCAAATTATATCTTCAAAGTTACTTGCCTAAGTACGAATTCGTTGACCATTGTTAAATTCTAACCGAGGTTAGAAACTTCAAGAGACCATTTTTTCTACAACTATCGAAAAAGTATTAGAATTTTGCCTTAGAGAATTCTTTTCTGTCTCTTCACTTGTGCGGACTGCCTTAAGACACTGTGTGGCACTGCGCTCCCGTCGAAAGGATAATCCGTGCCGACGATGACGTGTGACGCGCCGACCTGTCTTACCAGGTAGGGAAAGGCATTGGGACTGCTTCCGTACGTTCTGCTTTCCAAGTTCAATTCCGAGTCAGGCTTCATGTATCTCATCTTCCTTCAAAATTGAGGTTGGCCGACCTCTTACGGGACAATCTTCAAGACTTCGGGCCCCATCCTATCGGGAACACCCGGAATGTCTTTTGGATACCCTATGATGACCGGTGCGACAATCCGGTCGCTCTCGGGCAACCCGATGAGATCCAGCAACTCCCTGTCATTGATAAACCTGCCCAGGCCGATCCAGCAAGTTGCAAGCCCCTTAGCGCAAGCTGAGAACATGAAATAGGACGCCGCGAGCGCACAGTCTACCTCGATCGAAAGTAGCTTTTTCGGACCCACAATAAATACCAGGCACGAGGCATTATAGAAAACGTTGAAGTGCTGATTGCGCAGTATAGCCTCGTAATTGCTGCTCATAAAGTCGGAATTCCGCTCGAGATCATGCAGAAGATTACGTTTACTCTCGTCCGAAAGCCTTTTGATGACCTCCTTATTTGTTACGATAATAAAGCGCCACGGTTGCCTGTTGGACGAGCTCGGCGCAAGGCAACTCTCGTTGATGATCTGTATGAGGATATCTAACGGTACTTCTTTGTCCTCATAGTCCCTGACCGATCTCCTTTTTGTCAGAAGTTCCGAATAATCCACCTTGAATCGCTCCTTTCCGTCAATAGTCAAGATCTCATGTAATTCGAGATACCACCTGAAAAGAGGTTAGCGGATCATCTCCAAGAATCAATAGGGCCTCGCTAGGCAGTCTTTCATGGATCAATATAACAAAAATTACCACAAAAAGTAAAGGGGTTCCCTTGAAATTTCTCCACTCTGCTTTTGAGCATTTTTTAGGCGATAATTGCATCTGTTTAATATTGTAATATGGTATAAATAGCATAAAAAAACACCTTTCGGGGTGTTTTTTCTGGTGGGGCAAAAAGTATGGGGTTTCCTCTCTCTGAATCGGTGGCAGTCAAGGGATTGCCGCTGAATGGGGAAATCTTCAGAAGACGCGTCATAGGTTAAGTCCCAGGGCAATATACTTAAAGTGCCCTATGTAGGAAATGTCTTCTGCATTGGTGTGAATTCGAACATCGAACATCGAACATCGAAACGGGTAGGACGGTTGGTAAAAGAGTCTCTCATAGAAAGCGAACTGTGTAAGGGTTCGACAAATAGGAGGGGTAATAAATGATACGTGAGCCAATCGAACAATTAATCCACGGTCCATTGGAATTTACCAAAAACGTCAAATTCCCTGATCCCAAGAAGATTCGCATTTATGACGATACTTTGCGTGACGGTGAGCAAATGCCTGGGGTGGCATTTACACCGGAGCAAAAACTAGAAATTGCCAAAATGTTGAGCGATATTGGAGTCCACATCATCGATGTCGGTTTTCCGGGAGTCTCCCCCTCCGAGCAAAAAGCCCTGCGTCTGATTATGGAAGCCAAACGGCGGGGGGATCTGCGTCCGGATTTGGAAATCGTGGTTATGTGTCGGTCAAACCACAAAGATATTGATGCTACGATTGAAGTACTTGATGAGATTAACATTTCACCTGAGGAAGTTACCTTCTTTATCTTTACAACTGGGTCGGATTTTCACACTAAATATAAGATCGGAAAAACTCTCTTACACCGTGAGGGACTGTCCGACGAAAGCTGGCTGGATCGACCAGTTGAATGGTACCGGGAAGCCAATATCCGCATGATGGAGGATGCTATTAAATATGCCAAGTCCAAAGGTGTAAAGTACATTGAGTTCGGGGGGGAGGACGGATCCCGGGCCGATCTTGATTATTATACCCAGATATTTAAGCGTGGCTTGGCAGCAGGGGGTACCCGACCGTCATTTCCCGATACCGTCGGTACGTTTTCTCCGGAGGGGGTCGAGCACTATATTAAACACTTTGTTGAAGCGATACCTGGAGAACCGCTGCTTGTTCATTTTCATAATGACTTTGGGTTAGGCAGCTACAATACAATAACAGCTTTAAAATGCGGTGCCACCGACTTGTGTACCACGGTGGCAGGATACGGCGAACGGGCCGGTAACGCATCACTTCACGAAGTGGTCGTGACTCTAAAAGTACTTTACGGGATCGAAATTCCCGGTTTTAAATACGAACTTTTGCATGATCTATATCGTCTGGTGGAGAAATATGCCGGAATCCCTGTGCAAGCCCATGCACCAATTATCGGGCCTCAGGTATTTACCCATGAGAGCGGTATCCATACGGCGGGAGTTCTCATCGACCGGCGAATTTACGAAGCTATTCCCTCGGAAATGGTGGGGCAAAAGAGCAGCTTCGTATACGGAAAACACTCCGGTACCCAAGTTATTGAACATTCCTTACGTCGGATGGAAAATGACCTAACAGCAGCAGGAATCAGCATAACGCCCCAGCTTGTAGATAAAGTTACAGCTGAAATGAAATCGCTGCGGGAAGAAAAACAAGCCAGCGATTTACTCCAAAAGCTGATCCACATTTACCACAAGACCCTATCTTCGATTGGGTTGACAGATAAAGACCTTTTTGAGGCCGCTTGTCGGATTGGTGGGGAAATGAAAGTGACGACATAATTGTCGCTGGACAATTTGTATTATGGGGAGTGTTCTAATTTTCAAGGATTATACTTATGAACCATTCCAAGCAAAGGTTGCTTCAAAGTACAATACTACAGAATAAAGAAAACGAATTTCTTCGGATCTATCTTGTAGGTGAAGGCTGAAGTGGACCGAATTTTGGCATGACTTTGGAATATATAACAAGTAGAAGAGATTTTGTAGCATAAAAATTATTGGTTAGGAGAAGCGAAAAGTGATGAACATGCAATATCTTGAACATCTTGAGAGAGTGTATCGAACTCTTGACGAGTTAGCCAAATTGCCAATAGAACGCGATTATCCTTTAATATGGGAAAAGGCGCATGCTACAAGTTGTTCTAATTTCGGACGGTTATTGGCATTGCGGGTCGGCATAGATACGGAATTGGCAGCAATAGCTTGTTTGTTGCACTATTGGCCGTTGGTATCCTGGGCAACAGGCGAATCATGCTGCTCAAGGTGAAGAACCAGTTCGTCGATTTTTAAAAGGATGTGGATTCTCTTCCAATATCGAAGAGCAAATTGTTCAGGCAGTGATAGCGGGACCTGTCTATGTAAACAGCCGGAACACAATTAAAGGTGCTCCGGCTGTTATTTCGTTACGGTCCGGAAATGCATTTCCGGTGGTGAAGCAGGCCAAAGCCGACTCCCGGATAAAGGTGTTGGCAATTTTACTACCTTTCATGGATGGCATACGTTTCAACATTCGTCATGTTCGTCTTGACAATAGGCGGCCACTCTTTAAGCCTTTCGACCA
>Ga0209639_1000378_pt1 | contig 66243 bp, 53 predicted proteins | sample EPASupsiteHSE605_FD_187268 | JGI IMG/M metagenome (GOLD analysis project Ga0209639, IMG submission 187268) | Bioremediated contaminated groundwater from EPA Superfund site, New Mexico - Sample HSE6-05 (SPAdes) (version 2) | ecosystem: Environmental > Aquatic > Deep subsurface > Groundwater >... | reverse complement strand
CAAGGCAAAGGTGATCACGAAGCGATCCTATGGATTTCGCACATACGACGGGCTAAAAATAGCTTTATATCATGGGCTTGGTGACCTGCCGACCCCGAGGGCTACCCACAGATTCTGCTGAGGAACCGAAAAAACAAGCACAGCCAGATCAGGCGGGTCCACGAAAAATCCCGGCAGGGTTAGGCGCCCATGGGGCAAAACGCCGCAATCGCGCCTTGCCTGATTTTTCCTCTTTGCTGATGAACATGGAGTGGTATAACAGCCAGGCAGCTCCCTTTCTTAGAAGGTTCCATCGACGGACGCAAGCACTTTACGCAGGCGATTTTCCGTGTGCCGCCAATCCAGCGGGAACGCCCGACTTTCCCGCCCAGTTCCCTTGTTCTTATGCCCGCAGCCACAGTGACCCGTTTGTCCAATGTTTGGTGGACGCCCTGTATCCGGAAGTCGGCGAGGCCATGGTCCAGGTCTTTGATCGTCTCGGCGTGCCGCTGATCTACCCCGAAGCGCAGACCTGTTGCGGCCAGCCGGCCTACAACAGCGGCCACCACCGTGAGGCGGCGGTTGCGGCACGACGGTTCATTGATCTGTTCGAGGACGCCGAGGCCATTGTCTGCCCTTCGGGTTCCTGCGTGGCCATGGTCCGACGTCACTATCCCGAACTGTTTGCCCACCAGCCGATCATGCGCGAACGCGCCCTGCAGGTGGCGCGCAAAACCTTTGAGTTCAGCGAATATCTGGTCGACGTGCTGGGCGTCGTCGATCTGGGCGCCGCCTTTTCCGGGATTGCAACCTATCACGATTCCTGCCATCTCGCCCGCACCCTGGGCATCCGCGAACAGCCCCGGCAACTGCTGCGCCACGTGCGGGGGCTTTCCCTTGCTGAAATGGACAACAGCGACGCCTGCTGCGGCTTTGGCGGAACCTTCAGCGTCAACTACCCCGAAATTTCCCTGGCCCTGGTGGACGACAAAATCGACAACATTCTCAACAGCGGCACCGACATCGTGGTGGGTTGCGACGTCAGTTGTTTGATGAATATTCGCGGCCGCATGAGCCGGCGCGGCGAAAGCCTGCGGGTGCTGCATCTGGCCCAGGTGCTGGCCGGCGAGGAGAGAACGTGAAACCCGCCCCAGATGGCGATTATGTTGCGACCGCCCGCGAAGGCATGGGCAACGCCTGCCTGCAGGGCAGCCTGCGCAGTTTGCAGGCCCGCTACGGCAAAGGGGCGCTGGACGCCTGGAAAGCCCTGCCCGACCCCAATCTGCGCAGTCGGGTCAAGGCGCGGCGGATGCAGACCCTGGCCCATCTTGACCGGGTGCTGGCGCTGCTGAGCCAAGGCGTTGAGGCTAGAGGCGGCCAGGTGTTTTTTGCCGACAATGCAGAGGCTGCCAATGGATATATTCGCGATTTGGCAAGAAAGCGCGGCGTCAAGCGGGTGGTGAAGGGCAAGTCGATGCTGTCGGCCGAGATCGGCGTTGACGCGGTGCTGGAGGCAGAGGGGATTGAGGTGGTGGAAACCGATCTCGGCGAGTTCATCGTCCAGATCGCCGGCAGTTCAGCCTCGCACATCATCGCCCCCTGCATCCACATGGATCGCCGCCAGATCGGCCGCCTCTTTGCCAACAAGCTCGGCATCCCCTACAGCGAAGATCCGCCGACCCTGACCCAGGCGGCCCGCAAGGCCCTGCGCGAAAAGCTGCTCACCGCCGACATGGGGTTGACCGGCTGCAACATCGCCTGCGCCGAAACCGGCCAGATCAGTCTGGTTTCCAACGAGGGCAACATTCGCATGGCCTCCACCATGCCGAAATTGCATGTCGCCCTGATGGGCATGGAGCGGGTCGCCGCCACCCTGGAGGATCAGCGCGATCTGCTCCAGTTGCTCACCCAGGGCGCAGCCCTGCAGAAACTCTCCACCTACGTCAGTTTTGTCGGCGGCCCACGACGTGAAGGCGATCCGGACGGCCCCGAGGAATTCCATCTGGTGATTATCGACAACGGCCGCTCGCGCATCCTGGCGGATCCGGAATTTCGCGAGGTGTTGGCCTGCATCCGCTGCGGCGCCTGCCTCAACATCTGCCCGGTGTATGGCCGGATCGGCGGCCACGCCTACCATTCGCCCTACAGCGGCCCCATCGGCGCGGTGGTGACGCCGTTGCTGCACGGGATCAACCATCACGCCGACCTGTGCAAAGGCGAAACCCTGTGCGGGGCCTGCCGCGACGTCTGCCCGGTGGAAAACGACCTGCCCCGGATGCTCGTGGCCCTGCGCCGCAAACTGGCCTACGGCGACGCCGGCTGGGGAGTGCGGCCGCACAATCGCTTGGAAGCCCTGGGGTTCAAAATTTGGGGCCGCATCATGGGCAACAGCCGTTTGTATGCGGCCATGCTGACCATTGCCCGCGCCCTGCAACGCCCCTTTGTCGGACGAAACGGGATGATTGGTCCCCTGCCCGGCTTGCAGAACGGCTGGACCGCAGGCCGCGATTTGCAACCCATGGCTGAGCAATCCTTCCGGGAACGGTGGCGCGCGCGCCAGAACAACAACCCTGCCACGGCCGACAACAGCCGGGAGACGCGGCATGGACGATAAGCGCACCGCCTTTTTGGACCGTGTCCGCATGGCCGTTCAAGACAGCGAAGAGACGCGCATTGCCTGGAGCGAATTGCTGGCCCCCTGCGACGACTCCTTCCATCTGAACGCTTTTGCCCAGCGCGGCCCTGACGAACAACAAATTCTGCTGCAGACGCTGGTCGAACAGGCCAGCCTGCTGCACCTGCAAACCCACCTCTGCCCGACCCTCGACCAGGCAGCCCAATGCATTGCCGAAATTACCCTAACCAGCGCGCCTGAATTCACCGCCGAACCGGCGCTCATCCTCCACGATCATCCCCTGCTGCGCGCCCTGCCCTTGCACGCCCAGGCGGCGATCAACCACATCCCAAGGCACTGGACCGGCAACCGCGATCCGGAAGTTCGCAACCGCACCCTGGCCGCCTCCATCGGCGTCACCGTGGCTGACTGGGCCATCGCCGAATCGGCTACCATTGTCCAGAGGACCCGGCCGGGCCGGCCCCGGTCCACCTCGCTGGTCCCCTCTATCCACATCGCGGTGCTGTTGCTGTCCCATCTGACCGCCAATCTGGCCGAGGCCTACGCCCTGGTCCGCCAAGAGCAGGACTGCGACTCCTGGACGCTGATTTCCGGCCCCTCCAAGACAGCGGACATCGAAGCCGTGATGGTGCATGGGGCCCACGGGCCCAAGGCCATGCATCTGGTTGTGGTAACTGAGCCGCTTATCGCTGCAACCGCTGGTTTCCCTGTTGCCAGTTGACTCCAATCCTGCTAATAAACAGGAATATTTCTCAATTCAAGCCCCAAGGTTGCAGCTATGAACATCAGGGAACAACTGGCCATCCCCCGGCAATTGCCGCGCGAACTCAATCCGGACGAACGGCTCGACAACTTTGACGAGGTGTCCAAGGGGTTTGACGAACCAACCGCCCTGATCGAGGCGCAACGCTGTCTGCAATGCCGCAAACCACTCTGCGTCATGGGCTGCCCAATCGGCAACGACATCCCCCGCTTCATTGAACTGCTGCGCGAGCGCAAATTCGAGCAGGCCTACTGGACCATCCGGGAAACCAGCTCCATGCCCTCGATCTGCTCGCGGGTCTGCCCGCACGAGTTCCAGTGCGAAGGGGCCTGCATCCGGGGCAAGAAGGACGCGCCGGTGGCCATTGGCTTATTGGAGCGGTTCCTCGCCGATTGGATGATCATCAACGGCAAAAACCTGTCGCCCAAGTGCGCGCCAAAAAACGGCGTCAAGGTCGCGGTCATCGGTTCCGGCCCGGCGGGCATCACCGTGGCCCACGCGCTCTCGCACAAGGGCTACAGCTGCACCGTGTTCGAATCGTTGCCGGTCTTCGGCGGCATGCTCAGCGTCGGCATTCCCAACTACCGGTTGCCGCGCAACATCATTGGCGCCGAGCTCTACGCCCTGCAGCAATGCGGGGTCAACGTCAAAACCGGAATCACCGTGGGCCAGGACCTGACCCTTTCCGAGCTGCGCGATCAGGGCTACGCCTCAGTGTTCCTGGGCATCGGGGCCTACGAGAGCCGCAGATTGGGGCTGGCGGGAGAGACGGAAACCCAGGGCGTGATGTCCGGGGTCGACTACCTGGGACAGGTGCTTACCGGACGCGAAATAGCGCTGGGCGACAAGGTGGTGGTGGTGGGCGGCGGCAATGTGGCCATCGACGTGGCGCGGGTGGCTTTGCGCTCCGGCTGGAAGGAGGTGTCCATCCTCTATCGTCGCACCCGGGAGGAGATGCCAGCCTCGGCCATGGAGGTGCATCATGTGGAGGAAGAAGGCGTTGCCCTCACTTTCCTGGCCGCTCCAACCAGGATTTTGGCCACCGACGGCCGGTTGACCGGCGTTGAATGCATCCGCATGCAGCCAGGCGAACCCGACGCATCTGGCCGGCGTGCGCCAACACCCATTGAAGGCTCCCAATTCATTATCGAGGCAGACGCCCTGATTGCGGCCGTGGGCCAGAAGGTTATTCCGGTGCACGACGAAACCGTGCCGGTGGCCATCACCCCGCGCGGCACCTATGTGGTCGATCCGGTCACCCTGCAGACCAGCGTTGAATGGATCTTTGCCGGCGGCGACACCGTGCTCGGTCCGCAGACCGTGGCTAAGGCCGTCTGCCAGGGGCTGGACGCCGCTGAATCGATGCACCGCTACATGCAGGGTTTGATCTGATTTGAGAAGGAGACTCAACCCGTGACATTTAATAATAAAATCAATTATTTGACCGAAATAATACCGGGCAGCCACAGGTTCCGGCAAGTCACAGTTGAGAGCGTAGCGATGCAAAGTACCCCACAAGTGCTACACACCTAGCAGCGCTTTGTTGTCGTTTGACGCAGACAGAAGGATGAATGCGACATGAACAGCAGAGAAAATTATCTCAGCAAAAACAAACTTGGAATCTTTCAGTTTCGAAGGAGATTGCCAGAAGATTTACAACCGGTAAGAAAGCTGGGATCAGCCTAATTCTGGAATTTCCAAAAGACCGGAAATTCTTCATCAGATTGAACAGCACTATCCAGCATTTCAGCCTGTCAGTCGACAATTGGGAAATGGTTCCGTAGGAAGTCAACCGACGAGAAGTCGAGCCAGAATGCCGAATTCAATTCCCGATCCAAGAGTTGAATTCAGCCACATTTTCCAACAAAAACCTTAACACAGGCAAGCTGGTTCAGATTGTTGAGCTCCATTCTGATTGTTCCAACCGAGATTGTCTTTCTGACTTCGCTGGTTCTTTTCAGCATGCGCTTTTGGTCATGACACAAGCAGCACTATTCCAACCAGACCGATACATTGAAAGCTTTTCTCAGAAGTATTTCTGGCGACTGGTCACAGATAACAAAAATTATACATAATCAACAACATAACTCGCTTCTTCAACAAAGAGGTTTAGCAATTTCGGAGTCTTCGTGCATGCAGAAAAAAGTCTCTTCATATCGCCGTCAGGAGTATTACGGAAGAGCGATTATCCAGATTATTTTCGGACTTGTCGCAATCGCGGCGATGATTACTAGCGGTCGGCTTTTATACCTAACATTCCTTGGGAAGAATCCGATAGTCGTCATAACATCGCCAGCAGACGCGAAGATTAAGCTAAACGGAAAAGAGCTTGGTAAAGCACCATTAACCGTGGAGTTGAGAACCGGACAATACATTCTTGAAGCCGAGAAAACGAACTACGAGACGGTACAGCATGGAATTTACGTTTCAGCTAAAGCGTCGAACGTAGTTAATATCCAGATGATTTCTACCGCGTCGGCAGCTGCCGCAATCGCGGCGACACAGACCAACGGTTCTCAACTTGAAGCAGATGTTGGAAAATTGAAAGCAGCAATGATTTCAGATCCAGAAGAGGCACTATCACTCCCGCTTATTCGCGAAAAGATCCGAGTGCAGGAAGAGATGCCAAAAGCCTTTCGAGACGAATTGAAAGAAGTGAAAGAACAAAATCGGTGGTACTTGGGCACTATTATCGCAGTTGTTATCGGTTTACTTACAATTATTGCATCACTCTTTGTAGGTCAGCACAGCAGTAGAAAAACGATGTTCTTAGATCACTAATTTCGCTCAAAAAAACATCACAAATAGCACCTAACTTCTCAGATAGCTCAAGCAGACAGCCAAATAAAACGACGAAAAGCAGTTTTTCTTTACCTAATCAACTGGATTCATTAAAGATTCATTTGAAAGCACCCCACATATACCCCCACAACTGCCCCACAAACCAGTTAAACGTAGAATAAAGAGCTGCGGAAAAGTACACAAAATCAAAAATTTATTCAAAGCCAACTCAGGTGTACCACTTCGATGCACCGCTCTACATGCAGGGCTTGATCTGACCTCTGCCCCCAGAGGAGAGCCTATGCCCTCCCTGCCGCCAAAAATCTCAAAAATCCTGAGTTAGCTGTAGGCCTCGCTGTAAATGCGCGTGCCCGGATAATGCTGATCAAGGATATGGGTCATGTCGTGGATCATGGCCCTGGCGCCGCAGAGGTAAAAATCGTAGAGCCCTGGTTTGAGATGGCGATCAACATAGTCGGTGACATAGCCCCGATGCAGATCAAGGAGGGCTGTTCCCGGCCTGATCGCGCCGGACAGACAAGGGATGTAGCGGTTGGCCGCCAGGATCAGTTCACGCCGATACAACAGCCCGGAAACTTCCCGCGTGCCGTGAATAAGGGTGAATCCGGTGACGCCGGCCGCAGCCATGGCCACAAAGGGCGCAATGCCCACGCCGGTGGCCACGAAATAAACCGGTCGATCCGTTGGACGATAGATCAGGTATCCCTTGGCCTTGCTTATCCCCAGCAAGGAGCCCGGCGCAAGCTCGCCCAAGGCGTTGCTGAGCGAGCCGCCGGCAACGCGTTTGATTAAAAACCGCAGTTCCGGCGTCTCCGGCGGCGAGAGGATGGTGTACTCCCGCTCTTCCCGCCCGTACGAGAGCGTGACGTGCTGGCCGGCAACAAACTGGAACCCTTCCGGACGACTGCAAATCAACTCAAAGGTCTCACTGGTGAGCCGAACATGCCCCAGAACGGTGGTTACATGCGGGAGAGCCTCCGGCCGCATTATTTCTTCCACGTCTTGTCTGCGGTCCCCAGCGCCTGATTCAGATACCGGGCAAGGACAAAGAGATAGTCGGACAAACGGTTGAGATAGACCTGGATGGCCGCCAACTCGCCGTTGCCGCCGCTGGGAGAGGCCTCGATCAATTCGGTCAACCGTCGCTCGCAGCGCCGACAGACCGTGCGCGCCACATGGGCCCAGGCGGCGACCGGTTGTCCGCCGGGCAGAATAAATTCCTTGAGCGCCGGCAGCACCTCGGAAAGGGCGTCGATGCGATTTTCCAAATCCTTGGAGACGTTGACCGGCAAGGCAGTGAGATAGCCGGTGGCTGAGGAGTCGGGCGTGGTGGCCAACCAGGCGCCGGCGAGAAACAAATGGGATTGCATGCCTTCCAAATCGTCGCGGACAGCCTGCTCTCCTTCGGGAAGCAAAGCGGACACAACCCCCAGCATTGAATTGAGCTCGTCGAGATCGCCATACGCCTCAATGCGGATATGGTGCTTGGGAACCCGCTCACCTGAGAAAAGGCTGGTTTTTCCTTTATCGCCGCCGCCAGTGTACACTTTCATCCGAGTACTCCTTTGTATGTTATAATTGCCAGGCATACGCCTTGTTCACGCGCCAAGGAATAAAACAGACTACAGAAAAACAACTCGCGCGTCCCGCAAACAGGACTGTTGGTGAAGACGCGGCATTGATGACAGGCGCACGCGTGTTGACGAAAGGCGCGCCAAGGGGCGCGTTGCCGGAACCACACAACAGCAGCATGATGCGTCGGCACGGATCAGAAATCGGGCCGCTCACCCTTTAAAAACGGTGTTGTACACGAAAAGCAAATTCGCGACAATATCGTATCTCACTAAATCAAAACTATTTTTCAATCATAGCCCAACATTTGGCAAAAGCAGACCAGCCCTGACCTGCGGCATCGTGCTGCCCTGGCGCAAGCCAAAAAAATCAATTTTGAACCATTGTTAATTAACTCTCTATTTTACCGGCGATTACCTATGAATATCCATTCATTCCCAGTTCATCTATTTTTTTTTGCTGTTGACAAAAAGGCTAATCTCAAATAGGAAAACGCTAACTTTTAGTTAATTAGTTTTAGCTTGTTATTGGTTTTTCTCAGTCGGACCTGGGTGACGATTTCCCTGGAAATTGTTTTTTACATTTTTTTGCCTGCGTCATTGTCGCCCAGGGCGCAGGGTTGAAAGCAAGAAAGAGGTAGTAAAGAAAAGAAATTCAGCTAAGGTCGTTTCCAGGACAGCATCAGAAAGCGGCTTGTTTTTCCCTTGCAACAACTTCCCCGTCAACGCTCCGCATGGTCTGGCGGGAAGAGCAAATCATCTGTACATATCCCGATTTGGTCGGGATAGAACCATTTGAGGAAAATTGGCTCAATATATGGCGGAAACAACATTCATAGCTGCAGCATATCGGTGTCGATCGAGTCGAAAAAAAGGCCGGCGAAACTACTCAACATAATTGAGTTGTTTCCCGGTCTTTTTTTTGTATAGGGGGATCCCGGACGGCCACATGGTGGCTGCTGGGCAACAAAAACGCTTGATAAACAGGAAGAGGTAGCAAATTGGAAAATAGCGCTAAAATGTTCTGGACAGGTTTATCACCCGATGAAGCGAGGGAAGCGCTTGTCAACAAAGACAAGTCCATGAAAGATAAACGGATGACCTTGAAAGAGGCCGTTTCCCGCTTTGTCAAGAATGGGGACAACGTCGGCATCGGCGGGTTCGTCAACGTTCGTCAGCCTGTCGCCATTTGTCACGAAATGATCCGCCAAGGTTTCAAAGATCTTACCCTCTCCTTTCAATCAGCAGGTATGGCTCCGGAGCTTCTCGCCGGCGCTATGATTGCAAATCCCGACAAATTCTCCATCAAGAGAGTGGAGCTGGCCTACTGGGGACATGAAGCCTTTGGTCTGTCCCCGGCGTGGCGCTACTTGGCCGAGCGTGGTTTGATTGAATTTGAGGACTGGAGCAACTACAATATGTCGGCCCGTTTCAAAGCCGGCGCCATGGGGCTGCCTTTCATCCCCACCCGCGGCCCGCTGGGCGGCGACATTAAAAACACCAGCCGCACCAAAATCATGGATTGTCCGTTCACCGGACGGCCGATCGCCCTCTTGCCGGCGAGCAATCCCAACGTGGCGCTCATCCACGTGCAGGCCGCCGACATGTACGGCAACTGCATCATCCGCGGCACCGACGCCACCTGCGCTGAAATCGCCATGGCCTCCGCGCACACCATCGTCACCTGCGAGCAACTGGTTTCCCACGATCTGCTGACCAGCAATCCGAAGGACATCATGATCCCCTTCCCGGCTGTCGACGCCGTCATCCAGGTTCCCTACGGCGCCTATCCGGGCGCCTGCCGCCGGCACTACTGGTTCAACGGCGACCACGTCCGCCAGCTCCTGGGCTGCATTGCACCGATGTGCAAGGGCGGCGCCCCTGACGCACTGAAAGCCTACTACGACGAAAATATCTACGGAGTCGAGTCATTTGAGGACTATATTGCAAAGATCGGCGTGAAGCAACTGCTGGCGGACAAGGCGGCCGAGGCTGTGCATTGCGAGCGTCTCGTCTGATTCCAAGACGAGAACATCTTTACTGTATTGATCTCTCTCGAAACCCAAAGATAAGGAGTCAACATGACAGTTTCAACGGATTACACCGCCCAGGAAATTATCGTTGTGGCGGGAGCAAAAGTATTGGAAGACAATAAAATAGTCTTTGTCGGGACCGGCCTGCCCATGGTCGCTTCCCTTTTGGCCTCACGGACCCACGCCCCCGGACTGATCCCAGTTTTCGAGGCCGGCGCCGTTGGCCCCCCTCTGAAGCATGGCCTGCCGGTTTCAGTCGGCGACTCCCGCACCTTTACCGGCGCTTCCTACGTTAAAGGACTGAACGGCGCATTTGAACTCACCCAACGCGGTTTTGCCGATTTCGGCTTTATCGGCGGCGCCGAGGTGGATATGTACGGCAACCTCAACTCCACCATGATGGGGGATTTTCCGGCTGGTTATCAAAAACCAAAAGTGCGCCTGCCGGGTTCTGGCGGCGCAAGCGACATGGCGGCTTCCTGCGAGCGAACTATTCTGATCGTCCCCCACGACAAGAAGAAGTTCAACGAGAAGCTGTCCTACGTCACCAGCCCCGGCCATCTCGACGGCAGCCCCAATGCCCGGTACAATGCTGGCATGCAGGGCAAAGGACCGTACCGCCTCATTACCACCAAAGGCATCTTCGATTTTGAAGAGAAAACCAAAAGAATGCGCTTGATTCAAATGTTCCCCGGCGAAACCGTGGAAAGCATTCAAGCCGCAACCGGCTTCGAGCTGTTGATTGCGGACAACGTGACCGAATTCCCCGCTCCGACGGTGGAGGAAGTTCGTTTGATCCGTGAGGAAATTGATCCGAACGGCGTTTTTGTCAAACGCGCGGCAAAATAAGCAGGCAATATTTTCGACAGTGCCGCAATCGGCGGCACTGTCGTTTTCACGTTTTTTTATGCAGCACATTTGCAACTGTTGAGATTCGAACCATCGGCAAAACATTGCGCCAAATGCAGCATCAAAAGCAAAAGCGTGTTTTTTAGCGCAAAAATTATTTAAAATACCCTGATGTCCATTGGTTGTCGACCAATGGGCATACTTTATGTTGAGCACAGCCGGGTCTTCCCGGCCCTCCTGTTCCCAACGCTACCTTGCACACCAACACATATCCGGCAATATTTGACGGAAAGGAGCTGACAGCATGAAAATTCTCAAAATCGATCACCTCGGCCTCGCAGTGAACAGCATGGAAGAAGGCAAAAAATTCTGGTCAGATGTTATGGGCCTGAAAGTCGAGGGATCGGAAACCGTTGAAGAGCAGAAAGTAACCACCGCCTTTTTGCCGGTTGGCGACAGCGAAGTCGAGTTGCTGATTTCCACCTCTCCCGACGGACCGATCGCCAAGTTCATCGAGAAAAACGGCGGCAAGGGCGGCTTCCAGCATGTGGCCTTCCGGGTGGAGAGCATCGAAGCGGCGCTGGCCGAATTGAAGGAAAAAGGCGTGGCCCTGATTGACCAGACTCCGCGCATCGGCGCCGGCGGCGCTAAAATCGCCTTCCTCCATCCCAAAGCAACAGGCGGCGTGCTTGTGGAGATTTCCGAGCGGAGCTGAAATGAAAAAACACCTTCAGGTTTTCGCGGCAACGACGACCTGTAGGTGTTCAAGACTCTGGCTCCAGCAACAAGCTTGGCCAATTGCGCCCAGCCTTGTTGCTGGACCGGTGTGTTTTAAATTCCAATGGGGGATATTCCCCCGAGCTAACTACAAGGAGTAAGTGACATGGCAACTGGATATGAGCAATGGTTTGAAATGGCTTCCAAGCAGATGAAGGGCAAAACCCCTGACAGTCTGAATTGGAAATCCCCCGAAGGCATTACCGTTAAACCGCTGTATTGCGAAGACGACATCAAGGGTTTGCCCACCGTCGGCACCTTTCCCGGCATGGCTCCCTACACCCGCGGACCGATGGCCACCATGTATGCCGGTCGCCCTTGGACCATCCGTCAGTACGCCGGCTTCTCCACCGCCAAGGCCTCCAACGAATTTTATCGCAAGAACCTGGCCGCTGGCCAGAAAGGTCTGTCCGTTGCTTTCAGCCTCTCCACCCATCGCGGATACGATTCCGACAATCCACGCGTTTCCGGCGACATCGGCAAGGCCGGCGTTGCTATTGACTCGATTGAGGATATGAAGATCCTGTTCGACGGCATCCCGCTGGACAAGATGTCTGTTTCCATGACCATGAACGGCGCGGTTATCCCGATTTTGGCCATGTGGATCGCCACCGCCGAAGAGCAGGGCGTCAAGCAGGAGCAACTTGAGGGCACCATCCAGAACGATATCCTCAAAGAGTACCTGACCCGGAACACCTACATCTATCCGCCCGAGCCTTCCATGCGGATCGTGTCCGACATTATGGCGTATGCTTCCAAGAATATGCCGAAATACAACACCATCTCCATCAGCGGCTACCACATCATGGAAGCCGGCGCCGACTCCGTGCTTCAGACCGCCTTCACCCTGGCTGACGGCGTCGAGTATGTTCGCGCCGCCATCCGATCCGGCATGGACATCGACACCTTTGCTCCGCGTCTGTCCTTCTTTTTCGGCATCGGCATGAACTTCTTCATGGAGATCGCCATGCTGCGCGCCGCCCGCTTCCTGTGGCACCGGTTGATGCAGCAGTTCAATCCGAAGAACCCCAAATCCTCCATGCTGCGGACCCATTGCCAGACCTCTGGTTGGTCCTTGACCGAGCAGGATCCGTACAACAACGTCATCCGCACCACCCTGGAGGCCATGTCCGCAGTACTCGGCGGCACCCAGTCCCTGCACACCAACTCCTTTGACGAGGCTGTTTGTCTGCCGACCGAGTTGTCCGCCCGCATCGCCCGCAACACCCAGATCATCATCCAGGAAGAATCTCAGGTCTGCAAGGTTGCCGATCCGTTGGGCGGCTCCTACTACATTGAGTACTTGACCAACCAGATCGTCGAAGGCGCCCAGAAGATCATCGACGAGATCGAAGAGATCGGCGGCATGGCCAAAGCCATTGAGTCCGGCATGCCGAAACTGCGCATCGAAGAGTCTGCCGCCCGTCGTCAGGCCCGCATCGATCAGGGCAAGGATGTTATCGTTGGCGTCAACAAGTACCGTCTCGCCGACGAAAAAATGGATTTCGACATCCTCGAAGTTCCGGATTCAGTTCGTCTTGAGCAGATCGACCGCATCAACGACACCAAGAAAAACCGTGACAGCGCCAAATGTCAGGCATGCCTGGAAGCAGTAACCAAGGCTGCCGCAGGCGACGGCAACCTCCTGGAAGTTGCCATCGCAGCCGCTAAGGCCAGAGCAACCGTAGGAGAAATTTCTGACGCCATGGAAAAAGTGTTTGGACGTTTTGTCGCCACCACCCAGTGTGTATCCGGCGCCTACTCTTCTGAGTACAGTGAAGCCAGCAGCGACGCCGCTCAGGTTATCGAAGGATTGCGCAAACGCACCGCCGACTTCCTGTCCAAGACCGGTCGTCGTCCGCGTATCCTTGTCACCAAAATGGGACAGGACGGTCATGACCGCGGCATCAAAGTCGTTGCTTCTTCTTATGCCGACCTTGGTTTTGACGTCGACATCAGCCCGATGTTCCAGACCCCGGAAGAAGCCGCCAAAATGGCGATTGAGAACGACGTTCACATCGTTGGCGCTTCCAGTCTGGCCGCTGGTCACAAGACCCTGGTGCCGGAGCTCATCGGCAAACTGAAAGACAAGGGCGCCGGCGAAATCATGGTCGTTGCCGGCGGCGTTATTCCGCCCAACGATTATCAATTCCTCTATGACGCAGGCTGCAAGGGCATCTTCGGACCGGGAACCCCGATCACCGAATCTGCAGGCAAAGTCATGGATATGCTTGAGGCGCAATATTGTAAATAACAGCTCCACATAACGGCAACACTGCAAACGGACGGGCTAAAATCCGTCCGTTTGCATGTTCGCATGAAAAAACCTCCACCAAAGGCCAGACATGCATAAAGATCCCAGTTATTACATCCAGGGCGTTATGGATAGCAATCGCCTGATGCTCGCCCGCACCATTACCTTGGTTGAAAGCATCCTTTCCACGCATCAGGAGATCGCCAAACATGTCATCAATGAATTGCTCCCCCATACGGGCAAAGCGGTACGCTTAGGCATCACCGGCGTGCCCGGCGCCGGCAAGAGCACTTTTATTGAGAGTTTTGGCACCATGCTCACTGGGCTGGGACATCGGGTTGCAGTTCTGGCCATCGACCCAAGCAGCACCCGCAGCGGCGGCTCTATCTTAGGCGACAAAACCCGAATGGAGAAATTGGCGGTCAACGATTTGGCCTTTATCCGCCCTTCCCCTTCCGGCGGCAGCCTGGGAGGCGTTGCCCGTAAAACCCGCGAGACCATGCTGGTTTGCGAAGCGGCCGGATTCGACGTCATCATTGTTGAAACCGTCGGCGTCGGTCAATCCGAAACCACCGTTGCCTCCATGGTCGATTTCTTTCTTGTCCTGCAGATTTCCGGCGCAGGCGACGAATTGCAGGGCATTAAAAAAGGCGTGCTGGAAGTCGCGGACGCCATTGTGGTCAACAAAGCCGACGGCGACAACGTCAACCGAGCCAAACTCGCCAAAAAACAATATGAAACCGCGCTTCACCTTGTCACCCCCTCCTCGCCCAACTGGTCGGTGCCGGTCATGACCTGCAGCGCTCTGGAACAGAAGGGTCTCATGGAGGTCTGGGAGACCATCATGAGCCACAAAGAAATCATGACGGCCTCCGGCGAATTGGAAAAGAAACGCCAGGATCAGGCCATGTCGTGGATGTGGTTTCTGGTCAACGAAGGGTTGGAACGCTGGTTCTATCAGCATCCTGAAATTCAAAAACTCTTGCCTGGAATCAAACACGACGTCGAAATCGGCAAGATCGCGCCCACCCGGGCCGCCGACGATCTGGTCTCCATTTTGGGCAAGGATCTCCTGCTGTAAACGCACGCGGCACACCGCGTCCCGACTGTACAACCTCTTCTCCGTCCGAATTTTCTCGCCTCCTTGTCCGATTACGTCGGCCGTGGAGGCGGTTTTGTTTAGGCTCAGCCTGTGCCGCTGTCAGACCGGCGCACCGGCGCAGACGCCATCATTTCCCTATGTTCAAGGGTTGTTGCAGCCCCTTGCCGGCTTGATCGCATCACCTTTTCCATTGATTAATACAATCGATGCTATATATAAAGACGATAGGACTGGTTGAGTTGGCTGGCGCCGGCCGCGGGCTTCAACCCCGTTGAGCTGCCTGTGAAAGGGGAGCTGTTTGGTTCGATTCCGAAACCAGTCTCCATGAGCATTTTCCCTTCTGGCGCATTTCCACTCTCCTCACCTCACCTCGCATCCAGAACATCCAATAAAAAAGCCGGTCGCCTCTGCAGGCGACCGGCTTTTATTCGTTGTAGTCAGTGCGTGCAACCTCAGCCCTCTCCCTCCGCAACCAAGCGGTAGCACGGATTGTAAGCGCTGGTCGGCAGTTTCATCCGCTTCTGTTCGACAAAGGCGTTGAGCAGGACGTCGAGCGGCTGCATAATGCGCGCGTCCCCGCACAGTTCAAAGAGCCCTTCTTCCTCAATGGCGCGGATGCCGGCCTCCTTGACGTTGCCGGCCACGATCCCGGAAAAGGCTCGACGCAGGTTCGAGGCCAGCAGATGGGGGGCCTGGTTCTTATGTAGATCCAAGGCGCGCATGTTTTCGTGGCGAGGCACAAAGGGGCGCTGCAGGCTGAGGTCGATGTTGAGCATCCAGTTGAAATAATAGGCGTCGTCGGTTTTGAGCCGGAATTGGCGGACCTTGTCCACCCCCTCCAGGGTCTTTCTGGCCACCGCCTCGGGATCATTGATGATAATCCGGTACAGTTGCCGGGTCGCCGGCCCCAGGGTTTCGGTGATGAAATGGTCGATCTGCTCGAAGTAGCCAGCCGCGCTCGCCGGGCCGGTGAAAATCAGCGGCAGAGGGATGCGCGAATTCTCCGGATCAAGCAAGATGCTGAGGATATAGAGAATTTCTTCGGCGGTGCCGACGCCGCCGGGAAAAACAATCACTGCATGGCCGACGCGGACAAAGGCCTCCAGCCGTTTTTCAATGTCCGGCATGATCACCAAATCGTTGACGATCGGATTGGGCGATTCCGAGGCGATGATGCCGGGCTCGGTAATGCCCAGATACTGTCCAGTGTACATCCGCTGTTTGGCGTGGCCGATGGTGGCGCCCTTCATTGGCCCTTTCATCGCCCCGGGCCCGCAGCCGGTGCAGATGTCAAGCCCCCGCAAGCCCAACTGGTAGCCGACCTCCTTGCTGTAATCGTATTCGGCAGGCGTTATCGAGTGCCCGCCCCAGCAGACCACCAGGCGTGGGTTGGTGCGCGGTCGCATGATGCCGGCGTTGCGCAGGATATGGAACACAGCGTTGGTGATGCCGTCCGTGGTCTGCAGATCAAAACGCGGGTTGTTGTTGATCGTGTCGTCGACGTAGACGATGTCGCGCAGCACCGCAAACAGATGTTCGTTGATGCCCCGGATCATCTTGCCGTCGACAAAGGCGGTGGCCGGGGCGTTGCGCAGGTCAAGCTTGATGCCGCGCTCCTCCTGGATCACCCGGATGTCGAAATCCTTGTAACGCTCAAGCAGTTCACGCCCGTCGTCGAGATAGCCGCCGTAGTTGAGCACCGCAAGCGAAGAGTTGCGAAAAAGCGGATAGAGCTCGCCCCGGCTGGCGTTGAGCAATTTGCCCACTTCCAGCCGGGACATCACGTCCAGGCTGCCGTTGGGGCTGATGCGGGCGTCGATCACGTCATGCTGCATGCGGTCATTCCTTCTGTTGATCAGTAAAAATGCGTCGGTTGAGCGAAGCGCGAACCGATGCACCATTGCAAAGGCGTCTTCGCTCGTTTGCCAGACTGTGAGCCGGGCGGATTCAATTCGGCATTATTTGGCGAGCGTTACGATTTTATGACGCTGTCGTCGTTTGCCGCCGAGGGGGCGTCTCACTCAAACACTCCCCGACCTTTTGCCGCACCAAATCCTTGAGGGATTCGTAGGTGTGATCGTGCGGAAAGACAGGCGGCTGGAATCGCACCGATATCCGCTGGAACGGGCGGGGCAGAATCGAGCCGGCGGGCAGGGCCTCGAAGGCGCCGCGGATGGCCACTGGCACCACCGGCACGTTGAGTTCCTTGCTGAGGATGGCAAAGGTTTTCTTGAACTCGCCCACCGCGCCGTCGGGCGTCCGGGTGCCTTCCGGAAAGATGATGACGTTCCTGCCGCTTGCCAGCAGGGTGGCGACCCGCTGGATCGACTCCCGCACATCGGCGTTGATGTCCATGATCACCACATTGTTGCGGTCGGCGAGAAACCGCAGCCAGCGATTTTGCAGGTGCTTGGCCTTGGCGTAGAAGCAGGTGCGTTGCATCAGAGCATTTTTCAGCCCGGCGGCGACCAACAGGCCGTCGATAAAACTCTGGTGGTTCGGAGCCAGGATGCAGGGCGTGTCCGGGATGTTTTCACGGCCTTCGGTGCGAAAACGAAAATAACACCGCAAGAGAACACGGCTGGCGTTTTTGATCAGGTTGATGGTGAACCATGCGCGCGGCAGGCCGCTGTCGACCCGCTCCCGCAGGATGTCGCGCCAGTTGATCAACTCCACCGCAATCCGCTCTTTGCGCTCGCTGATGAAGGCGCTCAGTTGACGCAGCGTCGGAATGTGCATCAGTTTATCCTCGGCGATCTCGACGCCAAAGGTTTTCTTGATGAACACCAGCAGGCTGACCTTGTCCAGGCTGTCGAGGGCCGCGTCGATCTCCAGATGATCGTCTGGGGCAATGGTCCGGGCGGTGTGGTTTTCCAGGAACTGGCGAATGATTTGATATTCCTCGCCGCTCGGATGCTCGCACTCTGCCTTGCGCTGCTCCCGGGCCGCAATCAGACCCGGCAACTGGTAGCGTTTGAGCTTCGACAACCGGGTGCGGGGCAGCTCGCTCTCCACCAGGGTGAAATGGTGGAGCCGCTTGGCCGGCGACGCACTTTGGTTGTAACGGTCGATCACCTGCCAGCGGAAATACTCGTCCATCCGGGCGACGCCCTTTTCGCGGATCAGAGCCAGATTGGGGCGGATCACGGCCTGGAGAACGTCGTCCTTGAGAAAAACGCCGACCTCGGCAATGGCCCCGTACTTTGCTTCCAGTTCCTGCTCGATCAAGGCCGGATTGATGTTTTTGCCGTTGGCCAGCACAATGATCTCTTTCTTGCGGCCGGTGATGAACAATCGCCCTTTCTCGTCGAGACGACCCAGGTCGCCGGTGTAGAGCCAACCATCCCGGAGCACCTCGGCGGTCTCCTCGGGTCGGTTCCAGTAGCCCTGCATAATGTTTGCGCCGGCCGCAACAATCTCGCCGTCGCGAATTGCAACAGTGGTGCAGCTCATGGCCGTGCCGGCCGAACCGATCAGCACCTGCCCTGGGCGGGTAAAGGTGATCATCGGCGCGGCCTCGGTCATGCCATAGCCCTCCAGAATCTCAAACCCCAGGGTGGTGAACCGCCGCCCCACCACCGGATCCAGGGCAGCCCCACCGCTGACCAGAAATTTAAGATGGCCGCCGAATTTCTGATGCACCGAGCGAAACAGCAGCTTGGAAAACTGCGGCGAGTTCACCTGTTCCGCCAGTCGGAACAACAGGCTTGCGATCCTGCTGGCCGCGATTTTGTTCTGGATCGATTGCATGATCAGGCTGTAGAGCCGGGGCACGCCGATGAGGATGGTAATCTTGTTGCACTGCAGGGTTCGGACAATGTCCTCGGCCAGCAGCGAGGGCGACAAGGCCACCGTGGCCCCAATCTGAAAGGGGATCACCAGGGTGCCCAATAACGGAAAGATGTGATGCAGGGGCAGGAGCATCAGCACCCGCTCGTCCGAGCCGTAAATCGGCGCGCCGACAGTGACCGCCTCGACGTTGGCCAGCAGGTTTGCAAAGGAGAGCATCACCCCTTTGGGCGTGCCGGTGGTGCCGGAGGTGTAGATCAGAAGGGCCGTTGCCTGGGGATCGGTGGCAGCAACCGGTTCCGCCGAAGGTTCCGCCTCGGCCGGCATGGCCTCAAACACCAGCAATTGCGGCGCATAATCAAGCCCGGCCAAAGCCTCTTCCAGCACTGGTTTGCGCTCCAGGGAGCAAAACAGCGTTGTCGGCCGACAATCGTTGAGAATAAACGCAACCTCAGCGGCCGTGGCCTGAAAATCCACCGGAACCACGGCCGCGCCGGCAATCCAGGCGGCGTACAGGGCGTGGATCCACTCGGCGCGATTCTCTGAAAAAATCAGCACCCGTTGCACGCCGGCGGGGAGACGTCGGGCATAGCTGTGGGCCATGGCCAGCAGTTGGGCGTAGGTGTAGCTTTGATCGGGCAGAATCAAGGCGGTTTTGTTGTGATCGGCAAGAAGCATAGGGGTTGACGTGGTTAAGGGGTTGAGGGAAAAACATTCGAGACGGACCAATGGCTCCTGCCTTGAATCCAGGTCGACGGCAATCAATCGCTGATTTTAACGATGGCCCGCCCCCGACTTTTTCCCTGAAGGAGGAGACCAATGCGCTCGTCCAGAGCTTCGAGATTGGGCAACTCGGTGGTGATGGTTTCCAGATGATCCAGTTTCCAGGCGCCGGCAAGTTTCTCCCAGACCCGCAGGCGAAGCGGAGTCGGACAATTCACCGAATCAATGCCCAACAGGCTGACGCCGCTGAGGATAAAGGGGTAGATCGAGGTGTGCAGCTCGCCGGACGTCACATTGCCGCAACAGGTGACCGTGCCGCCGTAGCGTGTGGTTTTAATGGCCGTGGCCAGGATGTTGCCGCCCACCGTGTCGACCACCCCGGCCCAGCGCGGCTTGAGCATGGGCCGTCCGCTTTGGTCGTCGGCATCGGCGGCGGCAATGATTTCTTGGGCGCCGATCTGGTGTAAATACGGCGCTTCGTCCGGCTTGGTGGTAACCGCAGCCACAGCAAAACCCGCCTTGGCCAGAATGGCCACCGCGATGGAGCCGACGCCGCCGGTGGCCCCGGTCACCAGCACCGGTCCCTGATCCGGGGCAACGCCGCCCTCAATCAACCGACAGCAGGAAAGCGCGGCGGTAAATCCGGCGGTGCCGTAGATCATGCTCTGCCGCAGGCTCAGATTCGCAGGCAACGGAACCACCCAGGCGGCCGGAACCCGAATATATTTGGCAAAACCGCCGCTGGTGTTCATCCCCAGATCAAAACCGGTCACCAGCACCTTGTCGCCCGGTTGACAGGCTGGCTCACTGCTGTCAACCACAACGCCGGCCGCGTCGATGCCGGGGGTGTGCGGATATTTCCGGGTCACGCCCTTGTTGCCCGAGGCGGACAGGGCGTCCTTGTAATTGAGCGAAGAATAGCGCACCTGGATCAGCACCTGGCCTTCGGGCAAATCACGGACACGCCTTTCGCCAATCCTGCGAACAAAGTGTTTGTCGGCGGTTTCTTCGACAATCATGGCCTTAAATGCAATGTCATCCATGTCTTCCTCCTGAGAGTGGTCGCAACGGGGCAAGAGCTGAGACGAATAATTGGTCCAGTATACGGGGTTTCCCCTTGCCGTTCAAGGCGTTCCAGCGCTGTGCCCCGGTTTGATCGATCAACGCGCGTTTGTTCCTGCAGACAGGGGAAACAGGTGTTGCTTTCGCTGTGGCGGATGGTAAGAAGGAAAAGGTCACGAGAGGAAAGCCCTCGTTTCCCGACCGCGTCTCTCCCCTCAACCCGTTCTTTCCTTGAGAGGATACTGTCCGTTCCATGCTGAACCGCATCCTCGTCACCGTGATGCTCTCGGTGTTTATTGCCCTCCTCGGCGTCGGCGTCATCATTCCGGTGTTGCCGCTGCTGGCCACTAAATTGGGAGCCTCCGGCTTCTCGCTGGGCCTGATTACCGCCGCCTTTTCCCTCAGCCGCGGCCTGTTGCAACCGATAGTGGGCAGCTTTTCCGACCGTTGGGGACGCAAGGGGTTTCTCGTCGCCGGCCTGTTTATCTACGGCTTGGTCGGCTTGCTGATCCCCAACGCCAACAACGTGGCGCAGCTGATCTGCATCCGCCTCTTCCAGGGCGTGGGCGCGGCAATGATCGTGCCGGTGGCCATGGCCTACGCCAGCTTCCTCGCCCCGGTCGGCCAAGAGGGCCGTTACATGGGGACGATCAACATCGCCATCTTCTGCGGCATCGGCTGCGGGCCAGTGATCGGCGGCCTTTTTTCCGACCTCTGGGGCCTGGCCTCGGTGTTCTCAATCATGGCCGCGCTCTGTTTTTTTGCCTTCCTGCTGGTGCTGTTGGTCATGCCCGCCTGCTGCCCCATGGATCGACGCCAACAGGTCGGATTGTGGGTCAACATCCGCTCGATGCTGCGCCGGCGGCGAACCGTGGGCATTCTCGTCGCCCGCTTTGCCACGGTGCTGATGATGGTGCCGACCATGGCCTTCCTGCCGGTGATGATGGCCGAATGGCCGGGCAGCAGCGGCCTGCAAACCGGTGTGGTCATCGCCGGCCGCACCCTGGTCAACGCCCTGCTCCAGTACCCTTTTGGCAAACTGGCGGACCGCTGCGACAAGGTGCGGTTGATGCTTGTCGGCTGCATCTGCATGAGCGTTGCGCTCATGCTCATTCCCTCGGCCGCAAGCTTTGCCGCCATGGTCGGCGTCTATCTGTTTCTCGGTTTGGGCGAAGCCGTGCTCTGGCCCGTGCTGGGCGCCTATGCCGCAGAAGAGGGCCGCGCTCATTTTGGCCACGGCGCCATGATGGGCGTGTTCAACCTGGCGATGAGCGCCGGCGTCTTCACCGGGGCCATGCTTGCCGGTCTCAGCATGGACTCTTTCGGCATTCGCCAGGCATTTGCCGGCACCGCCGTCGCCCTGTTGGCGTTGACCGCGCTTGCCGCTGTTTTGATCCGCGCCGGCGAGGCGGCTGGTGAATGTAACGCCACTCAACCGCAGCCCCATACCTCCGTTTAATCAGTTAAATTTGTTGATAATACAACTTTTTCCCCCTATCGATCACTTGACGGGATTCGTTATTCTGGTTATTAGTTGCAGTTTAACGCAACTGCGAGAGTGGCGAAATTGGTAGACGCACTGGCCTTAGGAGCCAGCGGGCCTGGCTCATGGGGGTTCGACTCCCCCCTCTCGCACCATCCCTCCTTGGCATATCAAGCACAGCGCGCGGACGGAGACGAAAAGCGGGCTAACAATAACTACGCCGTCGGGGTCACAGCCGCGGCAACACGAACCAAAAGGAACCGCAGTCCATGGAAATCGTCGTCGAAAATCTCTCAGACCTGACAAGAAAACTGACCATTACCCTCCCCAAGGAAACCGTTGGCCCGGCCCTTGACAAGGCCTTTGCCAAGATCAACAAAGAGGTCAAACTGAAAGGGTTTCGCCGCGGCAAAATTCCGCAAAGCGTCCTGGTGAAGAATTTTGGGGAGCAGGTGCAGGCTGAGGTTGGCGAAAAACTGGTGCAGGACTCTTATTTCGACGCCGTCGAGAAAGAGAAGCTCGAACCGGTGGTGCACCCTGAAATCACCGAGCATTCCTTCCCCGAAAACGGCACGTTTGTCTACGTGGCACTGGTCGACATCAAGCCGCAGTTTGACTTGACCGCCTACAAGGGACTCGAGGTGGAACGACCGGTGGCCACGGTCAGCGAAGAGGAAATCAACAAGGAAATCGACCTGCTGCAACGGCATCAGGCTGTCTTGCAGACTGCGGACGCGGATCACGGCATTGCCATGGACGATGTGGCCATCGTTGATTTCCAAGGATTCCACGACGGCAAGGCCATGAAAGAGGTGCAGAACCAGAACTTCAGCGTCGACATCGGCATGCACCGGTTGGGCAAGGATTTTGAAGAAAAACTTCTTGGTCTGAAGAAAGGCGACAAAACCCTCTACGAGATCACCTTTCCCGCCGATTATCCCAACCCCATGCTGGCCGGCAAGAACGTCGAATTCAAGGTGGACATAAAGGACGTCAAGGTGCGCATCAAACCGGAACTCGACGACGAGTTCGCCAAGGACATCAAGCCTGAACTGACCAGCCTGGAGGATCTCAAGCAGGACATCCGCACCCGTCTGCAGAAGACCAAGGACGACGCCCTCAAAGGCGACATCGACGACAAGCTGATGCACAAACTGATCGAGCTCAACCCCTTTGAGGTGCCGCAGCGTCTGGTGAATTACGAGATCCAGGAGATGCTCAAGCAGACCGAGGAAAACCTCAAACGCAGCGGCCTTACCTTTGAATCCGCAGGCATCAATCTTGACGACTTGGTCAACAAGAACAAGGAAGTGGCCGAAAAAAGGGTCAAAGGCGATTTTCTGCTGAAAAAAATCGCCGAAATTGAGGAAATCAAGATTGCCGACGAAGATATTCAGCGCGGCTATCAGCGCATCGCCGACCAGTATCGAATGACCCTTGACGAGGTGAAAAAATATTTCAAGCGCCGCGAGGAAATTCTGCCGTTCATGAATGAACTGCACAACGAGAAGGTTCTCAATTTCCTGCGCGAGCAAGCCAACTTTACCGACGCGGCCCCGGCCGAGGCTTCGCAGGCCGACGCCTGATCGCCGCCCCTTGCACTTACCCGGCGGCGGGCTCGCAAGCCCGCCGCCACGACGTGGTTTTCACGTGTTTTTCGGAGAAAAAAGCATGAATTTGGTCCCCATGGTTGTTGAACAGAGTCCGCGCGGCGAGCGGGCTTTTGATATCTATTCCCGACTGCTGAAAGAGCGGATTATTTTCCTCGGCTCCCAGGTCAACGACGACGTAGCCAGCGTGGTCGTCGCCCAGCTGCTGTTTCTCGAAGCCGACGACCCCGACAAGGACATCACCTTTTACATCAACTCCCCGGGGGGATCGGTGACCGCCGGCATGGCCATCTACGACACCATGCAGTACATCCGTTGTGACGTGGCCACGCTGTGCATGGGGCAAGCGGCCTCCATGGGCGCCCTGTTGCTGGCCAGCGGCGCCGCCGGCAAACGGTTCGCCCTGCCCAATTCGCGCATCATGATCCATCAACCCATGGGCGGCTACCAGGGCCAGGCAACGGACATCGACATCCACGCCCGCGAGATCCTGCGGATGCGGCACGATCTCAACACCATTCTGTCCTCGCATACCGGCAAATCATTAAAAAAGGTCCAGGCCGACACCGAGCGCGACAATTTCATGAGCGCCGCCGAGGCGTGCCAGTACGGCATTATCGATAAAGTCTTGACCAGCCGCGGGGAACTGGACGGGGAGAAGTAACGGTGAGCAACGATTTTCAAGACGAGCACAATATTGCCTGCGTCTGTTCGTTCTGCGGCAAAGGTCAGGAAGAGGTCGGCAAGCTAATTGCCGGCCCCAATGTCTACATCTGCGACGAATGCATCGGGCTGTGCAACGAAATCATGACCGATTCCTCCGAGGATGAGACCGCCCAGGCCGACTTTGGCGTCAAGCAGGTGCTCAAACCCAAGGAGATCAAGGCCTACCTTGACCAGTACGTGATCGGTCAGGAGCACGCCAAACGCATCCTTTCGGTGGCGGTGCACAACCACTACAAACGGATCAATGTACCGCCCGCCGCAACCGACGAGGTCGAGCTGCAGAAGTCGAACATCATCCTGATCGGCCCGACCGGCAGCGGCAAGACCCTGGTGGCCCAGACCCTGGCCAAACTGCTTAATGTGCCGTTCACCATTGCCGACGCCACCACCCTCACCGAGGCCGGCTATGTGGGCGAGGATGTGGAAAACATCCTGGTCAGCCTGCTGCAGGCCGCCGATTACGACATTGAGAAGGCCCAACGCGGGATCATTTACATCGACGAGATCGACAAAATAGCCCGCAAATCCGACTCCGCCTCGCTGACCCGCGACGTCTCCGGCGAAGGGGTGCAACAGGCCCTGCTTAAAATCATCGAGGGCACCATGGCCTCGGTGCCGCCCAAAGGCGGCCGCAAGCATCCCCAGCAGGAATTGGTGCGGATCGACACCACCAATATCCTCTTTATCGTCGGCGGGGCCTTTGTCGGCCTGGACAACGTGATCAAGCGACGGACCGGCACCCAAGCCATGGGTTTTGGCGCCAAGGTGGTCAGCCAGAAAGAACGGACCATCGGCGAGGTCCTGGCTTCGATCCAGCCCGGCGATCTGCTCAAATTCGGCCTCATTCCTGAGCTTGTCGGTCGGTTGCCGGTGATCGCCACCATGGAGGAACTGGTCGAGGAAGATCTGATTCGCATCCTTAAAGAACCCAAAAACGCCCTGAGCAAACAGTATGAAAAACTGTTTGGCTACGAAGGCGTCACCCTGCGGTTCACCGAAGGCGCGTTTAAAGCCATTGCCCAGAAGGCCTTGGCCCGCAAATCCGGGGCCCGCGGTCTGCGGTCGGTGATGGAGGAATGCATGCTCGACGTCATGTACGAACTGCCCTCGGACGAACTGGCCACCGAATGCGTCATCAACGAGCAGGTCGTCACCCTTGGCGAATATCCGGTCATTCTCTACGACAACGCTGAAACGAAAAAACTCGCCTAAGATGCGCCTATGAGTGACCTGACTGCCGAAACCTATCCGTTGATGCCGCTCCGGGACATTGTTCTGTTCCCTGGCATGGTGGCCCCCCTTGTGGTTGGCCGCAAGAAATCGATCATGGCCCTTGAAGCGGCCATGGAAAACCGTTCCCTCATCTTTCTCGTCACCCAGAAGGACGCCCGGGTCGATGAACCCGAGCAGGACCACCTGTATTCGCTGGGAACGCTGGCCTCGGTGATGCAGTTGCTGCGTCTGCCCGACGGCACCATCAAAGCGCTAGTCGAAGGCAAGCGCCGGGCCATAATCGTCGGCGCCTTTGAAGGCGGCGCGGCAGACTCCTTTTACTCGGTCAGGCTGGTTGAGGCTCTGGACACCGACATCGAACGGGAGGATGTGCCCGCCTATCTCCGCGAACTGCGCAAGGCCTTTGACCTGTACACTCAAACCAATAAAAAACTGCCGCGCGAGGTGCTGAAATCAATCACCTCCCTGGAAGATCCGGCGCGGATGGTGGATCTGATCACCTCGCACATCCAGTTGCGAACCGAGGAGAAACAATCGATCCTCGAACTGGTGTCTCTGCCGCAGCGCATTGCCAAGGTGCTGGAAATTCTGTACCGGGAGATGGATCTCTCGGAGATGGAAAAAGACATCCACGCCAAGGTAAAGAAGAAAATGGGCGCCACCCAGCGCAACTACTATCTCTCCGAAAAGATGCGGGTCATCCAGGAAGAGATGGGCCAGGGCGAAGGCGGCGACGATCTCACCGAGTTGCAGCAGGCCATCGATAAAAAAAGCCTGCCCAAAGCGGTGAAGGAAAAGGTGGCCAAGGAGTTCAAAAAACTTCGCCAGATGCCGCCCATGTCCGCCGAGACCACGGTGGTGCGCAACTACATCGATGCGATCATCAGCCTGCCGTGGAAAAAGAAATCCCGCGCCAAAATCGACATCGAACGCGCCGAGGCCGTGCTCAACGAAGACCATTACGGCCTGGAAAAACCCAAAGAGCGGATTCTCGAATATCTGGCGGTGCAAACCCAGGTGAAAAAAATTCGCGGCCCGATCCTCTGTCTGGTCGGTCCTCCCGGCGTGGGCAAAACCTCGGTCTGTCGTTCGATCGCCCGGGCCATGGGCCGCGAATTCGTGCGTCTCTCGCTTGGCGGCGTCCGCGACGAAGCCGAGATCCGTGGTCATCGGCGGACCTATATCGGCGCCATGCCCGGCAAAATCATTCTCTCCATGCAAAAGGCGGGGGTGATCAACCCGGTGTTCTGCCTGGACGAAGTCGACAAGATGAGCGTCGATTTTCGCGGCGATCCATCGGCAGCCCTGCTTGAGGTGCTGGATCCGGAGCAAAATTACGCCTTCAACGATCACTACCTGGACGTTGACTACGACTTGTCGGAAATCTTTTTCATCACCACCGCCAACAACCTGCACGGCATTCCTGCGCCCCTGCAGGATCGCATGGAGATCATCCAACTGAGCGGCTACACCGAGGAGGAAAAACTCCATATTGGCTTGGATTTTCTTCTGCCCAAACAGTTGGAGGCCAACGGTTTCAAGTCAGATGAGATTACCCTCAACGACAAGGCCATTCTCGAGATTGTCCGCCGCTACACCAGGGAAGCCGGGGTGCGCAGCCTGGAGCGGACCATTGCCAGCGTATGCCGCAAGGTGGCCCGTGAACGACTGAAGAACAAAGAGCCTAAGAAAAAATACCGGATTTCGCCGCAGGCGATTGAACGCTATCTCGGCGTGCCCAAGTATCGCTTTGGTCTTGCCGAAGAGCACGACGAAATCGGCCTGACCACCGGCATGGCCTGGACTGAGGTCGGCGGCGAACTGCTGCAGATCGAGTCCACCATCATGCCCGGCTCCGGCAAATTGACCATTACCGGCAAACTCGGCGACGTGATGCAAGAGTCGGCCCAGGCGGCCATGTCCTATGTGCGTTCGCGCGCCATGCGCCTGGGTCTGGACGCCGATTTTTATCAGAAAATCGACATCCACGTGCATGTGCCGGAAGGGGCCATCCCCAAAGATGGCCCGTCGGCGGGCATCACCATCGCCACCTCGATTGTCTCTGCCATTCTTAAACTGCCGGTGGACCGCAAACTTGCCATGACTGGCGAGATCACCCTGCGCGGTCGAGTGCTGCCCATTGGCGGCCTGACTGAAAAATTGCTGGCCGCCAAACGGGGCAACATCACCAACGTGCTCATCCCACGGGAGAATGAGCGCAATCTCCGCGATGTGCCGCAGAAGGTCCGCAACAGCTTGGTTATTGAACTGGTCGACGATGTTGACGAGGTGTTGCAGCGGGCGTTGATCATTAAAACAGGCGAAACCCTGTTCAAGGATGTGTCCATAGAGTCCATTTACAACGACTTTACCCTCTCTTCGCACAACACACCGGCGCAATAGCCGGATTGTGAGAGACGGGCAAAGGGCTGAGAAACCTGATAATACTTCATGGCGTTTCTGTTTTTTGCTTGACGCAAGAGGCTCCCTCTGATATAAAGGTCCTCACGATTTGGGGCGAATAGCTCAGCTGGGAGAGCATCGGCCTTACAAGCCGAGGGTCACAGGTTCGAGCCCTGTTTCGCCCACCAAAGAATACTGGGGTCGTAGTTCAGTTGGTTAGAACGCCGGCCTGTCACGCCGGAGGTCGCCGGTTCGAGCCCGGTCGGCCCCGCCAGTATATGAGGGTAGTTGGAGCAATCCAACTACCCGTTTTTTTTGTCCAGGGGGCTTCTTGGCAAAAACGACAATGAAGCGCGGCAGGATTTCAGTTTATGTATAAAGTTGGCCGTTCTTATCGTCTGGCTGCGTCTCAACATCGTCTTTATATCGAATTCCCATCGGCGACGAACACGCTTTGAGGCGTTGTTCAGCGTAGCGGCGCCAGCGGTTGCGCTGTTTTCTTTCTTGGCGCAGAAGCCTGCGCCTACCGTGTATAGAGATTTTTTTGCCGGCGACCTATTCCTCCAATCCAACCAGCCACGCATTCTAGTTATAGCTGGGCATTTGCAACGCGATTGAGAACGGCGCCTCATGAACGCGTTGCTCCTCCGACCACCTGCTTTCCCCCCTTCCGCGAATGGACTTGACCGGCATCGTCACCGCCATCCTCTCCGCCCTGTTTATGGGAACCGTGGGCGTGTTCGCCAAGATTACCGGTCTCGGCGCAGAGGTGATTACTTTTTTTCGACTAGGACTGGGCGCGGCGTTCATGCTGCTTCTGCTGCTGATCACCGGTCAAGGACGGAAAATTCTTCTCTGGCCTTCCTGGCCGGTTCTCCTCAACGGCACCATGCTGGCCGGCTTTATCATTTTCTATGTCCAGGCCATGGAATACACCACCATGGCCAACGCCATCATGCTGGTCTACCTGGCCCCCCTGACCTCCTCAATATACGCGCATTTCTTTCTTGGCGAACGCTTGACCTGCGCCAGCGCCGCCCTCATAGCCCTGGCTTTGTTCGGCTTTGCCATGATGATGGAATTCCACGTTGATTTTGCCGGCGGCTACCATCTCCTGGGGATTGGCTTAGGCCTCTTGTCTATGCTCTGCTATGCGGCCTTCATTCTGATCAATCGGGTGATTGATCAGAATATCCACGTGTTCACACGCACCTTCTACCAACTGCTGGTCGGTGCAATCATGATGCTGCCGCTCTGCCTCTGGCGTCGCCCCGACCTGCCGCTGCAGATTTGGCCCTGGTTGGCCGCGATTGGCCTGATTCCCGGCTTTCTCGCCATTCTGTGCGCGGTCAGCGCCCTCAGTCGGTTGCCGGCGGCAACCTTTGGCGCGCTTGCTTATTTTGAGCCCATAGCCGTGGTCTTTTTTGGCTGGTCTCTTTTCTCCGAATCCCTATCCTGGATGCAACTGACCGGCTGCTCGTTGATCATTGCCGCCGGCATCCTGAAAACCTGGGCCAGCGTAGCCAATCAGTCCACCCGCCCGGAACGCGAAAGTGTCCCAGATTAAAATCCATCCCAGCACGACAAAATCACAACATGAGCGCCCTTGCATTCCCGCAGCCCATGCTTACAAAAAAGAAATCGATCTAAAACCATAAATTCAATCCTGTGCAACAACACGCACGACAATCGGTCCCAGGAGAACAAATGGCCGCCCCATCCATTGCCCCCGCCAAACCATCCGAGGCCGGCCTGGCCGACGTCATTGCCTGCAACTCTTCCATCTGCCTGGTGGACGGCGACAACTGCCGCCTGCTCTATCGCGGCTACGACATCGTCGATCTTGCCGAACACTCCACCTTTGAGGAGGTGGCCTACCTGCTCTGGTACGGCCGTTTGCCGGGATTTGTTGAATTCCAAGCCTTTCTCGACGGTTTCACCGGCTGCATGAAATTGCCGGTGGAAACGGTTATGATTCTGCGCATGTTTCCCCACGCCGCCACCCCGATGGAGGTGCTGCGAACAGCGGTTTCGTCCCTGGGGCACTGGGATCCGGACAGCGGCAACACAAGGCTTGACGCCTGCCTGCGCAAGGCCCAACGGCTCACCGAACGCATTCCCATGATCATCGCCTCGCATCAACGGCTGCGCGACGGCAAGGAACCGATCGAACCCCGCTCCAACTCCGGCATTGCCTTCAATTTCCTGTACACTCTCCAGGGCAGGGAGCCGGACCCGATCATGGTCAAGGCCATGGACACAGCGCTGATCCTCCACGCCGATCACGAACTCAATGCTTCGACCTTTGCCGCCCGAGTGACCGCAGCCACGATGACCGACATCTATTCGGCCATGACCAGCGCCATTGCAGCCCTCAAAGGCCCCCTGCACGGCGGCGCCAACGCCGAGGTGATGAAGATGCTGGAAGAGATCGGCAAGCCGGAACAGGCGGCGGACTGGGTTGTGCCCCGCTTGGCTGAAAAGAAAAAAATACCGGGTTTCGGGCACCGGGTTTATCGCTGCGAAGACCCCAGAGCCACGGTGCTGCGGGGAGAGGTTGAAAAAATCACCGCGCTCACTGGCGAAACCCGCTATTACGAAATCGCCCTGGCTGTGGAAGAACTCATGCGCGCCAACTCCAAGGTCTATCCCAACGTCGATTTTTATTCCGCCCCGCTGTATCACGCCATGGGCATTCCTGCGGAACTGTTCACCCCGATCTTCGCCGTCAGTCGGGCCGTGGGTTGGACCGCGCACATTCTGGAGCAATGGAAAAACAACCGGCTGATCCGCCCCAACGCCCACTATACCGGACCTGCACTGACGCCGTATGTCGACATCGGCTCCCGTTCATAGACGCTTTCGTCGGCAGAGCTTCTTTGCGCCAACAAAAACGGGAAGACCAATCGGTCTTCCCGTCACACCTTTGCCCTTAAAAAATACCTTTTCCGTTCGTCAACCACCCCTCACTCGCACCGGGCCGCGTCGCTGGCTCCTCCCTTGGCGGTGTCGATGTTCACTGTCACCGGCATGCCCAGTCGCAACTCCTGCTGGGGATCGCAGGCAAAGATGCGGGCGCGGTAAACCAACTTGGTGCGCAACTCCGTAGTTTCCACCGTTTTTGGAGTAAACTCGGCAGTTGAAGAGATGAACCCAACCCAACCCTTGTAGACCTTGCCGGGCAAACTGTCGCTGCGCACTGCGGCCGGCATCCCCTCCCGCACCTTGCCGAGATCCGGCTCGCTGATGTAGGCGCGAACCCAGAGCGGGTCGATCAGCGCCAAGGTTAAAACCGGCGCTCCGGTCGAGGCCATGGCGCCGGGCTCAAGGATGCGGTTGCGAATGAACCCGTCGGCCGGGGCCAGCAAGCGGGTGTCGGCCAACCGTTGCTCGGCCAACTCCTTAGCGGATTGAAGGGCGATCAGGGTGGCCTCGGCAGCGGCAATATCTTCTTTGCGCGGGCCCTCAAGCGCCAGCGACTGCTCTTCTTCGGCGGTCTTGAGAGTTGCAGCCAAGGTCGCCACTCTCGCCTTGGCGCTGTCGATCTCCTGCTGAGAGATGCGGTTGGTCTGCAGCAAGGTTTGCTTGCGGGCCAGATAAAGTTCGGCGTCTTTGAGATTAGCGCGCGCAGCAACTACCGCCGCCCGAGTTTTTTCAATATCCTGGGGACGGCTGCCGCTCTTGAGCCGGTCCAGCAATTGCCCCTGCGCCGTCGCCTCTCCGCCCAAACGATCAGCCTCCAGTTGAAATCGGACAGGATCCAATCGAGCGACTTCCTGCCCTTTTTTCACCCTATCGCCCTCATCCACTCCCAGCCTGAGAATTCTGCCCGCATCCTGAAAGGCCAATTGCACCTCGCGGATGTCGACATTGCCGTACAGGGTCAGCGCTCTGACGTCGTTTTTTTTCTCTCCCTGATCAAAACAACCGGCCACCCCGGTCAACAGCAGCAACAGCAGCAACAGCAGCGCCAATGCCGCCGGGCACTGGCTGCCGGAACACAACATAACATTACAACCCATTGGTTTCATAATAATAGTGACTCGCGGCCTCTGCGGTCATTCGCCGATAATCTTGACCAACACCCGCTTTTTACGCCGACCGTCAAACTCGCCGTAAAAAATCTGCTCCCAGGTACCGAAATGGAGTTTGCCGTTGGTCACAGCCACCACCACCTCCCGGCCCATGATCTGGCGTTTCATGTGGGCGTCGGCGTTGTCTTCGTAGCCGTTGTGACGATACTGGTTGACCGGCTCGTGCGGGGCCAGACGCTCCAACCACTGCTCATAATCAGAGTGCAGGCCCGATTCGTCGTCGTTGATGAACACTGAAGCGGTGATGTGCATGGCGTTGCACAGCAGCAATCCTTCCTGGATGCCGCTTTCCGCCAGACACTGCTCGACCTCCGGGGTGATGTTGACAAAGGCGCGCCGCGTCGGCACGTCAAACCAGAGTTCCTTATGATAGCTTTTCATGGGTGTTTCGAGATGTTTTGCGTGGAAAGAAGAGGGTGCAGGATCAGCAACGACCGTCAATCAAGGTTGCTGGCTGCGATCTGGCTGAATTGCGGTTCGACCGCCACAAAGGCGTCGATCAGGATCGGATCGAAATGGGTTCCCGTTCCCTCGAGCATGATTTTCATGGCCTCTTCGTGGGACATGGAATTCTTGTAGACCCGCTTGGAAATAAGGGCGTCATAGACGTCGGCAATGGCCATAATGCGTCCGGCCACCGGGATGGCGCCGCCCGAGAGCCCGCGCGGATAGCCGCTGCCGTCGAATTTTTCGTGATGGCTGCCGGCGATTTCCTTGGCGCAGCTGAGAAAAGAGGTGGGTTGTCCAGCCATCTGCTCAAGGTTGGCGATAACTTCTTCGCCGAACAGGGTGTGCATTTTCATTTCCTCAAATTCCTCGGGGGTCAGCTTGCCGGGCTTGAGCAGGATGGAGTCGCGGATGGCCACCTTGCCGATGTCGTGCAACGGAGCAGATTTTCGCAGCAAAACGATGTACTCAGGGGTCAGTTTGTCGTGAAAATGCCCTTGGGCGACCAGCGTCTCGGCCAGCAACTCAACATAGGCGCGGGTGCGATGAATGTGGCTGCCGGTTTCGGGGTCGCGATACTCGGCGAGCTCGCCCATGGCCTCGATAATCACGTCCTTGAGCAGTTCCGCCTCTTGGCTCCGTTCCTCGACCAGCCGCTCAAGGTTGCTGCGGTAGGCGTGCAATTCGAGGTGATTGCGCACCCGCGACCGCAATTCCACCCCTTTGAAAGGCTTGGTGATGTAGTCGACGCCGCCAAGGTTGAACCCATGGACCACATCCTCGGATTCCGCCCTGGCGGTGAGAAAGATCACTGGAATTGACCGGGTTTCCTTGCCGTGGTTGAGCGTCTCCACGGTCTGAAAGCCGCTCATGCCCGGCATCATCACATCCATGAGGATCAGTTCAGGCTGGGTGGCGGCAATCCGCTCCAGCGCCTGTTCGCCCGAGGTGGCGTAGGCAAAATCGCAATTCAGTTCCTTCAAATGCGACATCGCGATCTGAATATTCTCCGGCACATCGTCGACAATAAAAATCAGCGGTTTTTTCCGGTTCATGAATTTTTCCGGTTGACGGCTCTGGACAACTTGGCAAGTAAACGATCCACACCCAAAATATTGGGTTCGTTAGCAAAAAGGAACAGATCCCGACCCAGGGCGGTCAACACAGGCTGTTGCTCGGTTTTCCCGTGTTGGCCAATGGCCGCGCCCAGGGAAGCGGCGTCGGTCAGGCTGCCGGAACGCACGGCCTGACAGCGCAATTGTTCCAAATCCTCGTTCCAGATCCCGGCCACACAGGCAGACAAGGCGTGTTCCTCGTCCGCAAGGTCGTCCGCATCCGGCGGTTGCAGCTCCGATACAGAGGCAACCTTGGCGTATCGGGCGACAATCTCTTTCAACACCTCAAGGCGAAAGGGCTTCTGGAGAAAATCGTCGAACAGCGGTTTGTAATCTTCCTCTTCCAGCATCTCGCCGGTCATCACCACCACTGGAATGGCTGCGGTCTCCGGGTTTTGGCGCAGCTGTTCGGTGATGCTCCGCCCGTCAGTGCCGCTCAGATTGAGATCCATAAAAATAAGGTCAGGGTGTTCGACAAGGGCCAAAGACATGGCCTCGTCGCCGTTGTTGGCGGTGAGCACCCTGTAGGGGCTGTCCTGAAAGAAATCAACAAACACGTCTTTGATCAGATCAACATCGTCAACCACCAGGATCGTGAGTTCCTGTTCACGAGCCGTCACAACCCCGCAGAGGGGAGCAGGTTGTTCAGACGGCGGGTGTTCGGCCAACTGAATGCCGTTGAGATACACGGTGAAGCGGGCGCCTTGGCCTTCATTGCTGAACAGATCGATCCGGCCGCCCATCATGGTGGTCAGGCGACTGCACAGGGTCAGCCCCAAACCGACTCCGCCATATTGCTTGGCAATGGTGTCTTCCCGTTGCCGAAACAGTTCAAAAATCTTCTCCTGGTCAACAACCGGAATGCCAATGCCGCTGTCCTGGACGGTGAAGCGCAAATCGTAGCCGCCGTCCGGCGCCGCCGAAGGCTCGCCGTCCACCGTCAGTTCAACCATGCCCTCTGTGGTGAATTTGATGGCGTTGCTCACCAAATTCTGCAAAATCTGTTTGAGTCGCACCCCGTCCAGAATAAAGGATTGAGGCAGGTTTTTGGCGATCCGGCAGTAGAGATGGATACCTTTCTCTTCGGCCAAGTCGTTGAACAATCCTTGGACTTCATTGATGATCGGCGGCAAACGGATCGAACTGACCATGATCTGCAACCGGCCGGAATCGATTTTGGACAACTCCATGATGTCGTTGAAGATGGAAACAAGCGCCATGCTGCTTTTATGAATAATGGCGACAAAACGTTTTTCTTTGGGCCCAAGCGCAGAGTTGGCCAGCATCTCGGCGTAGCCGATGATGGCGTTCATCGGCGTGCGCACCTCATGGTTGATGTTGGCGATGAACTCGCTTTTCATCCGATTGGCCGATTCCTCGGCGAGGGAGAGCGCACCGGCTTCCGTTGCAGCCTGCAACCCGGCGGTCGACGGCGGCCCGAACCAGAGACCAAGGGATTGGTCGTCAACCACCAGCCAGTTGAGAACGCCGCGTGCGCCGATTGCTCCATTCCGGCCGCTCAGGTCTGTTGCCGGGGCGGCTTGATCGGCGGATTGCATCGTCGCTGCAGCCCGATCATCGGCCAGTTCCGGCTCCAGTTCCGGCAGGTTGCAGCCGATTAGCGTATCCTTGCCATACGCGGCGCAGGCTGCCGGGTTTGCCTCGACAACACGCAACCCGCCGTCGACCTGGACAATGGCCAGAGGGGCATGGTCGACAATCTGTCGCATCACACGCCACCGGCTCAGGGCATCCTGCTTTTCCCGTTCACAGCGCCGCAGTCGCGTCCACAGCCCGCCAGCAACCATGAGCAACACGGCAAGCGAGCCATACAACGCCGGCGCCGCTGCAACGGAAACTGCGGCGTCTTGAGCCGCCTGGGCGGCCGGCGGCGGGAGAAAAAGGAGACAACCAGTGATCAGCAGTCGTTTGTTCACAATGGCGACAATCCATTCAGAGGGAAGAAAAGAGTTGGGTTATTATATAGGCAGGCCCGGAGCTTGTCAAAAACAGCTTGCCCGAATGCTGGGTTCCTAGACCCTGCAGACGGGCGTTTCACGCCTGCGGCACATAGCGCAAATCTCAGCACAAGTCGCCGCATTCGGCAGAGCAACCGGCAGAGGCCCGCCGCATTGCATGTTCGCGTGCGGCGGCAATGAACCCCGGCGCCCACTGGGGTGTTCCCGAGGCCAGCACATGGGTGTACAAGGCCAGGACATTGTTTTTCACCAGCCCGTCGCGGCCCCCGTAAAATCCTGCGCCCCGTTCCATGCTCAAGGCCAAGTCCTCGGTGACGCCGTCCCACTGGTGAACCATCGAATAGCGAAATTCATGGCCTTTGATCCGGGCGCCCACCGGGTAAAAGCTGTTGGCCTTTTCCACGGTAAAGGTTGAATAGCCGTGGGCCTGGGGCTTGGCGCCCAGGGTGAAGGTCACCGGAAAAACCCCGGCCAGCGGATACTCGCAGCCCTCAAGGATAATCGAGCGACCGAGAAAAATCAGGCCGCCGCACTCGGCATAGACCGGCAGGCCGGTATCGATGCGGTCGCGGACCGATTGACGAAACGTTGCGTTGTCGGCCAACTGCTGGGCGCTGGTTTCGGGAAATCCGCCGCCGATGTAGAGGCCGTCGATCTCCGGCGGCAGTTCCCTGGAATGGAGGGCGTCGATCATCACCAGTCGCGCCCCGCCGCTCTGCAGGGCTTCCAGGTTTTCTTCGTAATAAAACTGAAAGGCGGCGTCACGCAGCACGCCGATGGTCAGGCGCTGCTTGACCGAGGAAGACGTTTCCGGCGGCAGAGGCACGATCCCCCGCATCCGGGCGACAATGGCGTCCAGATCAAAATGGGTCTCGGCCAGGGCCGCCAGCCTGTCGACCGCATCGCCGGCGGCGGCATACTCCTGGTGGGGCGTCACCCCGAGATGGCGCATGGGAAAGATGTCCTGCTTCAACCGCGGCATGATCCCCAGCACCGGCAGGTCGGTGTATCGTTCCAGGGATTGGCGGATGATCGATTCGTGCCGGTTGGTGGCGATCTGGTTGAGAATGACGCCGGCAAAATTGATGCGCGGATCAAAAGCCTGACATCCCAGCACCAGCGCCGCCACGGTCCGGGTGGTTTTCGAGCAGTTGACCACCAGCAACACTGGCAGGTCGAGCAACTGAGCCAATTCGGCGGTGGAAAATTCGCCGCCGGCGTTGACGCCGTCGAAGATGCCCCGGTTGCCCTCGACCACGGCAAAACCGTTGCCGTAGACATGCCGCTGAAAGGTGGAGGCAATGGCCGCAGGCGACATCAAATAGGGGTCAAGATTGTAACAGGGCTGGCCGGCAGCCTTGCTCATCCAGCCGGCGTCGATGTAATCCGGTCCCTTCTTGAACGCGGCCACGCCCCTGCCCCGATTTTTCAGGGCGGCGATTAAGCCCACTGAAACCACCGATTTCCCCGAACCGCCGCTGAGACCGGCAAGCACCAAACTTTTTACTCGTTCCAAAGCCTTCTTCCTTAACTGTTGCTCGTATCAGTTTGAATATGGGTCCCCAAAAAAAGCCTTCCCGGTGACCGTCGAAGCCCTTGTCTGTTCAGACGTTTTTATTGCGCTGCGGTACGCCCAAATCATGCAGAGGCAGACCGATTTCGTTCCAGGCGGCTTCATACGCCCGGTTGAGCCGCTGCTCCAACTCCACCCGGTAGGTTTCGATCTGGACCGGGGTCACTGCCGGCGGCACCCTCAGAGGCTCGCCGTGGCGCACCACAATGGCGGCAAAAGGCAACGGAACCAGGGTTCGATCCCAACTGCGGAACTTCAGTGTTCGATTGGCGGCCCAGGCGATGGGGAAGATCGGTTTGCCGGACTTGCTGGCCATCAGAATCACGCCCGCCTGCGCCCGCCGGGCCGGTCCCTGGGAACCGTCGGCGACGATGGCGCTGTTTTTGCCGTGCCGCAGGTGGTCGATCATCTCCCGCAGGGCCTTGACCCCGCCCCGGTTGGAGGAGCCGCGCACCGGCACATGGCCCATCAGTTGGGCCAATCGGGCAATGTATTCGCCGTCCTTGGAGGCGCTGACCATGACCGCCGCCGGATAGCGCCCCAAATAAAACATGTTGTAGAGAAACGAATAGTGCCAGAAGGCGGCAATGCCGGTGTCACGCTCAGCATGTGCGCGGAAAGACTCGCCGTCCCGCACCTTGACCCGACAGCTGGCAAACCACAGCCGCAGCAACCACAGCACCAGCCGCGGCGCCGCAACCAACGAACATGTATACCAAAAATCAGCCAACTGCCAGCTCCAACATTTTAAGTTCCCTGATGCGGTCACGATAGCTGGCCGCTTCTTCAAAGGCCAGTTGCTTGGCCGCTTCCTGCATCTTCTTTTCCAGCTCAGCAATCTCCCGGTGGAGTGCGTCAATGCTGTGATAGACCACCTCGGGCTCGGCGGCGGCCAGCGCCGCGCGTCCATGGTTTTCGTCCGCAGCCTGCCAGCCCGAGGCCCGCAGGTGCTGGTTCATGGCGTCCTTGATCTCCGAGATGATGGTTCGGGGGGTGATGCCGTGCTCGCGGTTGTAGGCTTCCTGGATGGCGCGGCGGCGGTTGGTCTCGTTGATGGTGTACTGCATCGAGGGCGTCACCCGGTCGGCATAGAGAATGACCATGCCCTCGGCGTTGCGGGCGGCGCGGCCGCAGGTCTGCACCAGGGAGCGCTCGGAGCGCAGAAACCCTTCCTTGTCGGCGTCGAGCACCGCCACCAGCGACACCTCGGGAATATCCAGCCCCTCGCGCAGTAGGTTGATGCCCACCAGGACGTCGTACTCGCGGTGACGCAACTCGCGGATCAACTCCACCCGCTCGAGCGTCTTGACGTCCGAATGGAGATAGCGCACCCGGATGCCCAAGTCCTCATAATACGAGGTCAGGTCTTCGGCCATCCGCTTGGTCAGGGTGGTGACCAGCACCGCCTGGTTGCGCTCCACCCGCAGCCGGATTTCCTCAAGCAGATCATCCACCTGGGTGGAAGCGGGCCGTACCTCGATGCGGGGATCAAGCAGCCCGGTGGGCCGGATCAGCTGCTCGACCACATGATCGCCGGCTTTTTCCAACTCGTAGCGGCCGGGCGTGGCCGAAACGTAGACCGCCTGGCGGATGCGGCGTTCAAATTCATCAAACCGCAGCGGCCGGTTGTCCAGGGCCGAGGGCAGACGAAACCCGAAATTGACCAGGGTCTGTTTGCGCGACCGATCGCCGTTGAACATGCCGCCGATCTGCGGCACGCCAATGTGCGACTCGTCGATGATCAGCAGATAATCGTCGGGAAAATAATCGAGCAGGTTGGGCGGCGGCGCGCCCGGTTCCTTGCCGGTGAGGTGGCGGCTGTAGTTCTCGATGCCGTTGCAGTAGCCGAGTTCGCCGATCATCTCCAGGTCAAACATGGTCCGCTGTTCCAGGCGCTGGGCCTCGACCAGCCGGTTGTCCGCCTGGAGTTCGGTTAGTCGCAGCTGCAGCTCGTCCTGGATCGAGCCCATGGCGGTCTTGAGATTGTCCTGGCTGGTGACAAAGTGGCTGCCGGGAAAGACGGTGGTTTCTTCAACGTCCGCGACCACCACCCCGCGCAGGGGATCGATGATCGACAAACTGTCGATGGCGTCGCCGAAAAATTCGACCCGCACCGCATGCTCTTCCTCATGGGCCGGGAAGATGTCGATGACGTCGCCCCGCACCCGGAACACGCCGCGATGAAAGGAAAATTCGTTGCGTTCGTAGAGCATGAAGGCCAGCCGCCGCTGCACTTCCTCCATGGGATATTCGTCGCCGACGCGCAAAAACAGGTGCATGTTTTTGTACTCGTCCGGCGAACCCAGGCCGTAGATGCAGGAGACCGAGGCCACGATCAGCACGTCGCGGCGGGTGAGCAGCGAACGGGTGGCCGAATGGCGCATCTTGTCGATGGCGTCGTTGATCGACGAATCCTTTTCGATGTAGGTGTCGGAGGCCGGAATATAGGCCTCGGGCTGGTAGTAATCGTAGTAGGAGACGAAGTATTCGACCGCGTTGTGGGGAAACAGCTCGCGAAATTCGCCGAACAGCTGGGCCGCTAGGGTCTTGTTGGGGGCCATCACCAGGGTGGGCCGCTGCACCCGGGCCACCACCTGGGCCATGGTGAAAGTCTTGCCCGAACCGGTAACGCCGAGCAGCACCTGATCGCGCACCCCGGCCTCGATATTCGCCGTCAGCCGCTCAATGGCCGCAGGCTGGTCGCCAGCCGGAGCAAAATCAGAAACAATGACAAAGGCTTGTTCGCTGGAATAGGTGGGCGCCTGCACGGGATGCGGATTCCTCCGGGTTGCGGTAATCGAGCGCGCAGGATACCCGCTACCGACCCGATGCGCAACCGCGCTGCCTCCCCTGCCCTAAAATTCCATGTGAAAACTGAACACGCCCTCTTCCAGCTGGCTGCTCACCTTGAGCCCGGAATGGTTGAACACGTTCTGCATCCGTTCGTTCTCGCGCAGGACCTCGGCGGTGAACCCGGAGATGCCGTTGCGTTTGGCGATCTTGATCAGGTGCTGGAAAAGAAAGGTGCCCAAGCCCTTGTTCTGCCAACCGTCGCGGACCACAAAGGCGACTTCGGCCAGGTTGGTCTTTTCATTGAGATAGTAGGTGCCGACCGCGATGATCTGCTCGCCGTGGGCCTCGGGCACGGTGCCCACCACCGCCACGTCGCGGCGATGATCGATGTAGACGAAATCCTGGATCTGGCGGGTGGTGAAGTGCTGCTGCCGGCTCATGAACCGGTAGTAGATGGTCTCCTGGCTGAGGTTATAGATCAGGTCGCGCATGTGCGGCTCGTCGGTGGGCTTGATCGAGCGGAAGTCGACCTCCAGGCCGTCCTCCAGGAGCAGGGAGGCGCGGATCGATTCCTCCACCGGAATGGTGAACCGGTTGCCAAAGCGGGCCAGCCCTGGGCGCAGGTATTTGGCGGCCACCGCCTCGCGGAACAGCTGTTCGCGAAAATCAGGATGGGCAATGGAGATCAGGGCCATAACCCGCTCCTGAATCGACTTGCCGTGCAGATAGGCCACCCCGTGCTCGGTGACTACATAGTGGACGCTGGCCCGGTTGATGACCACGCCGGAACCGGGCTGCAGGGTGCAGACAATGCGCGACTGATCGCCCTCCTTGTTGAGCGACGGCAGGGTGATGATCGCCCGGCCGCTCTCGGATTTGGCGGCGCCGCGATTGAAATCGATCTGGCCGCCGATGCCGGAATAAAAGCGGCCGCCCACCGAATCGGAACAGACCTGGCCGGTGAGATCGATCTCCAGGGCCATGTTGACCGCCACCATCCGCTTGTGTTTGCCGATGACGTTGGCGTCGTTGATGTATTCCGTGGGCCGGAAGCTGAACAGGGGGTTGTCGTGGATGTAGTCGTAGAGCCGCTTGGTGCCCATGCAGAAGCTGGCGGTGATCTTGCCCTTGTCGATGGTCTTGCAGGCCCCGGTCACGGCCCCGGATTCGATCAGGGGGATGATGGTGTCGGAGATCATCTCGGTGTGGAAGCCGATGTCCTTGCGGTCGAGCAGAAACTCCATCACCACCTGGGGGATGCGGCCGTAGCCGGGCACCCGGCCCAACCCCAGTTCAATGGTGGAGCCGTTGGGAATCAGGGCGGCGGCGGTTTGGGCGATCTTGCGGCTGATCGGGTTGGGCGGATCGATCTCCCGTTCCAGAATCGGCCGGTCCACCGGCACCAGGATGTCGAGGTCAAAGACGTCGACCAAGGTGTCGCCGTGGGTCCAAGGCATGTTGGGATTGACCTCGGCTATCACCAGCGAGGCGTTTTCGGTGGCGCTGCGGACAATGTCCACCGAAATCCCGAGGCTCACCCGGCCGCGGGTGTCCGGCGGGGTCACCTGGATCAGGGCCACGTCGATCGGCAGGCTGCCGGAATCAAACAGCTTGGGCACGTCGGAGAGCAGGATCGGGGTGTAGTCGCCAAATCCCTCCTGGATCACGTCGCGGATGTTGGAGCTGATGAAAAAGGCGTTGATCGCAAAGCTGTCCGACATCTTTTTGTCGGCATAGGGGGCCTCGCCCTTGGTGATCAGCTGGATGATCTCAACATTGGTCAGCGACCGGGACCGTTTGGTCATGGCCGCGATCAGCTCCTGCGGCGCGCCGCAGCCCGTGCCGATGAACACCCGCTGCCCAGGCTTGAGATGACTCAGAGCCTGGGTTGAAGTGGCGATCATGTCGCTGTATTTTTCCTGCCAGTCTTTCTCGTATTCCATGACAAGCCCCTTGTGGGTTGGATAAAAATGGCGCCGGCGTTCAGGCGCCGGTCAGCAGCGGCGCGAAGGTCGGACGGGCGTCGGTCAGCAGCGGCGCAAAGGTCATGCGGGCGTCGGCCACCACCGGTTCGTTGCCGACCTCGCCGACAATCAGGGGGTTGATGTCCAGTTCAACGATCTGGGGGAAATCGGTGGTCAGCTGGCTGATGCGCTGCAAGGCCACGGCGATGGCGCTGATGTCGACCTCCTTGAGGCCGCGCTTGCCCTCCAGCAGTTCATAGGAGCGGGTCGACTTGAGCATCTGCACCGCCTCGTTTTCCGTGATCGGGGCCAGATGGAAGGTGACGTCCTTCATCACCTCGACAAAGATGCCGCCCAGACCAAACATCAGCATCGGCCCGAACTGGCGGTCTCGGGTCATGCCGATGATCACCTCCAGTCCTTTTTCCGCCATCTTTTCCACATAGATGCCTTCGACAATGGCGTTGGGCGCGTGCTTGTTGATCCGCAGCATCATCAGGTCAAAGGCGTCGGCGACCTCCTGGCTGGAGCCGATGTTGAGCCGCACCCCGCCCAGATCCGACTTGTGGACGATGCTTGGCGAGACGATCTTCATCGCCACCGGAAAACCGATGAACCGGGCGATCTCCACTGCCTCCTCGGGGGTGGTGGTCAGGCGACCCTCCATGGTGTGGAAGCCGTAAGCCTTGAGGATGTCCTTGGATTTAACCTCGCCCAGCCGGAGCCGGCCGGTGCGCTGGCGGCGGGTGATGATCCGCTCCACCCGGCGGCGGTTGACCGGAAAGCGGACCACATGCCGGGCCGGACGCCGTTTCCACACCCCGTACTCGTGCATCGCCTTGAGCGCGCCCACCGCCCGCTCGGGCGAGTCGTAGAAGGGCAGCCCGGCGGCGGCCAGTTCCTTGCGCGAGGGCATGACGTCGCTTCCGCCCAGGAACGAGGCCAGCACCGGGGTGGTTTCGTCGAGATGGGCGACAATGGCCCGAACCGTGGCTGCGGGCTGGGTCATGTACTGCGGCGCCAGCACCACCAGGATGGCGTCGATGGAGCCGTCGGCCACGGCAATGTCGATGGCGGCCGCGTAGTGACGGGGCTCGGCGTCGGCGGAGATGTCGATGGGATTGTCGATAAAGGCGGCGGGCGGCAGTTCGGCCCTCAACCGCGCGGCCAGCGGCGCGCTCAGCCCGGTGACGGTCAGACCCGATTTTTCCACCGCGTCGGCGGCCATGGTGCCGGAACCGCCGGAATTGGTAATGATCAACACCCGGTCGCCCTTGGGCGTGGGTTGCAACACCAGGGCAGTGGCGTAATCGAACAGGGCCTCAAAAGAGTCGGCGCGGCAGATGCCGGCCCGTTTGAAGGCGGCGCCATAGGCGGTGTCCTTGCCGGCCAGCACCCCGGTGTGGTTGGCCGCCGCCTTGGAACCGGCCTGGGTGGTCCCGGCCTTGAGAATGACCACCGGCTTGTTGATGCTCGCCTCCTGGGCCGCCTTGACGAACTTGTCGCCGTCGCTGATGTCTTCCAGGTAGCCGACGATGACCTTGGTCTCGTCGTCGTGGGCCAGGGCGGCAAGCACGTCGACCTCGGTGATGTCGGCCTTGTTGCCGATGGAGATTGATTTCGACACCCCGAGTTCGCGCTCGTCGGCAATGTCCATCATCGCGGTGCACAGAGCCCCGGACTGGGAAAAAATAGCCAGCGAGCCAGGTTGGGGAATGCGCTTGGAAAACGAGGCGTTGAGCTTGATTGCGGTGTTGATCACGCCCAGGCAGTTGGGCCCAAGCAGCCGCACCCCGCCGGCTCGGCAGATCTCGGTCAACTCGTCTTCCAGCGCGCGGCCCTGCCGGCCAATCTCCTTGAAGCCAGAGGCCACGACCACCACGGCGCCCGCCCTCTTCTTGACCGCGTCGCGGGCCGCCGCCGGCGCCGCCTCCGCCGGCACCGCGATCACCACCAAATCAATCGACTTGGGATAGTCGCTGAGCTGCGGATACACCGTGCGGCCAAACAGCTCGCCGCCGGCGGAATTGATGGGCACAATTGGCCCCTCAAAACCGCTTCTGACCAGATTGTGCATGGTCTCGTAGCCAACCTTGCCAACGGTCTTGGAGGCCCCGATCACTGCAATCGAGGAGGGAGAAAACAGTCTATTCAGCATAGCCGCCTCGTTCAGATCGATGTTTCCGGGACATGGACGGTAAACCCCTCGGCTTCAAGGGCCTTGTACACGGACCGGATGTTGTAGGTGTTGATGCGCAGATAGATCATGGCCTTGCGCTTGTCGGACCCCTCAACCCGCACCAGACGGGTGAATTGCACCTGTTTTTCTTCCATGATCCTGACCAGTTTGCTCAGGGCCTGGGGATCGCCGGCGTCTTCGATGGACACCAGCACCGAACCCTTGGCGCCCAGCCCGAATAGGTCGCGGTAGGCGTTCATCAAATCGGCGGTGGTAAACACTCCCACCACCTTTTCCTCCTCGTTGACCACCGGCAAGGCCCCGATCTTGCGCGACTGAAACAACAACAGGGCGTCGTCCAGGGTGGCGTTGGGGGTCAGGAAAAGGCAATCGCGACTCATCAAGACGGCAATCAGCGTATTGTTGACCTGCTCCTCGACCGTGCCTCGTTCCTTGCTCTGCGCCACGGTCGAAGGGCGGGCGGAACGAAGATCCCGATCCGACAGAACCCCCCGAAGGACGCCCTGGTCGTCCACCACCGGCAGATGCCGAATGTTGTACTGCTGCAGGATGTCGATTGCCTCGGCAACGGTCTGATCCGGCGTGACCGTGACCGGCTTTGGCGTCATATGCTCGTAAATGAACATCGCAATGCTCCCCTGGCCTTATTGCACAATGAACTCATGCATCTTTCTCCACAAGCCCGGACAAATAGGCTTCAACGCAACTGCCAAGTTTTTCAAGACAATACCCGCCTTCCAGGATCGAGAGCAGACGGCCCTCGGTGTAGTCGCGGGCAAGTTCCATAACAAAGACGCCCAACTGCCGATAGAGGTCGACCGTAAAGGCCAGGCCTGACATGTCGTCCTCGCGGTGGGCGTCAAATCCGGCCCCGACGATCAGGACCTCGGGCTGAACAAGGTCGAGAAAGCTTCTGATTTTGGGAAACAGCCGCAGCACCTGCTCGGGGCCGGCGCCAGGCGACAGCGGCAGGTTGAGGATGGTGCCCTTCCCTGCCCCGATGCCTTTGTCCTCGGCCCAGCCGGTTCCGGGATAGCTGAAACTGGGGTGCTCGTGAATCGAGACGTAGGCGGTTTCCGGCTCTTCTTCAAAGGCGGTCTGGATGCCGTTGCCGTGATGGGCGTCGAAATCAAACACGCAGACGCGGCGACGGTTGTACTGCTGCTGCCAGTAACGGGCCGCAATCACGCAGTTGTTGAAAAAGCAGAAGCCATAGGGCTGATTGGGTTCGGCGTGATGTCCCGGCGGCCGGGTCTGGCAGAAGACCACCGAGCCCGGCGCCTGCTCGACCGCGTCCACCCCGACCAGGCCGGAACCGGCTGACAGCGTGGCGATATCGTAGGACTCGTAGCAGACCTGATTGTCGGGATGATCGATGTAGGTGCGGCCGGAAAGCACGGCCTCTTCAAAGCGAAACAGCCAGCCTTCGGTGTGAAAGGCAAGCAGCTGGGCGCGCGTGGCCGGCCGGGTGGGGAGACGGCGAATCCGCTTGGCCAGGCGTCCCTCGGCAAGCCGCTCGTTGATCACCTGCAACCGCTCAGGAGTTTCCGGATGTTCGCCGCCGCCGGTGTCGTGCCGGTTAAAGGCGGGATCGGTTATGATGGTGACGACAGGCTCGTTTTCCATTGCGAGGTCCGCTGATCATCTCTTGCCGACCAGGAGCATTATGCGCCCGGCCCGACTCTTTGGGGCAACCTTACCGTATTCTTCGACAAAAACGAAGCATATCTTTGTCTTGCATCAACAACGGGTCCGTCGAGCCGCAGATCCGGTTGCTGGCGTGCAGCCTGCAGGCCGGACGCGGTCAAAGAGAGAGCGGCTTGGGGTCGAAAAAAAAAGCCGCCGCAAGGTTGGTTGCCAACGCTGCGACGGCTTCAAAGAAGCATTGAAACCGAAGAAATGCACGGGGGAGATGGCCGGCTCGCCGACAACCGTTCAGGGAAACCGCCGGCGGCCGCAACCTGTCCTTTGCATGTCGCGCCTATTCGGCCTATTCGGCGCCAAAACAACACGGCAAGGGTTCATTGCTGGGCAGCCTTGCGCAGGATTGTATGCACGGCCTGCTCCAAGCCCTGATTAAAGGCATAGGGCCGATCAAGCATCAAAAAATGGTCCGCGTTCGGCACGACCACCGCCTCAAACGACTGCATGTGCCGACGATTGGCCTCTGCGTTGATCGGCCAGAGGTCGCCGCTGACGCAGACCACCGGCGCTTTGATCTGCTCAAAGATCTTGGCGGCGTCGCCGGCAATGTACTGCTGCATCATTTCCTCCAGTGCGCTCAGCGCCACCCAGGGCGGAGCCGAGGACATGTCGGCGAGTATCCAGTCGCGAATCCGGGGGTCGGTGTCGGGCCGGATCATGCCTGCGACAAAATCGCGGGTCCCAACCTGAAAATCATCGACCAGCGGCGCGATCATCTGCTCCAACTCCTTGCGGGTCAGGGGGTATTCAATGTTGTCAAAGGTGTCGACCCCAATCAGGCCGATTACCCGATCCGGCATCAAACGGGCCGCCTCGGCAATGACCTGGCCGCCCATGGAATGGCCGACGAGGATGACGGTCTTGCCGCCCACAGCCTCGACCACCGCACGCACGTCCTGGCCAAAGGCCTGCATGGTGTAGCGGTAGCGGGTCAGGCCCGAGTGGCCGTGCCCTGCGAGGTCCAGAACAACCACCCGATATTTCTTGGCAAAATGATCAATCTGAGCTCGCCAATAGCGCGAATCGCAACTCCAGCCGTGGACAAAGACCAAGGTCGGCTCACCGGCGCCGTACTGTTCATAGGCAATGGGGACGCCGTCTTGGGACACCGCCGTCTGCGGCCAGACGGACTGGGAGCTCGCCTGGGCCGGCAAAACAATCAGCGTCAACACCACCAACAGGCAGGCGGTGAAAAGAGCGGCGGCCTGTATGGGCAACGCGCGGCAAGGTTTGAGTGAAATCATCTGGGCGCCTTTTTCCTGGTTAAGGGTTGGAATCAAAAACCTTGATTGGCCGAAGCATTCAGAGCATTACATGCCCAACAGGGCGGCCAGGGTCCAATCAAGGAGCGAACCGGGGAACACGCCCAGGCCCAGCACCCCGAGCAGACACAGCCCGAGGGCGGCGCTCATGCCGGGGGAAACGTGCAGGACGTCGGTCTGCTGCGGCTCGTCCATGTACATGTAGCGAACCACCCGTAGGTAAAAATAGGCGGAAATGGCGCTGAACAGCACCGCGCCAACCACGGTGGCGGTGTACCCGGCGGCAAAGGCCGCTTTGAGCAGATAGAACTTGCCGATGAAACCGCCGGTGGGCGGGATGCCGGTGAGGGAGAACAGAAAAACCAGCATCAGGGCGGCGGCCATGGGATTGCGGGCGGCGAGCCCTTTGCAGTCGTCCAGCGACTCGCCGGCGCGTCCGGGCGCGGCCAGCAGCATTAGCACGGCAAAGGCCCCGATGTTCATGAACAGATACATCACCAGATAGGTCATGGCGGCCGCCAGACCTTCAATGGTTCCGGTCAGCAAGCCAAGCAGGGCGTAGCCCGCATGGGCAATGGAGGAATAGGCCAGCATCCGTTTGAGGCTCTGCTGGCAGAGCGCAGTGATGTTGCCCACCGCCATGGTCAACAGCGCCAGCACCGCCAGGATCGGTCCCCACTGGTCATGAAGCGCCGGCAGGCCAAGGTACAGCACCCGGCCAAACACGGCAAACCCGGCCGCCTTGGGCGCAACCGACATAAAGGCGGTGAGGATGGTCGGTGCGCCCTCGTAGACGTCCGGAGTCCAGAGGTGAAACGGCGCCGCCGCCACCTTGAAACCGAAGCCGGCCAGCAACAGGCCCAGAGCAAGCAGCAGGGCCGGGTTGGCGGTCAACTGCCGGGCAGTGATCACTTCCGCAATCCGGGCGATCTCGGTGGTCCCGGTCAAGCCGTACACCAGCGACATGCCAAACAAGAGCAGGGCTGAAGCGAACCCGCCCATGAGAAAATATTTGATCGCCGCCTCGCTGGTGCGGCCGTCGCGCTTGTGCAGCCCCACCAGGGCGTAAATCGGTAGGGCCATCAACTCCAGGCCCAGATACAACGTCATCAGATCGCCGGCGGCGGCCATGAGCAGCATGCCGACCAGGGAAAGGAGGGTCAGGCTGTAATATTCGCCCTGGCGCAGGCCGATAACGGCGCAAAATCGTCCGCTCATCAGGGTGGTTAGGATCACCGCGCCCAGGCAGATGCTCTTGAACACCATGGCGTAACCGTCGGCGAGCAGCATGCCGCCAAAGCCGACGGCCGGCCGCGCCCCCAAAACCATGGCCAGGGCGGTGAGGCAGCCGATCACGGTCAGCCAGGGCAGCAGTTGCCGCTGACGAGGCAAAAACAGATCAAAACCGATCAGCAGCACGGCGACGCCGATCAGCAGCAGTTCCGGAAGGACAGGTTCCAGGGCGGTCCAGTTGACGGCCACAGATGCAATCATGATCGCTCCTTTTGCACGTTGGCGAAAGTGTTCATGGGGTGTTCAATGCTCAAGGATGCAGGGCAAGAGTAAGCGGCGCCGCCTGACCGGCCAGCCCCAAGCCGTTGACCTGATCAAGCAGATGGCCCACCGAGACGTGGAGGAATCCGAGCAGGGCGTTGGGGTAGAGACCGATCCAGAAGATCAGCAGCACCATCGGCAGCAGAGTGAGAATTTCGCGCAGATCAAGCGGCTTCAACCCGTGCATGGCCTCGTTGACCTCATTGAAAAAGATCCGCTGATACAACCACAGCATGTACCAGGCGCCCAGGATCAGGCCGGAAGCGGCAACCACCGCCGTCCAGGGGGCGCGCTCAAAACTGCCGAGGAGGATGAGAAATTCGCCGATAAAGCCGTTGGTTCCCGGCAGGCCGACTGCGGCCAGGGTGAAGAGGAGAAAAAAGCCGGCAAAGACCGGCATGGTGGTGGCCAGCCCGCCGTAGGCTTTGATTTCACGGGTGTGGGTCCGCTCGTAGATCATGCCGATGGCAAGGAACAGGGCGCCGGTGACCACGCCGTGGTTGATCATCTGCAAAATGGCCCCTTCCAACCCATGCTGATTGAAGGCGAACATCCCCAGGGTGACAAACCCCATGTGACTGACCGAGCTGTAGGCGATCAAGCGCTTGAGATCGGTCTGGGCCAGGCAGATAACCGCCCCGTAAACAATGGCGATCACCGACAGCACCAGCATCGGCAGCATCATCTCGCGGGTGGCGTCGGGCAGGATGGGCAGAGAAAAGCGGAGGAACCCGTAGGCCCCCATCTTGATCAGCACCCCGGCGAGGATGACCGAACCGGCGGCCGGGGCCTCGGTGTGGGCGTCGGGCAGCCAGGTGTGCACCGGCCACATCGGCACCTTGACCGCAAAGGCGGCAAAAAAAGCCCAGAACAGAATCAACTGCAGTTTGAGCGAATAGGGCTGCCCGGCCAGTTTGAGGATGTCAAAGGTGTGCCCGCCGTTCTGATAGAGCAGGATGACGCCCACCAGCATCAGCAGACTGCCGACCAGGGTGAAGAGGAAAAATTTGACCGTGGCGTAAATCCGGTTCGGCCCGCCCCAGACGCCGATGATCAGAAACATCGGAATCAGCATGGCCTCCCAGAAGATGTAGAAGAGGAAAAAGTCGGTGGCGCAGAACACCCCCATCATCGCCCCTTCCAGCAGCAGCAGGCTGATGAAGAACTCCTGCACTTTGGTGGTGATGGATTGCCAGGACACCAGGATGGACAGCACGATGATCAGCGCGGTGAGCAGGAGAAAGAGCACGCTGATGCCGTCGATGCCCAGGGCGTAGTTGATGTGCAGCGCTTTGATCCAGGGGTGGACTTCAACAAACTGCATCGCAAAGGTGGTCTTGTCGAACAGCAGGAAGATCGGCGCGCAGAGCGCAAACTCGATCAAACTGACGATCAGGGCCATGATCTTGATGGTTGCGGTCTGCTGCCTGGGCACGATCAAGAGCGAAAGACCGCCGAGAATCGGGAAAAAAATCAGGGTGCTCAAAAGAGGTATGGACATCGAAGACGCTTCCGCAGGTAAGGTTTCGGGTTAGATGCTGACCAAGAGGACGACAACCAGGGCCAACGCGCCGCCGCCCATCCAGGCAAGATAATGCGAGACCTGCCCGTCCTGGATGAGACGCAATTTTTCGGAGAAAACGCCGATGGCCCTGGGAACGCCGTTGACCACGCCGTCTATGCAGGCCAGATCCACCACCCGCAGCAGCACCCCGCGGCTGAACGCCAGGGTCGGCTTGACAATGCCGCCGATGTAGATCTCGTCGATGTAGTACTTATTGAGCAAGAGGCGATGGCAAAAGGCCAGACGCTCGGCCACAATTGCCGGCAGATGCGGCTTGAGCCGGTACATGTAAAAGGCCAGGCCAATGCCGCAGACTCCAGCCAGGATGGAGCCGAGCATCAGCAGTCCTTCGGTCAGCCCGGAAACATGGACATGGGGATGGCCGAGCACCGGCTCAAGATAATGGGCCCAGTGGTTGTCGCCGCCGATGATCTTGGGTATGCCGAACCAGCCTGCGCCCACGGCTCCCACGGCCAGCAGGATCAGCGGCAGGGTGACCACCGCCGGGGATTCGTGGAGATGGTCGCGCTGATGGTCCGTGCCGCGAAATTCGCCGTGAAAGATGAGGAAAAAGAGGCGGAAGGAGTAGAAGGCGGTCATGAAGGCCACCAGCACGCCGATGGCCCAGGCAAACTTGCCGGCCCAAAGTTCGGTGTTAAAGGCCATGAGCAGGATCTCGTCCTTGCTGAAAAAGCCGGCTAGGCCGGGAACGCCGGAAATGGAGAGCGAGGCGAGGAGAAAGGTCCAGTAGGTGATTGGCATTTTGTCTTTCAAGCCGCCCATGGAGCGGACGTCCTGCTCGTGGTGCATGCCCAGGATCACCGAGCCGCAGCCGAGAAAGAGCAGGGCCTTGAAAAAAGCATGGGTGAACAGATGGAAAATGCCGGCTGAATAGGCCCCGACCCCGCAACCGATAAACATGTAGGCCAACTGACTGACCGTGGAATAGGCCACCACCCGTTTGATGTCGGTCTGCACCAGGGCGATGGTGGCGGCAAACAGGGCGGTGATTGCGCCCAGCACGGTGATCAGGTTGAGGGCAAAGTGGGAGAGCTCAAAAATCGGGTTGCAGCGGGCCACCAGGAATACGCCGGCAGTGACCATGGTGGCGGCGTGGATTAGGGCGCTGACCGGGGTCGGCCCTTCCATGGCGTCGGGCAGCCAGACGTGCAGCGGGATCTGGGCCGATTTGCCAATCGCCCCGCAGAACAGCAATAGGGCAATCACCGTGGCCAGACTCGCCTGACCGCCGAACAGGGAGATGGTCTGGCCGGCAATGCCGTCCACCCGGCTGAACACCTCATGATAATGGAGGCTGCCGAACTGGGTGAAGATCAGGAACAGGCCAAGGATGAAGCCAAAATCGCCGAACCGGTTGACGATAAAGGCCTTTTTGCCCGCATCCGAGGCGGATTGCTTCTGGTAGTAAAAGCCGATCAGCAGGTAGGACGACAGCCCCACCGCTTCCCAGCCGAAAAAGAGCTGCAGGAAGTTGTTGCCCAGCACCAACATGAGCATGGAAAAGGTAAACAGGCTCAGGTAGGCGAAAAAGCGATAATACCCGTCTTCGCCCTTCATGTAGCCCACCGAATAGATGTGCACCAGGGAGCTGACGCTGGTGACCACGATCAGCATCACCGAGGTGAGCTGATCCACCAGAAAACCCACGGAAACGGTCAGGTTGCCCGAGGCGATCCAGGTGTAGAGATCCTGGTTGACGATCTCGCCGGAGCGCACCCGGAAAAAGGCGGCCAGGGCGAAGCAGAAGGAAATCAGGACCGTGATGATCGGCAGCCAGTGCGCCCTGGTTCCCCAGCGTTTGCCCAGCAGCAGGGTCAGGACAAAGGAGGCCAGCGGCAGAAGCGGGATGGCAAGCAAGGAGGCCGGCATGGTGTTCATCCTTTGAGTTGGTTGACGGTGTCGACGTGGACGCTGCGCCGGCTTCGGTACAGGGCAATGGCGATGCCGAGTCCGATGGCGGCCTCGGCTGCGGCCACGGTGATGATGAAGAAGGTGAAGGCCTGACCGCGCAGACTCTCCAGGAAATGGCTGAGCGCCACCAGATTGAGGTTGACGCCGTTGAGCATCAGCTCAAGCGATAAAAACATGATGATCACATTGCGCCGGGTGAGAAATCCGCAGACGCCGATGCAGAACAGGATGGCGGACAGGGCCATGTACCAGGAAAGGGGAATCATTGCGCCGCCTCCTTGTGGTCGGACTGGGCTGGGAGCGGGGTTGTCGCCTCGTCCGCTGCGTTTGTTTCGGTTGCGCCCTCGTCGCGCCGCGCCAGCGCCAAACCGCCGATCAGGGCCACCAGCAGGATCAGGCCGCCGATCTCAAAGGGCAACAGATAGGTGGAATACATCTCCTGGCCCAGGGCCTTGGTGTGGGTGACCTGCTTGATTGCTTCCACCGACCAGACCCCTTTTTCGCCCAGGGTAAAGGCCGGAATCACGTAGAGCAGCGCTGCGGCCAGACCGCCGGCAATGACTCGCCCGATCCAGGGGTTGGCGATAAAGGCGTCCAGGTGCAGTTCCTCGCGCAGGCTGACCAGAAAGAGGACGAAAAGATAGAGCACCAGGATGGCCCCGGCGTAGACGATGATCTGCACCGCCGCCAGAAACTCGGCGTTGAGGGTCAGGTAGAGCCCGGCCATGTGGAAAAACAGCACCAGCACCATGAGCACGCAATGCACCGGGTTGCGCAGGCTGATGGCCAGGATGCCGCTGAGCGTAATCATCAGCGCGCAGTAGCCAAAAAAGATCTGGATAAACATGCACTCCCTCCTCAGGATTGTTCCGGCGCATGGTGCTGCCGCCATTTTCTGCCCACCACCTGCTGCTCGCCGCTCCATTCGGGCGACACCGGCAACCGTTTGGGCGCGGGCAGATCCTGTTCGGACAGGCCGCGCGGCCGCCAGAAGGGATTGACGTATTCCGAAACCGGCGTGTCCAATTCGGCTGCGAACCGATCCCAATTGGCCAGCAATTGCTCTTTGGTGAAGTAGAGCGAGGGGCGGGTGTATGAGCCGTACTCATAGACCTCGGTGAGGACGATGGCGTTGACCGGGCAGACCTCCTCGCAGTAGCCGCAGTAGACGCAGCGCAGGGAATCAATCCGGTAGCAGTCGATCACCCGGCGGCTGCCCGGTTCCTTGTCCTTGTGCGAACGGATGCGGATGCAGCGCGACGGGCAGGCCATGGCGCAACGCATGCAGCCGATGCACTTGCAATCGCCGGTCTCGGGATCACGCACCAGGGCGTGCTGGCCGCGAAAACCAGGCCGTATCTTGGGTTTTTCATCGGGATACTGGCGGGTGATCGGCTTGGAAAACAGTCGCTTGAGGGTCAGGGTCATGCCCTGGACGATCTCGGCCTGGAAGATGGTCGCCAGCCAGCCCCGTTTGGGTTTGTATTGAATCTGCATATTTTTTGAGAGCTCTCCCCTCCCCTTACCCGATCATCGCCTTGAGGCAGGCGGTGAGGACGATGTTGCCCAGCGCCAGCGGAATCAGCAGCTTCCAGCCCAGATCCATCAGCTGATCGTAGCGGTAGCGCGGCAGGGTGGCCCGGATCCAGATAAAAATGAACATAAACAGGTAGATTTTGAGCACGAACCACAGCGGCGGAAAAAAAGGAACCGCAAAGGGGCCGTTCCAGCCGCCGAGAAAACAGACTGTGCCGATGGCCGCCATGACCATCATGCCGATGTACTCGGCCATGAAAAAGATGGCGTAGCGCATGCCGCTGTATTCGGTGCAGTAGCCGGAAACCAGCTCGGTTTCCGCCTCGGGCAGATCAAAGGGCACCCGGTTGGTCTCGGCCAGCATGCTGATAAAAAAGACGAAAAAACCAATGCACTGGGGTATGAGGTACATGCCCAGGATCGAGTTGCCCTGGGCCTCGACGATTTCGCTGAGGTTGAGCGAACCGGAGAGCAGCATCACCCCCACCAGGCTCAAGCCCATGGCAATCTCGTAGCTGATCACCTGGGCCATGGAGCGCAGGCCGCCGAGAAAGCTGAATTTCGAGTTTGAGGCCCAGCCGGCCAGCACCACCCCGTAGCTGGACAGCGAACTCATGGCAAAGATGAACAGCAGGCCGATGTTGATGTCGGCCAGCACCCAGCCCTTGGCAAAGGGCAGCACCGCCAGCGAGGTCATCATCGCCACCAGGCAGATGATCGGCGCGGCCAGGAAGGTCGGTCGGTCGGCGTTGGCCGGGATAATGTCTTCCTTGAAAAAGGATTTGACCCCGTCGGCGATGGGCTGGAGCAATCCGTGCCAGCCCACCCGCATCGGCCCAAGGCGCACCTGCATGTGGCCGATGATTTTGCGCTCAAAATAGGTTGCATAGGCCACATGGAGCATGACCACGGCAAAGAGGATGATGATCCACACGAGCATGAGAAGGATGTGCATACTGTTCCTCTGATCAGAACATTGGTTTAAGCGGCAAGCTTCATCAAGCCAACATTAAACGTCTATTGATAAAAACATTACTATTTAACAGGAAATTTACTGTTCCAAAAAATCATGCAATCGATCTATCACGACCTTTGCCATATTTTTATCAAATTGAATATTTTTTTTTGAGCCTTCAATTCTTTCATGATCGCCAGATTTATAAGTTCTTATTTGAAATAAATCTCCATCCCAACAATAATCTGCTGACACTGTAGTTCTATTTTGAGGTTTATCATCACACACGTGCAGCTCTTTTATAATTGCCAAAAGTTCACCTCATAGCTTATGTATTCATTCTTGACAACGTCGGTGTAACTTTATAGTGACCCAGCCCTTATTGCAGGAAAAATTCACCGGTCGGATTCGCCCAGAACCACGTCCAGGCTGCCGATGTTGGCGATCAAATCGGCGATCAACTCGCCCTTGGCAATCGCGGCCAAGGCCCCGATGTGAATGAACGATGGGGAGCGGATGTGCATCCGGTAGGGTCGGTTGTTGCCGTCGGAAATGAAATAAAAGCCCAGCTCGCCTTTGGGAACCTCGGTGGCCACATAGACGTCGCCGGTAAGATAGGGGGTGCGGTCGCGAATCAGACGAATCAGGCCCGTGCCGTAGGCGCTGCTGTCGGCCTCGATCCGGGCGGGGATTTTGTTGGGCATGACCAGATCCGGGGCGTCCGGGCCGATGATCGGGCCGGGCGGCAGTTGGTCGATGCACTGCTGAATGATGCGCGCCGACTGGTGCATCTCTTCCATGCGGCAACGGTAGCGGGCGTAGATGTCGCCGTCGCTGCCCAGCGGCACCTCGAACTCCACCTGATCGTAGGCGTCGTAGGGCTGATGTTTGCGCAGGTCGTAGTCAACCCCGGAACCGCGCAGGCAGGCGCCGGTGAGGCCAAGGGCCAGAGCTTCTTCGCCGCTGAGCTTGCCGACGCCGACGGTGCGTTTAAGCCAGATGCGGTTGGTGTCGATCAAGGTCTCGTATTCTTCGATTTTGGACGGAAAGATGTCGAGAAAGCGCTGCAATTCATTGATAAAATGGGAGGTGACGTCCTGACGCACCCCGCCGATCCGGGGATAGGAGAAGGTCAGCCGCGCCCCGCACAACTCCTCGAACAGATCGAGCAGAATCTCGCGTTCGCGGAAGCAATACAAAAAGACGGTCATCGCCCCGATGTCCAGGGCATGGGTGGCCAGCCACAACAGATGCGAGCAGAGCCGCGACATCTCGCAGACCAGAGTGCGGATGTATTTGGCCCGCAGGGGCACGGAAATCCCCAGCAGCTTTTCCACCGCTAGGCAGTAGCCGACGTTGTTGGCCATCGCCGCGATGTAGTCCAGCCGGTCGGTGAGAATCAGGGCTTGGGCGTAGGTGCGATTTTCCGCCAGCTTTTCAAAGCCGCGATGGAGGTAGCCCACCTGGGGTTTGCACTCGATGATGGTTTCGCCGTCCAGTTCAAGATCGACCCGCAGCACGCCGTGGGTGGCCGGATGTTGCGGCCCCATGCGCAGCGAATAGCGTTCGCCTTCGCCGTCGGCCACCGGAACTTCAAGAGTCTGTTGCGTGGGCGAGGTCATTCTTCCTCCTCCTGATCCTGGCCTGCCTGTCCGTGCGCATGCCCTTCCGGATCAAAACCGAATTTGTCGAGTTCCTTGACCTGTTCCAGCAGTTCAGTCATGCCGGCCCACTCCACCTTGCCCTTGAGCGGGTATTCCTTGCGCAGCGGATGCCCGACCCAGTCCTCGGGCAGAAGCACCCGGCGCAGGTCGGGATGATTGTTAAAGTGAATGCCCATCAGATCATAGGTTTCCCGCTCCAGCCAATCAGCGCCGGACCAAAGGCCAACCACCGAGTCGATGGCCGGGTCTTTGTCGCCGACCTCGGCCCGCAGGCGGATTTCGTGACGCAGCGGGATGGAATAAAGATTGTACACCACCTCAAAACGCGACAGCCCCGGATCTTTGCGGCGGGCGTTGTCGACCCCGCACAGCGAGCGCAGATGATTCATGCGCATACCGTCGGAATCGCGCAACCAGCGGAGCATCTCGACAATCCGCCCAGGCCGGACAATCACCGCCGTCTGGCCCTGGTTGCAATAGCTGCTCAATATCTCGTCGGGGAACTCGGCCCGCAGCCGCTCGGTTATCGCCACCTGCTCCATCGGAACTGCTCCTTGAGGATCTTTTCCTGTAATTTAAGAAACCCTTCCATCAGGGCCTCGGGCCGGGGCGGACATCCGGGCACATACACGTCCACCGGGATGATCTGATCCACGCCCTGGGTAACCGCGTAGGTGTCGAAGACGCCGCCGCTGCACGCGCAACTGCCCATGGCCAGCACGTAGCGAGGTTCGGGCATCTGATCGTAAACCCGGCGCAGCACCGGCGCCATTTTTTTAGTCAGGGTGCCGGCCACCACCATGCAGTCGGCCTGACGCGGACTGGCGCGGAAGAGGATGCCAAAACGGTCGAGGTCGTTGGTCGATGCCCCGGCGTCCATCATCTCGATGGCGCAGCAGGCCAGGCCAAAGGTCACCGGCCAGATCGATCCGGACCGGCCCCAGTTGACCAGTTTGTTGAGCGGCCCCAGGATGGCGTTGGCGCCGGGGATGTAACGCACCCCTTCTTCCAGCGGGACCATGGACGGTTCGCTTATTTCTCCCATTGCAGGACTCCCTTTTTCCAGGCGTAGACGTAGCCGACCAGCAGCAGCGCGATGAACAGCAGCATCTCCACCAGGGCGAACAGACCGAGCTGATCGTAGCTCACGGCCCAGGGATAAAGGTAGATGGCCTCAACATCGAAGATCACGAACAGGATGGCGATCAGGTAAAACTTGACCGAAAAGCGCATGCGCGGCGCTTCGCTCGGTTCGTTGCCTGATTCGTAAGCGATCAGTTTCTCCCGGTACGGCCGGCTGAGGCGAAAAAACCGGCCCACAAACAGGGTCAGCACCCCAAAGAGGACGCCGAAGATCAACAACAGAAAGATGCCAAGGTATTCCTGGGGCATGGCGTTCATGGCCGCGCTCCTCTCAGCGCCTGTTGCGCAGCAGTTGCTCGGCAAAGGCCTGACGCGCCGACTCCGAGGCTTGGCCCGGCGTGGTGAAGCTCAAACAGCCGGTGGTGCATTTGCTGACGCAGGCCGGTTCCAGGCCCTCATCGATCCGGTCCATGCACAGATCGCACTTGCCGACCTTGCCGGTTTCGGGATTCCACTGGGGCACGGTCCAGGGGCAGGCGGTGATGCAGGCCTTGCAGCCGACGCAGGATTTGGCCTCGACGTAGACGATGCCGTCCTTGTCGCGGCGGCGCATGGCCCCGGTGGGGCAGGCGTCAACGCACCAGGCCTTTTCGCAGTGAAAGCAGGCAAGGTAGACAAAATCAATCCGCGGCAACGAACCACCGCTTGATGTCACCTCGATCATCCGGCAGTAAAAGGCGCCGGGGCCGCTGTTGTTCTTGTCCTTGCAGTGGACCTCGCAGGCCCGGCAGCCAATGCAGTCGGCCACGTTCTGGGTGACGATATATTTGCTCATTTCTATTCTCCTGCGATTAGACCGGGGTAACGGTGACGAAACTTTCCGCGAGATTGAGACCGCCGCCGGCCTTGTCCCACTCTTTGAGCTTGCCCTGCATGAACATCTGGTCGGCCAGCCCCTTGCCAAGGGATCGTTTTTTGGCGGGCACGTCGGTGCCGAAACCGTGGAGCATGAACACCGCCTCGGGATGAATCAGATCGGTGACGTAGGCGGTTATTGTGCCCTGTTCGTCGCCGGAGCCGACCCGCACCTGATCGCCGTCTTTGACGCCCAATTTTTTAGCGGCGGCGGTGTTGATCCACAGTTTGTTGACATTGAGCAACTCGCACAGGATCGGGTTGTTTTGATGCTGGCCGTGGGCCTGGTAGCCGTTGCGGCCGAACAGCAAGCGAAAGCTACCCTCGGGCGGCGCAACCGGCGCCTCGTACGGCGGCAGCGAGGCTACGCCCATGGCCTCCCATTTGGGGTTGACGATCTCGATCTTGCCCGACTCGGTGCCGAATTTGAGTTTGTCGCGATCAAACCACAGGGCTTTGTCGCTCAGCTTGACAAAACCCTGGGCGTCAAAATCGGCAACAGAAAGCCCGGTGTCCTGCAACTGGTACTGCCAGATGTCTTCAATCGATTTGAACGGGAAATATTCGCCCTTGCCCATGCGTTTGGCCAGGTCCAGATAAATTTCCCAGCCGGCCTTGGTGTTGTTCAGGGGTTTGACGCACTGCTGCCGCCGGCCGAAACCGGGCTTGAGTCCTTTTTCGGTGCGCAGGATGTCGTCGCGCTCCAGGAAGGTGTTCTCCGGCAGAATGACGTCGGCAAACCAGGCGGTTTCGCTGAAATTGACGTCCACCGCCACGATCAGGTCGAGCTTGTCCAGGATGCGCCGCTGTTCGTTGGTGTCGGGCAGGGCGATGAAGGGATTGTGGCGATGGACAAAGTAGGCTTTGACCGGATAGGGCGCGCCGGTCTCAATGGCCTCGTAGGCGGTCTGGAGCATGCCCGCGCCTTTGTCCCACTGGGGAAACCGGGAACCGCAGCCGTCCGCCCGCTCTTCGCTGACCGCCGGAACCAGCGCAGCCAGACTTTTGAGGCCCGACTTGCCCACGTCTTTGGGGCCTTTGGGGTAAAAGAGCCCGCCGGGCTGCTCGATACTGCCCATCAGGGCGTTGAGGATGTGGATGATCCGCGAGGCGTGAAAGGAATCGCGATACCGGGCCAGCATCCAGCCGGGATGGATGATCACCTTGGGCCGGTCTTCGTTCAGTTCGCGGCAGAAGGCCTCGATTTCGGAGGCGGCAATGCCGGTTTCTTCGGCCGCCCATGCGGGCGTGTACGGGGCGAGAAAGGTTTTAAATTCGGACAGGCCGGTTATGTAGCGTTCAGCAAAATCAAGGTCGTAATAATTGTTGGAGAGCACACAGTGGGCAATGCCGAGCAGTAGGGCGTAATCGGTTCCCGGTTTGATCTGCCAGTACCGGGTGGCCTTGCCGGCGGTGACGGAGGCGCGCGGATCGATGTAGGTAACCCGTGCGCCGTTTTTAACGCCCTTGAGAAAGCTTTTCACTTCCTTGACCTTCAGCGCCTCGGTGATGTTGCGGCCAAAGAGCACGATGTGGCGCGCATTGGCGTAATCGTAGGAGAAATCCTTGCGTCCCAGCCCGTAGACCGATTTGGAGGCGTGATGGACGTTGCGGCCGCAGGTGCAGTCATGGTTGATGTAATTGGGCGAGCCCAGGGCCTTGACAAAGGCCTGACGCAAATCGGCAAAGGGACCGCCGCGGTCGGAAAACATGATCGAGCGCCCGCCATGTTCGGCAATGACGGCGTTCAGGCGTGTGGTGATGTAGTCGTAGGCCTCGTCCCAGGAGGATTCACGCCACTGCCCCTCGCCGCGTTTGCCCATGCGCAGCAGCGGCGCGGTCGGCCGCTGTTTGTCCGCCCGCTGGGCAAACGCCGCCCCGCCCTTGGCGCAGAGACTGCGGCCCATGCCGCCGTCATGACTGTTGCCCTCAATCCAGACCGGTTTGCCGTCTTCCACCTGCACAGCCACTGGACAGCGCACGGCGCACATGCCGCAAATGCTGTATTTCGTCTCTTTCATAGAATCCACCCCACACGCATTATCAGAAAACCGGCGCAAACCCTTGCCGGCGACAACTCATCTTTTATAAGTAAATTTGATAGAACAATTCAATCCGGGCGACAACAAAAAAACCAGGAAACATTCCTTCACGTTTCACGACGGAGAATGACGGATGCATCACCAGGAATCACGATTCCGCTGAAAACCACAGCTGTGTTCCGCCCGACTTGGAATCAGTATAATTGATAAAAAACTAACATTAAGCAAAATAATACTTAAAAGTGACTGTTATTTCTACAAAACTTGCCCATAAAAAGACAATCTATTTTGCCTTAGATTGCGTTCAATTTAATTGAACGTTGTTTGTAACCAATCGACCTGGAATGGTATTTCAGGATCACCACCCTGGCGGCAGTTCAGGATACAGGTCAGAAAAAAAAATTCAACAGAATAGCGCGCTCCTGAGGTAAGGAGCTTCCCCTCCACAAACCCACCGTCAAGCGGGCCGTTCCGCATTGACCACGCCTTTTTGGCGCCACAGGGTTGGCGCTGGCCGACCCTCCCGTTACCGAGGTCACACTTATTTTCTACGTTAAAATAATTTTAGCCATACCTGCAAAATATCTTGACACCTTACGCCAGCAAGGTAGATTTGCCCCCGTGTTAGTTACAGCTAAACAGTGCCGCGCAACGCGTCGCAGTCCGAGATTCAAACCAGGAGAAAAAATGCACCGCAGACATTGTCCCTTGCGCCGCGACAACGCGACGACGCCTTCATTCCCCCTGGCTATGGCCGGCGAAGGCGAACGAGTACAGATCGTGCTGTTCCGCAGCGGAACCATGATGCAGGAACGCTTGCTCAGCATGGGCATCAACCTCCACGATGAGATCCTGGTGATCCAAAAACAAAACGGTGGGGCCACACTCATCGAAAAATCGGGAACCCGGTACGCCCTTGGCGGCGGAATGGCCCATAAAATCAACGTAATCAGGTGTTAAAGCATGGAACAGACATTGGCTGACATCTCCGTGGGGGAGACAGGCACGGTCCTTGGCTTTGTCAAGGGCACGCAGGCGTATCGACAAAAACTGCTGGCAATGGGATTGATCAAAGGCGCGGAATTTCAGGTGGCGCGGGTGGCCCCCATGGGCGACCCGGTTGAAATTCGGGTGCGGGGGTTCAACCTCAGTCTGCGCAAGGACGAGGCCAAGGCGCTGCTGGTGGGGAGGGCTGGTCAATGAAACAGATGGTCATCGGGGTGGTCGGCAACCCTAACTGCGGCAAAACCACCCTGTTCAACTGCTTTACCGGGGCAAAACAGCGGGTCGGCAACTGGCCTGGCGTCACCGTGGACCGCAAATCCGGCGCCTACCGATTTGAAGACGGCAAGGTTGAGGTGATCGACACGCCGGGCATTTATTCCCTGGCGGCCTCGTCCCTGGACGAACAAGTAACCCGGGATTTCATTCTGTCGCGGGAGGCCGACTTGATCGTCAACATCGTCGACGCCTCCAACATTGAACGCAATCTGTATCTCACCAGTCAGCTGCTGGAGATGCGGGTTCCGATGCTCGTCGCCCTCAATATGATGGATATGGCGGCGGAGCGGCGGCTGGAAATCGACGTGCAGGGCTTGGCGCAACGCCTGGGCTGCCCGGTGGTCCCGCTGACCGCCTCGAAAAATCAGGGCATTGACGAACTCAAGGCCGCCATCCGCGACGCCGCCGGAAAAACCAACCTGCCAATCGCCGAACCCCTCTATCCGCCGCTGGTCCAGGAGGCCCGCGAACAACTGGCCAAGGATCTGCAGGATGTCTGCGCGGTCAACAGAATCGATCCGAGCTGGCTGGCCCTGAAACTGCTTGAAGGCGACGAGCAACCGGCCAAACACATCGTTTTGGGCGAAACCATTGCAACCCGAATCGCCACGCTTCGCGCCGCCGTCGAACAGCAGGAGGACGAGGAAATCGACATTGTCATCGCCTCGGCCCGCTACGGTTTTATCTCCTGGCTTACCCAGGATTTGATCAAAAACCGGGGCCAACTCAACACCACCCTTTCCGACCGGATCGACCGCGTCGTGCTCAGCCGGATTTTCGGCATCCCCATTTTTCTGGCGGCCATGTACCTGATGTTCATGTTCACCATCAATCTGGGCGGGGCCTTCATCGACTTTTTCGATCAGCTGGCCGGGACCATTTTTGTTGACGGCTTTGCCGAGGTTTTGGGCGGCCTGGGCGCACCTGAGTGGCTGATTGCGGCGCTGGCCACCGGCATCGGCGGCGGCGTCCAGACCATGGCCACCTTTATCCCGCCGATCGGCTTTATGTTTCTCTTTCTCTCCTTCCTCGAGGATTCGGGCTACATGGCCCGCGCCGCCTTTGTCATGGACCGGTTCATGCGCTTCATCGGCCTGCCGGGCAAGGCCTTTGTGCCGATGCTGGTGGGATTTGGCTGCAACGTGCCGGCGATCATGGCCACCCGCACCCTGGAAAACGAGCGCGACCGCACCCTGACCGTGATGATGAACCCGTTCATGTCCTGCGGTGCCCGCCTGCCGGTGTACGCGCTCTTTGCCGCCGCCTTTTTCCCCACCGGCGGGCAGAATCTGGTGTTTCTGCTCTACCTGGTGGGCATCGGATTCGCGGTGCTCACCGGATTGATTCTTAAAAACACCCTGCTCAAGGGCGAGGTCACCCCCTTTGTCATGGAGATGCCGCCCTACCACCTGCCCACCGCGCAGTCGGTGCTGCTTCGGGCCTATGATCGCCTCAAGACCTTTCTGTTCCGGGCCGGCAAGGTGCTGATTCCGGTGATCATGGTGCTGTCGTTCCTCAACTCTCTGGGCACGGACGGCAGTTTCGGCAACGAGGACACCGACAAATCCGCCTTGGCCTCGATGAGCAAGGTGATCACCCCGGTGCTCAAACCTTTGGGCGTAACCGAAGAGAATTGGCCGGCCACGGTTGGCATATTTACCGGCATTTTTGCCAAGGAAGCCGTGGTCGGGACGCTGGACGCCCTGTATACCGGGCTTGACCAGCAAGCGGCGACCAGTGAAGACGCACCTAAAAAAGAGGCCTTTGATTTTTGGGGCGGCATCAGCGGCGCCTTTGCCACCATCCCCGAAAACCTGCTGGGCGTGCTCGACACCGTTGCCGATCCGCTCGGGCTCTCGGTGGGCGACCTCAGCGACACCTCCACTGCCGCCGAAGAGCAGGAGGTCAGCGTCGCCACCTTTGGCTCCATGGTGAAACTGTTCGGCAGCCAGAGCGCCGCATTTGCCTATCTGCTCTTTGTTCTGCTCTATTTCCCCTGCAGCGCCGCGATTGCCGCGGTCTATCGGGAAACAACCCTGGCCTGGACCGCTTTTGCCGGATTTTGGACCACCTTCCTGGCGTATCTGGCCTCCACCCTGTTTTACCAGACGGCAAACTTTTCGGCCCATCCCGGCTACTCCCTGCTGGTGATTGCCGCCGACTTAGGCGTCTTTGCCAGCGCGATCTTCGTGATGAAATTTCTGAGCGCTGGCCGACGCACGCCGCAAGGGGCCTTAGCCAATGCGGCGACCGCCGCCCCAGGCCTTGCCGGCAAGCAATGAGAGGCAACCCATGGATTTAATCCAGTTGAAACGCTATCTGCGCGAACGAAAAATCACCCCCTTGCAGGATGCCGCCTACCATTTCAAGGTCGACGTCGAAACAATCCGGCCCTTGCTCAATGTCTGGATCGCCAAAGGCAAGGTGCATAAACGCAGCGAAACCGGCGGAGCCTGCAAAGGCTGCTGCAAATGCGATCCTGCGACCGTGGAAACCTATGAATGGATCGACTGATTTTTTGGGATTGCGCTGAAAAATTTTATTTATTATCAAACAGATTTAAAGTTATTACATAAATTAAAAAAATAACACCACCAACAAAGAGGAACAACCAATGACCCAAAAACTCCATCGACGCCTTGCTTTGACAACGGCCGGCATGCTGTGCCTGCTGAACACCCTTCCCGCTCAAGCGGCTCCCGCGAAGAGCGAGATAGAACAGCTTAAACAACAGGTGCAAATGTTGATGCAGCAGAATCAACAACTGAATCAGCGACTCACCGACATGGAAAAGGGCATGCAGAGCAAGCCCGCCGCAACGCCCGAAAAGGCTGTCATCCAGGAAGAAGTCGCCCGTCAGCTCAAAGAAAAAAAGAGCGGCCCGAACATCAACGAGTATGTCAGTTTAAGCGGTTCCATCGAGGGAGATTACAAACTGTCGCAAGGCCGGGACGGCGCGAACAAGAGCGAGTTTGTCCTTGACACCGTCGAGCTGATTTTAGACGCCAAGCTCACCGATTGGGCCACTGGCAAAATTGTTGTCGATTACGACGGCGACGACGAAGATCGCCTGTACCTCGACGAAGGCCACATCACCCTTGGCAATACCGAGGATTTCCCCTTCTTCCTGACGGGTGGCAAAATTTATGCGCCCTTTGGCGATTACTCCACCAACATGATTCAAGATCCCCTGACGCAAACGGTGGGCGAAATTAATCCGAAGGGCGTTATTGCCGGTTACGAACACAACGGCATAACGGCAACCGTCTTCAGCTACAACGGCATGGACGAGGGCGATGAAGACAACGACACCATCAACGGATTCGGCGCATCGCTGGGATATAGCTATGAAGAAGAAGGCAAATCCCTTCAGGCCGGGGTTTCCTGGGTGAGCAACATCGGCGATTCCAGCGGCATCACCGATTATCTAGAAAGCGACGAAGACGACAAGACGGCCATCTCTTCCATCACGGACGAAGTGCCCGGCCTGAGCGTCAATCTTGGCGGCAGCTACGGGGCCTTCTCGCTGATCACCGAATACACAACCGCTCTCGACAGTTTTACCGCCGCTGAACTTGCCTTTGGCGACAATGGAGCCGAACCCAGCGCCTGGAACAGCGAACTCGCCTACACCACCGCCATAATGGACAAGGAAACCGTCTTTGCCGTTGGATACCAAAAATCCTGGGAAGCCTATGCGTTGGACATTCCCGAACACCGCTACATCACCTCGGCGTCGATGACTGTTTTCGAAGGAACCAAGGTTATTCTTGAGTACTACCTCGACGAGTTCTACGATCAAGATCCTGATGCAATCAATGACGACGGCTACGGCTTCACCACCAGATTAGCCTACGAATTTTAACGATTTTTAAAGATTTCAAGACAACTCTTCTGCTCTGGGAAAAGCTCTTTTCCCAGAGTTTTTTTTGGGACTCTGCGATTAGCCAAAGCTAAAAACTTTGGAGGACGACGAACATCGCCTCCCGTCGATAACCACCGGAGACCTTGTTCGGCAACACATTGCGCAAAACGTAGATCAAGGAACAGATCATGGCAAAAGCACTTATTGTTTTTGGCTCCACCACGGGCAACACGGCAACGGTTGCCAGGCAAATCGGACACATTTTCACGCAAGAGGGGATAGACGTGCGCATCCAAAATGTCCGCACCACAAAGACAGAAGAGGTGGGGCGTAGTTTTGACATAACGCTGCTGGGAGCTTCGAGCAGGGGCAATATCGACACGATTGCATTCCAGGAGGATTTTGCCCCTTTTTATGAAGACATCCGCAAAACCGACATTAAAAATAAAAAAGTGGCGCTCTTTGGCTGCGGCGACTCCACGCGCGAATATTTTTGCGGCGCAGTTGATTTGCTCCAAGAGAAAATTGGCGATCTCGGCGGCATAGTCGTTAATGAACCCTTGCGGGTCGATGGCGATCCCCAGGCAGCCTTGGCGACCATCATCCAGTGGGCCTTGGACGTGGCCAGCGAAACCTGCCGGGAGTCGGCGCCGCCAATACAGGTAGATTGACGCCTCGCAAGGCAACGGCTGCCGCTTGCACACGCGACGGTTTTCGTTCAAGCCGGAACCATACCTACAAAAGGCCTGTCGCGGTGAACACGCAGGGGAACCACCTGGGCGACAGTCGTCAAAACAAATAATGGCTCTGTATCAATCTCAGCATAATGCTTATATTTCATAACAAGATCAAATTGATAAGCCAAATGAGGCCTTGTTATGAAGATGCCTGGAATAACCTTGCTTGAATGGCAAAAACGGTATGGCA
>Ga0209639_1000376_pt1 | contig 66458 bp, 51 predicted proteins | sample EPASupsiteHSE605_FD_187268 | JGI IMG/M metagenome (GOLD analysis project Ga0209639, IMG submission 187268) | Bioremediated contaminated groundwater from EPA Superfund site, New Mexico - Sample HSE6-05 (SPAdes) (version 2) | ecosystem: Environmental > Aquatic > Deep subsurface > Groundwater >... | reverse complement strand
ACTGGACGAGTGTCAAGAGGACGGAAGACTTGAATCGCATTTTTTCTACGGTAAAGTAACACGGAGGGTCAAGTTCCGTCCAGGGGAATGAATCCGAGAAAACAGTTTCCTGCCTTGCGAGGAAAAACGAATAGTTTCCGTATCTATTATTGATTTTGGTTATTAATCCCAGAAAATCCCAGAGAACCATATGAAAGTTTATAATGTTTCCACGATCAATGCTTCAGTTTCTCAGGATTCACAGCCTTTGTATTCGAAAAATGCTCCAAACTCTTCAGTTAACCAGGATTCCCCATTTCCACGTTTTTAATAGTTCCCATCCGTCTAAATCAAGAAGATGTTCTAACCTCAGCATACTAACAGTTGATATTGACAGAATAGCAGAAGAAGAGTAGATGATAAAATAGATCAAGAACGATAATATTCGAATGACAGAAGTTCTGAAAAAGTGAGTGACAGAATGGTGTCAGCGTCAAACCCAAAAAAAAAATGAAAAAAAATTGATCTGACAGCTGACATTGACAGGATGGCAGAAGAAGAGTAGACGATATAATAGATCAAGAACGATAATATTCGAATGACAGAAGTTCTGAAAAACAGGTGACAGAATGGTGTCAGCGTCAAACCCAAAAAAAAAATGAAAAAAATTTGATATGACAGCTGACATTGACAGGATGGCAGAAGTGTCGATTATTGAAGTTTACCAGATGTAAACTGAAATCAAGAAGAAAAAATAATCTCGATCAAAAACCACAAATAAGTATCTCTAAATCAAGAAGATTGACAAATCTAGATAGTAAAAAAGGATTTTACTCAGATTGAACAAATCCAAAGAATTCAACACGGTATAAAGAGAAATAATCATTGTTGTGCCAATTCTTACTAGTAGATGTGATTCTTATGTACCTATAATACTTGTTATTAGGTTGAACTGGAAAGTTCTTTTGAGAAATAGGATCATTAAACTGTTGATTACTGTTCTGGAAATCAGTAGTATCTACTTTGTTATCAATGATTTCGAATGTTGATCCATCTGTTGATCCCTCAACTTTCCAAGACTTGGCTCTATATACATCATGCAATGAGTAGGATGTAATAGATACCTTTCTTTGTTTGAAATCAAACTGAATCCATGAATTGGGGAGATTTTGGCTGTGCCAGATACTACTATCATTCTTCAAAACATTTTTAGGAACATATGAACCATGGATGCTAGATGCTGTTACATCAACATCACTAGAATCAGCCAAATTCCTACCAAGTTTCTTAGATAAACCATCAAAGATACCGGAAAACAGATCTGACTTAAATGGAAACTCTGGTCTTTCGTTGGCTTTCTTAATTTGGGCTAATTGATCATCTTTGGCTTGAATTTGCTTATTTTTCTCGTTGATTGTTGCTTCATTAGCTTGAATTACCCTGTTTTTCTCGTCTAACATCGAATCTTTTTCTCGAATCTTATTATTCAGCTCTCCATTTGTCGCTTTAGCAGAATTGATCTCTGATTCCAACCTTTTATTGATATTTTCTTGTTCTTGTAACCTAGAATTCATCTCATTTACAGTTTGTTCATATCTTTGAGAAATTCTCTGGATTTCATCTCTCATCGAAGAGAATTCTCTTTGGAATGATGATAGAGCATGATTAGTGTTATCATATATGTCATTTGTATCTTCAAAAGACATGATTTGGAGAAATCTGTTGAGTTCAGAGAGATCTGAAGGCTTTTTATATTTGATGTTGTTTAGAAGCATTTTAGCTCCTGTTCCATGGTGCTTCATACATCCAATCAAGAATTGTTCTAAAGAAGATAAAGAGAAAGTCTGATTAGAATGAGCAAAGATGCGACATAAAGATGGAAGAGAAACCAAACAGAAGCTTGGATTCTTCAAATATGTTTCTATCTTTTGAGTAATTGATCTTTCATATTTGGAGAAATCTATGTTATCATTATGGTCTTGGCCTTGTATTAAGAGAGAGAGAACTCTCTCAGATGAATCATCATTCAGAAGTTGACAAAGAGAATCACAATGAAGAGAATTGCAAATATCATAAACATCACCTGCTTTTTCAACACTTGGATAACTGATTCGATTATGAATCAGATCTAGAAACACTTCAAATGATTCTCGAGAATATGAAGAATCAAAGTGAAAAACCATTCCACAACTATTCTTGTAGAATTCCCGAAAAACTTCACTATGAAACAACAAACATCCAATATTCACTTCATACTTGTCTCCATTATAAAAAACAATTCCATCTTTCTCTTGACAACAAAGACGAAAACGAAAACCATCAACAATTCCAAAATGTGATTCCCATTCTCTCAATAGATTAATTACTCCAATCTGATCATTTCTATCACTAGGAATATTCCCTGACACAAGAAAATCAATGAAATGACAAAAAACTCCAAAATCACATGAATCACTCAAAACAATCCGATCTTTTGCCGTATATTCATCTCTAAATCTCTTTAAACACAACAAAACGCTCTTTTCAACATGTTTTGTTCTATCCTGACACTGAAAAATAACTTCTGGCATCAACAAAAAAAATGTCACATTTAACTCAAAAATTGTTCCATTTTCTTCTTCAGTATCATTGGATTCGACTCTAAATACTATTTCTTTGGAATTTCCTACTATGATTCACATGGAATCTTTCTTGAAGATGAAAAAGAAAAACTAAATATCAAATGAGGAAATCAGGAGATAAAAAGCTGCACTTTTATTGTATTTCCTCGTTAATCATTCTTGTTTAAATGATTTTCTTAAGGGAATGAAAGAAAAAAAGATAAAACAGTTGGTATTGTCCACAAATCATTGACAACTGCCCTCAATTACCTATTTTGATAATTAAAAGGGAGCAACTACTGGATGTGAGGGAGAAAATATTTCTCAAGGAAGGTCTTATGATAATGAGAATAATAATATTTTGTTATGTTTCTTCTTACGGTCCTTGAAACTCTTTGGGGATGGTGGAGTGATAAAGGTAAATAGTGGGTCTTTTTCAATGAATATAACCAGTTCAATGTTTTTCAACTGTCCCCAATCTAACTTTAGAGGGGTTATACACCCCACTTCTACCAATTCAAATATCAAAATGATATGTGCTACATCTTACTACTATTTTGCCATTCTAATTGCTTCTCAAGCGAATTAATTAGAGAGTATCTCTGTATCAAATTGCCATCATTCAACATCAGGAAACCAGCTAATTCGCTTAGAAACAGGTTATCAGAGACTTGAAACTTCAAATAGTTCAATGAACAATGCAAATCAGATTTCTGGTATTTAACATATTGACCATCATTATTCTCAAGTTCTTATTTCACTTTCCTAAATAATATGGTTTTTCGTAGCATTTTTTTGTACTTATTCACGATAACAGGAACAATATCAATTTCAAATACTAACATTGTTCGTAACAACAGCCAAAATATTGGGAAATAATTTACTGAAGGAAGTTAATGAATTGCATATTCCAAAATAATCATAACTATCTTTTCTATGTAAATGCAGGTTCTCTTGAAGTGTCTAACTCATTCATTCTCACCAAAAACAGCAACATCAACTGAATCAAAGAATACTTCAATAGTGTCATTAGCTTATCTTATCCAATTTTTCAGTTCTCTTCACTTTAATGCTGATAATTAGAAGAAACATTAAGTAATACAAATCAAGCAACTATGGAAATGACAATTGAGAGAACATTTCCAGAAACTCCATATCAGTCTTATCTTGAATGCTTTTTTACTAACAAAAGCTAATTTAAGAGAAATTAGTTTGATATTCTCCTTCTCTTTAATGTATCTGATAGTAATTCTTTTGATTTCTTGATTATACTCCAATGTTAGATATGTATTTGTAATCCATATTTCTTTTAAAAAACCAGGTAATTTTCCGATACATACAATGTGATTGGCGGATATTTTCTTATTAAAATAAATCATTTAATGTATTTCATCTCAAGAGGGGGAATCACACATACCTGATGATTCTAGTTTACCAAATTCATTTTTTTCATGATTGAATTTTTTATCCTTATAATGATTCAAAAAGATGATATTTTTTATCCCAATATCATGAAATTGCGAAAGAGATATCGATTTACAAGGGACATATATCATGAAAAATCTGTTTTTTCAAATAGTTCTAACCAGAATATTAACCAAGAGCCAGAATATGAGAATTTTCTTTATAAAGGAGTTACATGTTTCTATAAAAACGAAAAGACTTTATTTTCGCTCCTTAAAGAGTATTTTAGTTCTTGTAAACGATCTGATAGGGTTTATTGCCAAGATTTTCTAGCTCAAATAGAGTATTTTAGTGGAAACTATTCTGCTTTGTCTTATTATTTGAATACGAATCCCAAAAAATACACTGTTTTCCGGAAACTTTTCAGATCATTTTCTAATCAATCAGGATTATTTGGAACTAGGTCTTGTCCTCATTCTTTGAATGATATCATTGATGTTGCGATATGGGAGTTTATTAAATATATTGAGAATCCATTTCGTTGCCTAAAACGACCCCAAAGGTTATCAGCATCTCTTGGATTAGCTGAAACAGTCAAATCTAATATGAATAAAGTAGAGAAAGAACTATTAACAAAGGGCAGGTTGAATAATATTAATAATGATATTGCTTGTATGTTGAGAAACAAAAAAGTGTTCGATCTTTTTAGAGATGCTTTAACCCGACCAACATATCAGCATATGCGATCAGCACAGATTTGGAAAATGATTGCTGAGTTTTATAATACTAGCAATGAAAGTCTTATCAGTTTGTATAACATATCTTTAAAAGAAAGCCGAGAATCAGAAATTGCCGGAGAGACATCATCTTTATTAGTTCTATTCAAAAGAATTCCAGGCATTAAACGCAAAGAGGCTTTATCAACAATAAGAAGGCTTGCCCACGAAGGTGTTGAATTTGCGAAGAGACTTTATTCATTTGGCTCCCTACTTGGTATACGCCCATTTCATCGAGATCCTGAGGTTTTTAAACAGTATATGCCAAACCATGATGGCAATGCCGCAGATCGTTTTTTATTAGGACTTGGGTACTATTTAGGTATCATAGATAACATGGATTGTGATTTAGCTTTGCAATATGTTAGAGAATTTGTTGATCATTCGTCATTGATGAATCCATCACTATTAGCAGAGAAATTTATTGAACAAAAAGAATACCATAAAGCGAAACGGCTATATGAGTATCTTTCTTTATTGGGAAACAGTGATGCAATCTGGAATGCCCAAGCAATAAATTCATATACTAAAACCACGAATGAACCACTGTATCGACTTATTGAGTTCTCAAACGATAATTCTTCCAAGCATTTACTCCTCAAATCAAAATGGCATAAGAGTTTTTCTAATGATATCATCACTAATTACTCTCAAAGCAATCCATATGCAGCATTCCGAAAAGCATGGAAATGTAAAACATATGAAGAATCTATCAAATATCTTGATATTGTGCTTAAACTCAAACCAGAATCCCAATACATTATTATAACCAACAAAATTATCATCTCAGTATATCATTCAATCAAATCATTCTCATTATCTCATCTCAAGTCCAGTTTTTCACTCAGCAATGAGATCATTATATTCATATCATTATTTTTATCCCTTATTGTGGCCATTTACTCTAGACTCTCTCTCTTTTTAGAAAAGAATAATTAAATAAACCATTTGTTTGAAGAAATTGGCAAATATTTATTTCATGGATACAAATCAACAAATGTTTCTTATTGACGCAGAAATAGGTGGATATACGATACGACATTTTATTGATAGAGGAGGTTTTGGAGAAGTGTATATAGTAGAAAGTACAGCAGAAAATCAGTTATATGCTCTAAAAACAGAGCATCTTGAGATAACGCACTCAGTGTTACGGAAAGAGTATGATATATTGACTTCAATACAGTTTTCTAAGTTTTTTCCATCAATTAAACATTATGGAGAGTATCAGAAAGCTCGGATTTTGGTAATGGAACTTTTGGGCCCGTCTTTGTCAAAATTGGTTCGTAGTATTCCGAAAAAAAAGTTTTCTTTGGCAACAACACTATTTATTGGTCTCCACTGCATGTGTTGCATTGAAGATCTCCATAATAAAGGATTCATCCATAGAGATATCAAGCCAAACAATTTTCTTTTTAGAAATAGCAATACTTTTCCTATATGTTTAATAGATTTTGGACTTTCTCAATCATATATTGACTATGAAATGCATAAACATGTTGATTTCGGTATTAATGATGGATTCTATGGTACTCCAAAGTATGCTTCTGTTAATGCTTTGATGAAAAATCGAATATCTAGAAAAGATGATATAATATCTTTGTTTTACTCGCTTGTTGAACTCATTGAAGGGGATCTTCCATGGCCAAATGGATCAGAATGTGAAAAAATCCTGAATATTAAAAGTTCAATTAAGTGTAAGTACCTCTTCTCATCATTTCCTAAACAAATAAGGAAGTGCTTTAAATATATAAACACACTCAAGTTCGATCAGAGACCTGATTATGGCATTATTAAAGATGCTTTTCATTCAGAACTTTCATCATTATCATCAAATAGAGAGATACATTTTGAATGGGAGTATTTATCTGAGAGTACTTTCGATGACCTTTTCTATCCAGGAGTTGATAAATCATCTCCTATATGGCAGATTGCATTTCAAAATCACTACAATCTACCAAGATTCCATTCATTAAGGGATTTATTCCCAACAAATGAGTCCAAGTGCCAATGCAGAATGTGATTCTCTATTCTGTGCTTTCCAAAATAGAGTTATATGTATTATTCAAATGACAAATCACTTGTTTAAACACAATTGAATAATCACTTGAAGAACTGCTTTTCGATATTAGTGGCTCGAAAATATTATTGAATAAAAATATGCTCAAATTAAAGAATGGACTCATTAGCCATAATCTTATAATTAATGAAAACACATCCATTAGTGGAATGTGCTTTAAAAAGCTTCTAAAACAATTCTCAATAAATAACACCAATGACATACAACACCAATACAATATCCACGAATGAATGCGGTAAATATCCTGCGAGTTAATGGAATCAAAAGTCAAGTATATTGGTATCAAAATACTGAACAGAAGCTGGAAAATAGTCTGAAAAACTTTCATATTTTTAACCTAAACGTACAAACAAAAAACTCAAACAACGAATTTAATGCATTAAAGAGCCATTTTGTCCACATATTAAACTGTCTAAATGATATTTGCAGGTTTATTAATTTTTCATGTTTCTAGTGAATGCATAGCTGATTTAGTTCCTCCTTTTAATCCTATAGAAGATAGAAAAATCGGAAATTGGTTTTTTGAAGGTTCTTCAATTATTCATGGAGATTTGATAATGTTATCTCCTCCACTTCAGTATACAAAAGGATGTGCATGGACAAACGTTGAGCTCCCTAAGGATAATTATTCGATCCAATATGAAATAAGGATCCATAAGGGAACAGGAGGAGGAGGATTTGGATTTTGGTTTGTCGATCAGTTTAATTCCGAAGAAAATTTAGTTGGAGGACCAAATTTATTTAAAGGAGTGGCTTTAATTGGTATTGTGTCTGATAATGATGATACAACACACTCGCTTTCGTTATTCCTTGTTCAGAATAATGGAGCAAAGAACATTGCTTTTAGTGAATTGATCACTCCTGATTATATTCTTCCTTTTCACCATAGATATGCAATAGCTTTTGATATTGAATTTAATAATGGAAGCATCAGGGTGAGTGCAGATGCCGAAAATGGGGATGATTTGAGTTTTCTCTTCCAAAAAGGGTTATTGGTTAGTCTGGAAGGTGTGTACACAGGAATAACAGCACAATCATATTCATCAACATCAAGATTCGATATTATATCTGTTCAATTCGATGTTAACACAACTTTAAGAAGGAATCATATCCACATACCAAGTGGCTATAATAGCATTCACTATGATTCATATACAAACATTTTCCGTAGTCCAAAGTTTGTTCTTAATACTAAAGAGTTTCAAAAAAGGGATGATTCAATTGCTATCATTGAATCGAATGCAGATAAGCTTCTGGAAATTATTGCAGAATTGTACAGTGCATCTAAAGATGTAGCTTCATTCAAAGAACTCAATGAATTTGTTAGGACAACAATTTTACCATATAGCCACAAATGGCAAAAAAGGACTATTAAGGTTGTTGAAAGTATTAAAAATGCAAAAGATGCATTATCATCTGCATTCAATTACACAGAATCAGTTGTACAGTCCTTTAATAATTCACTTAGGGATGCCCTCCTTAAAACCAACCTCAAAATATCTAATATGACTGATGTAATCCTTAGTTATGAAGAATCTGGGTCCCGTGTTATATATATATCCCTTGGAAGAGGGGATCTCACCGTAGAATCAGTGTTCCAATACATTACTATTATTGAAGTTGCCATTCTTTTAATATATATTATTTCCAAATCAAATGCCTTTATAATTCCAAAGAAAAACAAATCCCGTGTTATATAAATAAAGTCAACAGTTAAAAATCTTCTTTTTTTAGAATTTTTACTAAAGTGGCCATTGTATATACGAAAAATCAACTCAGCATTATTACCCCCATCACAAAGATGGATTTAATATCACTTTTTAATGCATTTGAGGGAATGCAATTTTTGTTTCAATTTTCATCATATGACCTTGGAGGTGTTCATTAATCGGAAGGATAGGGGGATTTGGGGCTGGGTCATATGGATCAAATGGGTTATATGGGTCTTCAGGAGGAGGGAGAGTAGGAGCTGGCTGGCATTCAGATCAAGTAGGATCAAGGGTTGGTCCCATTGTTGGAACAAAATGGACAAAAATAAGTTGAATAGTAAGAAAATGCCATTGTGGAAACAAAAGGATTGCTGTTATTTAATGAAAAAACTACATTCCCAGATATTGTTTCATGGTGATGATCAATTATACAATTTGAAAGAATGATTTTTGAATCTTCATAGGAAGTATTTTCCGAATTATAAAGAAGAATATTTGAATTCTGGCTAAATATTGTATTTGTTATTATTAGAACATAATCAAAATTACTTATTATACCATCATAATCACATTCATTTCCAATAACATTGTTATGGCTTAATGTTGATAAGTTTCCTCCATTGAAACTCATTCCAACAGAAGAAGCTTTGTTTTCAATAAATGAGCAAAACTGGAATTCTAAACTCATAGCAATTTAATAAGATATAGTGGAACAGTATGATGCTTGATTATTTGAATAATTGGAGTTCTTTTTTGTTTGATATCCTCCAATACAATGAACAGAATATGTAGAACTCAACAATCCACACTAAGCAATGGACAAAAATTCGATGTTTTGGTTGCCCAAGCTCATTTCAGCTGGCATAAAATTCCCATTTTGGGCTTCACAACAAAAAACACAAATCTTTACTAAAGAGAACTCAATTTGATAATACTGATATAAGTAAATTGCACCTCCCCAACCAGAATCAACCTTACATTTTGCGAATGTTGTATCATCGATATTAATCGACATTAATCCATTATCCTCTACAACATTAATATAAATCACACCCCCATTATCATAATATGGTTCTAACCTTTGAAAAACACAATTGCTTATTGTAACCGATCCCTCATACAACTCATATGATCTTCCACTCCCAATATCTTCTTTAATACATTCCGTAGATAACCACAACAAACAACAATTATGTTGCCTTTCACATTCAACATTCCGAATTGGTATCATTTGATTTCTTTGAATTACTCTTCACAAACAGAGTTTTTCAATGATTTGAATCTCGTTTTGAAGAAAACAGGACAAACCCTTTTATTCGTTGTACTTTATTTAAATTTTATGATACAGATCTTTCTTATTTTGTTGTGTTTTTCGCCTGATTCGAGACTTGAAAACGATCCAGTGAAGCTACAAAGTATTAAATGCTGTGTTTTTTCTCGGATTACTTCGTGGCTCGGTAGTAATGGAGGTGTAATATTGGTTACTAATGTTCAGGTTAATTTAAGCATTCTAAATTCCATGTTTTTTGATTGCACCTGTGGACAATGGGGCGGAGCAATATGGTTTGCCGGTTCTTCAAAAGAGTCGTCGATTAGTCTCAGAAATGTGATTGGCAACAAATGCTATACAACATCTGCAGGATGTGCGGCTCAATTTGCATATTTACTGGCAGGATCTACAAAAAAGAATGTTGTGTCATTTTTGAGCATTTATCAATGTGCTCCAGATGCAACAAAGACTAGGTATAGCTCAATTCATATAGAAAACGGGGAAATGATCCTTGAATCGCTGAATTCAACTGGTAACTATGTTCACCAGTATCCTGGGCTTGTTATATACCAACAAAATAGCCTGAAAATGCAGTTTTGTACACTGAACAGAAACTTTGCTTTTAGTTCAGTGGGTATGCTATATAAATCTACAGGAACGAACAAAACAATCGCATTTTGCAATATTATTGGTACATTTTCTGTCTCAAGTTCAGGAATCATGACTTTCGAATCAGCTGGAGAATGGACTGTGTATAAATGTTGCTTTTCCGACAACAATCAGTATTTATTCCATGTAAAAGATGCCCAAGTAACTGTAAGCCAGTGCCAAATCTCACACACATATGCATATGTATCAGGTTCTATTAAAGAAAATGCAAACACATACACTTCCAGTGTGACTCTCAATACACTTGTCCACTATATTTCTTTTGTATGCGATCCTGTTTCAACTCCATTCTTTTCAGCTAAGGCAACACCATTTATCTTTGTCTTCATCATGGGGGCGATCGGCCATTGTTGATTAAACATTTTCATGTTACAAACAGTCTTTTCTCGCAGGGCAGAGATTATTACAGCATCAGTAGGTGCTCTTCAAACCAATTGCTATATTGTTTTTAATAAAAGCAATATCTTAGTAGTGGATCCTGGGGCAGAGGGTAATTTGATTTCCAATTTCCTCAAGCATAATTTTAAAGATCCGAAGGTTGATGTATTTTTAACTCATGGGCATTTCGATCACATCGGAGGAGTACCTGACATTTGCAAAGAGTTTCCTGATGCGAAAATTACAATTAGCAAAAAAGAGTGGGAAACACCAATGTCTATTCCATCTCATCTACCTGGTGATATAAGCATTGAAAATACTCTGAAGCCACTCAAGGATCGAATTAATCTTGTTGTTGAGAATGATATTGTTAAGATAGAAGATGAAGAGTTTAAAGTAATGGAGCTTCCAGGACACACACCTGGAAGTGTTGGTTTGTATGGGAAAGACTCTGGCGCCCTGTTTATCGGTGATACATTGTTTAAAGGCTCAATTGGCAAGACACAATCAATAGTTGCTCATAAAGAACTCATCAAGAGTGTTATAGAGAAGGTTTTGGTCCTTCCAATAAAGACACAGGTATTTCCAGGCCACGGTGGTGAGACTACAGTTGGGAATGAAATCAAACATAATCCCTATGTTGGAAAGTCCAAAGAAGAATAATCATTTTAAAGATTTTTTTAAAAACAATTTTTCGTAACAAATATTGAACCATTATTGCAATGTATCACAATAATCCTTTTTGTGTTATCAACAAACATAGCTTTGACACATGATTTTGAGATTTTCCTTGAGCATAGGGTTTCGAAATCGTAGTTGTGTTCTGATTTTGAAAGAATACATATTGTTCCATCTGTTGATCCAATTAGAATGTATCTTTTGTCAAATGTTTGACCATATTTCACCAAAGACATACATGTGGATGAGATATCTATTGTGGATAACAACTTTCCATTTATTGAGTATTGATAAACCTGTTTAGAAGATCCAATATACAAAGAACCATTAAGATCATCAAAAAACATAGAATGTGGTATAATATCCGAATAAATCTTCTTCAGGGTCCTCCCATTTGCGAAACTCCAGAAGACTATATACTTTGGGAAAATTGAAGCAACAACATAATCTTTTTCCAATATTGCACTCATGTAAGGGGATTCAGAGGATATATATGATTTAACAAATCTCAAGGAAGCAGGATAACCATTTGTATATATTATCCTATATACCTTAATTAAATTGTTGAGGAAAGAAAAAACAACAAAAAGACCACACTCTGATATATCAATATGCTTAATAAACTCAATAGATGGATCGAATAAAGAGAAGATGTTAGAATCATTTTGAACTGTTTTAATGTTCAAAGAAAAACCCTCTTTGGACAAGAAGAACAGACTATTATTTGGGAAGGTTTTCGAAAGAGGAGGTAAATAGAAAACTTGGTCATTATAATAACCAATACAAAACCCATTACAGTATGACTGAAAAGATGGACTACTTCTGTCTTCAACAAGTTGTGGGATAAATGAAAGCGGATTTCCTGGACTATGAATACTCCTTGATTGATGTTTTTCAAAGAACAATTGATTTGGGCACTGACCAAAGTTCAAAACTTGGGTACGGAATGAATCTTCATCGTAGCCAATATCATCTGGTTTTGTCGAATGATACGCAGTTGGATGAAAAAGATTCTTTGCTTTGATTGCTTCATCGCCTTGTTGCTGATACCCAAAAATTAAATCAATCCAAAAGTTAATACTTTCAGAATCTTCAAGAGATTTCATCATTGTTTCAGTGAAGAAATAATAATTGTTATTCGCCCATAAAGGTATCTCCACCATATCAAACACTATTTTTGGAAGTGTAACACCTGTTGTGTTATTATAAATTTCAGGGAGATAAAATAGTTGGGGAATCAGTTCTTTTAAATCTGTTGTATTTTGTTCAGATGCAGATAAATATGCTTTTTGAATTGAACAAAACATTCGATTAGGATCATCCCATCCATTATTTTGCTCCCAGTTAAACAGTAAAAATGGCAAAGACCTCATCAAAAACCAATTAATTACCCCTGGTAAAGAGTAATGACACCCATAAAAATATGAAGGCTCAACAGAAGTAAAAACATCATCATATTGTTTTGCTCGATTGTCATTAAGCTGACCCATTGGTTTTGCCAAATCTCTGGGTCCTTTCTCAGGGGATTGAATCCATGGAAGGACATGATATTGAGAAAAATCAATCATCGAACGACCAGAGAAGGTATTCAACAATGATATGTACTGAAAATTGGATATTTGATTCGTTTTCCATAATGATTGGGCAATTATTTCGGATTTGATTTGGAATAGAAAAAGGTTTTCTGGTAATTGATTAACAAAACAGTCGCTATTCTTTATGAACTCAGATAAAACTTCAAAAACAATAGATGATATATCAAATGATGGAAAAACTAGAATTATTTCTTGGGAAAACAAGGAAAATATTGAGAGAGCCTTCAATTCATTTATATAATAATGCATCATAACAAATGCAAGAGATTTATATGAAATAAAAATAGCATAGTGCCCACAAAACTTCGAAACATAAGAAAAATCTCCAAAAATTATAGAATCCATCAAAGATAAACTTGAAGAAATAGAATCAAAGCTATTCAGTAGCAACAAATCATCTTCTTGATATAAAGAGTTGAGTAGAATGCATAAATATTGATCGGATAACAACACAACAGATTTAATAGATGAAACACAGTACAAAAATTCGCAATTATATACTCGATCGAAAACTCCATATTCATAAAAAACCTGTTTAAAGTGATGAAATAGTTTTATATATGACTGATGAACATAATATGATACTTTGGATTCAGTTTTGGTTTCACTATTCTGTGATTCGATACAACTCAAAGCACCTTTACCATAAAAAGCCATTTCAGGCAGATAGGTGTCATTTGGTTTATATAAAAATCTTGATAAAAATGAGGGATAATCTAAAACGGAATCATTCAATTCAATATTGACCAATGTTGGACACATTATTCTAGAATAATACAAAGGCATTGACAAAAATGAAGACCTAGTAGCGACACTTTTCATTATAACTTTATCACTCGAATACCGATTAATTATACAAAAAGCAGCTTGTTCTTCATTTCTATACCATTGATTAATATAATAGAACTGATTTTGATAGTAAATATGAAAACTTAAAACACGATAATACACTGATGTCAAAAACAATATGTTATTTGTTTGGAGTCTATTTTTCTGGTCATTAGTATACTTATTATCATTGTATTTTGGTTTGTATGATTTCAATTGATCAATCTTATTTCGAAAGGATGATTCAATGTTAATTGACTCTAGTTGGTGCTTGGAAATAAAAGGAGATGAAAGAGCCTGAATCTTATTAAATAATGCATTTGTGGTAGGTATTTCTCCAATAATCTTCATCCATACTATTGTAAAAGATAAATCGAAAATGAATTGAGAAAAAAACAACTCTTTGTTTTGAATTACTAATGAATATAGTTCCTCTTGTAAATCTGTTTCAGAGTGAAGAAAGCAAAAGAGAGCAATATCTTTGAAAATTGATACATCAATCATATTGAATGAACTTGAATCTGTAGAAATAATATGCGATATAAGGGTAAATAATATGGGTATTATCCTGATTAAATGAGCATCCCCTGATGTAATCTTTAATTGTGAAAAATATGTCACCAACAAAGGATTTATATGATACTCAACAGTAAATTTCCCCATTACAAGATGAATCATTACAGAATGAAATATCTCTGAGAAAATGACAATTTTATCTTTTGAATAATTTGTAAGTGGGACAATAAAAAATCTTTGGAGAATCTCATTAAAGCCATGGGGCTCAGAATATATAATACACTTACTTATAAAACCATACAAATTTTGGGCAATTCTTTTTGGCATAGAGTTAAAACTAAATGGGTTCATATTATGTGTTTCATTATTGAAAACATTTCTTATGTTCTCAAAATTATTGTTCAAAAAGTGATTTAAAAACAGACTGTCATATGAAAAAAGATGATCAATTTCTTTCATAAATGGCTCAAATGTAATAAGCTTGTTAGTGCTAGCCATAAGTGAATGATCCTCATTAATACATCTAGAAAAAAGATAGTATAGTTTTTCTATACAACTATTAGTTGATAACTTGGAAAAACTGTGAGATGATAATGATCCGATACTTTCAAAAATCATAATGGCTTGCTTTTCATTTGCTTCATCCCAGTTCTCATTTGATAATAATGTAATCATCATCATTAACACAACATCAATGAAGATAGGTTGCTTAATTTCTCTTATTTTTGATGGGAAACTCATCTTTATATTATCAGATGATAAAATTCCAAAAGCAATTTCCCATATCTCTGGAAAAGCCGAGAGTGAAGAAAATGCCGATTCTGCTGTTTTCGAAGGTATAATAAAACCATCAAACTTTTTTGAGCAAAAAGAAATGCATTCAGCAAGTTTGATGCTTCTATGATCTTTGAAGACAAGCATCAATAAACTAATATCTTCATAAGAAAAATTTATAGTGGAGCTCTTTTGAATAACGGATGAAAATACATCAAGAAGTTTGTCTTGAATTAAAGACTCTGATACTGGTTGTTCAAACCATTCTTTATTTATATTGATTTCCAAAGGAGAAAAACAAATTGATTCTGAACATGAAACAATACATGAAAAAAATAGTGATTTTTGATTAAGGGACATCTTGACAAATAAAAACCAAAAGAATTGTATCAATGATGATTGAACATTGATATCAATCCCACAAGGCACTAGATATAATATATGTTTTATGATCTTATCTTTAAAATCATCATTAATTCGAGTTATATTGTTTTCGATGTGATTGCCAATAATTTTAATGCAATTGCACATGATATCAGAGTGGAATATTGAAAAAAGTTCCAAATCTTGAATTAGAATCAAAAAATAGTCACAAAACTCATCAAATGAATACTCACTTTTCGGTATATCGAAGAGAATATCAGAAAGACTATTCTGATATTTGTAACTATGCTTCAAATTAAAAAGCAGTAGTTTCCAAACAGCCAGTATGTCTAAGCATTGTATTCTTTGAATCCTGACAATACTCCTAAACAATACATTAAAAACTTCATTACTATCAGTTGAATTCAACGAATCCATCAATATATATAAACTTTCCAAAGTGGAGAAATATGAAGAAAAGCCAAGATAAGTTACATTCAAGGCATTGGATATTGAAAATTGTGGGAATGATTCAAATAGATGTCTTTTCATTGAAGATGGCCCTGAATGATACAATAATGCTATATCATCTTCATAAAGAATTCGGTTAAATACTCTAATTGAAGGAGCAATAAATATTGATGAAGCAGATTTCTCACCGCCAAATATTACCTGTGCAGGAATTGGCTCTGAAAATGTTGTTAGCTGGCCAATTTTTGTTTGATTCACAAAAACTTCAACACTTTGTGAAACATTCTTCATTGTATAATAGCAAACAACCAAATTATACCATTTACAATAGTTTATCTCAAAACTCTTTTCTTCTCTGTTTGTTGAGATCAAAATTTTATCTTCAATCGAATAAACAGTTAAGAGAGACGTTGTCATTACCACAGATTTCTGAGAATGCTGTTTAGGAATAGACATCCAAAAACTCAAGGAGATGAAAGATTCATTGAAAACAATTTTTGAAGTATATGACGGAAAAAGATGAAAAAATGAAAAATGATTAAAGCTTGGAACCATATAAGAATCCATCATTTTAAAATTAGTACACAAAAATTTAAATGCCCTCGGGTCTAAATATTGATTTGCAACTAGATTGATTATTTCAAGAGACAGGATATTATCACCATGCTTAATATAAATTGGAATTGAGTATTTACCAATCATAAATAAGTTAGCTTGAGTTAAAAAACTTATTGAGCTATTAAAGGGCAGTAATGAAGGAATTCTTATAATTTCATTGTTTGTATTGAAAGAAAAAGCAGCTCCATATAAAAACTCCTTACTACAACCATAAATCGCAGAGTCATCTTTTAAAGAAAAAATCCATTCATCAATCTCAAAATGGGGCCCATAGGTACATAAATTGGAAAGTAACTTAATCAGTTTTGTAGCCGAACTCGGAGAATCATATATAACTCCCTCAATAAAATCAAGAAACTCACAGACCATCAAATAAGAAAATAAATTGGGATTAATTTGAGCTATTTCAATGAATAAATCAATAATTACCTGGTTTGGAAAATACTGAAATAGTAGCTGTGTTGAGTGACAATCAAAGCGAATTTTGGATAATTGAAGTAACAAAATCTGAAGTTTTGAATCATTCGTATTTATTAATTCTTCAACAATAGTTTTAATTATTGGAATGTGGTTTGAAAAAGGATAAACAAGAATTAAGATCTCTATAAATGATTTTGATTGTTTTGCGATTCTCATTCCAAAACTTTTGTTTTCAACAAAAAAGCTAAACATAAAATTATGGTAAAGTTCTTCTGGGGTTAATCGATGACTATTAATTTCCACAAGAATGACTTCAAATACTTCTTCAATAATAATACTAGTAACAGTTGAACTCTCAACTAAACTAATTAGCAAAGGTAATACAATTTTGATCGAGTATAACCCCTGTCGTTGGAGAAAAGATAATAATTTTAAAAGAATGTCAATAGAGTTGTTATTTGTGAACGAAAACTTCAACCACTCCTTAAATGGAACACATTCTTCGATTCTTAAGTATCTTGGAGAATGAGATCTGATGATTTCATTGTATACACATATATGAGAATATTTTACTTTTTCAGGCAAAGAAAAGCTAGAATAATATACAAAAAAACATTTCAGAACAGTTGGATACAAATCCAATCCTGTTATCATTTCTTTATAAAGCAAATGAGATTCCTCTAAACATGTGTGCAAAGAAGAATTTATTGAATTGAATCCATTAATCTCTTGAAATGTTTCAATAGATCCATGCCCCTTAAATCTAATTAAAAACTTAATAATAAATCTTATTACATTCAACCAGTGAATATTACTAAACTCATTTGATGTCATCACAGTTGAAAAGAGATCATATATGGCTTTTGATTGAGGAACAACAAAATAATCATGTGAAATTGAAGAAAAAAGGGTAGCAATAAAAAAATCTTGAATTTCATCATTACTACTCTGTATAAAGGCAGAGGAGAACAATACACACAATCCATCAAGTTCCAAAAACTCTTTAAAAAATACATTTGATTTTAAAATACTAGATAAAAATGGATAAAATAATGGAAGAAACTCGAGATTTTGAACTTGAAGCAACTGATTTAAAAACGAAAGAAACGTGTTCGGGCTCGGAATATTCCCATATGCTCTTGTTACAAAATTTAACGAAAAAGATAATTTCGACATCATATGTTTTGACAAAAAGCACTTATCAACAAATTTAGGGGCACATTCGATAAATGACAAAACAGACTCCTTAATAATCTCTTCATTCATTATCATAGATTCAATTTCTTTGAAAGTATTCTCAAAATCTTCTATTATCCTTCCAAAAAGGTCAATTGAATCATTTTCATTAATTTCTTTTTTTAATATCGCCACATTTTGCAAAAACATACTTAAATATACATTGTTCTCTACATCAAAAGAAAAGGATTCCTTTTGTTTCGTTTTAGATTTCTTTTTGGAAAACAGTTTCGAAAACATTTATGATTCTTTTTGGTATCAATAATCACTTCATGGTTAATAAATAACAGGGTTTTATTGAAGGCTATTGTTCTTCCAGAACTCACTTGGCGGTATATTCTTTCTGGGATTCTTATCAATAAGCGGAGGAGGAGATATTGGATGCATTATGGGCAATTTCATGGTGAGATCAATTGGTTTAAAAACAGGTTCTGAGATTTGAGAAACCTTTGTTAGCTCAATCGTAACTGGTGATATTATGGAATCATGTGTGATAGCCAAAGATTGTTCGATATTTGCCTCAGAGACAGGTGTGGAAGCCCTACAGCTTTGATTTTGGTATACTTGAGGTGTATATAGACGAAATCCTGGTGTTTTTCTTGGTGCTTTGGATTTTCTCTTTAATGGGGGAGGAGAAACACTGATGGGTTTCCTTTGTGCAATGAGGGATTTGAGTTCTGCCTGAAGATCGGAAATCTTTATCCTCTGTTCTTCAATTTCACACACATTGAGCTTATGATACAAATCGGAATTACAGATCTGATTTGCAGACTCATCCATCCTTTTAGTGTGCTGAAACCCTTTTTGGTATATTATTGTTCTCTTCTGTATGTTTTGAACTTTCATTTTTAGTTTAGAAATCAGCAACAGAAGCTCATCGTTCTGAATTTTGATATCGTTGGCAGCAAAAAAAGGTCTTTGCTCATTTGATATCAATAATGTTGTTGATACAAAATCAAACTTTGATTGCACCTCTTGTATACTGCTATTATCAATAAAGGTTGGATTCGTCGATTTTTTCCCTGCAGATATTGCTTTCCAAGTTTCATTAAATTCTTTTTCTCGAATAGATAGTTTTGCAGAAAAAGCAAGAAGTGTTTTTTCAAATTTGCTTATAAAAGAGGAATTATCAGCTGTTACGATTTCATAAAGTTCATTTTTAAGCTTCAAATTCTCTTGCTTTAAGAATTCGGCTCTTGATGACATCTGAGATAGAAATCTATACGGATTTCGTTGAAAACTATTGGATCTTCTAGAAGAAGTCATCGGATCTTCAGTTTTCAAGTCTAAAACCAGTACTTTAGACAATGAAGGAAGCTTCAGACTCTGCATTAAAAACTAATCAATAAATACCAATGTTTTTAGCAAATAGGGCTCGCGGTTATGTTTGATCATTAATGAAGGATTTGTTTTCGAAAATCTACATACCAACCGAAGACTCATTTCACGAGATGGTGATGTTATCTATCGATAAAACTTACGAAATACTGTTAAAAACTGATAAAATGCATGTTTTAATGGAAAACTGTATTAGATCTGATTTAACTGGATTATCAAAAACGGATATTGGTCATTTTTATTATTTGATGCATCTTTCCTATACGTATAGGAAGTGCTCTGATATTGAGAATGAGTATATAGATGAATTAATTAGGAAATCATCAATAGCTGATTTTATTATGTGTTTATTTCTTCATTTTTATCATAAAATTCAAAGCGAAGGACTTTCAAGGTTGTGCAGCGATCTTATTATTGCCATTGATCCAAAAAAATCAACTAATTGTTTCCATGGTACTGAAATATCTGTTTCTGATCTCATTGATATATCTTCATTGTTTTTACCTTTCGTCAAATTGCAAGATGATTCTATTTCTGCATACTCAAACCTGGAATGGGAATCTCATAGTCATGTCATTCCAATAATCGGATCATTTTTAATATATCTACCCTGCATTAAGACAATGAGTGATAGTTTTTTGCATCATATAATCACGTCTTCCAATATTAACGAAAATGATATGGCTCATATTATCAATTATGCACCAATTAAAACCTTATTGTCTTTAAAGCAACCAATTATAGTATCATGCAAGTGCTTTCCTAATCCTACCATTATTGCTAATTCATTATTAAAAAGATTTTGCAAGGAGAATGCCTCAAAAAGGAATTTGAATTGTATTATTAAGTTTTGCAGTGGAGAAGTATTTACTGAAGAAGTATGGAAATATCTTGGAAATTATTTTTATTACATTGACCATTCTTTATCTAAGGATTTTCCTGCAAATCCATCTATTGAACAAAGTCTTTTTGTTTTCAGAGATCCTTTGGGATTTGTATCAGAATCTGAATTTTTTGAGTATATTAGATCAAATGGCCAGCTGAGTTTTATACTCTTTGAATCCGAACTGACGAAAAGGGTAATGATGAAAGAAGAATTTTGGGTCTCATTTTTTCACAATTCTGGGGTTTCCAAGTATTCACCTCGCCTTTTCCAATTTTTTATTGATTTGTATCCACATAAGTTTATTATAGAGTACTTCCGTATTATTAAGCAGCAAAAGATTTGTGTTAATGAGATATTTCTTAGAAAACTGTTTAATAAATGTGATGAACCTGATAAAGAAATGATGGTGTATCTGTTAATTGATGATGATTGTATAATTAAAAGAGAGTCATATACAATGTTGTCAGCTTTTTTACAAAATAATAGAGTTTTGCCTAAATTATATGAAATACCTTATCATCCAGTTCGTTATGGTGTTTTTTATTCAATGAATGCCGGACAATCAAGTAGATTTGCCCGAAGATTTGATGGAAAATTTATCATACCCCCATATGACAATGATCTGAGTGGTTTAATAAAGGAATCACTAAAGTATACCAGAATTAATTCATCAATATCAGATATGAATTATTGCTTTATTTTGTTTTGTAGATTTATTGTGAATAGCCTTCGAAATGGGATTCTGCTGCCTTTTCAGAATTCGATGCCGAATAGTTTGCTTTTAATATGTAGTTGCTATGATTTACCTATAACAAATCAAAAGAATTCAAAAATTATTACAAATACAGAGAATTTTTATCCAGAAACCCTTAAAACAATCACACTTCCAATGACTGATCTTGATGATGCTGCTTTTGCTTTTATGTTATCCAGGTTTTGTTTTCAAGCCAAGTCTATTGATGAAAGTTTGATATTTTTCATTTGTGCTTTAGAGTTTATAGATAGAATTCTGAATGAAGGAGCATTTATGTTAGACTCAGAGTCAACTACTCCAATTCTTTTTTTCTTGATTAAATGTTGTGATTTATTGTCCATGAATAAAAAAGGAATTTCAACAATAGAAAAAATCAAAAAATTGTTATTTCCACTTCTTAGAAAGCATACCAGAATTATCATTCTCGCATATATACATCATCTCCATGCTTTTTTTGATAAAAGTTCATTTAGGTTACTATGGAAAGGATTATTCAATCAAAAATGTTTTGTGGAATCAATTACACAATCGAATGACAAGTTGAATGCTATTGCTTTTTCCGTAGTTTTTGAACCAGGAATTTTTTCCAAAGAGAATATTATCGACTCAATCAATCAATCAATACAAAACAAGGAATTTTGGAGAATTTTCCCTGTTTTATCCAATTTCAAAGAAGATAAATTCTTTATTGATACTATTTTGAGCAATGGTATTATAAAGTCTGAACCAGAAACATATCTCTCATGTTTTATATCTTTAAGACCCTCGTGTGTTTCTGATATTTCCGTTTTTATAAGTTCATTTAAACATGTTTTTGAGATTTCAAAAGTTTCTGAAGAATCAAATACATATTTTCAAATGCTATTGTCTCTCTTTTTTGGAGAAACTTTGTTTTTATATCAAATGATATCGTTAATAGATATTGGCATCCCTTTCATGATAATCCACAAATCTTATTTGCCATCAATTTTTTCATTCTTTAACAAATATAACCCGGATTTATTTGCCAAAGCTTCAGCATATGTGTATAAGCTATCACCATATGACAAAAACTCGTTCATTAAAAGATCTTTGATACAATATCCGGATATTTCTGAAAAATGCATTAGTTCGATTTATGAATTAACTCTTTTTATGTTGAATTGTCCAAAAAGTAATAAATGGATATTATTGCTATATACAATAACGAATTATTTAGCAATATTCTCCTTATTTAGTGATTCTCAGGCCAAGGATGTATTGGATCAAGTAATAAATTGCTTTAAGAGTCCAAAGAAAAAACATGTCGAGTTACCTCCTAAAAGTATAGCATATAATTTATTAAGGGTTCCTGTTTTTCGTGATGTGTTTTTTGAATGTTTGCCTCAATACCTACTGAATTCAGATTGCTTAGTTTTTTTGCTATCATTGCTAGACCACCAAATTAGCTTAGGTGATTCAGGATTCATAGCAATGTCATTGATTGTATCAAGAGATTATTTATCTCTGATACAGTTACCTGATTCTGTGTTGGAGGATCAATCAAGAGAATATATGTTTAGATACTTTTCGTTACTGGTTCCAATCATGAAGTTCTATGAATCTTTGAACAATGATATTAAAGTTCGAGAGATTTTTGAACTTGTATCAAGTTGCTCTAGGCCATACAGGGATTTATCAAAAGTTGAATATTCTGTTTCATTATATGAGTTTTCAGTGAGAGATAGCTGTTTCAAGTCAAATAGAAATGAAATTACCACTGTTCCAAATCCATATGTTTTTACAAAACAAGACATCCATTTGATTAAGAAATTCAATGAAAACTTTTCTAAATATGAAATTATGATTGGAGATGAAGGGTCAAATATTAGTTCTGAAGAAGAATTTCTTTTAAAGTGTTTAGCCATGAAAAAGTCTCTCTCATTGTTTAGCAAATTACAGCAACCATGGTGGGTTTCCTCTTTTTTAAATGGACAATTACAAACCAAATTACTCCCAGAACATTATAAATATATTCTCGGTTTGAAAAGTTGCCAAATTGAAATTATACAAATTAAGAATTCTAGTATATCTCATTATTTATCCAAGCATTTGATTATGACATGTATTGAGTGTCCGAGAGTCGTTCAGCGATTCTTTCGATTATTATTGAGCTTGAAAAATATTGATATGTTTTTAGTTGAGTTTTATCAATATTGCTATCAGTTTAAATCCTCTGTTGTTCAAAGGGTTCTGAGAGTAATTTCTGGTATTATACCAGAGAAATCAAAAATGGATATTTTTATTAATGGTATTTACGCCAAGTATAATACGGGTATTTGGGGCAATGCTCCACATTTGTTGTATTCAATGATGAAAGCATATCAGAAACACAATTTTCCTATTGATGATAATTTACTTAGAGATTTGCCTATTGTTCTCCTTTCAAAAGATATTACTAATGTTTATAGGGGAATTAAAATTGTCAGTTATATTCCAAAAAAACAACAGGTTTTGTTTTATCCCATTATCAAACAGTTTTTTTCAAGAGAATTAGAATTATTTAATGTGAAAAAGCCCTCCCCAATTGTTCATGTTATTCTTGAGTATCTTCCTAGTATTTGTGATAGTTTTATTGACGATTTATATCGAATTGCTCGTGATATACTAGATCAATATATGGAATCTAATGTGTATTTATTATCATGTATATTAGAGTTTCTCTGTCCAGAACCGGTCGAGACCACAGATTCTATTGAAGGTTCATTTAGTATTCCAAAAAGCCTATATTTATCAAATCCCAGATACTGGAGTCTATTTACCGACCACATCGAAATTTTTAAAGAGCTTCATGCCTTAGAAGGCTCTAGACCAGACGAATATGATGATTACGAAGAGGATTCTAATGAGCAAGAAGGGTTTCTTGATCTTTTCCCATTTTTCATATCATTCCCTTGTTTGTGTCCTTTAGTTGATAGAATCGAGCATTTTAAGATTAAAGTAAGTGGAGATGGAGATAGTTATGAAACAGCCATATTTAGCATTTCCCGAAATAATATCTTTGAGGATTCAATCAAAAATTTAAAGGGGCTGTATACAAAGCCCACCCCAAATGTTTATATTGAATATTTTAATGAGTCTTATGCTGAACAGGGTGGTCCTCTGAAAAATTGGTTTACTCTTTTTGGGCAACAATTAATAGAAAATTCTGTTTTGATTAATTTGGATGGTGGGTATTACTTAAATTCCAATTATTCAAATCTTGAAGTCATTCAATCATTTGGTCAATATATTGCTTTATCATTCTTTCATCAATGTTTGATTCCAATGCAAATAAGTCCATGTTTATTTAAACTCCTAAAAGGAATTCCATTTAAGGTTGATGATATTGCATGTATTAGCCAACAGTTATTTAAATCTTTGCTTTGGATTGCAGATGATAAAAACGATCCAAGCGAGCTTGGAATTTACTTTGTTGTTCAAGATAATGATCAAGAAATTGAACTTGTGTTGAACGGAAAGGATATTCTTGTAACAAAAGATAACAAGCTTGAGTATTCTAAGCTTATTGTCGAGTATTTCCTTTTAAAGAATATTCAACCACAAGTTAAATCATTCTTAGATGGTTTTAACTCCGTATACACGACAGAACATCTTAAATCCTTTTCGATATATGAGATTATTTCAATTATTTGCGGTCAAAATGTTTTTGATATTGAGGATTTTGTTCAAAATGTACATTTTGATTCATCTATTGGTAAAAACAGTCCTTTGGCTGAACAATTGATATCTGTTGTAAAAGGGTTTGATCATCAGCAGCAAAAAAGGTTCTTAATGTTCATTACTGGATCAACACATCTACCAATTGGAGGATTCGCAACCTTGAAAAAAAATGGTAATCCTGTCAGAATTACAAGGTCTCCTCCATCGAAAAGCTATCCATATGCCTATACATGCTATAATGAGTTCAGTATCCCTAATTATTCCTCAGTTGATGAAATGAGAGAAAAGTTATTAGAGGCATTAATGTTTTGTGAAAGCTATTAAAATAAATTTGAAGTTTTTAGACTAGCTTTGTTTTGAGAGTTCTGTATACTCTCAAGAAATCGAACTGAGATCCCTTCAATCTACAGAATTCCACTAATAAAGTGCCTCCAGCAACAGACACGATATCAATACGAACTGAGACAGTGTTATTGGCAACAGGGACTATAACTTTAAACGTCTTTCCGTCATCATCAATAGTAACTCTCCCTCTAAGCTGCTCAAATGAAGATTGAACAATTCTTGTGATTTCATCAAGTTTCTTATTTGAAGAGAATGAGGTTGATGCATTAACAGGTACATTACTATCAACCAATCTCTCCATATTGATTCCACTCATCTTTGCAATAAGCTCGAATGCATTGATTGCTCCATCATCTTCATCAGATCTTTTCTCGATATCTACCTCAAGATCAACACACTCGGGTTTAGTTGATGAGGAGATTCTTGGTACATAGTCGACTTTGAACCATGGGTCTTTTCTGATTTGAGCGATAGTGTATCGAGATGAGGGATCATAGACAAGGATTTTCTTCATTAAACTGACAGCGGCAGGAGGGAAGCTTGGGAGATAATCAATGTTGACGCTCATAATCTGGCGGGCTAATTCAGGAAGTGTTGGTGCATCAAATGGAAGAGAAGCTGCAAGCATGACATATAAAATAACGCCAGCGGACCAAATATCAGCTGGTGGACCAACGTAGCCATCTGCACAGAAAATCTCAGGGGCAACATAGTTAGGAGTGCCACATCTGGTTTTCAGCATATCTGATGATGAAGAAGCCATGATAGATAACCCAAAATCAGCGATCTTTAAATTGCCCTCACTGTCAAGTAATAAATTCTCTGGTTTCAAATCTCTATGGATCGCATTCTTTGAGTGCATGTAATCCAAAGCATCAATAAGCTGCTGGAAGTAGCAGCGGGCAGTTTTCTCAGGCAAAGGCCCATCTTGAGCGAGTTTGTTGAACAACTCACCTCCTTCAGCCAAATCAAGGACCAAAAAAATGTTCTTTGTAGAGTGCATAACATTATGAAGCTTGATCAAATTGGGATGATCCATGTGGCTCATCACAGATATCTCCCTCTTAAGTTGTGTATCCATATTATTCTCATTAACCAGACTACGATCAATGATTTTAACAGCATAGTGCTTACCAGTGGTAATGTGCACACCCTCTTTGACTTTGGAAAATGACCCCTCCCCTAATGTTCGGAGTAACTTGTACTCTCCTACCGTCTTCGGCATTAATGTTTACATTTATACAAAAAGTTGCTAAAATTTGAGAATATTTCGTTAGTGACGTAAATCTATCAAAAAGTGGTTTATTTCATCTTTTGTAATACGACATAAACAGCTCAATTAACCTTGGATCCTTCTTAGCATAATCGAAGGGACTTTTCATGTTGATATCTTTTCGATATAGATCTGCTCGATTTTTGAGCAGCAATTCGATCACTTCTCTGTGTCTTTTCAAAACAGCAAGGTGCAAAGGTGTTCTTTTCAATTTTTCTTCAGCATTTATATTGATTTTCGGGCATGAGAGGAGGAACTCCACTGATTCTATTTTGTTGCTATCACAAACCAGGTGAAGAGCTGTCCACTCATTTTCATCTTTTGAATTTGGATCAGCTTTGTTATCAATCAAATACTTAAGAATTTCCTTTCTTCCTTTCAATGCAGCTATATGCATATATGTCCTTTTAAAATCAAACTGCAATGATAAGTTCGTCGAATGATGCTGAATTAGCATCTTAGCAATTTCTTTGAAGTCATTATCAATGGCAATTCTTAAAGGGGTCTGTTTTGCTTTGTTTTGTTCATTCGTTTTAATGGTTTTATGATTGAGTAAATATGGAACAATATCTTTTCTGTTGGTAAGTGTGGCAATATGAAGAACAGAATTTCCATCATTATCAACAATATCAAAATCAACACCTGGGCATTGATTCAAAAACTCAAATGAATTTTCCTGTCCTTTTTGTATTGAAAGAATGAGAGGGGTTTTCCCTTCACTATCTTGAGCATTCAAAAGAGAATTATCTTTTTCAATAATTGCTCGGAGTGAATCACTATCATTCTTACGGGCAGCAAGATGCAAAAGAGTTTCATCTTTAGGATACAGTTTCAATAAATCGACTGAGGAGTGTTTGATCAAAACAGCAGCACATGTCGGCTTAATATTTTCAATGGCCAAATATAATGGTGTTTTATCAAACATATCTGAGTCATTTATATTGAAACTGTATTCTTCTAATTCTTTTTCAAGAATCATTTCATCTCCTCTATGTGCAGCAATATGAATGGGATTCCTCAAATAGCGATCATAAACATTATTACTATATCTCTTATATGGTTTGTTTTCAATCTCCCCTTTTTTAGGTTCTGTGATTTGTTCTTCCTCCTCATACATGATTTGTTCATCCTCAAGATCAGAAAATATATCTTTCGCTGATAAATCGTCATTGTTTTTGATACTCAAATCGATATTCTTGAATCGAAGAAGAATATTTTTAAGATCTGGATTACCAAATGCATAATGAATTGGAGCATTTCCAGATTTGTCTTTAATATTAATCAAATCTTTCCAAACCTTAAAAACAGAATATATTAAATTAGGATTGTTCGATTTCATAACTTTGCGTACCAAAGTTCGTTTATCATCTTCATCTTCTAGAACAAAAAATCTTAAAATTTGACTTACGTCTTCATCAACATCCATAAATATACTTATAATACCTACTATTTCTTCTTTAAATGACGCAATAACCTGTTTACATTCCAAATATTCAATTACTGCAATAAATTGACAAATATTATCCATATTAATTGATAAAACATCACCTTTTAGCAATTTTAGGAAACAACGGAAGAAAAATTCAGGATAAGGTCCTCCATATTCAATCTCCTCCGGATATTCATCTAATGAGCCATATTCTTTTCGGTATTTTGCAGATATAAACAAAAGATCCTTCCAGTTTGCAGATTTATGATATTTTTTGGACACAATTTCTACTTTTTCGTCGTAAAATTGGTTGAAATTGTACTGAACAGACATTAAAATTTATGATTTGCCTAAACAAAGATTTTATAACACTGATATATCAGACCTTGGGCATGTATGCATAATACCGCCTAATGTGAGACACATAACATTATCACCAGTGATATCAATAATAGATACAAAAGATGACAAGGCTCTGGAAAATCCGATACCAGATCCAGTTTCTTCTAAGAACTCTCTAGGGGCATATCCAATTCTTCCCCATTCAGATTTCATAACAATGGCCCATTCTCTTTGCGATTTTTCTATGAGAAACAGGTATTCATTTTCTTCTATTGATACTTCATTTGGTCCTTTGGCTTCGAAAGAAGAAAGTGACCGAACTAAGGCTACAGGGTAAACGCCCAGCCTAAATCTAGGCACACTGATTTCAGAAGGTCCCTGAAATCTTGAAGAAAACTTGAACCTTTCGAAAGTGGGCTGCTTAAACTCTTTCATATATAGTTTGTGCTCGTGGATAAATGGAGTCATGTACTGCTCGAATGTAATTGATGTATCTGCATTCTTTGCAGCTCTATATGTGTTTTTCTCAAGATCTCGGGCTAATTGTTTCACACTTTCAATAAGGGATTTAAAAGAGTCAACAAGATGTTCAAAAGAGAGTTTTTCCGCTTGAATAATCCCTTTGGCATGATCATCAATCGCACCAGTTAGTTCACGAGAGGATTTGGATACAGTTGCCTTCAACTTATTCGCAATTTCAATAGAGGACCGATATTGGGGCCATAGATCAATTAAATCTTTGCGAACTTTGGAAAATTTGATAGTTTTCGCTTTGTATTGGCTATCAAGCATGCTCATTTGCGAATGAATTGTAGACAAATTCTGCCTCGAAAGGAAAGATTTGGATATCTGCTCAGTTTGTACCCTCTGAATCTCCGAAAGGAATGTATCCACTGAATTTTTCAACTCTTTCCTGGTAGGATTGATTTTCTCCATTGCTGGAATATTGGTGGCAATCCTATTCCCATGCTCAAACAAGGTAATGGCAAGCGAATAAAAAGTGGATATAATACAGGCCATAGATGGCAAAAAATAATGACTATGCCCCGGGGTGTTCTCTTTTTCTCCACAAATCATCTCAATACTGATATGATCATTTATATATCCTTTACCGAATGCACAAAATACCTGAGATATCTGACTCGTATATTCACAAAATGCATCATAAGAGATTGTTCTAGAGTCGAATTCTCTCTGTATCGTATCTTTCATGTTATGTTTTAAAGGTGACAGTCAACCACAAAAGTGGGATGGAGAAGAAAAAAAAGGCGCCGAATCCAATAAGGAATATTGAGACACTTGAAAGGGTGAATTTTTTATCCGAGGCTTCGATTTTTGCGTCTAAAAATCCAGATCTTGTAGATTTGGCTCAATATCTTGGCTCTGAAGCTGATATGACATCGAAAAGATGCAATATTAGGAAGAAACCCAAGCGACTTTTTTGTAAAAAGTGTTTTTGTCCCCTTACATCAGAGTTTACTGCTGAAATTGACATAAATCCGAAGTTTTTAACATATATTTGTAGATTATGTGGTGAGAAGAAAAGGGTTTTTAATGGTGAGAAGCCAAAGAACAATCCAAATGTGCATGATATTAAGTATGTGACACTAAATAGTAAGTAAATGTTTAAATTTTATGAGCGTTATAAAGTTACCTTTTAGTCGCAGGTATCCACCTAGTCTTAATAAAGAAGGTCTGAGGAGAGAAACAAATATATTGCTAAAGAAAAAAGGATATGATAATCATTACAACGCAATAACAATGCATAATTCAATTGTTGCACTATTATCGAGCAATAGTCCTCTACTAAAAATGTTTGAGAAGATTCCTAAGAGGAGATTTGGGAAAGAGTGGCTAATTGCGTACGAATTAGTTATAAAATATCTGATTGAGAATAATTTGACGTTGACTGATTCAATTGTTAACAAAGAATACCCCAAGCTTGCTAATGATACAAAGAACAGCTATGTGAATGATACCGCTGCTAATTATATTTCAAAACTATGCAAACAGAGTCAAAACGTCAGTTTTGAAAAAAGAGTGAGGACAATCCATACTCATAAACTGATATTAAAAGATATAATAGAAGGGGATTCTCAATACATTGAAAGCTATGAAAACGGACAAAACTCATATATGGAAGAAGAAGAGTACGTAGAGTATTATAATAATGAGGAGTGTTAGTAAAAAGAAAAAAATTTCGCGCTTGGCAGGACTCGAACCTGCAATCTCAGGTTCCGTAGACCCACGCCTTATCCATTGGGCCACAAGCGCTACATTACAAAGCCAATATTGGAATTTTTGATGGCAAAAATTGGAAATTATTTGATGAAATCCTTTGACATTGTATTTAATCCCTTATCTGATCAATTAGTAGGAATAATTGAGTTAGAAATGAAAACTGATCCAATTTCTCTAAAAAATACCGAAGAACAAATTCAATCATTATATGATTTGAAAACAAGATATTTGAATCTCAGCCAAAAAAAACAATCTTCATTGAAAAGTCCCAAGAAAAAGCTAAGAAAAAAAGTTGGAGCGATCTTAGAATATGTTGAACAAAAAATAGAAAAAATTGCATTCAAGTGCAATAATGTTTCAAAAAGCATTTATTATGATACGTCTAATCTTATCAATGAAACGATTATATTCATGGATGGATTCAGAAAAAATGGATTATCAACATATTGTAAAATGGAAAGATTTGCTAAATATTATTCTGAAACCATGGCATCCAACAAAGATTACCTTAAACTCAATGGAAAAATGAAAAGACTGATTGCTTATAAGGATCATCATTTAAACCAAACAAATCGGAGTGTTTCATTAATGGAAAAACTAGAAATGATTAATTACTCTGATTCTAAAATCAGTTATTCGAATGATAGTGACTTTGACAAAGTATTATACATTTTTATAAAGTCAAATGGATTAAAACCATCCCTTAGAATAACTATTCATAATACAATTAGGGATAAACAATTCGATATTGAATCAGCGAAAATATTAATTCAGGAAATTTCAGTTTTCGAGCCAATTTCTTCAACAAATCATCGTGATATTATAATGTGTTCTATCAGTAGAATTGTTTTTGAAAAAGTATATACGAAAACATGGACAGAGATTAGGAACATTTCAGAAAATTGCCTAATAGAAATCTGCAGAAATTACTTGAAAAACACTCCAAAAGATTTGGATTTTTCAAAACTAATTATCAAAAACGAAGATATGGAACTACCTGTTGATAGAATCATTGAAAAATCAATGAATTTGCAAGAAGCAGTTAATCATTTAAGATGTATATATTTCTATACTTCCCCGATAGACATATCATATTGTGCATACTGTGCAATCAAGAAGATTGAAGGATATGTATCAGAAATAAAACCTGTTGAGAAAAAAACAATGTTATGCTTTGATGATTTGTTCACGGTGTTCTTGCCCCTCTTATGTAATTCTATAGAGACTGGCAATGAATTTATAAAAAAATCACTTGAGATGGAAAGAAACCAGTTATCAAGCCATTTGGAGTACTCTAAGTTGATTCTGACATCAGCTTTGGCATTTCTAAACAAATCTAAAACAGAAAACAACATGAAGAGTGATGGGAACGAACAACAATTCTTACACTAAAAGGATTTTCGTCCTTAGGAACATTCACAGAGAACACATGTTTCATCACACTTGAATATGAGGCAGGCTGGGTGTTATTATTGGTCACCTTGTTCATTATTTCAATTGCTTCCTCGCTCATGATATCAGTATTAACAATGTAAATAAGCTGATTTAGCTCAGAATCTGTAAGAACACCATCATGATTTGAATCTAAACCTCTAAAAAGTACTAATTGATACGCTTTTGATTGCGGTCCCTCCAAAATCGCATCATATAATGTTTTAAATGAATGATAGTGAACATGCAAATATTTATCATCAGATATTCCTTTCAAACAGACATTAACAAATAATGGACTAAAATCAACTTGTAAATCTTTCATTAAATGATTAAACTGCCCCTCATTTAAATACCCATCGCTATTTTCATCATAAAATCGAAATCTTTCAACCATTCGTGAATAATTCGGTGTTTGCGGTCTCATTTTTGGAATTTAAATTTTATAACGTTTACTAACAAATTTTAAAAAATCCGATCATGTTTGAGAGAGGTACTTGTTGAAAGTCTCGATCACTCTGAAAACCAGGTCGATAATGGAATCCTGATCGGTGGATGTCGGAACCTTCTTTATCATACTGAACATATATTTAAGATCCTCGATGAGATTTTTGAGATCTTGGCGATCAGATTCCATTGTGTGGGTAATATTATGAATCTCATTAATCTCATCATCAATATTCTTTTTCAGTGATTCATATTTGCGGATAATCCAATCCATATTCATTGCTAACCCACATAGTTCTTTATCTATAAATTCTCCTCTGAATAAAAACTGATACTTCTCATCTATATTGAATGGCATTGTCATGCTAATACTTGATTTGTTTTGGAATGCTTCTTGAATTGTTTCCTTCACTTTCTCTTGTTCGTTCAATGGTACATTGTTGGCAATTGTTGTCCAGTTCAGAACAAGGGTATTTCTGTGTTGAGGGAGAGATGTAAATGTTCTATCAGGTGTTGATGAGTTCTCAAATGCCCAAAAGAATATCCCATATTCTTGGAATGCTTCATCTGCAATTTTCTTTGATTCTCGATATGATTTGAGCTTATTAAAGTTTGCATCATCATTGAAAATGTATATAAGGATAATACCAGGTGATGAGGCTACAATATTCATCGAAAAATACACACTAGGCCCTAGAGATGCCATTCTGATGTGCGAATACCTGTTTTTACTTTGTTCTTTTTGGACGCTTGAGTAGCATTCATCAAAAATTATTCGATCTTCTCCAAAAACAAGTTCTCGTATATCAGATATGTGCTCATTTGGATGACTTATTACTGATTGGTGAGTATTATTCACTAAAGATATAACACTTCCACTATTGGAATCAATTGTATAAAGATAAAAATCGTCAAATGATGGAACATTAAGGCTCTTAGCTGAATCTCTTTTTGCCAATGCATTAATTTGCCGGATTTCTTTCGATGAAAACATATATAAACAACCTTCAGCTGAGGGACGGATTATTGAATACCATACATTATGATTCAAAGCCGATACAAGGCGTATATTAACTTTGGGAGATTTCTCGAGTTCTTTGGATATATCAATGCTCTTATCATAAACAACATCCATTATGGATTTAATTGGACGCTTATAACCTAATTCTAATGACAAAGAAAATGGATCAGTTAAAGAAAGGTCCCTTTGAACTTTATGAAAACCTAAAAAGCTTGATGCGAGCTTGACATCCTCATATGTTGATTGCAATTGAATAGATTGTGAATGAAATGTGGAAACATCTTCAACCAGGTAAAAATATACATAGTCTTGTAAAGTTTCATCAAAATATTTTGAAGATGTGAGAGATATACATACATCTCCTTTCACATCATGCTTAAATGGAACCATAAATTGGTGAAGGTTGTGGTTTTCGGATGATTTGATTGAGTTAAACATTTCTTCTGGTATGTTTTTGAACATCCATTCAACCTCGGTTTTGGTAACATTTTCTCCAAATAGCTTTCCATAAGAATTTAAAAACATTTCTGGTTTCCCAACACATTCAACAAGAGCAAAACATTCAGCTCTGTCAAGAAGTTCATATATCCTTGTCAAAGCTCGAGCTTCTCCTTTCGTTGACAAAACTCCATAATGAAAAGACACAAGCATTGATATAATGAAATGAAAAGAGAGTTCGTTTTCTCTAAGTATTAGTTTTGAAGAATCATAGGCTATTAAAACAATATAATCAATAGATGAAACATTAAACCGATTTGAAGCAAAGCAGTATTTGCCAACATTTTTCATCGATATCTGAGCTGATGACGATGAAAGAGGGATAGTTCTAATGAATGTAGCCACTAAATCGGGCAAATCAGAACTATTATGAAAAAAGTAAACATTCTCAAACTGTGAATCATTCGCTCGGAAAAGACAAAGTGCAGCGAGATCAAGCATTTGATAGACACTATTCAAAAAGACATTAGCGTTCTCAGCATTAGGCTTAATAAGTACACTTTGATATAACAGATTAAGATGAATACAATCAATATAACTTAAATTCAAAGAATAAAAATCGAAAGGAAGAGCATCATCAGCTTTAGAATCGACTCGTAAACTGCAAAACCTTCCTTCCAACTCAAAATTAATATCAGCAATAGGGAAACTACCTTCTTCATAATTAATATAGACTTGGGGAAAAATTATTTCGTCAGAGTCGTTAAATTTGATGACAGCTCCATCGATAGATTGACGGAAAGGTTCCGTTGATTCGCTAAATGATTCATCCCAAATAAATACCGCTGAGAAAGTATTATCAACTCGACAAACATTTATTCTCTTGAAAGAAACACATTTTGGAGTTCTGCTGACAGAAAAAATACTGTTTTGGTCTTGTTTTGTTTCATTACTCTTCATTACTTGCTCATAAATCTGATTTCTCAACTTAAATGATATTAATATGGGTTTCCAAGTAAGTGTTGAGCCTTGATTTGATATAAACCAAAAGTAAAAACCATCATTCATTCGAATAGGCAGTGATTTCATAAGATAATAAAGCCTAAGGGCAAATATTGGAATAATCACAACACAGATTGCGGTGATAAAACTAATTCGGAATTTTTTGACTTTTTCACTTCTCACAACCTGTTCAAAAGAATCAATATTATTAGAATAAGCAAAAACCTTCGCAAAAAAGGTCCTCTTAGATAGATTTCTAGGAAAAATCTCAAACAAATGAGGCAACGGTTCCGAAGATATGATACATGCGTTCTCTAGGCTTATTCCATATGAAACTCTGATGTTTTGTTTCGAAATAGCTTGTAAAAACTCAATCGATGAAGCTTGAGCTTGGTTGAGCCCAATTTGACACGATTTCAAATTATAATTAGAATAAACATAAAAAGGATCCAATTTTAGATCCATTTTCTTCTTGTATTTATATTTTTCACGATCAATCCTCTTATTCTGGCAATATAATAATAAATCAGCCTCTTTTTCCGATTTCGTTACTGAACTAATGTTTCCGAATTCTTTTAAAAGAGTTGTATTGCTGCAATAGTTCCATATTACAATTCTGGACGTTATTAATGGTAAAAAGAGAATCATTTAAAATTTTACTAACCAGATCTAAGAACTGGGTTCTTCGTTATCAGATAGAGAACAAGGGTATAGTACTGACTTCTATATGCCGCCATTAGACAATAGTCAACAATAGATTTCTTTTCGAGTGATGACTCAATAGTCTGAGAAATAAGATCAATATGCTTATAAAAAACAGATGTGTCGATGATTTGGGGATGAGACATGTTAGGAGGCCTGAATTTGATGAAAAGAGAAGCATTACCTCCTGTAATAATGTCTTTAAAAAGATTTTTATCAGGCTCTAGGATACTAGATAGATAATTGGTAATATTCTCTGATGATGCAAGTGCAGCAATGTTCAGCACAGAAATAACTTCGTTTGTTATTGTTGATTTTGAAGATATCTTGATGAGTTCATCTATTGGTTGCGATTTCGCCCACACAATATCATCATTTAAAATATGAGGCAAATACGGATTATCTGATATGAATATGGGATTAGGCTTGATATTTTCAGAAAATATGCTTCGAATCTCGGGAATATATGATTGATTGATTCGATTAGTACTCTCATATAATGCTCTTTGTGAACAAAATGAGCTCAAAATAGAACTATCCCTGTTAAAAAGGTCCCAAATGAAATATGACAAGAAAATATAAACATTTGGCAAAGGATATTGAAGTAATACATTGTAACAAAAGACTAGATCATCAATATGAACTGATTTATCAGAATAAAGACGCCATAAAAACACTATATATCGTTCAAACTCTATTGTATCTCCTGAGAAACGGATAATACTCAAAATATTTTCCTTAAAAACAGTAATATACTGTTCAAAGCTCTTTTCTCTCATACAAAACTCAACAAGTTGAGCTAAAAGCTTTATTTTAAAGGGTCTAATAATTGAAAACATACCAATTTGAGAACCAACAAAAGAAATCAATTCATTATCTTTAAACAAATTATTAAATGATACCATTGTACTAAATATATCAGAATAAACAGCATCAGATAAGTTGCACAACCATTCCTCTATTTGGGATTTTATTTGGATTGTTATTGGTATATCAGATCCAGTTTTCATAGGACAAAAATTTTTTTTATGTAACATCTAGGTACTTGATGATTACAAGACCTGATGCGCCATTTCCTCCTTCTATGCCATTGTGGCCATCACAACCGCCACCTCCACTTCCAGTGGAAGGAACAGCATTTACACCGTTGGTCATATGTCCTCCATTTCCTCCTCCTCCAATTCCTCCCTTTGAAATCCCAATTATATATCCACCTCCACCTCCACCTCCAGCTACAACACCATTAACACCGAAATTTTGTCCAAATTCCTTTGAAAAATCAATGCCTGGGCCACCTTGCCCTGCAACAGAATCTGTTTCAGGTGGAGTGGAACCTTTCCCTCCTGCACCGCCTCCTCCTCCTCCTTTGTATCCGCTTGCTTGTGGATTCGGTTGTTTGTTTCCATCTCCTCCTGAATTTCCATATGAAATGGCATTTTGAGGATTTTCTTGAATTGTATCTCCACCTTTGAAGTTAGAAGAACATCCACCTCCTCCACCTCCAGATCCACCAGATTTCCCATTATTTTTACAATAGCATCCTCCTCCACCTCCTCCAAAGGCTTTAAGATTATTAAATGAGGTATCTCCTCCATTTTCCCCAGTATTGGAACCTTTTCCTCCTTTTCCTCCATTCCCAATTCTAATTGGGTATTGAGAACCCTTGATAACAGGATACTCTTTCAAATAAATGACACCTCCTGCTCCACCTCCACCTCCATAATACTGTCCACCACCACCTCCTCCTCCAGCCACAATAAGAACTTGAATAATACCAGTTATAGGAGCTTCCCATACACTTTCCCCAACAGAAGTAAATAGAATGATCTCCTTAGGTAATTCATGCTTCTTTTTCATATTTTTGAGATTTACCAGACATTCCTCATGGGATATATGCAATTCTTTATGAATTAAAGCTAATTTTCTATTCTCTTCTTCAAGGTTAGCAATTTTTCTTTGAAAACATATTTTTTCTTCATTTTGGTTAAGAATTATCTTAAAAATGTTTCCCAGAGCATTAATATCTACATGATCCTTTATAATACCTACTAATTGTAAAAAATCGCTACTCTCCAAAGAAGTATCAATAATCCATAACAAATATGAATGTGAAGATCCATGAGACTTCAACAAATTCAAATAGAAATCTTTTATATCATTAACACTAATACTTTGGGAATTCGATGTCAATATTCTTATTAATACTGGTACACTTATTTGAGCAAACTCTGGATACTTTATGTAAATGTTAAGATTTTTCGATATTTCGGCCTCAATTACATTTGTTTTCACCATATTCTGTTCGTTAATTAAATATTTTATCTTCATATCAATTGGCATTCTCTCAAGGATCCTTTGAATACGGTTACAGTCCATAAACTGAGCGAACTCCAATAGTTTGCTCATTATTTCAATATTGGAGAAATCAGTAATTTCACCATGAACCATTCTTACAAATACATCACATACCGAAGAAAACTCTGAAGGTACACAAAAAATGCCGCAATGATCACCAAATTGAAATAGTTTATAAGTATTTGAAGACATAATCATTTGACCAATATTTATTGGATATGATTTGTCATCACAAATTATAATTCCATCTCTTTCAAAACTCTGTTTTTTGTTCAATATCTCATTGATAAGCGATTGATGAATTTTCCACTCGATTGATAAATCCAAAACACATTCAATATTCTTTTCCAACTTTCCATTTTCTAGATATCCCAAAAAATCTCCAAATTGTTCATCACTGTATTCATCATTTATCCTTATTTCATCATCTTCGTTCATTAAATTCCACATAGTTCTTGAAAGCGCAAGAATATGTCTTGATATCACGAACTCGGTTCCATTATGAATAATGGTAACATTTTGATTCATTTGTTTTTGGCAAATTTCTCACTTTTTCCCTTTTGGTAATTTATAAATTCTTAACGGCCATTAGGATTGAATAATCTACATCATCAAGTCATTTATCATATCCAATGTCTGCACTCAGTTTTAACAACATCTATTTGGATGGCGATGAGGCTAGTTTGAAGTGCGAGGGAGGTAAATTTTTGGTTGAAACCAAGATTAAAAGAGCTACTGTGACAGTTAAGGGTTCAGAAATTAATCACTCAGAATGGATTCAGCATGGAACATCATGTTGTCTACATGTTTATCTCAGAAGTGGTAAGTTTTATAACTTGTCATCTTTTCGTCCAACTGATCGTAAAAATTTGTTCGATTTTATGTCAACCGAAATGAATACCGAACCAAAAGAAATAAATCCAAGTATTAGCGGTTCAAGTATGGGAGATATCATTTATAATGACTATTCAATGACTTTTGAATCAGAACACAAACCTGTGTTTTCTGTCCCTTATTCAAAGATTAATGACTCTCAAAAATCATCCAAGAATGATTTCTTTGTCACTCTTGATGGAAATCCAAATGCTATTGGTGAGCAACTCCATACTATTAGGTTTTTTGTTCCCACGAACTATAATAAAACTGTGGAGGACATGATTGATAACATTCAAAAGAGAACAGATTTGACTGCTGGTACTGATGACTACATTGCTCAAATTAACAACATTAAATTTGTTACTCCCAGGCAAAAGAACGCAAGTCTTCGTTTTTGTGAAACTATTTTGTATCTAAAAGCGGAAGGATTTGAGCATCGAATCCCTTACAAGCAGATTTTTGCAGTTCATTGCTTTGAAACATATAATGATTCTGAATATGTTGTTATATCTTTACAAAGAGCTCTAAAGCAAGGACAAAGTGAGTATTTGCATCTTGTTATTGAGATTGATGAGGATGATGACTTGAAAATCGAGCCAATCGAAAAGAGTTGGACAGTTTCTGAAGCCATTATTAATCTATTTGAACAAGCAGCAAACATTAAAGTGGTTCCATCATCCAATTTCTTTTTGTCTTCAGCAAATAAGCATGGTGTTAAGTGTCTTTATAAAACCTCGAATGGTACACTATTTATTACCCATCAAGGATTCTTTTTCCTTCATAAAGCTAAGTATATTCCATTCTCTAAAGTTAAATCTGTTAAATTCCAGAAACTTGATAAGAATCTAAGTTCAATCAAAGTCTTCGATCTCCTGGTTACAGAAAAAAGTGATCAAACATTTGTTGGTATTGGTATTAATGATGCTGAACTAATTCTTCATTATTTGAAGTCAAAGAGCGTCAATATTCTTGATTATGAGAAAATTAAGAAGGATCTTGGAATGCTGTCTGATGGTGGTGATAGGAGAAGAATTGCTAGAGAAAAGGCAATGGAACAAGTTCATAAGAATACCAAATTCCTCGGGCCTGATTCTTCTGATGACGAAGAAGAGGATGAAGACTTCAATCCAAATAAGGAATCTTCTTCTGAAGACGAAGGAAAGGCTGTTGAGTCATCTGAATCATCTGGAGAGAAGAAAGAAGAATCAGATGGAAGCGATGAGTAAAATAAAAGTGACAATTTACAATGTCTTCAACTATTTTGGAAATATCTCGAAAAATCGCTGAGATAAAAGAGCATTATAAGACTACAACAAATAAAATCTCTAAATCTATGGAGCATTCAGTCAATTCTGAACAGATAGATAATTTGCTTAATGATATTAAAAACGAGACAACAAATCTTGAGAATAATGTTAACCACATCAAAGAACTTGTTAATAAAAGCAAGCAAAATGGGCTTCGATCTGTGTTGGAAGAAAGAGATCTAGACCGCTTATATTCATATATTAAAGGTGAGAGCCCAGACCAAACTCTTCTTGATAAACAAAACAAGAAATCATCTGTTTTGCTCTCACTTATTCAGCAACTTACATTTCTAATTGAAAAGGATCCTGAAATTACCCTTAACTGGATCCAATCAGCCCTATTGGAGCTGAACATTCATGATCATCTATCTGCCAATTTTTTTGGTCCAATATCTGATACCCTCATAACAAGGTTAGAAAACGTTAATCTGAAAGGAGCTCAGCATGTGAAGCACATATTGAACTCTTTCCGAATAGACCTCAACAAGTACTCACAAGATCAAAGTCTGAATCACTAGATTACACAAATAATCGTCCTTGTCAAATGTCAAAATAATCGACTTCTTCTCAATTTGTGATAAACCGTAAACCAGAAATGTTCGGTCTCTTTGCTTGTTTTTGTGTATTTTCGACCTCAAACAAACTGGAATCTATTGTTGATAAGTATAAAGAACAGCTTAAAGAAAATTCTACAGTTGCAAAAGAGGAGCAAGCGATTCTTTGGGCCTTAGCAGAATTAGCAAGACAGGTGGACAAAAGTGTCACTGCCGAAGAAGTCGAATCTGAGATTGGTGCTAAAATTAATGAAATTCTTGAAAGAGTTGAAATCGCCGATGCAGTTTTGAGGAAGGATTTCAATAGTATGAGATTCGAGTTTGCTTCAACTAAAACTGCTGTTGCAGAACTTATAGAGAGTGCAAAAGCTCAAATTGTTGAAGACATGCAACAATTCAAAACACAATTAATTGAATCCCTCCAATCTCTTGTTGAGACAAGCGCTGAGGCTCAAGATGGGTGGGTTAAAAACTCATACGAAAGGGTTAGAGACACATTTGGAAGTCTCAAAAGCTCTTCCATGATCAGGTCAATCATTTTCTTCGTCTGCTTCCAAGTTTTATTGATATTTGGACTTATCTTCTACAAGAAACTTGATAACCAGCTCAGGATGTTCCTTTGATAAACAGATCTTTATTAATACGATTATGTAAATCTAATTTAATTGGTCAAATAGAATGGATTCCAGAGAAATAGTAGTTGTTCTCCCTAATAAAAAGGAGATTATTGTGAATAATGTTCCAGAAGACATTCTTGCCGGAGGATTTTTGTCTCGTATTGAGGGTATTGATGAAGTACAAAGTCTGAAATTTCCATTAAAAGTATCTGATCAGGGTTATATACTTGAATCTAATGATATAATTCCAAGCGATAAAATAGATATTGTTGAGTTCAAACCAAAAGAAAACTCTTTCAAAGTAATTGTATATATCACACTTCTAATTGCATCATTAATGATTCCACTGTATATGTATTTCCAAAAAAAGGCTTTCATTTGGTGCGTATCATCAATGCTATTGATTTATGCACTGTACATTTCTATTGCACTATTAATACGGCCTCCTGAACATGTGGATCTCTCATCAAACACTGTACTTGATGTGATTGTTTTGTTCTTTAAATCTCTGCTGCCTACTTTCAGACTTGAGCAAGTACTCATCCGTGAAGAATAAATTGTAAGGTTGAAACTCAGGCAAAGTAAACCATAAATTTCTGAGAAATGCCGATAATTAGTGTTTACAAAAAGATCGGATTTCCCCATTTTGCGTCATAAAACGGCCATTTCCCTTTCAAAACACCGTTCAAAAAGTCAAAGCTAGAATGGTGTTTTCCTTGTTTGCTATGATCTTTAGAGGATATCGTACAGCAACAGCAGTTTCTCTTCTTTCAAGACCAGAGAGGATTATTTGGGATATTGTTTTCTTTTTGTTGATGTTTACCTTCGTTTTAGGATTATACAAATTGACAGTTAATTCTTACCGATCATTTATCCGAGTATTCTTCGATGTTGCCAAGACCCAAATTTTTGATCAAAAAGCCGAAAAACTGGCTACCGCCAATAAATAAAGTCATCTTTTCTATAATTGTTGTGATCTTCTTTGCTGCACAGCTGGTTATATGCAAATTTGGCACCAAAGGGAAAAATGATCTCTTTGATGCTATAATTGATGTTTTAATTAAATTCATGAGTAAAACTGCACAGAAGGTCAAGCAAACCACTGAAACATGCACTGAAGTTCAGTCAGCGACACTTGTAAGGAATGTAATCAGGTCTTCCATTTCATCAATAGCCTACCTTAGGTACCTTTTTCCTGAGAACTGCTTCAATGATGCTCAGATTGCTGGTATAAAAATAAAATCCCTTGTTCCTGGTAGTAGCCCCGAAATTGAGTCATTGATGCATTGGGTAGAAATGGGTGTTTTTGATGCTCTGGAAAAACATTATTTGAGAGCCATGATTTTTTCAATTTTTGCAAGGTGCAATGATCCATCATCTTTAATCGAATCATATACTTTTAAATTCACATATCCATCGGATGACAGTGTTAACCTTGACATTCTTGCTGATTCTGGCAATACAAAACAGTGTCTATCTTCGATGACAAAGGATCAACTTCAACAAGCATGGTGCACAATGATCAGGACACTGATTACACTATCACATACACTGCCCCCACTACCGTCTGAAAGGTATCTTGCTGTGAGGTTGTATTACTATGATGAAACAACACCAAATGATTACAATCCACCTGGTTTCTCAGAATCAACAGAAATGCCAAATTTCGAATTTGTTGCTGAGAGTGAGAGGATTGAAGTTGGAGGTGGAGTGAGTACCAAATACCATATGCTTTCAATGAGAATTGACACTGCTGTGTCAAATCTGAACAGCTCCGTTGATAACACAGCATGTTCTGCAGATCTTTCGGACCAAATGCAAAAATCTATAGTATCTATTGTAGATTCTGATTCTGTTTCAAGGAGGGTTATTGGAGATGGTTTGGGGTTACCAAGAAACTCAAAACAGGTTGAAGATATTATGAGTGAATTGCTTAATCTCGGTTTTATTGAAGAGAAAGATGGAATATTATCCTTGATAAAGTCAGAGAAGAACATGAGAATATACTATGATTGCGTAAAGAAAATGGATCAAGCAGAGTAAACCTTCTAACAAAATGTTTAGAAAGCTTTTCAGGTACAAGCATTATATTCCAATATCTTTCATAGCATTAATATATATACTAACCATTACTTTTAATAATAATCCTCCTGCTTTCCCTCTTGATTGCAGTTACAACCCAATTGACTGTAATAATATTATAAATATTGAAACATTTGCAAAAGATAATATAATAGGTGTTAACATAACAATGAGACACTTGATAGAATTCCCAGATGAAGCTCTTCTTTCGATGCTAGACATTATAATGATTTCCAATCAGACAAGAATCTCCTTTCGATTAGACGATTTTTGGTTAGATAGATGGGATTATCCTTTTTTAGATTTTCATATATTTGTTCCGTCTTCAGGTAGGTTCCGGTTTCAAGTTCAATGTGGATGTCAACCAATCATCAACACTACATATTATTTGCCTAAATCGAGTTTTGCACCAAAACATAGATCTAAAATCAATTTCTTTAATAACGGGAGCATAGAAATGGAACTTTTGTGTATCAAAGATACATCAATTTTTTCTTTTGCAGTGGGGAATTGTACATTTAATGCCCTAAAGGAGGAAATAAATCTCTCGTTGCATAATTCCGAATGGAATATTAACAGATACATGAGAATTAATAATGTTTCAAGGATAGAAGAAGAGCCGCACATTATATTCAATACTGAATACTCTCATTGGTGTCAACAATTTGTTAATTCTATCATTCCAATGTTTGTTCATAGAGATATTAATAATATTGGGATATTATATAATTCTTCGTTGAAAAAATCTCCATTTTCTCAATCAGTTCAAAAACTTAATAACACATGTCTTAGAAAAGCATATATATATTCAAAAATGAATTCACAATCCTTGATAGAGTATTTTCCAAAATTAATATTTGGGCTTAGGGATACATTTGTGTTTTCAAAACCAGAATTGATTGTTGTATCTACTGAATTACATCAATTTTTTGGGGACAACCCATTGATTACCTATTTAAGCAATAATCAAGACTATGATTTTGCTTCAAGACTTTTTCATTCAGCTAAGTACTATTTTTCTTTTGGAATTGAGTCCTTTTTTGGGTCTTTATTAATGAATCCTAATTCCACATTAATAGAGTTCAGCAATTCAACATACTATTGTGATCATATTTCTGATGATTTAGGGTTAACTATTAAAAAAGTCAACAAAAACAATATTAGTATTGAGATTGAAAGGGTGTTTAAGCAAATGCCATCAAACTAGCACCACAATCGACTACTTGTTCTTGTCCTGTGATGTCTCTTGCAAGATCTGAAGCATAGAAGAGTACAATATCAGCAATTCCTTCAACTGTAGCGATTCTCTTGAGGGGTCCCTTCTTACCCAACTCAGTCAAGGTCTGAGTTTGGACTTCTTGGTTGGGGAAGAATGGAGCTTGGAATGGTGTATCAATAAATCCTGGTGCAACACTGTTTACCCTGATTTGTTTCTTAAGACCAAGATCAATAGCAGCGCACCTCATGAACATTGAAAGAGCAGCTTTAGAGCAGCAGTATGCTGTGCCACATGGAGATGGGAAAATTGAATTCAATGTTGTAATGAAAACGATAGAGCTGTTTTCGCTCATGAACTTTCCAAGCAAATTAGTAAGAGCAACAATCGAGTTAAAGTTAACTTGCATAACACGTGCAAAGTTTCCTTCGACTTTAACATCAGGAACTGGTTCCAAATCTCCACCGTATCCGTGATCTGCAATGAATACGTCAAGAGAACCATTAACTGCCTTTTCAACAGCTTCTGAAACTCTTATGGCTTCATCAGGCTTGGAAAAATCTGCTGGGCAAATGACACATTCACATTGAATTTCTTTTTTAACTAATTCAAGTCTCTCTTCACTACGACCTGTAATAACTAAAATCTTTGGCTTAAGCTTAGAAACAGCAATAGCAATCGCCTTACCCAATCCTGAAGAAGCACCAGTTACAAACACAGATTTCCCGGAAAAATCCATATTAAGTGAAGTGATAGTATTTGAACCGCTGTACACAAAGTGATTTTATGTTTGAAATTATCGAAGTATATGACATCAGAATATCCACATATAATTCAATGGATAATTTATAGTTTTTAAATGCAAATCGCAATATTTGTGAAATGGCTGTAGATTGTCAAATGCCTTGATTCACATGTTTACAATTGAAAACTAATTCCAGTTACTAAGAGTAGGGTGATAAGGAAAAATCATTAACTCCTTGTTTTTATTTCCGCTTCTTTAATAAGGAGAGTTCATATACAATTATTTGTCCTCCATGGTTTGAAAGAAAGTCAGAAATGGTTTTGTGTCCATTTTCAATAGCATATTGAAGAGGAGTATATCCAAAAACGAGCTTTATGGATTCTTATCTTGTGCATTTATTTCGGCTCCTTGATTGATAAGATGTTCAACCACATTAATGTGTCCATTATATGCTGCAACATGTAGTGGAGAATTTATGATGGTTAGTTTGGAACCTCTAAATTCATTGAATCAATTCTTGCTCCATGACTTAAAAGATAATCTACAATACTTAAATATCCATGGTATGATGCAAAATGAAGAGGTGTCGATAGAAATAACAAATCTCAAAACAAATATTCATAGAATTTGGATCAGCTCCATGATTAACTAGGTATTCAACTACACTAAGATGTCCTTCTTGACTAGCATTGTGAAGAGGGGTCGTCATGTCGTTTTGGTTTAGTAATTTGAATCTATTATGTTAATATCTGTTCCATTTTCAACAAAATAACTAATAATGTTTGTTCTACCAAACCTGGATGCATTAAGCATTTCATCAATTAAATTTATTTTTTTTCCATCACAAAGATGAAAAAGATCCATAGAACCACTGCATACAACTGAAGATCTCACTCTATCATTAATATCATATCCATTCAATAATAAGTGCTTAAAACATTTTATTGATCCGAAGAATCCGGAAAATGATAAAAAATCTAATGATACCGGCTTTATACTCCATTCAAATGGACTCCATTTCACACATTTGCGATTTTTTATGCAGATTTCTCGGAAAATACTGATATCATCATATTTTAGACAGTACTCAATGCTTGATGGCAAGAAACCATATTCAATCATTTGATCAATATTTTCATCATTCTGGAAGAAAACTTCATCTAATTTCGGCAATTCAGATGTCTTCCTATAATCAAACCCTAGGAATTTGATTTCTCTACGAAAATAGAATCGAAGCAAAAAAGGTCTACCTCCATCAATGAGAGGTTCTAATTCTTCAATATTGAAAACACCTTTCTTGTACAATCGAAATATCAAAGCTGGATAATCAATTGCTTTAACTAATAATTTTTGTCGAAAAACTTGATTTTTTCTACAATATTTACTGCATAGTTCTACTGCGACTTCAAACCGAAAAGGACGAAATGAGGGAAGTTTAATAATTCTGTCAATACAAAAATCCAAATTTTCGAAATCGAAAACAGGTTCAATATCATCATCTCCATAAAGGCATTTCTCAAAAGCAATCATTCTTTCCATCATTGGATTGTAAAAGTGTAAAAGTGAGTGTGTTGATAGAACAATGGTTCATTACAAGGATTAACATTTATCAAATAATTAGTTCTGTGATGATTCTTCTATTCCAAGGCTCGAAATGTGTTTTCATTCAAGAGCACAATTATTTTACATCATAAAATGACAGTGCCAATTGCTCCCTCAGAGACTCTATTTGTAAGAAATCTGTCTGATAAAATACCCAATAGCGATATTAAGAAAGAATTATATTATTTATTTTCGCATGTATCTCCAGTAGTTGAGGTTGAATGCCGAAGAGGAAAATCAAGGGGAATGGCGTGGATTTCTTTTGCAAATACAGAGTTTGCTAGTGCAGCATTGATGAAATTGAATAAGTTTGAATTTTTAGGCCAGCCACTTGATATTGAATTCGCCAAATCTAGATCAAAAACGATTGCCGAGATGTATGAGATGCTAACTGCAAGAAAATCGTTAAATATAGAGGAAACTGTTGAAAAGGAGGAAACTAGAGCAATTGAAATTAAAGGGCTTCCACCCAAACTCCCAATTGGCGTAATTACTGCGATATCTAAACAATTCAGCGGATTCCAAAAGATTGATACATTCGATGAGAGAACAATAGCGACTTTCGAAACAATAGAGCAGGCAAAAGCTGCCATTGCTGGTTTCAAGGCTAGAAAAATTGGAGATAACACACTGGATGCTGTTATGTACTACGAAAAAAAGTAATTAATCAGTTGCTTTAGAAACCATAGATGATAATAAATCCATATTTTCCTCGTTTTCTCCGATGATGGCCGCCGCTTTCTCCCTGCCCTGCTCTACCATCTCTGCTCTTACTTCTTCGGAAAAAACTGAAAGCGTGTGATTAAAGCCGCGTTTCTGCAAAAAATCTTCAATAATACCAAGAGAAATATCAATATCTGGAATATCTGGAAGCTGCTTATTAAACTGAGAAAGATCCCCTTGCTCAGTCCCTTTTGCCATTGACTGGCTAGCAAAAATAACCGCAGCGCGCATTCTATCCCGAAGTTTTATATATGTTTCATCCTCTTTCATCGTGTTCTCTAGAATTTCGACCTGCTCCGGGCTGAGTTGAAAATCAAGGCTCATTTTTGACAAACCGCCAACTTTACAAAAATCGTTAGTAAAATGAACAATACTAAGGCGCAGGTGTCGGAGCCCCGGGCAACAGTATCATCGATAGAAGCACGTCGAATATTAGCAGTTTTGGACGATTGTCGTAGCCGCGCGGAGTATTCTTTATTGCTTCCTTCATTGGGAGATTTTTTTGAGGGTCGTGAAAATATTCCCGAAGACATCATGGTTGTCTACGACGAGTTTTTGAGCCACCAGCATGCTTTTTCTGCTGTGATGACAGCAGATGGAGATGCGAAGCCTGGCCGTCAGGCAGATTTTGAAGAAGAAAAATCGCTTTATAAGGACTGTGCTCGTGAAATGATAAGAGTCATGAAGAAGCATTCGGATTTTTTCGCTCCTCTTCTTTCGCAATCTGGAAGTTCTGGTGGATCTGCTGTTAAACTGATTTCAATGATGAGGGAGCTCAATGACATGATGAACTTGACATTTACTACACCTGTTGAATCAGATGAGAAGCAGGACAGGTTGATTGCTGAAATCAATCAAAGGAAGAAAACCAACAGCGAGTATATTGAACAACTTAAAGCGAGAGAAAGTGCTCTTTCCAGAGAAAGAGATCAAAAAATCAGGCAAAAGGAAGACCAACTTGATGAAATCAAACAGCAGCTCCTTCAAGCAAAGGCTAATGAAACAGCGCTTCAACAAGATGATATCATGCCTGAAGATGTCCAATCGGAAGAAGACCAAACAAAGCAGCAGTTTGCAGATAAAAAGGGAGAGATTGCAAAGGCACAAAAAGAACATGCTGATGAAGAAAACAAACAGAGGAGATTGCTCAGGAAAGAAGAAGAGGCTCTCCAGAGCTTGATATCTCAATATGATAAAGATATGGAGACTCTCACCAAACAGAACGAACAAGCGCAAATAGAAGCAGAGAAGAAAGAAAAGGAACTGCACGAATTACAAAATGAGAATGCTGCAATAGAAAAGATCAGATCACCAATCAGACACGAAGAGCAAGGATTCATTGACAAATCCACACAAGCGAACAAACTATACCAAGACACAATAGCAGCAGCAGTCAAATTACAAACTGAGATTAGGAGATATCTGAAAACTGCCCCAAAGCCATCAAAGAAGAAAGGAAAGAAGTCTGGAAGGAGAAAATAATAAACAAAGTTTTTGTTGCATTTTGATGATTGTTAAAACTCTCTTATCCTGTTTAACAATTGATACTAGTTTGTCTTCTCAGATCCAAATTGTTAGTACAGTTTTTGTCTCATGCAAAACACAGCAAAATGGTGGAGCTGTATTCACCAGAAACCGAAATCAGAATATTTCATTCTATTATTCATCTTTCTACCGATGTGAAGCAGTTGGGTATGGCGGAGGGATATGTATCCATGAGTCTGATAGATTATGGATGAATTCTTTGTGTTTTAGCGAATGTATTGCATATAGTGGTCCAGGATACTTAGTCTGGGGGCATTTTACCAATCATGTGGGATTTTCCCACTGTAATTTAACAAATGAAAACAATCCAAAGCAAACTAATGGTGCATCTACGATGTATTCTTACAATGAGATTAACTATAATTTTAATAATGTGTCATCTTCAAATACAATCTATGCCAATTCTAATGTTATTTTCGGCTTATCTAGAGAAGGAGTATGTGGGAGATTTTCTACTTTCGCTAATGGTTTGGGAAATGGTATGATTGGTTTCTATCCTACTGCAGGATCAACATCAACATGTCAAACTGAGCAGAATAATTTCGTTAATTGTTCACATAACGCAAATTATGGTTTGATCCTTTGTTATTTTAATGGAAATTCCATAATTAATCAGTGCATCTTTGTTAAATGCTCAATATCCAAGTTCATTACATTTTTCGACACATATGTTGGCACATGTACAATAAGTAACTGTCTGTTTGATTTTGATTATCAAAATATTTTAAGCTCCAATGCTAATGTTATTAGCTGCTCATTTGTTTCCACTCCAGATTGGATTAATCACCAGGTTTTAAATACAAATATCTGTTGGACTCACACACCAACAATTGCCCAAACACTTAATGTTTTTCCTCACTCATTCACGATACCTTTCTTATTCTATTTGATTATCTAAAACCCCTCCTTAATAATATTAATTGATTATAATGAAAGAAAAGAAAATGATGTTGATGAATTGTTTGGGAGTGAACTTAAATAATGTTAATTCTGTTTCATCCATAATTGAGGAGAATAACAGAAATCTCAAAAACAATGATAAAATAAATGCACCAGGTATTTACTAATGTTTTCCAGGATTGGAATTCAATATGATTCTTAGATGCTTTCCTTTCAATATCTTTTCGTTGATATCAGCTTTTTGATTAATTAGATATTCAACAACACTAGGATGACCTCTTTTAGAAGCTAAATAAAGGGGGGTATTATTAAATATAAAAACTCAACATAATTATTTTTTGCATTTATATCAGCTTTCGCATTCACTAGATATTCAACAACACTAAGAAAACCTTTCTCCGCAGCATAATGAAGAGGAGTATTATTAAATATGAAAACTCAATCCTATTATTTTTTGCATTTATATCAGCTTTTTGAGTAATCAGATATTCAACAACACTAAGATGACCATTTTTAGAAGCTCTATGAAGAGGAGTCTCATTAAACATGAAAACACAACCCTATTATTTTTTGCATTGATATCAGCTTTTTGATTAATCAGATATATAACAACACTAAGATGGCCTCTTTTAGAAGCTAAATGAAGAAGAGTATTATTAAAAATAAAAACTCAACATCTTTATTTATAGCATTTATATCAGCTTTACGATTAACGAGATATTCAACAACACAAAGACGACCATATTGAGCAGCTCTATGAAGAGGAGTGAAATCATATATGAAAACTCAATATTATTATCTTTTGCATTTAGATCAGCTTTTTGATTAACTAGATATTCAACAACACTAAGACGACCATTAAAAGCAGCATAATGAAGAGGAGTACTATTAAATATAAAAATTCAACATCAATATTGGTTGCGTTTATATCAGCCTTTTGATTAACTAGATATTCAACAACACTAAGATGACCATTATAAGCAGCATAATGAAGAGGAGTCCAATTAAATATAGAAACACAACATCATTATTTTTTGCATTTATATCAACTTTTTGATTAACTAGATATTCAACAATACTATGATAACCATGTTGAGCGGCCCAATGAAGATAATCCTTATTATCAATTCCTCTCCGATAATCAGCACCATGAATGATTAGATATTCTACAACACTAGAATGATTATTAGAGGCAGCAGCAGAAAGAGGATTTGTACATGAATAACGACCAGCATCAGCATTGATATCAGCTTTTTGATTAACTAGAAATTCAACAACACTAAGATGACCTTTTTCAGCAGCTAAATGAAGAGGAGTCCAATTAAAAATAAAAACTCAACTTCTTCATCTTTTGCATTTATATCTGCTTTTTGAAAAACTAGATATTCAACAACACTAAGATGACCATTTTTAGAAGCTAAATGAAGGGGAGTATTATTAAATAAAAAAACTCAACACTTGTATTTGTTGCATTTATATCAACTTTTTGATTAACTAGATATTCAACAATATTAAGATGACCATGTTGGGCTGCAAAATGAAGAGGAGTCTCATTAAATATAAAAACTCAACACTATTATCTTTTGTATTTATATCAGCTTTTTGATTAACTAGATATTCAAAAACACTAAGATGACCATTTTGAGCTGCTAAATGAAGAGGAGTCTCATCAAATATTAAAACTCAACACTATTATCTTTTGTATTTATATCAGCTTTTTGATTAACTAGATATTCAACAACACTAAGATGACCATTATAAGCAGCTAAATGAAGAGGAGTCCTCCCAACATAACAATTTTTTGCATTTATATCAGCTTTTTGATTAACTAGATATTCAACAACACTAAGATGACCATTTCTAGCAGCCCAATGAAGAGGAGTATTATTAAATATAAAAACTCAACACCACTATTTTTTGCATTTATATCAGCTTTTTGATTAACTAGATATTCAACAACACTAAGATGACCATTTTCAGCAGCTCTAAGAAGAGGAGTCCAATTAAATATAAAAACTCAACACCATTATTTTTTGCATTTATATCAGCTTTTTGATTAACTAGATATTCGACAATACTCAGATGACCATGTTGAGCTGCTAAATGAAGAGGAGTTCCATCTTTCTGATCATTGATATTGGCTCCATTTTCTATCATGAATACCAATAACTCTAATTGAAAAAACACACATGCGTTGCAAAAAGCTTTTTCTGTGAAAAATTTTTGTCCTTGACATAAATGAAATAGAATTAAACATCCACTACATACAACCATCGACAAAACTCTATTGTTGATCTCGAATCCATTCATTAATAAGATTTTAAAACAATTGATTGAACCAAAAAAGCCAGAAAAAGATAAGAGGTCATGATATTCGGGCTTAGTACTCCACTCAAATGGACTCCATTTGGCTTCTTGATTCAAAATGCACAATTTATCTAAATCATCAATTACATCATATTTCAAGGAATACTCTATACTTGATGGTAAATATCCATATTCTATCAGTTGATCGATATCGGTTTCGTTACTAAAGAATGAATGGTCGTATTCATAACGTGGATACTTATCTTTGATAAATTTTGGAAAATCATTGATCCTTTTTCGAAAATAATAGCACAACAAAAGGGCTTTTTTGCTTCTTATGAATAATTCAATTTCTTCAAATAGAATTATTCCACGTTTGTATAATTGATATATCAAAAAAGGGTATTCAAGAGACTTCTCTAATATTTTTTGGCGAAAATCTAAGATTTGGCAATATCCTTGAGCAACATCTACAGCTTTTTCAAGTTTATGGGGCCGCATCTTGATAAATGTAAAAATTCGATCCACACAAAACTCCATATCTTCTATAATAATTTCTTTATCATCTTCAAAAAGAAATCGCTCAAAAGAAACCTTCACTTCCATCAAAAAAATGACAATTTTCTTTTTATTTTGTTGAAAAAAGCTGAATTCTTCACGAATAATACGTAGATCACAATAAATTTTCCTCTTTTTGAATCTTTCCAATCTAAAAAATGGAATATTCTTCCTAATTATTCAATGCTGATGGAAACCATTTATAAAGTGAAGAAATTTGATCAATAACACTGAGAATATGGGACTTAAATTTCTTCAAACTATCTCGACATTAATGTTGATTGTGGATTATTGATAATATCCAACTTACAAAAATCATCTGAACTGATATGAATTGGTACCATCTCAACAAAATGTGCTATACGTTTATATTCTAAGTAATTTCAATCACATTCCATTTGTCAAGTTTTTTTGATAGCCATTTCCATTTTCGAAAAGCACTGATTATTTTGAACAATACAAACTATTAAAAAGAGTTTGGGATATGTCCCACATGATATAACAATAATATGGAGAAACTTATTGAAGAATTACCAATGGTATTTTTAAACTATAGAGAGGTTTTAGGTGTGTATTCCAGTTATATGAAGGATAAAATAGATGTTGTTAAAGAAACCAGGCATAGAGAAAACAAAAAGGGTCAGAGAAAACCAATAACTTGGAATAGAGAAGAAATAGATGCATTAAAAAAGGGTGTTGAGAAATATGGGGTTGGATATTGGCAAAATATTATAAATGATTATAAACAAGTCTTTTCTCGGAATGATCGACGATCACGTGATCTATACAAAAAATGGAATTCTTTAAATAAAAAATGATATATGTGTGCAAAGACATTATTTTAATCATTTCGCTCCTCTTCTTCGTCATTCTTATGTACTGAAGTCTTTTTCTTGTTTGTCTTCGCCTTTCTTAAAGCAGCAGAAACAACATCTTCAGCAATCATTTTTCTAACAACCTCATTCCTCTTTTTAACTAATTCATCATCAAAATACTCTAGTGTTTGAGATGAAGCCTCAACCATCATTGATGTCATTACGAGTGCTGATTGCTCGACTGTTTGTATCATTGTTTGAACCAATTTCTGTGTTTCAGATGCTTCATCTAATGAAGAATTGAGCCATGGTATGAATGTTGTTTGAACTTCTCTCTCTATTTCATCATAGAAGAATCCCTTTCTTTCTAGCAAATTAATGGAATCAATAAGCAAATCTGAAGAATAAAACTCGGCAAATCCACGAGCAGCAATCTTTTTTTGCAGCTTTTTCTGTTCGTTGGCGATACGTTCCCTTTCTTGTAATCGGTTCTCCTTTTCTTCGAATTTTCTCTTTTCTGCCTCTTCAAGACGTTGAATATCAGCAAGCTCGACATTCCTTTGGTGTTCAATCGCATCCTTATGGCGGCGAATGGCCAAAAGTTCTTCTTCTTCATGAACTTCTAGAAATGCTTGTTCAAGTGTCTTTCCAACTATTGTAGATACTATAGGCTGAACTTCAAAGTCGAAATCGAACAAATCTCCCTCAATAACCTGGATTTCTTTGTCAATACCATTCTTTGGAGGGATATAGGGAGGAGTCTCTGGTCTATCCAAAAATTCATCAGTTTGGGTTTCGATAGTTGATATAATAGGCTTTTCGACAATTTCTTGTAGATATGGTTCTGTTTGGATTTCTAGATCAATTCTGGTATCTTTTTGGGGCGCAGCAGCTAATGCCGACGCATCTATGTTAGCAACAATTGTCCTATTTGTAGTTGTGGGAGCTTTCTTTACTGTCTTGGGTTTGGGCTCCTCTGTAACAGTCTGTCGTTTATTCGAAAATGTGGAACCCCGGCAAACTCGGGGATCAACAGAAATCAAGCAAGGAGCTTTTCCCTTTTGTGAATCGTTTCGATATTTTGGTTGCTGTTCTATAGCTCTTGGATTTGCCTGGAAAGTAAAAGAAGCTTCGTGCATTTGAATAACGGATTAAAACGATTATTACGGTTTTCTGTTTTTACAAGATATTTTCCCTGTTAAAGGACTCAGATTGTTTTTCCTTCTTAGTGTTTCTAACCAATAGATCAAAATGGACTCCTTCCATTCTAACATCTTTGATTAAAAAAGAATCGTCTTTTTGATTCTCCATATCTGAAAAATTTTGTGATTGTTGTGCTTGAGAAACCACAGGAGTGACTGCTCCTGATGACATTTTAGATTTCAGAAACGTATCTATTTCTGATCCTGATGGCGCATATGCAGCAATACCACTGGATCCTTTTCCTAGGCCTCCCAATCCACCTAATCCACCCGGTTTCGATTGTGATGCAGATTTATCAAATGGATTAGAAACAGATGTGTTGAAGTTAAGTGTTTTCGATTTTTCGTCTGAAGAACCACTAGATGAAGGCAACTTGAGCAACGAAAGACCACTCATTTACCAGGTTTGAATTACCCTTGGCCAGGTCTAAAAGCAAAATGATTTTTAGTTTCTCCCCATATTGTTGACGAGTGTCTGGATGACATTTTCGTTTTCCTTGTTGGTGATCTCTGCTAATATCTTCTTTCGGTACTCTTCCCAGGTTTTTTCTGTGAATCCGTAATTAAACCAGTCTGTAATATCAGCATTTTCTGCTAACCATGGCTTATTTTCCACGTTATCTTCTAATTTTGAAAGGTCATAATGGAAAATGGATTTTGTTTTGTCTTTGGGGTGAATTCCGGATGGATTTATGATTTCCCATGGATTCTGGCTACCTTTAGACAGAATTTCGTTTGTGGAAATCATTGCTACATAATTCTTGTTATTACCAATATTAACTACGGCACGGGTTGATAGAGTGGCAGCAATTTGTGCTGCCTGCTGGTTAGCTGTTGCATCTAAAACAAAACTGACACCATCATCACTCGATTCCTCTTCATATTCTTCTTCTTCTTCAATGTTATCCTCTGATTCTCTGGAAACCTGGTCATTGCTATCTGACATTCTCTATCTTAAATTGCTCGGTGTAAACATAAGAAATATTTGTAAACTTTATTAATTACTTTACGTTTCTTGCATTTGTTTCTATGACTTTAATGAGATTATCTATTCTTTCTGTTGTTGATTCCCACACTTTTTCATTAAATGTTCTAGGTTGACAGTGTATTATGTCGGCTTTTCCGGTCAGGCTGTTTAATTTAACTACAGCTACTTCGGATTGATTAATCTTTGGAATGAGAGTTTTAACATCTTCTTCCTTGATCTTGCAGGCATCGGATATTTCTTTGATTGAAACAACTTTTTGGCCGCTGCAAAGGGAAACAAAGACTAATACTTCCATCATTTCTCTAAGGTGACTAATATTTAAATCATATTCCCGAACTAAGTCTTTGTTCTTGGAAATGAATGTGAGAAAATCATTCATATTACCATTTACAAAAATATCAAGAAGTTGTTTTTCTGCAGGTGAATAGTTTGGCATGAGGATAACACTGTCACAAATGTTCTCAAATATAAAAATAGAATTGATCTGAAATGCTGATTTGAAAACTGTTTTGGCAATCTTGGCAGCATTTGATTTACAATCTTCGATTGATTTGGCGAGATCAAAAGAAGAATAACTTCTTTGGATTTCCTTTTTAGCTGCTTTAAGTTCGTTTGCCTTGGGAAAGACATAAGAAATGATTTTCTTTGTAGAAAAAACTCTGCATAATGTAATAATAGCAAGTTCGTTGTAACTTTTAAGTGATGCAAAAAACTGGAAAACAACATCAATGAAAAGAGGGCGCTTATCCTTAACTTCGATAGCTTCATCAATTCTATCTTGCATCAAATGAAGAAGCCATGAAAAGAAATCAGGATTTGTGGATAAATTCCGAATAATTGCAAGGTGGATAAGCATTCTTAAAGCAGTTGTTTGGGCAATAACATGGGAATACAATGAAGAGTGCACAAATGCACAACACATAGCGCATAGTTTAGGATCTGCTTCTGTGGAAAGAATTAGCCCATCAAGCACCTTACCCACAAGAAAAGACCAATCTTCATCAGTTACCATATTACCACCAGTTGAATATACATATTCCATTGATTGCCAATAGGGACAAAACCATTGATAAAATGATTTAGGATCAACTTTTTTAATGTACTCAGATATAGCCCTTTTTCCGTCTTCCTTAAAATCCTTTGTAGCCCATCCTTTATAACCAGGAAATACAATTTCAGTTAATTCCTCAAAAACCTTTTGATTTTCATCGCCGCTTACTTGCTTTGACTCTTTATTAGTCTCTTTATTTACCGAACTCATCGATTCAATAATGGTCGTCAAAACCGATAAATTCAATAAATTGGTAAATGGGTCAATGATGAATGGGAAACCCACATTTAAGGCTAATTGGTTGTTATTAATGATGTTATGGGCTTCTTTTTGATGCTGCCATTTTTTGAACTGACAACTCAAATTTATTTATTACAAAATTTCAACTATATTTTGTGATGGCTTCTTATCAGCATTATAGAGGCGCTGTTCTTGGTCCTCATGGTGCGGGCAAGACAACAATGATTCTAAAGTACCTGAAGATCAATAAAATGCCACCTGCAACAACTTGTTGCATTCAGCATTTCATGAAGAGAGAATTTGGAGGAAACAACAATTATTTTTGCATTACTGATACAATTGGACAAGAAAGTTACTCTAGTGTTAACAAAAAATTTGTCCAGAATTCCAATTTGATTATTATTCTGATTCCAGCACATGATCAGAATCCATGTTCAACTCTTCAGAAAGCGATGAAAGATGCAAGATCCGTAATTGATCTTAAGAATTGTGTTATATCTGTATTTGTGAGTAAATCAGATCTCACTCAGTTTAAACCTGAGGAGATGCTTCACACTTTGGAACAATCATGTCCAAAGAGTTGCTCAATGTTTAAAAATGCAGATGTAAAATACTACATGATATCTGCTCTCAGTGGAAATAATAATGATGAAGCAATTAATGATACTTTCGATAGGTTTTTAAGCCTTGTGGAATCAAAAAAGATCAAAGCACCCCTACATTGTTTTGACGAAGAGGAAAGCCCTAAATCAAAATGTTATATATAAGAAAGTATTAATAAAGTTCTTTAATAGCGTTTTCGAGTCTCGTATTTCTTTCTTTCAGATTTTTAATTGCAGTAACAATTTCATACTCAGGACTGGAATCATTAACACTTGGTAGTGGTCCAGAATTCTTTAAATCCCAAAGTTTTGCCTCATTTAATGCCATATTTCTCAGAGCATCAGAATGACACTTTGTATATGCCAAAAACTGCCTCCACTCGGCGTCTTCTAGCTCTTTTGGTTTATTTGATGAATAATTCTCTCTGTTTAGCATTGCCCTTGGAGCCCTTTCTCTCATGAGTTCTGCTTGATGAATCTCACTCTCTGTTACAGACTCGCCATTTATTTTCTCAAGCCTTCTCCCAATAGTTGCAAGCAACCTAACACGGAACATACTCTCTTGAGAAACTGGAGTTCCAGACAAATCAATTTCAAGTAATTTTGGATGATTCTCTAACCCATCAACATATTTGATCGGATTATTGCTTGCATTTATGATTGTAAGATTTGGCTGTGATTCTAAAGTAATAAAACTCGTGATGCTGTTATTATTAACTAATAATGTAGTAAGTGTATTTTGGGATTGAATAAATCTCATGTTTTTAATACTTAAACTAGAAATATCCAATACCCCCCCTGATATTCGAACACTAGGAGTACCTTGCAGACTCATTTACACTATGTAAAGTATGTTTATTTTAAGAGCAGAATAATAAAGTACACGATTGCTACTGCAAGGATAAACAGAATAATACCCATAAATATTGATCTTCTTTTCTGCCTACAAAGCATCACATCAACGAGACCCTCACCGGTGGTCACATCAGTTTCAAGCACACCAAGCTTGTCCTCAATTTCATCTGTTTTATCTCTTTGTTTAGAAAGCTCTGAAATGATACCTACTCCAGCGTCTTTAGCCTGGGATGCTCCCAAAGCCAATTCGAGTGTTAACGAATTTCCTTCATCAATCAAACCTCGTTGATCAACCAATGAATTTCGTTGAGTGTTTGATGATCCATCAACATTCATTCCAGCTTTCCCAAGTAATGTAGCCCTGTTCTTCCCTTCAGAGTATCTTGTCTCCAATTTTGCCTTTTCAATTCTAAATGTCTGAAGATGCTTTCTCGCATCCATTTGTTCGTTTGTATCAAGCATTACCATGTTATTCTCAAAATCAACAATCATGGTTTCTAAGTTTCCAAACTGTTTCTCGATTTCTTGCATTTTCGCTGGTAAACTATTTGAATCACCAGAGAGATTTTCTATGAGAGATGAGATCTTTTCTCGAGTCTCATTGATCTGCTCAACATCGATCTGTATATCGGTCATCCGATTGATCTAGCGGTTAAAGGTGACATGCCACTTTTTCCACATAAAATCTACAAAATGTTGGGATTGTTGTATTGCAGGACCCTTTTATTGCGCAGTTCTGAAGGTGTAACAATAATTACTGCAGTAGGGACTAGTAAGTGGGTTGCTCCTAAGAGTGGGAGTATTCATGTTCTTGTTGTTGCTGGAGGTGGAGGTGGTGGAGGTCAGTATTACGGTGGCGGCGGTGGTGCTGGTGGGGTGATATATCACAGTTCTTATCCAGTTGTTGGTGGCACTGAGTATACTGTTATAGTTGGTAATGGTGGTGCTGCTGGCGCTGTTGGTGGTTTTGGTGGAAATGGAGGGAATTCCCAATTTGGCAGTATCATTGCTATTGGAGGAGGAGGAGGAGGTTATACACCTTTCTCTGGTGGGAATGTTGGAAAATCGGGTGGTTCTGGAGGTGGTGGATCTTCATCAACATCAGAGTATGCTGGAGGAAGCAAGAGTGTTGGAACGACATCTGGTGGTGTTTTTTATGGATTTGATGGTGGTTATGGAAAAAAGCAAGCGTCCTCAAGTGCATCCGGTGGTAAGGGTGGCGGAGGTGGTGGGGCTGGAGGTGTTGGCGAGACAGTCCAAAGTGGTGATGCCAAAGGTGGTGATGGAGGACCTGGAAAAGATTTTTCTTTGATTTTTGGAACAGGATTTGGATCTAATGGTATTGTCGCGGGTGGAGGTGGCGGAGGCTCTTTAAAAATTGGTGCTGGATTAGGAGGATCAGGGATCGGTGGAAATGGAGGATTTAATATGAATGGATCGAATGCTGCTGGATCCACAGGAAGTGGAGGTGGAGGTGGAGCTCATTCTGGAGACAAAGGAGGATCAGGATCATCAGGATTAGTAGTCATTAAATACGGTCCCAACCCCCCTTCACCAAATGGAAAGAATAATCATGGCAAACTTTTGAATTTGATTCTTGCTTTCATTCAGATTGCTATTTGCTAAGTCTGATCAACTCCAAATATCCCTCTAGTGCAGGATTTCTTCAACTCCGAAATTACAAACTGTTTTAAATTTTGATTTTTTTTTCTTATATCCAGTTTTTAGCATCCGAGACTCCTGTTGTGGTTACATTTGTAGGGACTAGTAAGTGGGTTGCTCCTAAAAATGGGAGTATTCATGTTCTTGTTGTTGCTGGAGGTGGAGGTGGTGGAGGTCAATTTTACGGTGGCGGCGGCGGTGCTGGTGGGGTGATATATCACAGTTCTTATCCAGTTGTTGGTGGCACTGAGTATACTGTTATTATTGGTAATGGTGGTACCGCTGGCGCTGTTGGTGATTTTGGTGGAAATGGAGAGAATTCCCAATTTGACAGTATCATTGCTATTGGAGGAGGTGGAGGAGGTTACACACCTTTTCTTGAAGGGAATGTTGGAAAATTGGGTGGATCTGGAGGTGGCGGGTCTTCATCAAATTCATATTTTGTTGGAGGCGGAAGCAGTTCGGGGACTACGTGCGGAGGAACATTTTATGGGAATATTGGAGGTGATGGGAGACGACAACCTATCCCAGGCTTAGATGGTGGAAAAGGAGGTGGTGGTGGTGGTGCAGGAGGAGCAGGTGAGACTCCTCCAGCTACACTCTCTGTTGCCGGATCAGGTGGACCAGGAAAGGACTTTTCTAACATTTTTGGAACAGGATTTGGAGTTAATGGATATGTTGGAGGAGGAGGTGGTGGTGGTGGATATCGAAACGGATCAGCACCTGGTGGTATTGGTGGAGGCGGAAATGGAGGATTTGGTTCTAGTGGATCAAATGCTGCTGGGTCCACAGGAAGCGGAGGTGGAGGTGGAGCTCATTATGGACACAAAGGAGGATCAGGATCATCTGGTGTTGTTGTAATTATGTACCCAAACATTTCACTGGAACAAGAAAACCCAAGAACATATGATAACAATTGTCTTGTAGAGAACAATAATATATATGTGATTAATAGGAATAATGGTTTTTCCATGCCAATATTTATTGCAATGCTTAGTATCCCTGTAACATAAAACTTGATTATTATCTACCAAATGCGTACATTAAAGCCTTCTACGATTCTCCATTCCAGAACGTCCAACTTTGTTTCAATTTTGTTGTTAAAAAAGTTTAAAATGTTGGGTTTTGTTTTGTTTTTCCACAAGTTTTTGCCAAATTCGCTATTGTTAAGATCAGAGACACCGGTTGTCTTTACTAGTGTTGGTACCAGTACATGGGTTGCTCCTAAAGATGGATATCTTCATGTTCTTGTTGTTGCAGGCGGCGGTGGTGGTGGTGGAGTTTATTATGGAGGCGGTGGTGGTGCTGGTGGTGTTATATATCATAGTATGTATCCGGTTATGAAGAATTCACAGTATTCTGTGGTGGTTGGATCGGGTGGATTAGGTGGAAATGGGGGTGGTTTAGGCCAAAATGGAGGAAATTCTAATTTTGATCAAATTATTGCTATTGGTGGAGGTGGTGGAGGTTATACGCCTTTTGGAGGAGGGAATAATGGATTGACTGGTGGTTCTGGAGGTGGTGGGTCTTCATCAAATTCGTATTTTGTTGGAGGAGGAAGCAGTTCGGGGACTACGTGCGGAGGAACATTTTATGGGAATGTTGGAGGTGATGGGAGACAACAACCAAGCCCAGGCCCAGATGGTGGTAAAGGAGGTGGAGGTGGTGGCGCAGGAGGAGCAGGTCAGACTCCTCCAGCTACACTCTCTGTTGCCGGATCAGGTGGACCAGGAAAGGACTTTTCTAACATTTTTGGAACAGGATTTGGAGTTAATGGATATGTTGGAGGAGGAGGTGGTGGTGGTGGATATCGAATTGGATCAGCACCTGGTGGTATTGGTGGAGGTGGGAATGGTGGAATGACTACAAGTGGACAAGATGCTGTTGCATCCACAGGTGGTGGTGGTGGTGGATGCGATGGTAATGGTGGATCCCGAGGAGGAAATGGTGGCTCTGGTGTTGTTGTTATTATGTACTCAAATATTGTTTTGTCACCTAATCAAACCCCAATGTCAACTCCTCGCCAGACAAATGAGAAGTCTAATCGTTCACAGCGTATTAATATTGGTTTTTTGGGTGTTTTCCTCATTCTTTTTGAGTTTAACCTAATCTAAAAATGGGATAGTTGTCATTTTTTTATGGCGGACAAAGACTCAATTATTGTGTTTAGACACGAAAATGAAGATTTTTCTCTCCCCAAAGAAGAAATTGTATTAAAGAAATATCACCGGAATCATGGAGGTCAGAAGGTTGTTGACTTTGAAACAAAGGCAAAACACATTCATGTCAAGATGTTATTCGAATTTCTTCAAAGGGGTGATGTTCCTTCTTGTTTAGAGGACCAAATTCCTGTTTATGAACTTTTAAAAGAATGGGATTGTCATTTTAGTGTTTTTGATTCATTTCGTCTCCGTGTGCAATCTTTGTTGAAAAATGGGTATGTTTACCACCAAGAACAAATGTATTCTGTTAATATAGGATGTTTGTTCTTTCATAGCACTGTATTTCAAGAGTTTTATCAAGAGAATCCCCATGGTGTTCTGATTATTGATAGTCGGTTCTCTATAGAATCAGTTAACCAATTTCTTGATCTGATTCATAATCGAATTTGTGCACCAGTGTTTGAGTATTTAAATGAAGTTTTCGGTATAAGCGCTTTTCTTGGCTGTTCCCAGTTATGTGCCTTTATTCGGAACTCTCCCGAATATGTTTTATCAATTATACTTGACAAACAACAAGATGAACTTTTTGATTTTTCGGTGTTTGAGAAGAATATATGTGATAATATCAAATCGTTCTTAGAACTCCCTATTTTTGGTCATATAAGCCTTCCATTGCTTATTCGAGTTTTCCAGAAAGCAAAAGATGCACTCCCAATGTCTCTTCTTTTTCCATTTTTCAAGAATTGTGTTTCTTTTCATGGATCACAAGCTTATATTCTTCTTTCTATGATTAGATCACAAAGAACAAATAACTTTGAAGAGTTGAACCAATTCCTTGGGCTTTTTTCCATTGAACACAATGAAGATTTCTTCTCTCTTAACAGTTGTTATTTCAATGAATTCTCGAAACAATTCGACAAGATGAAACTATTAAATCTTGATAAAGACCAAAGGATTGAGAAACTTGAGAATGAGTTTAAGAAAGTTGAATGTATTGTTAAACAGTTAGAAAAGAAAGATGCTGAAAGCCAAAAAAAGATAGAAGAACTGGTTCAAAAGTATCAGAAAAAAGAAGAGGAAGAATATCGGAAACTTGTTGAAGAGAAAAAGAAGAATGAAGAACTGATGAAACAAATTGAGTTTATTAATTCGAAAGTTAAGGAAATAAATCGGATTGATCAAAGACTTCCATATCAAAATGGCAACAGCTTTGAAGGGTTTTTTGCCTGGCTTTGGAAGAAAACAGGTAGTAATCCTTTCTTAAATGGAGCTGCTTCTGCTATTCAATCTCATTCAGGGTTGGGTAATCAACAACCTTCCTTTATCATTGACCCTAACTTCAGTACATCCTCTTATATTGGCATGAATCAACATAGCACCCTTACAGGAAAGTACTTTGAGTTTGATCTTAAAACCTATCACCTTAATCTCACAGCATACACTATTCAAGCAGCGTCTCAAGCTTGGACCACTAATGCCCATAATTTGAGAACCTGGGAATTAAGGGCATCGGCAGATGGTACCAATTGGGTTGTAATTGATTCGAAAAGGAATGATTCTTCACTAAACACATCTCTTCAGGTGGTTACATTCGAAATCAATAACTCTGATTTCTATAAGATGTTTCGTTTGGTGATGACTGGAGAGAATTCTTCCAATAGCTATCAATTTGCTATTCATAGAATCGAATTCTTTGGTAATGTAAGAACTGATAAATAATATTTTGATTCTTTACTATTCGGTATCTAATAATTCGGATCCTTTTTCCGACGACATATGGAAATATATAATCAATGAAGAAATGTATAATATTCCTAATGTTCCCATAATCTCTTTATTTGTCCTAAAAACAAGCTTTGCGTATCGATACTTATCATAGTCAGTTGGGTAATCTAATAAATCAAACCTCATAGATGAGAAAATACCACTATATTGATTGCAATTTGTCATTATATTCCTCATTGACAATTCAGCATTATTTGATGACACCGAAACCAAAGCCACATATAGCATAACTTGAACCATACATGCAAGAGTGAAAAATGCAAACATCTTACTTTGGACATGCTCAGACGATACCATAAACGCAACTATCGCTGAACAAATCGAAACAAGTATCATTCCAATCCCAAGCCCCAATCTTAAATACCCAATCACCTCAAGAAAAAAAGGATGCCAAACAAGTGTAATCCAATACATAACATAAACACTAGTTAACACTGGAACACCAATCAAAAAGTATCGTGACCATTCTTCATAGTGGACTGTCTCTTCCGAATTGTCTGCCATTAAATGAAAAAAAAATTCAGAATTTGAGCAAATTTTAGTTATATCTGGATGTCTTTCCACAATCAATACATGTTACTATTGATGTCATTCCTTCATCTGCGCTCCGAATTTGGAGTTGGGAGTGATATGTGTTTTTGGACTTACAGTGCTTGCATGTGAATTGGCGAGTCGCCTCCATTTTTGGGTGTGGAATTGCGACGAGTTTGTCGGATTCTTCTTTAAGTTTCTTCTCTTGTTCAATTAATTTGGATGTTTTAACATCGTCTTTGGTATATTGTGCGAAATCTTCCGGCTTTAGGGTACCATCTTTAAGTCTCTCTACTATTTTGAACTCTGAATTGATTTTAGAATTTCTAATAAAGTTAATAAGCTCGATATGTTGCTTTTCTGGTTCAGGAAAGCTGGAAAAAACTACTTCCATTATCCTTCTAGATATAATTATTGCGTTATTTGATGCTACTCCTTGACTTTCTAGTTCTTCACTAAAGATTTTTTCGCATCTCTTCCTTTTCATTACGTTTTCACTTTCAGTATTGACTACGTTTGTTATTGGTGGAGATGGTGATTGTCCAATAAACAACTTCTTCAGAGATTCACACCTCTCCTTAATAACAACAAGCTTTGTGGTTTTCAAAATGGAACCAACAACAAGGGGGATTTTTGTTTCCCGAATTAGGTCTTGTGTATACCTGTATGTCAACATTTCATCAAGTAAAGCCACAACTGCAGGTGCTTTATCTTCAATTTCGTTCTTAGATGCGAAATCTTTCAAAGAATTCTTATATGAATTTAATTTATCTAGACTTATCATGGACCAATTGAGTTTATAAAAAAAGAACCTTCTTTACATTGTAAACGGTAATTTACAATGTAAAGTACCTGGAATTCGAATCCAGGCTTTTGTTGGATGGTTATTAGAATCCAACTAGGGATGTTAATTGGGGTATAAAAAATCAATTTGGGTGACATTTTTAAAAAAATGGGGGTCAAGTTTCTAACATAACAAAAATTTTCGGATGATTTTTGGAATGCTCCCCACTCACCATTATAATACAACAATTTTTTGTAATATTTTTTATCTTTGAAATCCAATAATCAAGGAGAAATACATACTTTTTGGATCGATCATAAATCAATTCATTATCGTTTTCTTCAGAATTAGTCCAAAAAAACGATTACTTGACCCCTCTATTTGAGAGCTTTGACCCCCAGGACCCCAACCAATTTGACCAAAAAAATGTATAAATTGATAAATGGGGTCATTTTGACATCCCTAAATCCAACTAATAGAGTATGGCTTAATTATGATGTAGTTAAACTTGGCAAGAAGTCTCCTGGGATTCAAAGCCAGGACTCTTTTATGACCTCATTTTTTCAAGCATTTCATTTATAGTACTGTGGCGATGGGAAAAAATGTTGCGGTGGGGACCAAAACGATAAAAATCCGTTATTTTTGATTTTTTTTCTTATTTCATTAATAACTCTTTGCCAGATATACTTATAGATTTATTGTT
>Ga0209639_1000375_pt1 | contig 66711 bp, 69 predicted proteins | sample EPASupsiteHSE605_FD_187268 | JGI IMG/M metagenome (GOLD analysis project Ga0209639, IMG submission 187268) | Bioremediated contaminated groundwater from EPA Superfund site, New Mexico - Sample HSE6-05 (SPAdes) (version 2) | ecosystem: Environmental > Aquatic > Deep subsurface > Groundwater >... | reverse complement strand
GCATGGATCCGCCTTTACCTTTACAAGTTCCGGTGGCCTTGCCAAACAGTTCGGCCATCATCTTATTTATGTCCCCGCCTTTAGCGATCATTTCACCGTGGCTGCGGTGATGCAGTCCGCATTTATCGTCCTTCCCGACACAGGCAAATACACCTGCCGCGATCGCTTCCTGGCCAAGACTTAAGTGCACAAAGCCGGGGATCTTGCCAGCGGCAAATAATTCGCTGACTCTCGATTCAAATGCGCGACATGTAACCATGGTCTGATAAAAATCAAATAATTGTTCCTTGGATAGTTCCATTACAATATCCCTCCTTCTTTATTTGGTACCAAGCTTAGTTTAAATACCAGGTTCACCTCCCCCGGAAACGCCGTTATTTATTATTTTTGCTATTCAACTAACTTGCTAATCTGAACCGCCATATTTTTTTTGCGGCAGCCTTCACAAAGCTTGCCATCTAAACCTTCCATTTCGGTTCTTGAGATAATGTAGTCTAGTTCTTCCCGGGTAGCAAAAGGCTGGCCACAAGATTCACACTTAACCAAGGTAAAGGTTTTATTCCAAATAATTCGTTCATTATTAGTCTCAGATACTTCAATAGCTTTAGTCGGACACATTTTGGCACATGCTGCACAGCCTATGCATACTTCAGATGCCTCATCAAAGGGCGTAGCAACGCGTTTTTCCGTTCCCCGAAATATTGCCGATATTGCACTCCTTCCCATTTCTTCACATGCTTTAACACATAGACGGCACAGGATACAGCGTTCGTTATGATTAATTGAAAGTCGGTTTTCTTCGCATTTATATTCCTTATATAATTTTTGCATTAATTCGCTTTCAGGAGCACTTCTATACAAAAGTGAAACAATGTTTCGGCGAATTTTTTCAATAGCCGGTGTCGATGTTACTACCTCAATTTCTTCATATACAGGATATATACAAGATGCTACTATACGTGTGGCATTGCCAGTTTTCACTTCCACCATGCACATGCGGCACATGCCCTGTCCGCCAAAGGCTTCATGATAGCAAAGGGTGGGAATATTTATTCCGGCTTTTCTTGCTGCCTCAAGTATGGTTGCTCCAGGATTAACATCTACTTCTTGACGATCTATAATAATTTTCATTTTTTCCACCCCTCCTATCTAACCTTTACTGCATTAAATTTACAGTGGTTTATGCATTCACCACATCGAATACACTTTTCCTGATTGATTACATGAACTGCTTTCTTTTCACCGCTTACTGCATCAACTGGGCAGTTCTTTATGCACAATCCGCATCCGGTACATAATTCTTCAGAAATATAAAACTCGGTTAAATCCCTACAAACTCCAGCGGGGCACCGTGCATCCTTTATATGGGCAATATATTCGTCTTTAAAATAGCGCATGGTAGAAAGCACAGGGTTAGGAGCAGTTCTCCCCAGGGCACACAGGGATGCAGTCTGCATGGTTTCCCCTATTTCCTGCAATAGTATAAGGTCCTCTTCCCTTCCAGTACCTTTGCAGATACCATTTAGAATTTCTAATAAGGCTCTGATCCCTTCACGACAGGGAGCACATTTACCGCAGGATTCACCCGCCAAAAAGTTGACGTAATAACGTGCTATCTCAACCATACAGGTTCGGTCATCCATAACTATTAATCCGCCGGAACCCATCATTGACCCTGCTCTGGTAAGGGAATTAAAATCTACTTCCAAGTCCAGCATGTTTTCAGGAATGCATCCCCCTGAAGGACCTCCGGTCTGAACCGCTTTAAAATCCCTTCCACCAGGAATGCCCCCGCCAATATCATATATTATCTCCCTTAAAGTCGTACCCATAGGAACCTCTACGAGTCCGGTGTTAATTACTTTTCCTACTAATGAAAATACTTTAGTACCCTTGCTGCCTTCGGTACCCATAGATGCAAATTCTTGAGCACCCTCATTTATAATTACCGGAATATTGGCCCATGTTTCAACATTATTAATTATTGTGGGCTGTCCCCACAATCCCTTTTCCGTAGGAAAGACATATTTATCGCGGGTTTCACCTACATTCCCCTCAATTGATGCTATTAGGGCAGTTTCTTCACCGCAAACAAATGCACCACCGCCTCGGACTATCTCAATATCAAAAGAAAGCGTACTGCCCTGTATGTTTTGGCCAAGATAACCCCAGCTGCGTGCATTATTAATAGCTATGCCAAGGTTTTTGACTGCCAGACTATATTCATCACGGACATAAATGTAACCCGCTGATGCCCCTATAGCATAGGCGCAAATAATCATGCCTTCAATAACGGTGTGTGGATCACCCTCCATTATGCTTCGATCCATAAATGCTCCTGGATCTCCCTCATCCCCGTTGCAAATAACATATCGAGGAAAGGATGCAGCAGATGCACATGCCCTCCACTTAAGCCCAGTTGGAAAACCACCGCCGCCGCGTCCGCGAAGCCCCGATTTAACAACTTCAGCTATTACCTGACTGGGAGTCATTTCCCGCAGTACTTTGGCGATTGCTCTATACCCATCTCTGCTGACATAATCTTCTATAGACGCAGGATCGATTTCCCCGATATTGCGTAAGGCTATCTTATGTTGTTTTTTATAAAAATCAATTTCGTGATGGGATCTAACCCGTTTTTTCGTTTTAGGATCCCGGTATAAAAGTCGGCTTATTATTTCACCAGTTCGAAGAGTTTTCTCAATTATCTCCGTAACATCAGCTTCGGTTACCTGCACATAAGTAATATCATCCGGCATTATCTTTACCAGCGGGCCTTTTTCACACCATCCGTTACAGCCGGTAGGTTTAGTATAAGTTTTCACCTGTACATTCGTAGCAGCCAGTTTTTGCTGCAAAGCATTATAAATCTCCATACTGCCGTTGGCCAGGCATCCGGTTCCACAGCAAACCAGAATCATCCTGCTGTCCAGATCAATTGTCTGTTGCATTGATTTGCCCTCCATAGCCCTTAATAATCTCAATAATACCGGCTGACGTCACCTTAGGATGAACCCTTTCGTTAGCGATTAATACCGGAGCAAGAGCACAGGCCCCTAAACAATTCACGGTTTCTACGGAGAATTCTCCGTCGGGAGTAGTCTCTCCCGGTTTGATGCCTAAATGTTGATAAATCTGATCAATTAGAACATTCGATCCCTTTATATGGCAGGCGGTACCATCGCAGACCTTGAAATTTATGCGGCCTTTAGGAACCAAACTGAAAGCCTTATAGAATGTAGCCATACTATATACCCTACTTAAGGGAACATCTACCTGTGAGGCGATCATCTCCAGACCGTTACGTGGAAGATAATTATATTTACCTTGTAAATCCTGCATCATAGCCAGGATATACCGTTTCTCTCCAGGGTATTTGTTTAATATCTTTGCAAGTTCCTTGGCTTCAACTTGCTTTGCGTTTGCAGACATATTATTTTGCCTCCTTAAAAGCAAATTGCCTATCCTTCTGCGGGAAAAGATGGCAACTACATACACTGAATGATCTCAATCAATTCCCCGTTAATACATAAGGCTGGGTTATTTAATTCGATAATTATACACCAAGTCCTCTCACTTCCCTTCGGTCGGCACACCGTTCTTTTCAAACCACGCCGTGAATAATTTTGATCCCGTATGCTAGGGAGTCTTTACTGGTAAAATAGAGCAATTTTTGTGCCAACATTAAATTAGATGATATTTACTAATCCCAAGTACACCAATACATCCGAAAAAATTATAAGACGAATCATCAAACCCAATAAAAAATGTAACAGGCTTGTTAATTTTAATTTTGTTATATGTGTTATATATGTGTTGCATGCGTTACATGCATGTTACGCCATGGGACTCTATTGTTACAAGCCATGACACAGTTACAACTGCCCCAATAAAAAAATAAAGGTTTGGTGAGGAGCATAAATGCACCTACCGAACCTTTTAATATTTTGCTTAATTAATTTATTAAACCATTCAAAATACCGCTTTTTTAAATTACCAATTAGAAACCTTTGTCTTGATTGGCTCAAGTATCTTGACAATTTTCTTTAACATTCCCTGTTTATGATGTGTTTGTGATTTAGGTTTTTGCTGACTAGCTGCAGGTAGAATGTCAGGTTGATATATACTGACTTGCACGTGTTCTATTCGGGTCTCAGCAGTCTTCTCGAGTGTTTCAACCGGCGTAGGCTTCATGCGCGGTGTCCTTTTACCACCCTGACGCTTGCAGTCTACTCCCCAATAAACCATACAGTATCCAAAATGAACGCAGGAAGTACAGTTTTCATTATGCGATTTAATGTTTTTCATGCTTCATTTCATCTCCCGCGCAAGTAGATATTGTGGCTATAAACTGTAGTCCTGATAACGCTTTGTCTATTTGGAATAGCTTAACTTTAGTTGTTAATGTGCAAACTGACTTATCTGAACCGCCATATTCTTCTTACGACAATCTTTACAGAGCATGGCTTCATAGTAGTCGATCCCTGTTCGGGAAACAATGTATTCCAATTGTTTCTGGGTAGCAAAGGTTACACCACAGTGTTCACATATCACCGGGGTAAAATTTTTGTTCAAAATTATTCGTTCCGTATCAGGTTTAACTGCATTAAATTTACAAAGTTTGATGCATACACCGCATTGAATACATTTGTCCTGATCAATAACATGGGGCTCTTTCTTATTACCATTTATACTATCCACCGGGCAGCGCTTTAAACACAAGCCACAGCCCTTACAAAGTTCCGCATTAATATAAAATGGATAGTCATTTCCTACATCAACTTGCCCGGCTTTTGCAGACATATCTTGTTGCCTCCTTAAAAGTGAGTTGCCATCTCTTCATACCATGCGATGGGAAAAGATGGCAACTTCATGCACAAAATTAGTTAAATCATTTCCCGTTAAAACCGGGTTATTTTATTAATTGTTTATAATAGACCTAGTTCAGCTAATTTATCTTCCGTCGGAACTCCGTCCTCGTCCCAGCCACGGACATTGTAATAGACAGGAACCATAGCATCAAGGTTGCATACCATTCCCTGATGGGGACCGCCCTTCATTGGTTCTGTAAGTAATCTAGTCGGCAATGTGTCATCTGCTTTGGTAAATCCGGCTTTTAGATTAAACAGCTTCTCTAGAGTCCAAATGCGATCTCCTGCCTTTAATAGGTCTTCATCGCTAATATCTACGCCGGTAGCAGTTCTGTACTGCTCCGCTATTTCTGGAAGTCCTATGCCAAAGGTTATGAATAGACAGAGTCCAGCGGAATCGACTACTGCAGTCAGATCCTGAAATATTTTAAGCAATTCCGGTTTACCTTCAGTTGCATCCGGATCGGCCTTAATCGGAATCCCCAGAATTTCTGGAGCAGTCATATATCCACGCACATGACATCCACCCCGGTTGGAGGTAGCATAATTCAGTCCTATACCCTGCTGGCCGCGGGGATCATAGGCCGGCAGTTCCTGTTTTTTTGAGGTCATAGAAAACTCGGGATGACCATAAGACTCAGCCAGTCGATAAGACCCTTCTGCCAGTTCATCTCCAAAACCTTCCCGGTAGGCTGTCATTCTGGTCAATTCGACCATGGTATCAGCATCCCCCCAGGTCATTTCAGATTTTTCACGTGGTATAATCCCCTTCTCCAGCATCTCAGTGGCACAGGCTAAAGTTGTCGGCATACTTATCGCATCTATCCCCAATTCATTGCACAAGAAGTTGGCTTTACAGATGGCCTCAAAATCATCCACACCCATGTCTGAACCAAAACCCCAGGTAGCTTCGTATTCCGGTCCTTCACCTATTGCTTTGTATTTACCTTTGTTTCTACTTACCCGGCCGCAGCCAATAGAACATCCAAAGCAACCCTTATTGCGAACCAGGTTATTCTCGGCCTGATATTCACCGGAAATCTTTTCAGCCTTAGGAAATACCGAAGCTTCACTAAAGTTATTAACCGGAAGCCCACCATGCTCATTGAGTATATTTACCAGGACATTAGTGCCGTAAGCGGCCAGACCAGCACCGGTTACCGGGTGAGCTTTTAACTTACTCCGGGCATCATTGATTGCGTTCATAAACCCGGATACATCAGCTACTTTAACGCCCTTAGTGCCGCGTACTGCCACGGCTTTAAGATTCTTGGAGCCCATAACTGCACCAACGCCGGAACGTCCCGCAGCTCGGTTATAGTCATTCATAATACAGGCAAATTTAACCAGTTTTTCTCCGGCAGGCCCTATACAAGCAACTTTAGTCTCATCATCGGTGGTTTCTTTTAACATGTCAGTGGTTTCGTGTACGGTTTTGCCCCAGAGAGCTTCCGCACTTCTTAGTTCGACAGTTTCATTGTTTATCCATAAATATACCGGTTTGTCTGCTTTGCCTTCAAATATTATGCCATCATAACCAGCATATTTCAGTTCGGGTCCAAAAGCACCACCCGAGTTAGAAGCCGCAATTGTACCATTGAGTACGCCTTTGGTGACCACATTATATCTCCCCCCGGATGAAGCTAAAGTTCCGGTAAGAGGACCTGTCATAAAGATCATCTTATTTTCAGGGCTTAACGGGTCTACCTGAGGATCCACCTCATCATAAAATATTTTGGTACCCAGGCCGCGTGCACCGATAAAGTTATGCATATCATCAATTTTTAAAGCTTCCTTACCAATTGTTCCGTCGCTTAAATTAACCCTGAGTATTTTTCCTATCCATCCGTACATGCTTAGCGCACCTCCTCGAAGACATCTTTGAATCTGGCAGCGAAGGCTTTACGTTTAGTTAGGCTGCCCACATTGGCTTCTTGGTAACTGATGGCGCCGGACGCACACAGTTTTACACAGGCCGGGTCTCCACCACACAGATCACATTTGCTTGCAATATTGGTTTCCACATGATAATGAATTGCTCCGAAAGGGCAGGCTATAGTACACATTTTACAACCTATACATTTGGAATCCTGCACTTCCATAGCACCGGTAGCAGCGTTTTTAGTGATTGCACCCACTGAGCATACCTTCATACATGCGGCTACACCGCATTGCTGACATACCATAGGAACAGCAAACCCAACCTTTTCGAAACTTAAAACCGATATGCGTGAAAGTTCAGGTTTAAATTCGTTATTATGAGTAATAGAACATGTTAATTCACAAGTACGGCACCCTGTACATTTCTCTGGCTGTACTACTAGTATTTTATCCATACAGTGCTGGCTTTCTCTTTAAGAAAACCAGTATTCACCTCCTTAGAAGTAAGTCTTACATCAGATTATCAGTGTTCTTTCTTCTCTCTATAACTCCAATCCCCAAAATCTTTTCCTTCTCCATAAATCCCTTCTTTCTATGGAATCCAGAGCAATTATAACCAGCTTCTATATTCATACTGGTCATCGAGATTCTCCGCAGTGTATTTTGCCCTTTATATAAACGTAATGTTGCAAATATCGTGCCAAGCTTTTTATTCTTGAACTAATTGCATTAAATTCGGCATTAAGAAATTAGGGAAGTACATAAGTGTGTAATACTTGTTACATCGGTGATATATTTTAGAATGGTATGGCTACACTAATTCAACAGAAATGTTACACAAAGTGAGAAAGTGCAAGAAATAATCTTGAATTTATATGCAGGTTATGGGATGTAATGTGAGGGTTGGGGATATGTTGTATTCAGCGGTGCATCTCCATAATTTTAATATTCACATCTTATAATTTAGGAACAAGACAGTTTAATACATGATCAATTAATAACAATATGACAAGCACTTCTTATATGCTAGCCTCCTGCGACCGGGGGAAATATTGCAACTGTATCATCTGCTTTTAATATTGAATCAAATTCGGCACGCTTACCGTTAATAAAAATAATTCCTATTTCCATTTCCTTTCGTGAGATTGATAGCTTGTCTAATACCTGACCTACAGTTGTGCTGTCAGGGTATTCAAATTCCCCTGTTTTAAAACGCCCCTGCCGAAGCGTAGCAAAAAGTTTGATAGTAATTCTCATTTATAAACACTCCTTCCAGGCAAATCGTATAAAACCAGCCCATTAACAGATGTTGAAGGGCTGGTTTAGATCTGTCCCAACTTTCATTATAATTAATAATCAATGTTATATAATTTCATTTTACGGTAAATCGTATTACGGGAAACCTCCATATCCCGGGCTACCTCGCTAATATTCCCTCCGTGTCTGGTCAAAAGATCGAGTATTTCCTCGCATTCGTTTTGGGCCACCAATTGTTTCCTTTTTTCTCTCTCGGTGTAAACCTTTACTGTTTTCGCAATTGAGGAAGGTTCCTTATCATATGTATTACCATACAATTTGGAGATAGAAGGCGGCAAATGTTCTAAATGAATACGACCTCCTTCTGCCATACTTATTAATCTCTCCACAATATTTTGTAATTCTCGAACGTTGCCGGGCCAGTGGTACTGTTTCAAACATTCCATAACCCGATGGTCTATATCTATAATTTCACTTCCCCATTCCCGGCCAATAACTTCTAAGAAATGGTCAACCAGTATAGGAATATCTTCAAGGTGGCTGCGCAGCGGAGGTAAAGTAATGGAAACCACGTTTAAACGATAATAAAGATCCTGCCGGAAAGTACCCTTTTCTACTTCATATATAAGGTTTTTATTAGTAGCGCAAATTACTCTGAAATCGATCGGAATTACTTTATCATCGCCTATACGGCTGATCTTCCTCTCTTGAAGAACTCGCAGTAACGCTACCTGCTGCTCCAGCGGCATGTCTCCAATTTCGTCCAGGAATAGGGTTCCACCAGCGGCCAGCTCGAACTTACCTGGTCGGCCACCACGTTTAGCCCCAGTGAAAGCTCCATCTGCATATCCGAATAATTCACTTCCTATTAACTCTCTGGGTATAGCACCACAATTAACCGCTACAAAGGGACCTTTACGCCGGCAGCTCCGATTATGAATTGATTGAGCCAGAACTTCTTTACCAGTTCCGCTTTCACCTTCCAACAAGATATTTGAACTGCCAGCGGCTGCCAGGGAAGCAATGCGAATTACCTCGGCTATCGCGTCACTATTGCCTATAACATCCTTGAAATGGAATACCGCCTGAGCACCACTTAAACGATTTACCAGCTTTTGGACCTTTTCCATGGGGCGGACCAGGATTACTGCACCGGTTACGATACCTTCATCATCAATAATGGGCATACCAGATGACATACAGTGGATACGTCCATTTATAGTGTCAATCATAAGTTCTGAGTCACTAAAAGATTCTTTGCGTGTTAATGTTGTATGTACCCCGCGAACATCCCGTCCGAGGATTTCCTTTATTTCTCTGCCTAATAGTTCCTGGGCCGGCCTTCCAATAATCTGTTCACACACTGGATTAATCTGAATGACCACGCCCTGGTCATCAATCACCAAGACCCCATCTGACATCGTTTCGAATATGTCGGTCATGCGATTGTTAGCAATTGTTAATTCACGGTTTTTCTTTTGAATCCTAATTTGATCCCTTATAGCCTCTACTGCTGCTACAACCATACCCAGAGTATGCAGATGTGTTTCGTTTGATGGCCCTGACATATCCAGTATCCCTATCATCTGCCCATTCTTATTAAAAATGGGGGATGCTGAGCAAGTCCAAGCATGATGTTTCTGACAATAATGTTCTGCCCCCGAAGTTTGAATGGGCCTATTTAACACCACAGTCGTACCAATAGCGTTGGTACCAACCGATTCCTCGGTCCAGTCTGCTCCTTTAATGAATCGGATCCCCTGCGCCTGATCCAGTGTATCTTCGTCTCCAAAGATCTCCATAATATAGCCCCGTTCGTCGGTCAATATTACAATGAAACCTGATTCTTTAACAAATTCATATAGTCTAATCATAAAAGGCCGAGCTATATCAATAAGGTCTTTCCGTTTGTCCAGTAAATCAGCCAGTTCGCTTTCCCTCAAGAACCGGTAGCATGTACCATCGTGAGGATCAACACCAGCTTTATAACATCTTTGCCAAGACTCTGCTATCTCAGGGTTAACAGAGTATTTACCCAGTTTACCATCAGTGATAAACTCTTGCCACGCTAATGCGATTTCCGACGAAGAAGGATACATCTTAACAGTCATGTTATTTCCTCCCTGGATTTTAAAATCGGAATCCTCATGTAATACATTCATTATATTGTTATTTCTTAATATTCTTCAAGTATTAAACTTTGGATAAAAAAATATAAGCCTTTTACCATATAAAAGATAAAAGGCATCAAAGCTTATTATTCTAATCAATACAAAATACCAAAGCAGAAAACAAACAGTTATTAACTCCGCTCAGCTAATATACGCAGGTTATCAAAGAGCTCGGCAGTTGTAATCATCCCCACGCCGCCTGGCACGGCACTGGCATATCTAGCCTTGGCACAGGCATCGGGATGAACATCACCGGTTATTTTGCCGTTTTCGTCAAAATTTATGCCCGCATCTATGATTACCCCATTTTCCTTAACCATATCCGCCGTAATAAAATGTGATCTTCCCATAGCTGCTATCACAATATCCGCATTCCTTATTTCCTCAGCTAAGTCACGGGTATGAGTATGACATACAGTTACGGTTCCGTTCTCGGCAATTATCATTACTGCCACAGGCCTTCCCAGGATGGCACTTCTGCCGACTACAGTTACCTTCTGGCCATCTATCTTAATGTCATGATCCTTAAGCATGCGGATAACCGCTTTGGGGGTAGTAGGTTGAATGCCAGTTTCCTTCATCAAAAGGCGGCCCAGATTAAAGGGATGTATTCCCTCGACATCCTTGCGATAATCCATAGTACTCACAATCAAGTCGTCATCAATATGACCTGGCAGTGGTTTTTGGATCATAATCCCTGTAACCTCACAGTCGTGGTTCAATTGTTCAATTCTATCCACCAGTTCGGCTTCGCTAATTTCGGAGGTAAGGTGCAATACTCTTACTTCGCAGTCAATATCTGCGGCGAACTTTTTAGCGCCATTTACATAAGCAGTTGAAGGCCCTTCATCACCTATCTGCACAATGGTCATTATCATCTTCGTTTTGAGAGCACTCATTTTCAATTCAGCTTTCATTTTGTCCCTGATTTCTTTTCCGTAAATTAACATCCATTGTCCTCCCCGAAATAAATTCTTTTTTATATTAGCAAAAAAAACATGTCCATGCATCTTAATTTGTGAAAAATATCTTAAATAACTTTCGGAATGTCAGACGATTATCAAAATGCAGCTATAAGATGATTTATTCGAGGCTTGTTGTCTTCCATTAGAATTCCAATAACATCAAAACGGATTTCCCTAAATGGCTGCGGGTAAGTCTCAAGGTAAACGAGGGCAACTTTGCGGATATGTTCCTTCTTAACTTTTGTAATAGATTCCTCCGGAGAACCATAGTTGGTGCTGGTCCGCGTCTTAACTTCAACAAACACAACGACTCGCCCATCGGTACAGATAATATCAATTTCACCATAACGACTGCGGAAATTTCGGCTTATAACTCTGTAACCATGACTTTTTAGGTATCTGGCTGCAATCTCTTCGCCCTGCTTGCCAAGCTCTTTTCTCATATTTTTCTCTTTATGTATCCTTTCATTCGTGAAGTTGATCTTCTTATGTAACATAACTTAAGGTGCAGCCCGGTATTTAATTTTAATCAAAAAGACTGGGTTGGGCCATTTCATTATCTCCCAGCATTGATCTGACCGGTTCAAAAGTACAACGATGAATCGGGGAAGGCCCGAGGTTCTGCAAAGCAATAATATGGTCGCGCGTCGCATACCCTTTATGCCTGCCAAAACCATAACCAGGATAAATTAAATCGTAGGACTGCATGGCGCAATCCCTCTCAACTTTAGCAATGATGGAAGCACAGGCAATAGATATACTTAAACTGTCTCCTTTTATTATAGGATATTGTTTAATTTCAGTATTCGGAATTTTAACGGCATCGACAAGAAGGAAATCAGGCTTTGGGTGAAGCTCATTTACCGCTATTTTCATAGCTTCTTTGGTGGCCTGTAATATGTTTTCTTTATCGATTTGTCGATGAGAAATAATTGCCAGTGACCAAGCCAGAGCTTTCCTCTTAATTTCCGTCACCAATTGAAGTCTCTTTTTTTCGCTTAGTAATTTTGAATCGTTTACATCAGGCAGAAAGAAATCACGGGGAAGAATAACCGCTGCCGCCACCACCGGACCAGCAATGCAGCCCCGGCCGACTTCATCAATCCCGGCTATATAAGCATAACCCTCTCGGTAGGCTCCATATTCGTAGTGTTTCAGTTTTTCAATACGCTGCATTTCTTCAGAATTATGGAGTACGCCTAACTTCATTTTCTACCTGCCACCTAACTTATGTATAATCATTTAATTATATCATAAGCAGATTTCCACGATCATATGAAGACTTAGTTTCTAGAGCTAAACAATGGCTTCAATTTATTAATCTCAGATCATAATGTTGTTTGACCCTGTTGAACAAGAAAGAATTCGGTGGATAATTATCCACCGAATTCTTATTTATTTGCTATTTGTTTTTAGGTCTATTTGTTGCTCTTCCTCCAGATGTTCATCCTTTCAGCATCCTTGATCAACTCATCACGGAAGTCGGGATGTGCAACTGAGATTAGAGCTTCGGCTCTCTGCCAGGCAGACAGGCCTTTCAGGCAGACCTTTCCATATTCGGTTACTACATAGTGAGTAGTGGTACGGGGGTCAGTGGAAATAGTTCCCGGAGCAAATGTAGGAACGATGCGGGATTTCTGTGCTCCCGGCTTGCCAAAAGATGAAGACAAACAGATAAAACTCTTTCCGCCCTTGGAGTAATAAGCACCCATAACAAAATCGAGCTGTCCGCCAGTACCGCTTATCTGCTTAGTTCCAGAAGATTCAGCGCTTACCTGACCAAACAGATCTATTTCTACCGCATTATTGATTGACATGAAATTATCAATTTGGCCAACCACCCGAGGATCATTTGTATAATCTACAGTGCATCCCATTATTTGCGGGTTGTCATTGACATAATCATAGAGTTTTTGAGAACCAGCGGCAAAAGCGAATGCCTGACGTCCTTTGTCAATGGATTTCTTTGATCCATTGATTTTACCCTTGGCAGCAATATCAACAAATGCATCAACATACATTTCAGTATGAACACCCAGATCTTTCAGATCTGAATCTGCAATCATCATACCAACTGCATTGGGCATACCCCCGATTCCAAGCTGCAGGCAGGCGCCATTGGGGATTTCATCCACAATCAGTTGTGCAACCTTTTGATCAACATCGGTAGGTGCTGCTGAACCCAACTGAGGCAGTGGCTGATTCGGACCTTCAACTATAAAGTCAACCTGGGAAACATGAATGGATTCCTCGGTGCCACCCAGACAGCGGGGCATATTCTCGTTGACTTCTACGATCTTGATCTTGGATACATCAAAAGTAGCCATTTGGTGAGAAGGTGATAAACTGAAATTAAAATAACCGGCCTTGTCCATGGGTGCCACCTGGCAAATGGCAACTGCAATAGGTTCTACGTTTTCACGATAATACCTGGGCACTTCAGAATAGCGAATGGGTGCGTAGAATCCACATCCCATATCATTGATCTTACGGTCAACCCCGGAGCAATGCCAGGAGTTCCAAGTGAAACGTTCTCCCGCATTCTCTACCTGCATGACTGCCGGCATCCACATGGTTACGCCGCCTCTAAATTTAACATCAGTCAGTTCACTTGCTCTTTCAGCAATAGCCTTATCAACTGCATAGGAATGTCCAACACACCATCCGTAATCTACCCAGTCTCCGGATTTAACCAATTTGGCTGCCTCAGCAGCGGATATTAATTTGCTCTTATATTCCTCCATAAAAGACATGCAACAACCTCCTCATTTATTTATCTTTGTCTTTGGATTCTAGTTCTATTCGCCCCATCCTGCCTCCATTGGGTTTTGGTTAATAGAAATGTAATTAGAAGATAATACCTTAGCCCTTGGTAATTTAGTGAAATTAGATTGTTTTTCTTATTATTCCCTAGTTCCACAAGTTAAATTATAATGGACTCAGCCAACTACGGCGGGTAATGCTCCTATTCAACACCTCCTTACTGTCTTGTGTTTTAAGACTGTAAATTCATAGGCCATTTATAAGTGGCTGGATATCAGTTCAATACAGATTTTATCCCAGAACATATATTGCAAATCCGGGAAATAATCTACTATATTTAACTCGTATCCAGACCTTAAATATCGTAGAATAAAGACTAGGAATGAAAACAACAATATACTGAGTAAGCAAGTCCGCAATGAAATTAAATATTTCAACAATAGTTAATTATGCAAGAAATATGCCGCCGTTTATTATTCTTATATCAGTGCTCCTATCACCTATTTATAGGCGTTATAATTTTTATATAATAAATATGCGGGGGCATTTCGACACTTATCGATGCATTGCTGCATTACCCACAATGCTATTCTGCATTAATGTACGGGGTAATAACTTATTAATTTTAAAGAAAGGCAGGTGTAATATCTGGTTGTTGATCTACTGGTCGGTAGAGCTCTAACTCAACTCGGCAGCCAGGAAAAAGGATGAGTAAAAAAGTAGTTATTATAGGAGGCGTAGCCGCAGGTGCCAGCACCGCAGCCCGTTTGCGGAGAATGGATGAAGATGCTCAAATAGTAATGATAGAACGAGGAGAATATATCTCTTTTGCTAATTGCGGTCTCCCTTATTATGTTGGAGGAGTAATTAAGAAAAGAGAACGTTTGTTGATACAAACACCAAGCTCAATGCTTAAACGTTTTAATATTGATGTTCGGACAAATAGTGAAGTTCAACGTATAATACCCCAGGAAAAAGTTATTACTATTAAAAATACGGCCCAGGGTAATACCTATAATGAAAGTTATGATTATCTGGTACTCTGTCCGGGTGCGGCTCCAGTTGTCCCAAATATTCCCGGCATAGACCGGCCCAATGTTTTCTCGGTGAGAAACATGGCGGACAGCGATGTAATCAAACAGTATATTGAATTCAATAACCCAAATACAGCAGTTATCTTGGGCGGCGGTTTTATAGGTCTGGAAATGGCGGAAATGTTGTGTGAGCAGAATATAGATGTCTCCCTGGTAGAAGCTTCGAATCAAGTTATGGGCGCGTTGGATCCTGAAATGGCAGCAATAATCCATTCATATTTAAGGAATCAGGATATTGAACTTTGTCTTGGTGATCGCGCAGTATCCATGGAGGGATCCGATAAAGTAGAAAGCGTTGTTTTAGACAGCGGAAAAACAATATCGGCTGATATGGTTATCCTCGGAATCGGAGTAAAACCAGAGGTTTGGCTTGCTGAAGAGGCCGGGCTGACCATAGGTTCTACCGGAGGGATTCAGGTAAATGAATATCTGCAGACATCCGATCCGTATATATATGCGGCCGGAGATGCCATACAGATCAAAGATTTTGTTACTGAAATTGATTCCCTGCTTCCCTTGGCATCACCTGCTAACCGCCAGGGTTGGATTATTGCTAATAACCTTTGCGGGCATCCTGTTAAATATAGTGGCGCTCAAGGTACAGCCATAGTAAAAATAATGGATATGACAGTTGCCGTTACCGGTAAAAACGAAAAGACTTTAAAGAAGCTGGGGATATTATCTGAGGCATGCCATGCGCTGCCTAATTCTCACGCTATTTATTATCCCGGAAGCAGTGTAATGACGGCTAAATTATTATTTGATCCTGAGGACGGGAAGATATTAGGTGCACAAATCGTAGGCCGGGATGGAGTGGATAAAAGGATAGATGTAATTGCCACTGCTATACGAGCGGGAATGACGGTTTTCGATCTGCAGGAACTGGAACTGGCCTATGCTCCCCCATTTTCTTCAGCAAAAGACCCTGTCAATATGCTGGGCTATACTGCTTCTAATATTGTTCGTAAAGACACCCAGGTAATCCATTGGCCGGAAGTATCTAAACGCCAGGCACAGGGAGCCTTTTTAATTGATGCGCGTACTGAGAAGGAATACAAGCATGGTGCTGCGGAAGGGGCTTACAATATTCCTGTAGATGAAATACGCAGCCGTCTGGATGAAATTCCTCGCGACAAAGAAATTCTAGTCTACTGCGGCCAAGGTTTAAGAAGTTATATTGTTAATCGCATACTGGTTCAAAAGGGCTTTGATGTTAAGAATATCAGCGGAGGCTATGGTCTTTATCAGTACCAAAAATAATCAGGAAGTACAGGGGTATTGGTCTCTTGTGTCTTATGTCAAAAAACAAAAGACACAAGAGAACCAATACCCCTGTGTCATTTTTGACATCTATTAACCTAGTCAAGACTTATGCGGCCAAGTTTACCCTTGCGGAAATCCTGAAGGAGTGATGTACAGGTTTTTCCCAGATCCAATGCTCCAGCTTTTAAGAGGTGACCCCGATTGCGGGCTATTTCATCCAGTAGCTCTTCAGGCAACTTTTCCGGGTTACTTACCTTTAACTTTTCGATCAAAATTTCCGGCGCCTCTTTTTGCAGATTTTTCAGAAGATATAATGCGACTTCATACTCCTGGTAAGCGTTTTCTCCTACTATGTTTAACATAGCTAGTTTTAGGCCCTGGTTCTCGTCCTCCACTTTAGGCCACATAAGTCCGGGAGTATCCATTAGCTCAATGTCATCCCTTACCCGTACCCACTGTTTTCCTCTGGTTATACCTGGCTTGGCACCCGTTTGAGCCATTTTCTTACCCACCATGCAATTTAAGAAGGTAGATTTACCTATATTAGGAACTCCTACGATCATGACTCGTGCTGGCCGAATCCTCCGGCCTTTTCGCACCATCTCTGCAGCCTGCGGCTTATAAAGGTCGCTTATTGCCTTAATTACCTCGTTGAGGCCTTTACCGCTGGTGGACTCTATAGCAGTTGCCATTATACCTTCCTCCCGTAACCTTAAAAGGTACTGCCGGGTAGCGTCAGGGGATGCCAAATCACTTTTATTCAAAACAAATAGCAATTGTTTTTTTCTGCTTATCTTCTCAAGATCCAAATTTCGGCAGGAAAAAGGAGCCCGGGCATCCAAAAGCATGGCAACAATATCTACTAGCTTCATATTTTCTTGTATTTCCCGTTTGGCTTTCACCATATGACCAGGATACCAGTTAATCGCCACAGCTTATACCTCCAATGCGACAATGGTGCCGTTGTATTGACAATTATTTTTAATAATTGACATTAAGAAAAAAAGAGAATACCCCTCGGTATCCTCTTCCAACTTTATCTTGAAAATCTTCCTTTTTCTTTAACCCGAGCTTTTTTACCGGTTAAGCCCCTTAGATAGAAGAGTCTGGCTCTGCGAACCTTACCCTTTCTGGTAACCTCAACCTGTGCTATTTTAGGCGAATTTATAAGGAATGTTCTTTCCACAGCCACACCATAAGTTATTCTTCTAACGGTGAAATTTTTGGAAAGACCAGTGCCTCTAATCTTCATAACTATTCCTTCATATACCTGAATTCTTTCCCTGGTTCCCTCAACAACTTTTACGTGAACTTTAACGGTGTCCCCAGGTCCAAAAACCGGTATGTCTTTTCTATAATGTTCTTCTTCGATTGACCTTATTATATCTTGCATTTATTCTTACCTCCTTCCAAGCAGGCGCGCATACACTTTTTAGTAATGCAGTGCCACCTTTATTACAGAACAAGCCCATTTTACCACAGCACAATAGCAAGCTCAAGAAAAAACTATAGATTAAACCAGAATTCTCCTAATAACCTGTCCATAATTATGGAAACCGCACTCCGCACTGATAAATGGTTGTAATCACTCGCACCTGATACAGGCTCAAGTATAAAGTCACATCTTTCCATTAATTCCTGCGTCATGCCCCAGCCAGTACCAAAAAGTAGTAGGTATACCCTATCCTTATTGAATATTTCTTCTTTCAAACGGCTGTAGCTTATGGTATTAGGATAGAGACGTGCATCTGTTGCGACAGTACATACTTCCTGTCCGGTTTCCTGTTTAATCGCTTGAACTACTTCATCGAGATTTTCCATTAGCTTAAGTAAGCTGAATGCTTCCTTTCGATCGCTGTTATATAGACCTCCATAGCCTTCCTGCCAATAAGCAAGAATGTCCCCGATTAACTTTTGCTGACTTGCAGATGGATGAACGACATAAAACCTATCAACATCGTATGTCCGTGCGGTACGGGCAATATCATGCAGATCCAGGTTGGTTATCGAGGTGGTCACAATATCCATTCTTTTGTTATACATTGGATAATGCATCAGTGCTATGTAAACTTTGGATTTTCTCACCTGGTCTTTTTCTCCCTATTAAATAGAATCTGCTCCAGCAGTTTTCTTTCTTCATCATCAAATTCTCTGCCTAACAACAGATCAGGCCGTTTTAGTAAAGTACGTGTCAGACTCAGCTTCTTGCGCCACAAACGTATCTGAGCGTGATGACCTGAAAGCAGCACTTCCGGTACTTCCTGCCCTTTATAGCTGCGGGGCCGGGTGTACTGCGGGTATTCCAGCAGGCTGCCATCAAAAGACTCCTCCTGGGAGGACTTTTCATCACCCAGTGCTCCAGGAATTAAGCGAGTCACCGCATCAACCACAACCATAGCGGCTATTTCTCCCCCGCTTAATACATAATCACCTATGGAAAGCTCTTCGTCCACCAGTCCCATAACTCGCTCATCAATACCCTCGTAATGCCCACAGAGTAATACCAGATGTTCTTGCTGGGCTAATCGGGCAACGTTTTCCTGATCTAACCTTTTACCCTGCGGCGAAAGATAAACTATCCATGAATTCGTATCTTTCACACTTTCTATGGCTTGTGAGAGAACGTCGACCTTCATAACCATCCCTGCTCCGCCCCCATAAGGGTAATCATCCACCTGCTGGTGTTTGTCAAGAGCATAATTCCTGATATTAATAGGGTTTATTTCCACCAAATTTTTACTTCGCGCCCGTTCAATGATGCTCTCATCAAATGGTGAAGTAAACATGGCAGGAAAAAGGGTCAAAATATCGATTTTCATATTTCCTCACCCAATAACCCCGGCAGCAGCTTAATTTGCATGTGATTTTGGGTCACATCCACATTACAAATAACCTCTTTAATAGCAGGTACGAGAATTTCCCCATAAACTTCTGATTTTATTACATATACATCATTGGCACCGGTCTCCAGTATGTCAATCAATTGGCCCAGGTATCCCTTTTCGAGATCATCAACCTTCATTCCAATCAACTGAAACTGATAATAAGAGCCATCAGGCAATGGGTATAATTCATCGGTTGATACATTTAAGAATGCGTTTCGGTATTTGGCAGCTTCCTCAATACTCTCTATGCCTTCGAACTTCATCAATAACTGCCCTCGGTTTATACTGCATGTCTCCAGGGATAGCTCTACTATCTTACTACCCTGACTAATTTTTACCTTGTGCATCTTCTTGAAACGTTCTGGAAAATCGGTCAAAGGTTCTACCTTAACAGTTCCTTTGTAACCGTGGGTTCCGACTATTTTCCCAACCTTGATTAATTCTTGGAACTCCACCTGTTGACCTCCATATTTTTTACTTGGCAATAGATTAGTTAAACCAAAGCTGCAAATACTAGTACTATCTCATGATCTCTACTGCTACTCTTTTACCGGCTTTAGCCGCTGCAGCCTTAGTTAGGGTACGAATGGATTTAGCAATTTTACCTTGCTTACCTATTACTTTACCCATATCATCAGGAGCAACCCGGAGTTCAAGCAGTACTGATTTATCGCTCTCAGTCTCAATAATTTTTACTTCTTCCGGGTTATCTACCAGCGAGCGGGCAATCATTTCTACGAGTTCTTTCACTTATGTTACACCCCCAGCTTCGCTCTCACTATTTGCGGCTTTCCGCAAACTTACTGATAATACCTTGCTTCTGTAATAGAGATTTTGCCGTATCAGAAGGTTTAGCACCGGTCGCCAGCCATTTAAGCGCTTTTTCTTCATCTATCTTAATGGTTGCGGGATTGGTTGCCGGATCATAATAACCTATTTCTTCAATAAAACGACCATCTCTGGGTGTTCTGGAATCTGCTACCACGACTCTGTAAAAGGGATTTTTCTTGGCTCCCATTCTTTTCAATCTTATTTTTGTTGCCACATTGTCACCTCCTTGATAATTCTATACTTATAATAACCTGTAACATGTGTCTAAAGACGCTTTAGTCATCTACAGGAAATAAGTCTTCTTAACTTATTTAATCAATATAATTAAAACGGTAATCTCATATTAGGCATCCCGCCGCGTTTACCTTTCTTGCCCCCCATATCCGCTAACTGCTTCATCAGCTTCCGGGAATCCTCAAATTGCTTAAGCAAACGGTTTACTTCCTGGACTTTAGTACCACTGCCCCGTGCAACTCTCTTTTTGCGGCTGCCATTTAATATGCCGGGATTACGCCTTTCCTCCTGGGTCATGGATTTAATAATAGCTTCCACGTGGGCTAACTCTTTTTCATCAATCTCGCCTTTCATACCCTTCAGTTGTTTCCCGACGCCCGGTATCATACCCAACAAATCTTCCAAAGGTCCCATAGATCTAACCTGCTGCATCTGCTGCAGGAAATCTTCCAGAGTAAATTCCTGCTGGCGTATTTTCCTCTCCATCTCCCGAGCCTGCTTCTGGTCGAAATTCTCCTGGGCTTTTTCCACCAGGGTCAAAATATCTCCCATACCTAAAATACGTGAAGCCATGCGTTCAGGGTGGAAGGACTCCAGAGCATCAAGTTTTTCTCCCATACCCACCATTTTTATCGGGCAGCCAGTAACCGCCTTGACCGATAGGGCTGCTCCACCTCGGGTATCACCATCCAGCTTGGTCAGGATTACTCCGGTTAAACCCAGATCGGCGTTAAAGGCTTCCGCCACATTAACTGCATCTTGTCCGGTCATTGCATCAACTACCAGGAGTATTTCATGCGGGTTAACTGATGTCTTAATATTTTTCAATTCATCCATTAACTCTTCATTGATATGCAATCTGCCTGCTGTGTCTATTATTATTACATCTCGGTTATTTGCTCTCGCATAATCAAGAGATTCGCTGGCAATATCGACCGGGTTGGACTGACCCAGCGAAAAAACCGGAACACTTACTTGTTCCCCCAGCACCTGAAGCTGTTTTATAGCTGCGGGACGATAAACATCACAGGCCACCAGAAGGGGTCTGCGTCCCTGCTTTATAGAATTCTTGGCGAGTTTAGCTACAGTTGTCGTTTTGCCGGCACCCTGTAAACCAACCACCATAAACACTGTAGGTGGCTTAGATGATAAAATCAGTTTATTTTCTGATTCCCCCATAAGCCTGGTCATTTCATCGTGAACGATCTTAATAACCTGCTGCCCGGGTGTTACGCTCTGTAAAACTTCCTGCCCTACCGCTCTTTCACTGACAGTAGCAACAAAAGACTTGACTACTTTATAGTTAACATCAGCCTCCAGGAGAGCCAGGCGAACTTCACGCATAGCAGCTTTAACATCTTCTTCTAATATTTTGCCCTTACCACGCAGTTTTCTAAAAACCTCTTGCAGTCGGTCTGATAATCCTTCAAACGCCACAATATCTCTCCTCTTTCTATAGCAGAGCCGTCAGCTCCTTTAGTATCTTCACCGCTTGGTTTACGTCACTTTTATCAACAACGCCTTCCAACTGAACAGAAAGCTCATCTAATTTGCTGCGGGTAAATTGAAATTTCTCTACCAGTCTCAGTTTTTGTTCATATTCCTCCAAGAGGCTTTCTGCCCTTTTTACCAGATCATAAACGGCCTGTCGGCTTGTGTTCATATTGTCGGCAATCTCGGAGAGGGACCAATCATTTTCATAATGCATACTTAAAACATTTTGCTGTTTTTCGGTGAGCAATGGCCCATAAAAATCTTTAAGCATCACTACACGACTGATTTTTTCCAGCATGTCAGTACACTCTCCCTTTATGTAAAGCAAAATTACTTTACGCGTTAATTCTATCTTGTTCAAACCTCACTGTCAAGTTAAAGGCAGATGATATCCAAATAGATTTTTTTGCCTAATTACAGTTAATATTCTAAAATTAATATACGGTGTTGGTAGACAACATTGTGGGTAAGGAGTGATATAATTGACAGAAAAAATTGCTCTAATAGCTGACAGCGCATGCGACCTACCTCAGGACTTAGTTAAAGAACTTGGAATTACAATCCTGCCCCTTAAAATAATCTATCCAGATAGGCAATATTCTGATCGTGTTGATATACAACCTGTTGATGTCTATAAACTAATGCCTCAAGAAATTCCTACCACTTCGATGCCTAATCTACAGGAAATAAAAGCAGCTATTGAACAAATGCGTCAGGAAGGATTTACCCATCTGCTGGCTCTTGCCTTATCCAGCAACCTGTCAGGCACCTATCAGGCTATAAAACTGGCTGCTCAGGATTTTGATGATATAGTTATCAATGTTTTTGATACCCGCACATTATCTATGGCTACCGGCTGGATGGTCCTGGATACAGCTCGAAATATCATTAAGGGGCTCAGTTTTGACAGTATCGTAGAAAAGCTGGTAAGCCTCCAGCCCCGGGTAAGAGCTTATTATGTTTTGGAAACGCTGGAATACCTCCGTAAAGGTGGCCGGATAGGTCAGGTGGCAGGCATGCTGGGTGAACTTCTTAACCTTAAGCCAATTATAGGCGTAAATGCAGAAGGCTTATATTATACCCATGCAAAAGTAAGGGGACGCAATAAATCGATTGAACGTTTGATGGATATCGTCCAAGAAAGCGTCGGCAATAGGCCCTTTAACCTGGCTGTTATGCATGGCGGTGCAAAATCAGAAGGGGAGAAAATGTTAGATAGGCTAAGTAAACTGCCCAACCTTAAAGAACTCATTTTTTCTGATATCAGCCCGGCACTTGGAGTTCATACAGGCCCGGGACTATTAGCGGTATGCTTTTACGAGCTATAGAGATTTATATGTAAATTGACGACAAAATCAGGCCGAGCAAAAAGCTCAAGAGCAAGGCATTAATAAAAGCGTGTGATTGAGGCGGTATAAGGTATGGCGACACACCCCCTTAGGGGGAATGTCCCCGTATGAAGTACGTCGACTGAACGGGCTTTTGTTAATAACGCAGCTATTGGGCTTTTTGACGGTCTGAGACCGGTAATCCGGTCTTTTTTTTATCCCTATTCTGAGCATAAATACAGTTTCTGCGTATAATAAAGGATTTTGTAAATTGTATTTTATTTCCATTTTGTTATAATGGTCACATCATATACCGGTAAGGAGACAAAAAATGTTTAGATTTTTTTCGGTTTTGGCAGTAACCATATTAATTATAATTTTGCTCGCTTCTTCAGCTGTGGCCCCAACCCAAACAGATATATCGGTTACGGATGATTTCAATCATATCTTTAAGGATGTTATCTCCGATTATGCCCTGTATGAATCACTTATGCTGGATGTATACTCCATAGATCAATGCCGCGTCTCTATTCATGCTGATGACCCCATCTCAGCTTGTGCCTACCTGTCAGAAGGATTTGATCCGGTCCTGGCGCAAACAATTACGGAATATTATTTACAGTGGATTCCTGAGCTAGACAAAATGGGTGTTATTCCTACAGATTCCATCCCGGTTATAACTGATGCAGATAAGCCATTCGTTAATATGAAAAAGATAACCCCGGATAAGGTTATACTGGAGCGTATTTACACCAATTGTTATGAGATGGAAGACCAATACCTCTACCGTATTACTGCTCAAAAGAAAGGGATACGCTGGATTGTGGTTGATTTGGAGCTAAAACCCTTTTAGCCACTTCTCATAAATAAATCCTTTTTAAACCTACGTCCCCAGACCTATAGAAGATAATTCGAAAGAATGGGCTTGGTCTAGCGCGGCTTTCGAACTTCACCTCGTGCAGCATTATTATGGGTAGTGGTCTGGAGCTCATGCTCACAACAACTTTCCTTTACGGGGCACGCCACAAAAAAAGGACTTCCAAATATTTTTGGAAGTCCTAGTTTTTTACTATGGTGGGCGATGACGGGCTCGAACCGCCGACATCCTGCTTGTAAGGCAGGCGCTCTCCCAGCTGAGCTAATCGCCCTAAATGGTGACCCCTGGGGGACTCGAACCCCCGTTACCGCCGTGAAAGGGCGGTGTCTTAGACCGCTTGACCAAGGGGCCATAGTGGTGGGCCTACCAGGACTCGAACCTGGGACCAACCGGTTATGAGCCGGTAGCTCTACCAACTGAGCTATAGGCCCGGAGTTCCTTGTAAAAACCCCGCAAGAGTTAGTATATATAAAATCCCCACAAAAATCAATAGTAAAAACACTTTTTAATTTTAAGGGGTTCTTACCAGAAAAAAAGCGGTAAAAACCAAGCAATTACCGCTCATAATATCAATGGCTCCCCGAGTAGGATTCGAACCTACAACCCTCCGGTTAACAGCCGGATGCTCTACCGTTGAGCTATCGAGGAAGGACCCAACGAAGCTTATTATATAACCATTACCGGATCATGTCAATACGACCTTTTAATATTTCGCTAGCTTATATTATCCTATTGCGAAAATTCTTATTCAATATAATCCTTGAGCTTCTTGCTCCGGGAAGGGTGTCTAAGCTTACGCAAGGCTTTAGCTTCGATCTGGCGGATTCTCTCCCGGGTAACCCCAAACTCCTGCCCTACTTCTTCCAGCGTTCTGGGCCTGCCATCATCAAGACCAAACCTCAAGCGTAGTACCTTCTCTTCTCTATCTGTCAAGGTATTCAATATCCCATCCATGTGTTCACGCAACAGGACGAAAGATGCTGATTCCTCTGGTGATTCAGCTTCCTCATCAGTAATGAAGTCACCCAAATGACTGTCATCTTCTTCACCGATAGGAGTTTCCAGGGAAACTGGTTCCTGAGCTACCTTCATGATCTCAATTACTCTTTCTACCGGGATATCCATTTCTTTGCCCACCTCAGTAGGGGTAGGTTCTCTCCCCAGTGCTTGCAGCAGACTTCTCTGCACTCTGGACAACTTATTTATAGTCTCCACCATGTGCACTGGTATTCTTATGGTTCGAGCCTGATCAGCTATTGCTCTGGTAATAGCCTGTCTTATCCACCATGTGGCATAGGTGCTGAACTTAAACCCCTTGCGATAATCGAATTTTTCTACCGCTTTCATTAAGCCCAGGTTGCCTTCCTGAATAAGATCAAGAAACAGCATTCCCCTTCCAACATAGCGTTTGGCAATACTTACAACCAGCCTGAGGTTGGCCTCCACTAACTTACGCTTGGCTTCCTCATCTCCAGCTTCAATCAGATTGGCCAGCTCTATCTCCTCATTTGCAGTAAGCAGGCGTACCCGACCAATTTCTTTAAGATACATACGAACCGGGTCATCAATTTCTACTCCATCAGGTATAATAACCTTTTCAGTTTCTATGCTCTCAGGCTCTATGTCGTCTGTATCTCCATCGCTGTCCCCATCTGGTCCTACACTAATACCAAGGGTTTGCAAATGCTCAAAAATATCATCTATTAAATCAGGTTCCAGATGATAACTCTGGAGCTCTTCCATAATTTCGTCATAGGTTAAATTCTTCTTTTTCTTTCCTTTTTCAGCTAAAGCACTTATGCTTTCTGCCATTTTGCGGTCCAGTTTCATCGTATCCCCCCTTCCCGGGTTGCATTAGTAAATCTATCTAATTTGAGAATAAAGGATAATACAGATTCAAAATTTCCTTTATCGCCAAGAATTTTTAATTGATCGAAAGTTTTTTGCCTTTGAAATTCTGATTTTTTTTGTTCTACCCGAATAATGAATTCTTCTATTTCCCTGGCTTCATCAGGATTGCTTTTATCCATAAGCATAGCTATCCGAGCATAAGCCGATTCTAAACCCTCGGCAGAAGCAATATGCCTCATATCTCTCATTTTTTCTATCTGGTCCCCCTGTAATTGGTCATAATTCGCAGCCAGAGCCTGGTAATCCGGGTTAGCAAAGAATTTTATCCCAATCCTCGTTTTTATTTTGGTAAATACTTCATAATCTTTCAGCATAGCTGCCAATATTTTCTCCTGAATACCATATTTACCGTACTTATTATTATCCCGTTTTATTTCAATATTATTCCTATTTCGAGCCCCATATTGGCTGAAATGGCTTTGCTTTAACTCCTGAAGGATAATATTTTCCTCAACTCGTAGTTTTTGTGCCAGCATCTTAATAAAAAAGTCCTTCTCTAGAACACTTGATAAACAGTTAATATCTTCTTTGAGCAAGCTGATTATATGTATTTTTTGTTCTAAGTCAATGGCAGGTGCAGCATTAATATATCTGTTTAATTTAAATTCTATATCACTACACCCATTATTCTTTATATAATGCCAAAATCCCTCTTTCCCATAATATTCTATAAACTCATCAGGATCCTTGCCTGCCGGAAGGCTAATCACTTCTACCTTCAACTCCGCTGCCCGCAGAACGCTTATAGCCCGGAGAGTTTCGCGCTGCCCGGCTTCATCTCCATCATACAGAACCACTACCTTTTCCGTGTACCTGCGTAACAGGTGAGACTGTTCTTCGGTAAGAGCCGTTCCCAAAGAAGCTACTACATTCCTTACTCCCGACTGCTGTAATTTAATACAGTCCATATAACCTTCGACCAGAAAAGCGGAGTTACTCTCTCTTATACTTTCTCGAGCTTGTGATAAGCCATAAAGATTTTTACGTTTGGAAAACAACTCGGTTTCAGGAGTATTCAGGTATTTAGGAAGGCCTTCTCCCATACTTCTTCCCCCAAATCCCACTACATCCTGGTTATATTGCACTATAGGAAATATAATACGCTGACGAAATAAATCATAAAAGCGATTCTGATTTTCACTACGCTTAATAAGACCTGATAATTTCACAATATCAGCTGAAAATCCTTTTTTGAGTAAATATTCTTCCATCTTGTTCCATTCATCTAAAGCATAGCCTAGCTTAAAGGTGTTTATGGTTTCTTTTGTAATCCCCCGTTTATTTAAATACTCACGGGCGGCATAGCCTTGTTCACTTGCGAGAATCTCCTGATAGTACTGAGCAGCAGCATTATTAACAGCAATGATCTGTTTGCGCTTGTCTATCACTTTCCTATCCTGAAGACGATTAATCTCAATACCAGCTTTGGCAGCCAATATTTCTAAGGCCTCTTTAAATTCCAGCCCATCCTTTTTCATAATAAAGGAAAAGATATTCCCGCCCGCATGGCATCCAAAACAGTAATACATCTGTTTGTCCCGGTTCACACTAAATGAAGGGGTTTTTTCCTGATGAAACGGACATAAGCCCCAGTAATTATTCCCCTTACGGCTAAGGTGAACAGTTTCAGATATAAATTCTACGATGTCAATTCGAGATTCAATTTCACGAATATTCTGTTCATCTTCGTATTTTGCCATTGCTTCCACCTACTATTCTATATTGACAGGAAAATCCCTTTTTAATTCAAAGAAAATGTCTAAAATCCTTTTTTTTAAGTCTGATCGGTCGTTTCGAATAGCCTGCTGGCATCCGGAACCAAAGATTTGGGAATGTAAATATCCTTAAATAGCGTAACACAATAGGCATCACTCATCCCCGATATGTAGTCCACGACTGCTCTTTCCAATCCTTCCTCTTCTGCAATTTGCAGGTAAACAGGGCTCATTTTATTAGGAAACTTTTTGTAATACTCAAACAGGTTTGCGATTATAAACATTGCCCTGCTTCTCTCAGCTTTACATACAGAACCCCGATAAATATTTTCGAACATGAACTCCCGCAATCCCAATAATGCTCTTTCTATCTCAGGACCTGGTTCTACCATAGGAACCGAGCTTTCTGCGATTAGTCTGCGGGTATTATAAATAGTATCTGTTACCAGGGTTGCAATCCTTTGACTATGAGTAGTGCCCAGAACATCGAGATACTCTTGGGGAATTTGTTCAAGGGTAAGTAAGCCGGCACGAATGGAGTCATCAATATCGTGCTGCACATAAGCAATTTTATCGCTTATACGAATAACCTGACCTTCCAGAGTATATGCCCGCTTTTCTCCTTTTCCATAGCCGCTGTGATGCAAAACCCCATCAAGAACTTCAACGCTTAAATTCAAACCACTTCTATTCCGGTTTTGTTCTACCCTGGTCAAAACCCGTATACTGTTTTCATTATGGCGAAAATGGCCTCCGGTTAATTCGTCAAGTATTTGTTCTCCGGAATGAGCAAAAGGTGTATGCCCCACATCATGTGCCAAAGCGATAGCCTCAATAAGATCTATATTCAAATTCAAACCTGCACCGATAGTCTTGGCTATCTGGTTAACTTCCAGAGTGTGGGTAAGCCGCGTACGATAATGATCACCCGGTGGAGCTACAAAGACCTGAGTCTTGTGTTTAAGGCGGCGAAAAGATTTGGAATGCACCACTCTATCACGGTCTATCATGAAGCAGGTGCGAATAGGATCCGGATCTTCCTGTAATTGCCTTCCCCCGGACTTATTAGCAAGCATAGCCATAGGATTCAGACCTGACATTTCCCGCATTTCTATTTCTTCTCGAACCGTCATGCTTTTCACCTCATCTATGAATAAAAAAATCCTTAGCCTTTAAGGTTAAGAATTATAGAACATTAGAATAGAATCATTCTGTTTAGCTCTTTATCTCACCGACAAAACTTCCACATTTCTCTACATATTTTATACTACAATGCATACCTTAATTCCTCTAATTATTCAAAATAAATATTGACATTTAGTTCACAATACAAAAAAAGCCCGATACTTAAAAGTATCGGGCTCAGGGTGTAGAAAAAGTTAATACGCTAATCCTGCAGCTCTGCGAACCGCTGCCTGATGAGCAGGATCAAGATTGTCTGTTCCATGAGTTCGGCTATTTAAAAAATGAATACAGAAATGTCCTGGGAAGTTATTGTCCCAAATGCTGCGTTGGCCATGTGGCATGCCATTTTGTGAGGCCGCAAATACTCGACCATCAACTGAAACCAATATAGCTCTGCGTGCCCAGCTCCATTGTCCACCGTATATCTTGAGCATAGTGGCAGTATCAGCAGCTGTCCGAGGCTGACAATCTGCATGTTTGCTGCCCCCCTTGCGCACTACCTGGTAGGTCAGTCCGGTATTTAGATCGGTTATTGTTGCTACATCACCAATAGCAAATACCTTACTGGCTATAGTCCACCAGTCTGCCATCTCACCAAAACGGGTATTGCCTCTGGACGGTACTGATGTATTAACCTTGGTTGGAATAAGAAGGCGCAGACCCGGGGGTAAGACCCATGCTGTAATACCATTTTGCTGCCGTATAGCTTGTACTGTAGTACCATACTCTGATGCTACTGCCTCTAAACTATCACCCCATTTGAGCACATAGGTAGAATTGTTTAATACATTAGTCAGGGCAACTCTGGTATTATATCCAACGATTCCGTCAACTGCAAGCCCTTGAGCCTTTTGAAACCCAACAACCGCATTATATGTATTTTTACCGAAAACACCATCCATACCATAAGTATTATATCCAAGAATGCTCAAATCAGCTTGCAAAGTCCTGACATCTTCACCACTAGAACCCCAAGCCAGAGTCCTGGTACTGTCGCTGGCCATTGCCGGGCTGACAGCAGCGGTTACGATCAAACATAAAATAAGAGCTAGCATTATATGCCTTGGTACTTTACCTCTACTAAGTTTCATTTATAAATCACCTCCTCTCACCGTTCTATATATAAATTTTATCTTTTTCGGCAATTAGTAGACAAATTGCTTATACCGCTTGCATTTGGCATGTCCTAGTCTAAGCAGGGGTTAGCTGGTAACCTGCATAACTTCTGGTATAATTCTTACCAAATAAGTACCAATGGCAAATATTGCCCTCTTTTAAAAAAATAAAGAGCCCCGGCAAAACCGGGGCTCCTACTATAATTCCAAATAGATTTATTTGTTTTTAATTTGGGCATGGGCTGCAGCCAGCCGGGCAATTGGAATTCTATATGGTGAACAGCTTACATAGTTTAATCCTATGAGATGACAGAATTCTACTGAGCTGGGCTCCCCTCCATGTTCCCCGCATATCCCCATTAGGATAGCAGGTCTGGTTCCCCGGGCTTTTTCCACAGCCATTTTCATTAGAGATCCAACTCCCTTACGATCGAGTACAGCAAAGGGGTTATCCTTCATTATCTTTCTTTCCAGATAAACCGGAATAAACTTGCCTTCGGCATCATCCCGGCTAAATCCAAAGGTAGTTTGCGTTAAATCATTAGTACCAAAGGAAAAGAACTCAGCCTGTTGAGCAATTTCATCTGCAATTACACAGGCTCTGGGAAGCTCAAGCATAGTTCCTAAAACAAAATCCAGCTCAACATTACGTTCTTTCTTAATTTCATCATAAACATTAAGAATATCTTCTCTCAACAAGGAGAATTCCATCTGGTCCATAACCAGCGGGATTTCTATTTCAGCAAAGGTTTCTACCCCTTCAGCCTTAAGTAAGTACATTGCTTCAAAGATTGCCCGGGCTTGCATGATGTATATCTCCGGGTAAGTTATACCCAGACGGCATCCGCGATGACCCAGCATTGGATTTGCCTCCGAAAGCTTATGTATCTTTTTGAGCAGTTCCTCTTTTTCAAAGATATCATATTTACTGGCGTTATTATGCTTCATCTCAGCCATTTCCAACATCAGCGACTCATGATCCGGCAGGAATTCATGCAGGGGAGGATCCAGTAAACGAATCGTAACCGGGTAGGGAGCCATGGCTTTTAGTATTCCATAAAAATCATCGCGTTGGAAAGGTAATAATTTGGCTAAGGCAGCTTCCCGATCAGCCAAGTTTTCTGCCAGTATCATTTCTTGTACGATGGGCAGCCGTTCCTGAGCCATGAACATATGCTCAGTCCGGCACAAACCGATGCCTTCAGCTCCAAACTCTCTCGCTTTGACAGCATCTTCAGGAGTATCAGCATTAGCTCTAACCGCCAGCCTTTTTATATCGTTAGCCCAGCCCAGAAGGGTCTCAAATTCGTCAGACAGGGTTGGCTCTATCATGGCTACTTCGCCCACCATGACTTTACCAGTAGCACCATCCAGGGTAATAATATCGCCTTCTTTAACTATAACTCCATTAACGCTGAACATCTTACCCTCAATATCTATTTTGATACTTTCACAACCGCAAACACAGGGTTTACCCATACCTCGGGCAACCACGGCAGCATGTGATGTCATACCTCCACGGGCGGTAAGCACCCCTTGCGAGTAAACGATTCCATGTATATCATCAGGAGCGGTCTCATTGCGAACTAGAACTACTTTTTCCCCTGCTTCTCCCAGCTTTTCAGCCAAATCCGCATCAAGAACCACTTTACCGCAGGCTGCTCCTGGTGAAGCAGGCAGTCCTTGAGCAATAGGCTCTAATTGCACCGAGTTGTCAATTTGTCTATGTAATAGCTGGTCAATCTGCTCGGGGTCTACTCTTAGCAGAGCCTCTTCTTTGGTGATTAATCCTTCACTTACCATGTCAACTGCGATTTTTACAGCTGCTTTAGCGGTCCTCTTACCTGTGCGGGTTTGCAGCATATAAAGAATCCCTTTTTCTACAGTGAACTCGATATCCTGCATATCACGGTAATGATTTTCCAGGTTAGTACAAGTATCGATAAACTGTTGATATACAGATGGCAAGCCTTCTTTCAACCGGGAAATTGGCAGGGGAGTTCTAATTCCTGCCACTACATCTTCTCCCTGGGCATTAACTAAAAACTCTCCATATAATTCCTTCGCTCCGGTTGAAGGGCTGCGAGTAAAAGCCACTCCGGTACCACAATCATCGCCTAGATTTCCAAATGCCATACATTGGATATTTACTGCTGTCCCCAGGTCATCCGGAATTTTATTTATGCGTCTGTAAACAATAGCTCTCTGGTTTTTCCAGGAATTAAATACCGCTTTAATTGCCATTACGAGTTGTTCTTTTACATCTTGGGGAAATTTAAAACCTTTTTGACGCTCTACCAGTTCCTTGTATTCCTGAATTATTTCCTTAAGTTCTCCGGCCGGAATTTCATAATCAAATATTAATCCTAATTTACGTTTATATTTTTCTACGATTTCTTCAAAATCACCATGCTCAATTTCAAGAACTACATTACCAAACATTTGAATAAAACGACGGTAACAATCATAGGCAAATCTATCATCTCCTGACAGCGTGGCCAGTCCCTGTACTGATTCATCGTTAAGTCCCAGGTTTAATATGGTATCCATCATACCTGGCATTGATACTGCAGCTCCAGACCTTACTGAAACTAGTAGTGGGTTGCTCTTATCGCCAAACTTCTTGCCGGTCTTCTCCTCTAATGTTCCCAACGCAGTAAAAGCGTCTTCCAGCATTCCAGCAGGAAACTCCTGATTGAGAGCCAGATATTCGTTACAGGCCTCGGCACTTATGGTAAAGCCTGGAGGAACGGGTAAGCCTATTTTGGTCATTTCAGCCAGGTTGGCTCCTTTGCCTCCCAAAACTGAACGCATATCAGCCTTACCCTCTTCGAATAAATAGATGAACTTCTTGTTAGACATTACTTAACCTCCTATAGTAGATTTCTAATATTTTGCTGGCTGTTTCTTCCACAGCTCGATTAGTTACATCGATAACTGGGCAGCCTAGTTTCTTCATAATTTTATCTGCAAACTCTAACTCTTCCAGGATTCGTTCAAAATTGGCATAGCTGGCCTGCCCGGTCAGTCCTAGAGTTTTTAGACGTTCAGTACGGATATTATTTAATAAATCCGGTTTAATAACCAGACCAATTACCTTCCCCCGCTCCACTTTATATAACTCTTCAGGAGGTGCCACTTCAGGTACCAGCGGTACATTAGCAACTTTTATGCGTTTGTGTGCCAAATACATGGAGAGGGGTGTTTTAGAAGTTCTTGAAACACCAACCAGCACAATATCTGCCTGAGTAATTCCCCGTGGATCCTTACCATCGTCATAACGAACCGCAAATTCGACTGCTTCGACTCGGCGATAGTACATTTCATCGACCTTCCTCAATAGGCCTGGTTCGCGTTTTGGAACCATATGGCTGGCTTCCTCGAAGGCGTTAATAATTGGCCCTAAAATATCAACGCATACTACTCCTGCTTTAGCAGCCTCCTGCCTAAGATATTCTGCAAGTTCATCCAAAACCAGCGTGTAGGCAATTAAGAAATTATTCTCTACTGCCTGATGTACAATCTCTTCCAATGTGCCTTCATCCGATATATTTGGCACCTGCCTGATCTCCATTGTTCCAGAGTTAAACTGACTGGCGGCAGCTCTAACCACCATCTCGGCAGTCTCACCGATAGAGTCAGACACTATATAAACCCCTGGTAAATGATTTGCCAAAATCTAAAACCTCCTCGTCTATTTAAAGGCCAGATCTAGAAACAACCGGGTTATGTTCGTCTTAGTAATCCTACCTACCACCTCAAGGCTTTCCTCACCTGGCATACCAATGAAGCGCTTAACAACCGGCAGGGAGTCTACTTCATGCTCGACAATTTTTTTAACTGCTTCTACTACGGTATCCTCTCCAGTAGCAGTAATGAGATTAGGCATACGCGTCATAATAACGCTGACCGGCATCTGATGGATATCCACCTGCCCCAGCGTAGTCTTTAAAAGATCTTTTCGAGAAACCAGCCCCACCAGATAATTATCTTCATCAACTACAAAAATACTACCGGTATCTTCTAGAAACAATGTCACAATCGCATCATATATACTACATTTTTCTTTTACCACTACGGCCATTGACATAATATCCTTAACCCGGTACATGTTCAGGATTTTTTTGATTTGATTGTGGGCTCCATCGGTTTTATAGGTATAGCCGACCCGGGGCTTGGCCTCAAGGTAACCCGACATGGTCAACACAGCTAGATCTGGACGCAATGCAGCTCGGGTAACCTCTAACAGCTCGGCAATGTTCTCGCCGGTAATGGGGCCATGATTTTTAACAATATCCAGGATTTTTTCTTGGCGATCATTTAGTTCTATTATTTTCACCACCCAATTATGCTATACTGTTTGGGCAAAACCACTCTAATTATATATACTATATAGACTAAAAAAATCCTGTTTGGCAAGAAAATTTTTATGGCATGACCTTGCTAAAATCTGCCAGGGAGTTGCATAAACCAGCAATAGCCTTCAACATCCCCAGTCTGACCGCTTTTAGCTCTTCATCTTCTACCATAACCATAACTGCATCAAAGAATCGATCTATATCTTTACGCATTCCGGCTAGCATTTCCAGACCTTCTATATACCTTTTTTCTTCAACTGCCTTTTCTACATCCGGTTTAAGGCGCAGATAGCTCTCGTAGAGCATCTTCTCACTAACATCTTGCATAACCTCAACCTGTACCTTATCACTCTCCCACTTCTTAGAAAGGTTATTGGAGCGATTAAATACTACCTGAAAATCATCCCAGGAGGGAGCAGTCTTAAATTCACGAATTGCCTCAGCCCTCAATATAATTTGGTTTAAATCACTTCCAGATTTATAAAGTACCGCATCTATCACATCATAGGACAGCCCCCGGTCCAACATAACACCCCGCATTCTTTGCAGGATAAAATCCATAAGTTCCGACACGGTTTCCTCTTGACTTTTGTCCGGCTTAAGATTCAACAATCCCTGGTAAGCCTGAGCTATCAGTTTACGTAAATCCATTTTCAACTTTAAGTCAATTATCACGTTAACAATCCCTAGAGCCTGGCGCCTTAAAGCATAAGGATCCTGGGAACCCGAGGGCTTAATACCAATCGCGAAAAAGGCAGTTAGATTACAAATCTTCTCCGCAAGAGACAAGGCTATACCGGTTTCTGAAGAGGGCAGGCCATCTCCGGCAAATCTGGGCAGATAATGTTCCAGTATGGCCTCGGCTACCTCACTATCTTCTTTTCCCTTCATGGCATAATAACGGCCCATAATTCCCTGCAATTCAGGGAATTCATAAACCATATTACTAAGCAGATCTGCTTTGCATAAATAAGCTGCCCGGTCGAGTTTTTCAGGAGTGCTAAGCCCATTCTCACGGCCAATATAAACCGCCAACTCGCGTAATCGTTCTACCTTATCTAAAACACTGCCTAGTCGCTCGTGGAATAACACGTTCTTAAGACCCGGAACTAATTCTGACAATTCTTTACCGGTATCTTCGTTCCAGAAAAACAGAGCATCCTCCAGGCGGGCCTTCAAAACTCTTTCGTTACCGGCTTTGACCAAATCAAGACGATAATCGGTACCATTCCTTACGCCTATAAATCCTGGCAAGAGTTTATCCGAGTTATCAAAAACCGGGAAGTAGCGTTGGTGCTCGATCATGCTGGTAGTCAATACTTCAGGGGGAACATCCAAGTATGAAGCTGAAAATTCCCCATAAAAAGCAGTTGGATATTCAAGTAAGAAGGTTACTTCATTCAACAGATCATCGTTTACCATGGCTCTCCCCCCTGCCTGGGCGGCCACTTCCTGAACCTGTTTCCAGATCATTTCCTTTCTCTTGTCCTGGTCTACTATTACGTAATGATCCTGCAAAGCAGCGAAATATCCCTCTATGTTTTCAATTTCAATCGGTTCGGGAGATAAAAAGCGATGCCCAAGAGTAAAATTAGAGCTCATTACATTTTCCACCTGTAAAGCTATCATTTTTTCCCCGTATATAGCCATGAGCCATCTGATGGGACGGGCAAATCGGGTATGATAATAACCCCAGCGCATAGACTTCGGAAAACTCAGCGAGTTGATAATATTTAATAAAATACCGGGTAATAACTCTTCGGTTTGGCCACCAATCTCTTTCTTGACAGCAAACACATATTCTACCCCGGCAAGTTCACGAATTTCCAAATCAGCTACTTCCATCCCTTGACTGCGTGCAAACCCAATAGCAGCTTTACTGGGAAGGCCCTCCTTGTCGAAGGCACTGCTTTTCTTAGGTCCCTTATTTTCAATTAAGGCATCTGCCTGTTTCTCTTCCATTCCTTTTATGTGAAGTACTAGACGGCGCGGAGTTCCCAGAGTATCAATATCCGTATAATTAATTCTCTGCTCGTTGAATTTTTGCGCAGCTATATTTTTAAAATCATCCAGTGATCTGCCCATAAAGGCAGAAGGCATTTCTTCTACGCCAATTTCCAGAAGAAAATCTCTGCTCATTATTCCTGTACCTCCTCTGCCTTTAAAAGTTCTTTTCTTAACTTATCATCTTTTAATAGCGGATAGCCCAGCCGTTCTCTTTGTTCCAAATATTCTTTCGCAACCATACGGGCCAGGTTACGAACCCGGCCAATATACCCGGTACGTTCTGTAACACTGATAGCTCCCCGTGCATCCAGCAGGTTAAAAAGGTGTGAGCATTTCAGCACATAATCGTAGGCAGGTTGAGGCAGGTGCAGGGAAGCGACCCTTTGTGCTTCCTCTTCACAAAGGCTGAACATGGTAGTTAGAGTAGCTGGATCAGAAGCTGTAAAGTTATAATGGGAATAATCTACTTCAGACTGATGGTGAACATCTGCATAACTGATTCCATCAACCCATTCAATATCGTAAACACTTTCCTGATTTTGAATATACATGGCAATACGCTCTATACCATAAGTAATCTCTGCACAAACTGGGTAACAATCAAAGCTTCCGCACTGCTGAAAATAGGTAAACTGAGTAATTTCCATCCCGTCCAGCCATACTTCCCAGCCCAGTCCCCAGGCTCCCAGGGTAGGTGATTCCCAGTTATCCTCAACCAGTCTTATATCATGTTTTTCTGGTTCAATACCCAGCTTACGCAAGCTCTCAAGATAAAGGTCAATTACATTATCTGGAGAAGGCTTCAGAATCACCTGGAACTGGTAGTAATGCTGGAGACGATTGGGGTTTTCCCCATACCTGCCGTCCGTAGGTCGGCGGGAAGGCTCTACGTAAGCCACATTCCATGGTTCCGGGCCCAGACTGCGTAAAAATGTAGCAGGGTTCATAGTTCCAGCACCTTTTTCCATATCATAGGGCTGTTGAATAATGCATCCCTGCTTGCCCCAATAATCCTGCAGGTTCATGATGATCTCCTGAAAATTCATCTGCTTACCTCCTATACAATGTTGCTGTTAATTAGAAAATACAGAGAACGATAGACGCGGATTAACACGAGAATATTTTATAGATTCGGACGTACCATTTTCATATTACGATTATGCCCTCTGATGAGTTAATTTACAAATGTAAAGAGCTTCGATAATCATATCAATCACCCTGCGGCTACAACTTATGCTCACTAACGTCGCCTATTAATGTTGCATCGTAAATCGTCCTCTATATTCCGCGATGGTCATATCAGTCCGCGCGGTCCGCGTCTATCGTTCCCCAGAAATAAAAAACGCCCGTAATCCAACAGGGACGGGATCAACCCGCGGTTCCACCCTGATTGGCACGTGGCCCACCTCTTAAATGCCTATATACTCCGAAGTGCCTTCAGACAATGCCTTTACCGGTTTCCATCATTTCCGGCTTTCTGTAAAAGACTTTTCACCTTACTAATCTCCATCATTGTTTGGCTATTAAATTCATTGATAGTTTAACAATCGGATAGGGGGCTTGTCAATTGGAAACCAACACTGCCTGTTTTAACCATCGGATAGTGTTTTTTACCTTAAATCTTCTCTCCAAGTGATATTCAAGGTATCTTTCCAGAAAAAACTCCAGCTGCTGCATGGCTATCGGTGAAGCCTTTACCCTCTGTATGGTCTGCAGGGAACCTTCACAGAGCAGCTTTATGAGAGCCACGCTCTCGCCCCTTAAGGTTATCAGCGAACTATTATGCCCCCCGCAGGAATCACATAATAAACCACCTTCAATAAGGCTGAATTTATAATCTTTTAATTCTTTGCTACCACAAATGGCACATTGGGTTACCACTGGTTTGTAGCCCAGATTTACCAGCAGTTTACTTTCAAAATACCGTACCAGCAACAGATTTAAGCCATGCTCATTGATAAGTTCAAGAACCGATACCAGAGAGGCATATAAATTGGGCAAAGGAGCCCGTTCCAGCAGGCTCTTGTCCAGTAATTCCATAATGTACATGGAGTAAAGTGTCCTATTGATATCCTCCCGTGAATTGCCGAAAAAGTCTATTATTTTACCCTGGCTAATTAAATCCATCTCCCGTCCCCGGTTGTAAAATAATAGTGAATGGCAAAACGGCTGAACACAGCCACGCAGACTGCTTTTAGCTTTCTTTACCCCTTTGGCTACTGCCGTTATTTTGCCCTCTTTTTCTGAAAATATCGTAAGAAGCTGATCGCTCTCTCTTAAATCGCGGTTTTTCAATATAATGGAACGGCTCTTATAATACATAGTATCTCCAATCACAATATTTAACCCAACAAGACCCAACAAGACCCAACAAGACCCAACAAAGGGACGTTCTTTTTGTTGGCTAACAACTAAGCATTAAAAACAATATCAACACTTAATCCGGTAACTCGGGATATCTGCCTCAGCGATACACCGTCTTCCGTTCTAATTTTTTTCAAAATCTCGTTTCGCTTTTTCCTTTCCATGCCTTGCAGCATTCCGATTGGTTCACCGCGCATCAATTTTTCAATCTCTATTTTAACTTCGCTATCGGTCTTACGTTGCCTGGCCTCATATTCCAGGCATTTATCTTCATTTTCTCGCTTCATGAATTCTTTAAACGCCTGTTTTGCCCTTTCTTTGTCCTGATTAATGATGCCCAAAACAAAACTTGGTTCGCTTAATCCGTGTGGATACTCCCTGGTTCCATAATAAGCATGGATACTGCTCCAGCGATATTCTTCCGGTTCTTGGACCATTCCAGCCTTTACCGGATTGTTATGTATGTAACGGATCACTGCTAATAAATAGTTATCGTTTTCAACGCATTCGCTTTTGAAACGACCTTGAAAGACATGCCCACTTCGCCCGTATTTCTGGTTATACCACCAAGCATAGCTGGTACCGATCCTGCTAATTATACGCGATATGGTATCGATTTTCTCTCGAATAAGCAGATGAAGGTGGTTTGTCATTAGGCAGTATCCGTAAATTAAAAACTGATCGTCAGATTTCATCTGATCTATCGTCTTTAAAAAACGCTGATAATCGTCATCATCATAAAAAATATCCTGCCGGTTGATTCCTCGTAAAATAACGTGGTAAACTCCACTTTCGCTCCGTTCTCTTGATAGCCTCATCATAACACTCCTGTTATTTTCTCCCATTATATCAGAGCTATTAAAAAGAGCCAACAAAAAGAACGTCCCTCTGTTGGCTAAAGAAACAGGTCCTTAAAATTCGTACCGCTTATACTCGAACTCGCAGGGATTACCACAGGCAATATATATGGCTCCCTCAGCAGGAACCATGATAACCGATGCCAGTGTTACCGATGAAACTGGTACGGTGTGATCAACGTGCCGGCATATAGAATTAGGGTGGTTGTCGTGGTCAGCCAGAATTTCCATGGCTATTTCAGTATTTATGCAGCCATAATGCTGGTCCATAAAGCTGCGTATTTTATCTAAACGATGGTAGCTGTCAGGTTGAAATACAGAGGCTGTATCACCCGCTTTGAAGCGTTCGGTAATATAATTATTGGAGTGCAGCAGCATATCTTTTTCCGGATAAATGATTTCATAATCGTTATGAATACTTTCTATACCACACATCTGCCCGTTTGCATCAGCTAGATGATAGTAACCCAGACCGCGGGCAGCCTGTTTTAGGAGGTCTAAAGCATCGTGGATGCTCTTCTGCCTCATCACTCTGGGGAGGTAACAGGCTAAAGGGATATTAAAAGAGTAATCTTTCCCTAATGTAGCATTGATACCCATACCAAACCCGGCTGAGGAAAAAGTAAATTCAGTGGAATTTGCAAAACTTAAAATGAACTGTACGAGGCCATTAGAATGATTAATTTTCAATAAATCTATCGGGGCTCCGACAAGCCAATCTATGTTCTGGCCCAGGAGTGTTTTTCCGTCTTCCGTTGCCTTTCCTGCTGCCGCGAAAGAGGTGCATAAACCTATAATTTTGCCGTTGTAGTAAAAGGTCAATTCATTCATACACTTTTGAGTAAATATTTCTTCAAAACTTATCCCTGCGCCATCCGACTGCCCCCTCATTATTTCAACCAGATAGGGATCAAACTCCTGAACTAAAGGAAAAAACTTCATAGCCCTGGCAATGACTTCTTCCGTGGAGGCTTGGTACATAAAACTCATTGTGTTAAAAGCATTCTCTGAAACCTTCAACAGGCTCTCTTTACACCCTTCTCCCCACTGCTGACCGATCTCATAAGGTGTGCCGCTGCACTCGATAAGCTTGAACTCTTTAGCAGTCTTCAAATTAGTCCGCTCCTTTCATTCTGGTCTAAAACGACTATTCTTATTTTTTCTTATTAAATATTACTTCCCAAAGGTCTATTAGCTCTGGAGTAAGTCCGGTTATCTTCTGGCATTCTTCTTGTACCATCTTGCTGCAATCATTGCAGACATGATGAGCATCACGGTTATATTTAACGTCTTTATAACGAAAATCGGTAAAGGGGATTGGGAATTCCTTTTTACATATTAAGCATATAGTGGTGTACAATTTTTCCGGCCTTGTAGATAAAGGCAGGTTTAGAACACCCTCCAGTTCAAGGCCGCTTTGATTTTCATCACGCCCATCACCATATTCGTTTCTTTCTTTTATACCCAGCCAGAAATCTTTCCAAAATACTTCAATCCATTCACCTGATAATTCGGGAACTATTCGCATCCAGAGCAGAAGGCCATCCCGCATGGCCCGATATGACATGAGCATCTTAGAAGGAATATCCCTGCGGATTATTCCCTGCTGCATTCCTTCTAAAAGTATTTCCAGCATCTTTTTTTCAAAAGCCTGTTCACGTTTCAAAATATCTGCATATAACTTTTTGCGTATCTCTGGAGGAGTAAGCAGCAAAGTCTGGGTCCAGAACAAGGAAATATGCAAATCTTTATAATAAAAAAGAATGTATTCTTTAAACATGTATAGCAGTTTATCGTGTATCTCCATATTCTCTGAATCTTTAATCATGCGTTTAAGTAATTTTTCATATTTTTGGGCCACATCTTGATAAACGGCTAGAAACAGATCCTCCTTTCCTTTATAGTGGTTGTAGATAGACGCCTTGTTAATCCCCACGGCTTCTGCTATTTCTTGCATAGTAGCGCCCTCATAACCCTTTTGGGCGAAAGCTGAAAGGGCGGCTTTTTTGAGTCTTTCTTTCGTTGTAAGGATCATTTCAATATTTACTCCTTCTATAACTTATACTAACTACCGTTTGTTAGTATACTGTAACATGTTACCATTTATGGGTCAATGAAATTACACACAGACCTTCGGTATTCTATCATTTTATTTTTGTGTTTAGACAACGAAAAGCCAACAAAAAGAACGTCCCTTTGTTGGCTTTTTTTTGTTTCTATTTTAACCGCAAAAACAGATCACTGACCTTTACTGGTTCATTTACTCTTTTTACTTCCTTACCCAGCTTTGACTTTATTGTGTTTATATAATTATCCGCTTGTAACGGAGATATTATATTATAATCGAAAGCCATATAAACTGTATTGACATCTTCCATTCCTAAAGCCTGACAATTGCTTATGAGGCGGGAACTGTTCAGGGCGTATTCCTCGTTTATATATATATACATATGCCCATCATATTTACTTATCCTTGGTTTACATTTAGCTTCAAAAGGAATCTGGGGATCATTATTTATGGGTAGATCGCGAATAATGTCACCGGTAACCGCAGTGAGAGAGCCTTCTGTTTTAACCAGCTTCCAACGGGGTACGGTAACCATAATTATCTTTGATTGGCTAGCTTGCAGAATATCACGCAAGGTTTCAATCTTCATACCATCCCTAGTATATCCGTGGGCGGTATAACCCCTGAATTCAGGAACAATAATTATATCCGGTGCCAATCCCAATGTTGAAAGGTGGTGGCCTCCATCAAATATTACCACCCGGTAACCCTGGCTTCGAATTTTATCCAGGAAAAGTTTGCCTTCATCAGTTGAATGCCAAGTATCCATACCGGAGCATTCCACTATAACCTGTGCATCAGACTTGAGGAACCGTTTCATTTCCTCAGGGTAATCACTATTTGTTTGAGGCGCTACAGCCTTTACCTTTGGGTTCCCCAAAGCTATATCCAGGTTTCTTAGCCCGGGATTATATAAAATCTGATGGTCGATCCTACTCGCAAAATAGCTGCCATACATATTAAGCACACTGTTATAACCTACTGATTTGATAATATCAGATGGGTAATTAACCATGACATATGCATAAGCAGCAGTTAAAGCAATCAATAAATATACGGTCTTTTTCCACATAAAAAAGGCTAATCTCCCTTAGCCCCTCCCCTTTTTGTGTACTCCTCAACCAATTTTCCCGCATTACTGGTACCGAGCCTGGATACCCCTGCCGAGATCAGTTCCAGAGCAAAGTCCAGGTCTTTAATTCCTCCGGATGCCTTTATTTTAAGTTCCTCTGACTTATGACCATTAATTATTTCTATGTCCTCCATAGTTACACCCCGAGTGGAAAACCCGGTCGAGGTCTTTATATGGTCCGCACTGGTTTGGCTAATATAAATAGCAGTCGTAGCCAACTCGAGCCCAGTTAATAGAGCTGTCTCTACTATAACCTTGAGAACGAAATCCTTCTTTCTCTTCAAGGCCGCTATAGCATCTATTTCACGGATAACCGTATCATAGTCTTCATCCTTCACTGCTCCAATATTGATAACCATATCAATTTCATCCGCACCTTCTTCAAGAGCTTTGGCGGCAGAAAAAGTTTTACTCTCCATTCCCTCTGCACCCAACGGGAAACCGATAACAGTACATAGCTTCACATCACTCCCAGCCAGGAGCCTCTTAGCCAGAGCGAGCCGGTAAGGATGTACACAAACGGCAGCCACTTTATACTTTACTGCCTCCATGCATAAAGCCTTTATATCGTTCTCACTTGCCTCTGGTTTAAGGTTGGTACTATCTAAAAATGAAGCAATATCTATGGTTTTCACTCTCCTCTCCCAACTGCAAATAGTCCCCTCATTACTTTTGCAGATTATGGTTAACTATGTATTAGTTATAACTACTACATTATATGCGGTACCCCAACTGGTTTAAGTTATTTTCATTATCACGCCAGTTCTTTTTAACCTTAACCCATAAATCCAGGTACACAGAAGAATCAAGCATTTTTTCTATATCGGTACGTGACTGTTCACCAATCTTCTTAAGCATCTGCCCGTTCTTACCAATAATAATACCTTTTTGGGAATCCCTCTCGGTATGAATAACGGCTCTGACATATACCTTGCCTGCTCCCTGATTTTTGAACTCCTCTACCTCTACAGCCAGAGAATGTGGAACCTCATCCCGGGTCAGTATTAAGGCTTTTTCTCTAATTAGCTCGGCCACAATAAATGATACAGGCTGATCAGTCAGATCCTCTTCCGGATAATATTGCGGACCTTCCACCAAATACTGAAAAGTTTTATCCAGCAGCGTATTCAAATTAGTGCCCTGAACTGCAGATATTGGTATCAATTCCGTAAAGTTCATTTCGTTATAAAAAGGTTTTACAAATTCTTTAACCGCTTGTTCCCCAACCAGATCAATTTTGTTTACCAGCAGAAACACCGGAACCTGAGCACTCTTCAACTGTTCTATAATGTACTGTTCACCCGCACCAAAAGGACGGCTTGCATCGGTCATGTAGTAGATCAAGTCAACTTCATTGAAACTGCGGGTTGAGACCTTCAACATATATTCGCCCAGCAGATGCTTAGGTTTATGTATGCCAGGGGTGTCAATAAAAACAATTTGGCCCTCATCTGAGGTAAGAATCCCCTGAATTCTTGTTCTGGTTGTCTGGGGTTTCTCTGAAACGATGGCTATTTTTGAACCAATAAGAGTATTGATTAAGGTGGATTTCCCCACGTTGGGCCTGCCTATAATACTTACAAATCCAGACTTCACTATTATTTACCCCTCCTGCTCGGATCATCCTGATTAAAACAAAGAACCTGATCATTGACGGCACCCACAAGAGTTACCTCTGGTGAGGAAACATTTTTGTTAAGAGAAAAAGCCTTCGGCAGCATCTCGCCCAAATAATATTTCCTAATTTCATCATTCTCATTGACGGAAATTATCTTGATATTAACGGAGAATTCGGCCAACACCTGAAGGCAGGCTCCACACGGGTATATGTAGCCTTCACCGCTGCCTGTTATGGCGATAGAACGAAATTCACGCTCCCCTGCGTGAACGGCTGCAAATACTGCTATTCTTTCTGCACAGACAGTCAAGCCATAAGAGGCATTTTCTATATTAGCACCAGTAAATATATGTCCCTCTGATGTCAATAAAGCAGCTCCCACCTTGTATCCGGAATAGGGAGCATAAGCCTGTTTCTGTGCTTTTCTTGCCATTGCTGCCAGGTCTCCAGGTTTCATTTCCATAATCTCCCTCACAAGCTATAAACTAACTTCATCAGGTTAGAACCAAAGATTATAATTGCAACAATAACAGCGTTAATTGCTGTTAGGAGAACCCCGCCGGCCGCCAGATCTTTGGCTAATTTGGCAAGCGGATGGTAGTCCATGGTAACAAGGTCTACCGTTCTCTCTATGGCCGTGTTAATAGTTTCGGCCGCTAAGACCATAAATATTGTAATACTTAATATAGCCCATTCCAGCTTGGATATCCCTAAAACAAGGCCTAATCCCATCGATATTCCTGCAGCCAGTAAATGGATCTTCATGTTTTCCCCGCTGGACACCGAGCAAACAATTCCTCGAATCGCACAGGAGAAACTATTGCCTAACCTGCTCATCTGTTTAGTTTCTACCTCTCCAGTTTTACGCTTTTTAATATTTCCTCTTCTAATTCCCTCATAACTTTTTCTTCTGCTTCAGTATCATGGTCAAACCCCAGTAAATGAAGCATTCCATGGGCTGCCAAAAAACCGAGCTCTCGCGCCATGCTGTGGCCGTATTCCTCACTTTGGGATTGTGCCTTCTCCATTGAAATAACGATATCTCCCAGCACATTTAGTTCGTTGGAAAAATCAAAATCAGGCTCATCCTCAGCGATCTCATTCATGGCAAAAGAAAGAACATCAGTATCTTTATTCTGATTTCGGTAGATTGAGTTAAGTTCTTTTATATAAGAATTATCAACCAACAGGATACTAACCTCAGACTTTGATGGTACGTTTCTTAAAATAGCCGCAGCATTTACAACACTGGTTATTATTTTCTCTAGATCTTTGCCATAGCTAACCTTGTTCTGCTGGTTTATTATCATCGTCTCCAAAACGTTCTCTCCTTTTTGTAAGTTCCTGTACTATATCCGGGTATTCAATACGTTTGTGATAAACCCCTTCCAAAACCTTGCAGAAACTATTAGCAATTACATCCAGGTCCCTGAAAGTAAGGTCGCACTCTTCCAATTGACGATCATTTAATTTATCACGCAGTATTTTTCTAACCATATTTCTAATGCTGTCCATATTAGGGTTAGGCAGGGAGCGAACCGCAGCTTCAACCGCATCTGCCAGCATAACCAGGGCTACTTCTTTACTTTGCGGTTTAGGTCCCTCATACCTAAAACTATCCTCATTTACCATCCCTTCGCCTTCCTCTTCTATAGCACGGTTGTAAAAATACTTAGCCAGACTGGTGCCATGATGCTCGGCAACAAAGTCAATTATAACCTGAGGCAGGCGCGCTTCCCTGGCCAATTCCACGCCTTCTTTAACGTGGGAGGTAATAATCAATGCACTTAAAGCGGGCGCAATTTTATTATGAGGCTCATCATAACCGCGTTGGTTTTCCACAAAGTATTCGGCCCTTTTTATTTTGCCAATGTCATGATAATAGGCACCGACTCGTACCAGCAAAGGGTTAGCCCCAATAGACTCGGCAGAGGCCTCAGCAAGGTTGCCCACCATCAAACTATGGTGATAGGTACCAGGCGCTTCTATCAACAGTTTCTTTAGAAGTACATGGTTAGGATTTGATAACTCAAGTAATTTAATCATACTTGTTATCGAAAAACCACTTTCCAGATATGGCAATGCTCCGATCATAAGGACAGCAGAAAGTATCCCGCTGATAACACCCAGCAGCATACCTACCAAAGCAACACTTATGGTGATATTGCCTGAAATAAAGGTCATGGTCAATATGGTCGCTACGTTAACCATCGCAATATAAAATCCGGCTTTGGCAAGGTCTGAAGTTTGGCTTAGGTGTGAAACTCGATATACCCCAACTGTACCACTGATGAATGCTGCAATAACAAAGGCTAACTGGTTGCGGTCAGTCATTAGGCCTACAAATAGGGCTAAAACCATAGTGATAAAATAAGCTAAACGGTTATCAAGCAAAATAGCAATTAGCATAGAACCTGCTGCTACGGGTGCCAGGTAACCAGACATTGCATTTATTTCAGGACGGTCAGCAATTTGAATAACAGTTAAGAATCGTGAGATTAACAGAATGATAATAACTATTAGTCCCAATAGTAACATTAGCATATCGTTTTTATATATGTCTTTATAGTAGCGCTTTAAAAATTCAATAACCAACAAAAAACTGATTAGTACAAACGCAGCAATCCCAACCATAGTAAGAGAATAGCTCTGGGTTCGCTGAATTCCCAGCTGTTCAAGAACAGATATCTGATCCGCGGTAACTCGGTCGCCTTCCCGGACAATAATCTCGCCGGCTTTTATAGTCTTATGTACTGGTTCAACAGAGTCCTTCGCCTCTTTCTTGGCGTTAGAAGTAGCTTCCTGGTTATAAATCATATTGGGGCGAATCGCGTCAATCGTCGACATGTTGATAATCTGTTTCGCAGAAGGATTAAATGCGATTTTGTCAACCTGTTGAGCCGCTTCCTTGTATACTCCCCCCAGGGCTTCTTCCGTAATGGGCTTGGCCATGGCTAGTTCAACCATGCTAATTGTTGCCTGCTCCATCTTGTCAATATCTTGAGTCCTGGTATTTAGCAAATAATTCGTCAACGAAGGTATATCAAAGTTGGATTCAAGATTTTTGCGGCGGGCAACACCACTTAATTGATTTTTAACTGGTGTGCCCTTATCAGCATTATCAGATTTCAGTGTTTCTCTTAAACTGTCATAGAAATTATTGACTTCAGTCCGAGCATTAGCAAGGGCATACTTATCCTCCTGATATGCTTTCTGTACCTTGGCGGCAGCCTGTTCCCTTAATTCATCAGTTTGCTTTTCATCCACGATAACTGCTGTAATATTTGAAACAATATTACGCTTGGCAACTTCATCTGTGCGCAACATTACCTGTTGAGGGCTAAAGTTACTAAAAATTATGCCTATCATTATGGCAAAAAAGGAAACAACCGCCAGAATTCTCCTGGTGTTGGAATTATTCCATAAATGGCCAATTTTTTCACCCCAAAAGTATTTGAGGATATTTGCCAGCTTCATATTATATCTCCTTAATCAGATCAACAATATCTTGGTCTTTTACTGTTGACCCTGGAAAACTTCATAAGCATTAATAATTTTCTGCACCAAGGGATGACGAACAACATCTTCTTTGCCGAGATACTCGAATGAAATACCCTTGATATTACTTAGTATTTTTTGAATCTCGATTAAACCGGAATAATCATCCCGGGGTAAGTCCACCTGAGTAATATCACCGGTAATAACTGTCTGTGAACCAAACCCTAATCGGGTTAGAAACATCTTCATCTGCTGGGGAGTAGTGTTCTGGGCTTCATCCAAGATAATAAAGGCACTATTAAGGGTCCTTCCTCGCATATAAGCGAGAGGAGCTATTTCAATAATATTCTTCTCCAGGTATCGCTGCGTAACATCAACCCCTAAAATATCAAAAAGACCATCATAAAGGGGCCTCAAGTAAGGATTAACCTTTTCAATTAAATCACCGGGCAGGAAACCCAGCTTCTCTCCAGCCTCCACAGCTGGTCGAACCAGTATAATTCGTTCTACTTCCTTGTTCCGCAGCGCTCTGACTGCCATTGCCACTGCCAGGTAGGTTTTACCGGTCCCTGCCGGGCCTATGCCAAAAACTACATCATCCCTTAATATGGCTTGAACATACCTTTTCTGGCCCATGGTTCTCGCTTTAATATTTTTACCTCTGGATGTAGAAATGAGCGTACCGGAAATAATTTCCTGATATCCCGGTCTATCACCTTTTTTCAGAAGTTTGTCCATGTAGTTAATATCATTAATATTTAGTTGGCCTTCACTCTCTACAATTTCCATTAAATCAGGGATCAGCTGCATTGCATAATCTACTTGTTCTTCCTCTCCACGGATGTAAATGTCTGCTCCACGAGCAGACATTTCAGCCCCGCAAACCTCCTGCAGGCAGCGGAAATTTTCATCCCCGGCACCAAAGAATATTGCTGCTTGCTGGTTATCTTTAATCTCATATTTACTTTCTTTTGCGGCCAAAAATTAAGCCTCCCTATTCAGAACAATATTTGCTGATAATTATAGCATAACAAATGCCTTAATTGCTAATTTCACCCCCGTCAAAGGGCTGTGCCAGGCAAATATCTTCTATAGTTTCAGCGGAAACCTTAATCCTTACGATGGAATCGCTCGGTGAAGATAGTATATCTATATGGGAGTCGCTTATCTTCAGTCCAGGTTGAATGTCTTGCCGTAAATTTTTCTGTGCTTTTTCCCGAGCAATTTCTACTGCCTCGCTCTCACTATATTCAGTGATTTCAATAGTCTGTTCGTTGATTTTCAATAAACATAGAGTCCAGTTCCCTACCGGGCTTCGCCAGACCTTTTCTTTCTTTTCATAAATTGCGAAAGGGATATCCCCCTTCCCCTTTAACAGGAACTTTTTCCACGGTGTTTCTAAATATAACTTGTTAAATTTCTTTTTGGTTAGAACCTTCTCTTCCGTTTTACGACTGCATTCGCCATATCCTTCATACCATGTTCTGGCTTTAACCTTACCCCTTGCCCTCACATGGTAAGGTTCAGTACTTGGGAGTGGTACTCCTTCGGTCTCCTGCAATACAGGCGGGAATACTATTCCTGATATCAGTATATCGCCCTTGGCTACAACATCACCGGCTTTAACATTAGCCTGGCCATCCAGAACCAGAACTTCTTCTATTACACCATCTCTGGCTGCTACGATATGACAGGGCCCTGTAATATTAAGGTCGGGACGTATTTTCTCTACTACCCTTATGTTAACTTTAACACCACGAATATCACACTGGATATAGGCAATCTCACTTAGATCTCTTAACATGGCTTCTTCCACTTCAATACGACTGAAATTCCATTTAGCAGCTCCCGTATAAATACCGTACCGGGCAGCAGTCATTAATATTCTATTGCGGTCTACTTTATCATTACCACTCACCTGCACAAACCAAACAAAAGATGACATGAGGTATAAAGCCAGAATAAATATAACCGCTCCCCCAAATAAGCCCATTCGTCTCTTCATTATTTTTTTATAAAAGGGCAATCCTTCCCTCTTCAGTACATCCAGTTCAAAATGCTGCTCATCTGCAATCGTTTTAAAAGCTTCATACCCGCTGGTTCTGACTTTCAAGTAAATATAATCATCCCGCCTTTTTATGTCCCATATATATATACCGCGGGCTAAAGCCATATTGATTATTTTCTCCTGGGCATTCCCCCTCAAGCGTAAGGAAATAAAACCTCCAACTTGATCTGAAAATTTATTAGCCATTTATAACCTCCGGTTTAATCGATATACTTTATGCTTGTAATATCGCCCAAAACCCTCATTTCCTCAGGCATAAGGGCTTGTATCTCCAGATTATCACCAATGATTTCAAGAAAACCCCGACTAAGATTTATACGCATTCGAACCGTTGAGTATTCTATAATGCCCTTATGATTTTCGAGGTACAATTCATTCCTGCCCGTGATGGTAAGTCTGGGCATATCCAATACTAAATCGCCGGGTATCTCCAACAAATCAGCCACTGCCTTACTGATTATCTCCCGCCGTTTGTCCATCTATATCCCCTCCTGCTTATAAATCTGCTCATCTGGCTCCTTAAGGTGTTCCCTAACTCGGCAGCCTGGATTCTAAAGCAAACGCAAATCCTACCATTGCAAATATATGCGTGGCAACCCATCTACATGCGCAATTATAGTCTGTACTTCATTGAGCTTAAGTTCGCAAAACAAAAGGCGTGCTGTTGCACGCCTTAGAGTAATAAAGTCAGACCGAGCAAAAAGTTGCACGTCTTATTAGTTCTGCTATATATAATTGTATCCGCCTGGATATTTAACCTATGGACAGCGCTACGATACTGACGAGGAATGTTGCCAGAACCACTCCAATAATTACAAGAACAACTATTCTTTGTCTTTTATTCTGCATACCCCTATTCATAAAAGTCATCTGATAACACCCCCAACTTAAATCCTTATATTATTTTTTACATTTTTACAGCTATATTTGTCCTGTTGCCTCTTTACAGTTAAAAAGTCTGGAAGCATCAGCCACCAGACTTTTATCAACTAAAGCGATAATATTAAAACTTTTTCTTTTTGCGGGCAGCTTCTGATTTCTTTTTCTTCTTTATACTAGGTTTTTCATAGTGGTCATGTTTTCTAATATCCTGCATAACCCCTGATTTCTGACAGGTACGCTTAAACCTCTTCAGAGCACTGTCCAGGGATTCGTTTTTACCTACTTTTACTTCGCTCATTATATCCCTCCCCTCACCTGACCGGGCTATATAAACACCATTATATTGTACAATCCCCAATAGCTTCAAGTCAAGATTTTTCGGGAGGCCACCCCATTTGTTTTCCGCCCAGCAAATGATAATGCAAATGCAAAACCGTCTGTCCACCCCATTTACCGCAGTTATTAACTAAACGATAACCTTGTGCGGCAATGCCTGAAGTGTGGGCCAAACTCGATACTAATAACTGTATATGTCCCAGTCTTTCTACATCTTCAATACTAACCTCGTTTAACGAAGCAATGTGTTTTTTAGGGATAATTAATAAATGTACCGGTGCTGCCGGGTTAATATCCTTAATTACAATACATTTATCATCTTCATAAACCAACTCGGATGGAATTTCCTTATTTATTATCTTACAAAACAAACAGTCGGATACAGCCACAGCGTTCACCTCCTTAAGGCATCTTATACGATAGCCTCTCAATAAAGTAAATTTCATTGAATAATACTTTTTCACCAAGCAATATTTTTATTAATTTTATCAAATAATAACGTTAATACAAATAGGGATTTTGAAATCCTTGCCTATAGTATGATATCTTACCACATTACTCTATTCTTATGAAAAGGTGGTGATAATCGTGCCAACATTTTTTAGAAACCTGGGAGATACTGACAGATTAATCAGGTTAGTTGGCGGACTTGTATTGATAATGCTACCTCTGTTTTTTACCCTGCCTATCCTATGGCAAGTGATCGTATGGGTAGCTGCTGTTGAAATGCTGTTAACCGCAGCAACGGGCTATTGACCCTTTTATGCGTTATTAGGTTGGTCAACCTATCGAAAAACCGCTTAGATAAATATAGGGCGGGGCTTTACCCCGCCCTATAATATCATTCGGCAAATTTTAAATCTAAATCAGCTAATATCTCCTTCAATTTATTAAATTCTTCGTTATTCAAGGTAACGCCCTTACCCATTTTTTCATGATTCGGACCCCAATCACGAATATCTATTTTGGGCTTGCGTTCATTCCAACTAACCAGATTGATTTCCTTCTGCCAGCCCTTGGTTCCCTCAGACAAGACCCCCAGTGATTTAGTGATTTCAAATTTAATATCGGCCATCCACAAAAACCTCCTTATCCATTAACTTTTTCTCTTCCCTTTTAGCCTCGATGCCTTCCTTTTCCAACTCTTTTGCACTTCACACATCGCCTTATTAACATTTTATTCCACTATCATCTGCTTGTCACCAAGAAATTAGAACAAATGTTCGACAAACTAGGGGTGCGTTATGGGAATAGAGAAAAAGACCATGCTTCAATGCATGGTCATACTATTTTTACTCTTAAATCTCTCAACAAATATAAAATTGTGCACTATTCTTTGGCTACTGCCATTCTTTCCAAATCTCCGGCTGGTATCCTACAGTAGCAAGCTTGCCATTACGTACAATCGGAGTTTTATAAAGTTGGGGATTATTTAATAATATCTCCGTTCTCATACTGGCGCTTCCAATTCGGTTTAAATTCAATCGATTGTAGTCCTTAGATTTTTGATCAATTAAGTCATTAAGGCCTATCGTCTGTTTAACACTTTCAAGTTCACCTTTACTTAAACCTTTTTGATTAAGGTCTATAAATTGGTATTTAATATTTCTCTCTTTAAAATATCGTTCAGTTTTCTGTGTATCAAAGCATTTCTTTACGCCAAAAATTTGAACATTCACTTGGTATATCTCCTCATATCCACTATTACTCCTACCCCATGATCTTCCCCTGCTTCGGTGAGAGTGATCTGTACAAATTCGCCTATTAAATTATCTGGCAAGGAAAACTGTACTTCAATGTAATTATCGCTTATCCCTGTGTAGGTACCGTCGGACAATTTACGTTCAACCAGTACCGTTAATTCTTTTCCTATGAAATTTTGCAGGAACTGTGCTTTTTTCTTTTTCCCCAATTCCAGTAGTGCTTCGCTTCGAATTTGCTTCTCCGCCGCCTCCACCTGTGGAACCAGTAATGCGGCACTGGTACCGGCCCGCTGCGAATATTTAAAAACATGCAAATCATAGATGGGCAAGTCGTTAATCAGATCGTAAGTATCCTGGAAATCTGCTCCGGTTTCGGTTGGATAGCCTACCATAACATCTGCGGTAAAAGCTGAACCCGGAATGAGCGCATTAGTTTTAAGAACTAGTTCCCTGTAATATTCCCTGTTATACCTTCTGCGCATTGATTCCAGTATCCGATCACTGCCGCTTTGCAAGGGAATGTGGAAATGGCGGCAGATATGTTTGTTGCCGGCGATTACTGCCAGCAGTTCTTTATTCAATTCCAGCGGTTCGATAGAGCTTAAACGGATGCGGTAATTGCCCGTATTACTTGCAAGGATATTTTCCAGAAGTCTGGTTATATTCCAACCTGGTATATCAACTCCGTATAAACCGGTATGTATCCCCGTCAAAACTATTTCCCGATAGCCCAGCCGTAATAATTGAGCTATCTCAGCCATTACATCAGCGGGAGCTTTGCTGCGAACCGGTCCCCGGGCAAAGGGCACAATGCAATAAGAACAAAAACTTTGGCATCCATCCTGTACTTTTACAAAAGCACGGGTACGTTGATGCGGCTGTGAATATAAAATTGGACGTAAATCTGACTGGCAGATTGGCTCAATCCATAGCTTTTTATCTGTTTCTCTCTCTATCAAAAAATTATTTACTATATCCACAATATGATCTTTATCCTGGTTACCGATAACCAGTCCAATTCCTTCTATTTTGGCCAATTGATCTGCACTTACCTGAGCCACACAGCCTGTTGCCACAACCAGTGCATCTGGATTGGCCCTGACAGCTCTCCTGATCATGGCCCGCGATTTACGATCGCTGATATGGGTTACGGTGCAGGTATTAATTATATAAACATCAGCAGGGTCACCAAATTCTACAACTTGATAACCCCGCCCCGTAAATTCCTCAATCATATGTTCAGTTTCCACCTGGTTGACCTTACAGCCCAGGGTATGAAATGCTATTTTACTCACAGCTCTTCTTCCTTACTTCCCTCGCTCTATAATTTACGGGCTGCAACCCCGATCCAATCTACTTCCTGCACAACCTGCTCGACAACAAATCCGTACTCTTCCAGCTTATTCTGCACCCCAGGCCAGAGGCTTTCAATAATACCTGAACCAAACAAATAACCCCCAGCAGGAATAGCTTTGGCAGCTTCGGGGATCAGTTCTGTTATAACTTCAGCAATAATGTTCGCCAGAACTATATCAGGCTTCATCTCGTGAATAACTTCTACAATATTGCCTGCTTCTACCTGAACTTGATCATCCAGGCCATTCAAAGTGACGTTTTCACGGGCAATACGAACGGCCAATTCATCGATGTCCATCGCAAATACCTTTTTGGCGCCCAGCTTGGCTGCTGCTATGGATAGTATTCCTGATCCACAACCAGCATCAATAATATTTTCACCGCCACGAACGTATTGATCAACAAATCTTAGGCAAAAGCGGGTCGATGCATGTATACCCGTACCAAAAGCCATGCCTGGATCGATATTGATAATTTCTTCATTTTCGCCGGAAGTGTATTCTTCCCAGGATGGTTTAATTACCAATCGCTCACCTATTTTAAAGGCATGATAGTATTTCTTCCAGTTCTCTTCCCAATCTTCATTGCGAACCTCATCAACAAACACCTTACATTTGACCTGAAAATTATTTCTTACTGCCTCTATAGACTTCCCCAATTCATCCATTACCTCTTGATCCTCAGGGAAATAGGCTTTTACCACCACAAACTCATTATTAGGAAAATCTTTTGCGGCCGCTTCCAGAATCCATTTATTCAGATTAATGCATTTTCCGGCTGATTGTGGGTCTTCAATCACAACCCCACCTGAACCCATATTCTGAAAAATACCCGAAATGGCTTCCACACAAATTCCTTCAGTTAAAACACTGATTTCTTTCCAATTCATCAACGTATCTCCTCTAACCCATTGCATCCTTTAATTTATCGAATAAGCCCTTTTTATTATCCTTATCCTCATTTTCATTAAAGAATCCGGCTAGAGTTTCTTTCTGTTTCTTGGTCAGACGAGTTGGTATTTTAACATTAACCAGAACCTTTAAGTCACCGGTACGATGGCTTTGAAGGTGAGGAACTCCTTTGTTCTTGACAGTTATGATATCTCCGGGCTGGGTTCCTTCGGGAATATTAAGCTTATGGCTGTCTCCCCCCAGAAGTGGAATTTCTATCTCCGCACCCAGTGCCGCCTGAACGATATTTATTTCTAAATTACATAATAGCGTATAGCCGTCACGCTTAAACTGAGTATGGGGTTTTACAACAATAACAATATAAAGATCACCCGATGGCCCGCCGAGTATTCCTTCCTCGCCCTCGTTCTGAATTCTTAGACGAGAACCAGTATCAATACCTGCCGGGATACGTACATTAATATTCCGTTTTTTTCTGACTCTTCCTTTACCTTTACACGCAGTGCATGGTTTTTCAATAATTTTGCCTTCACCGTTGCATTGGCCGCATGTACGTGAGGTTTCGAACCGTCCGAATGGTGTATTTTGCACGGATCTGACCTGGCCGGTTCCCTGGCAGTGACTGCATGTTTTAGGCTTCGAACCCGGTTCTGCACCACTTCCATCGCATTTGCTGCAGCTCTCAACCCGCATAATATCCATTTCTTTTTCCGCGCCAAAGACGGCGTCTTCAAAACTTATATCCAGACGAACTTCCCGGTCAGCTCCCCGCTGGGGTCCTCTTCTGCGCTGACCCCCTCCTCCTCCGAAGAAGAGGTCGAATATATCACCAAATCCACCTGCACCACCAAAGTCAGCTCCGCCAAAGCCCCCTGCACCCATTCTGGTCGGATCAAAAGCATCATGCCCAAATTGGTCATAGGCAGACCTTTTTTGGTCATCACTCAAAATTTCGTATGCTTCAGCAACTTCCTTAAACTTTTCGGCTGCATCTGGATCATCCTTATTGACATCTGGATGATATTTTTTAGCGTTCTGCCGGTAGGCCTTTTTAATTTCCTCTGGTGAAGCCGCTTTGGTCAACCCCAGAACCTCGTAATAATCACGCTTGGCGGCCATTATTTCCCACCTTCCTGAAAAACCTAACCCTATTTTTTATCATTTTCATCATCGGGGATGTTATAATCAGCATCTATGACATCGTCCTTACCTGCTTCACCTGCTTGTTCAGGGTTGGCATTCTGATACATTTTGGTTGTGAAAGCATACATCGCCTTGGCCAGAACCTCTGTTTTGGCTTCGATATCAGCCACGTCATTGCCTTCCAATGCCTTTTGCAGATCCTCCTTGGCAGCGTTTACTGCATTTTTGTCTTCTTCCTCTATCTTATCTTCGAATTCCTTCAGATTCTTATCTGCCTGGTATATCATGCTGTCTGCGGCATTTCTGGCTTCGATTTCCTTGAAACGTTTTTCATCTTCCTCCGCAAACTTTTCAGAATCCTTGACCATGCGTTCAATGTCAGAGTCGCTCAAGCCGCTGGAAGAAGTAATAGTAATCTTTTGTTCCTTATTCGTCGCCAGATCTTTGGCGGTTACGTTAACGATACCGTTAACATCAATATCAAATTTGACCTCTATTTGAGGGATACCGCGAGGAGCAGTAGGAATTCCGCTAAGCTGGAACCTTCCCAGCGTAACATTGTGTTCTGCTAATTTTCTCTCACCTTGTAGTACATGAATGTCTACCGACGGTTGATTATCCGCTGCAGTTGTGAATATCTGGCTCTTGGATACTGGAATAGTGGTATTTCTGTCAATAATTCTGGTAAATACTGATCCTAATGTCTCTATGCCCAGGGATAACGGTGTGACATCCAGCAGTACTACATCAGTAACTTCACCAGTTAACACTCCAGCCTGAATAGCTGCACCTAATCCTACCACTTCATCCGGGTTGATACCTTTAAAAGGTTCTTTACCGGTAAAGTTCTTCACTGCATCCTGTACGGCTGGTATTCTGGTGGAACCTCCTACCAGTATGATCTTATCAATATCGGCCGGTTTTAAATTAGCATCTTTCATAGCCTGCTTCATTGGTCCTACTGTCTTCTCTACCAGTTCCGCAGTCATGTCATTAAACCGGGCCCGGGTGAGAGTTCGCTCCAAGTGCAGCGGACCTTCTTGGGTAGCAGTAATATAAGGTATGTTTATATCTACGCTCATAAGACTAGATAGTTCATGTTTTGCTTTCTCGGCAGCTTCCTTCAAACGGTGCATAGCCATTTTATCATTCTTTAAATCAAAGCCATTTTCATTTTTAAATTCCTGCACCAGCCAATTGATAATCTTGTCATCAAAATCATCTCCACCCAGGCGATTGTTACCGCTGGTAGCTTTTACCTCAAATGTACCGTCTCCTATCTCCAGTATGGAAACGTCAAAAGTACCTCCACCCAGGTCAAATACCATAATGATCTGGCTATCTTCTTTATCTAATCCATAAGCTAATGCAGCGGCAGTAGGCTCATTTATTATTCTCAGAACTTCAAGTCCGGCAATTGTTCCAGCATCCTTGGTAGCCTGACGCTGGGAATCAGTAAAATAGGCAGGAACAGTAATAACCGCCTGACTTATCTTCTCGCCCAGATAACTTTCTGCATCAGCTTTCATTTTTTGCAGGATCATCGCTGAGATTTCTTGAGGTGAGTATTTTTTCCCATCAATAGTGACCTTATAATCTGTACCCATATGTCTCTTTATAGACGCAATAGTTCTTTCTGGATTGGTAGTTGCCTGCCTTCTTGCTACCCGGCCTACCAGCCGTTCGCCAGTCTTAGAAAAACCTACTACCGACGGAGTAATTCTCTCTCCTTCGATATTAGTTATAACAACAGCTTCGCCGCCTTCCATTACAGCTATAACAGAGTTGGTTGTTCCCAGGTCTATCCCTACAACTTTTCCCATTATTAACACCTCCAATTAATTATGAACTAACTTTAACCAGACTGGGCCTGATGACCCTATCATGCAAAATATACCCTTTTTGCAGTTGTTCGATAACAGTATTCTCTGGATGCTTATCACTGGGCTCTACTGTTAGGGCCTGATGATATTGAGGATCAAAGGGTTTACCTATACTTTCAATAGCCACTAAGCCTTCGCCCTTTAGTAACTCATTCAGATTGTGGGCGGTCATCTCTACTCCCTTGTTCAATGCTTCGAAATCTCTAGAATTACGTGCAGCCTCTATTGCTCTATGTAAATCGTCTATGACCGGCAGCAATTTTTTTATCATCGATACGTTGGAATACTTCAAGTATTCCTCACGTTCACGTTGGCTGCGTTTTCTTATGTTTTCAACCTCCGCCAGTGCCCGCAGATATTGATCATGGTTTTTACGGGCTTCTTCCTGGTATTTCAGCATTTCTTCAGTCAATTTTTCTTCTAAACTTATCTCTTGTTCCTGAGTCTCCTGCTCTTCAGGTTTATCTCCCTCCGGGGGGCCTTTTTCAAATTCAGTTTCCAAGTCTTTCTCCATTCCTTTCACCTCTATTCCAGAATATCCTGGGAGTAAGATTCCCCATCCCTCATTTTGATAATGGTATTGATTCTTAAAATTGCGACAGCTACCTCTCCAGCAGCTTTGACTGCGTGTATCTTTACAAGGGCAGGATCCACAATACCCTTTTCCATAACATCGATTAAACCACCCTTGTCACAATCGATAGCAATACTATCCCGGCCCTTTTGTTTTTGCTCTGCTATTACATCACCCATTTTTTCCAGCGGATTAAATCCTGCATTGGCTGCTATGCATGCAAACGGGCGGAGTAGTGCTTCTTTCACACAAAGAACTCCATAGGAAGTCATTCCTCTCAGATCGTGAGCTAATTCTTCTAATCGTTGGGCCACCCATATCTCAATGGCTCCTCCACCGGGAACAACACCTTTTTGAAGGGCTGCCTGTACTGCGGAAGCAGCGTCCCGGGCAATACGCTCTTTTTCGTCAACTACCTCCTCGGTAGCTGCTCCAATCACTACTGTGGCTAGAGCTTCACCGGCTCCATCAAATAAGCAGGTATAACCCAGCTTATCATTTACCTGTACTCCGGCAGCCTTTCCCAGGTAGTTTTGTAACTGTTCTATCGGGCGGTTCAGCCCGCTCCTTTTTATTTTATGGGCTCCAGTGTGTTTACAGACCTTCTCCATTTCTCGCTGGGAAACTCTTTGTATGGCCATAACCCCCGCTTCAGTAAAGATCTGTTCCCCCAGATCATCAATACTGCGATCAGCTAGTACCAGTTTCACGCCCATAGAGCATATTTTCCTTAGATTCGTTTCATACTGGCTTTTGTTCTGTAGATAATATTGAAAACCAGCTTCAGTACTGCGTGCTTCACCTGCTATATCCTCGGGAGCCAAAGCGTCATCAACCGCTAAAATCTGGACATTATCCAGATAGCGAGGCATTTCATGGCTTATAGGCTCCTTGTTAATCAGCGTTCCCATAAATACATGACTTACAGCAGCTTCCCTGGCAACCACTGCATCAGCAAATTTATAATCGGGGCTCAACATTTTTTCCCTGCCAATTATTTTGGCACCATTAATGACCAATTCAGCTATATCTTCCTGACCTCGGCCGGCAATAGATGCCACACTGAGAATTATGGGATCATTTTCCAAATTGATCGGCCTGCTCTGCTTTTCAATTAGTTCTATACAGTGCTGTATTCCCAATTTAATCCCCTCGATTACCTGGGTAACAGGCACTCCCTTCATAACCTGGCTAGCACCTTCGGAAACCAGCGCACCTGCTAAAATAGTGGCCGTGGTAGTTCCATCGCCAACTTCCGCCTGTTGGGCTCGAGCCGCATTTATAATCATTCGAGCCGCTGGATGATTTACCGCCATAAGTTTTAAAATCGTAACACCGTCATTGCTTATAACCACGTCGCCAAGGGTATCTACCATCATAATGTCCAGGCCCTTGGGGCCAATAGTCCCCTCAATAGCTTGCGAGATTACCCGGGCAGCGTTAGCATTATTAAGTAGTGCTTGCAATTTCTCATCTACTTCGAGCGCTCTATCAGGCATAAATGTCTCCTTAACTTTTGACAATAGGGTTTATAACATTAACTTGGAGCCAAAATCCAAGTATTAACAATTCGGTTTTGACTCTAATTTATTATTTAAGGTTATGATTATGAAGAAGTTCTTCTATAACTTTACGTACTGATTCTACCGTCCCGGCAGCTTTCCAATACTCCATTCGCACCGGGCCAATCAACCCAATTTTGCCCATCTCGCCTGCCGTTTTATAACCGGCAAGAACAAGACTCATTTCCTTAATGTCTTCCGCCCGGTTTTCTTTGCCTATACGAATATCTACCTCATCACTGATCTGGTCAGGAAGTACATCCTTCAATGGGCCATCCTCTTCAAACAAAGTAAGAATCTTTTTAAGTTTATCCAAATCCTTAAACTCAGGTTCCTTAATTATATTCAAAGCTCCCCTGATCACGACTTTTTCATCTTGAGTGTTATCCAGAAGGTTATCTAAGGCCTCCAGGGCCTTGTCAATAACTTGACGTCGGCTCTTTAACTCTTCCCGTAAACTCTGCAAATCAGTACGTTGTACTTCATTAAGGCGTTTACCGCAAAAAGCCCTGTTAAAAAGGTCACCAATCAATTGTAAATCGCGGGGCTTAATAGACCTGGGAATGGAAATTTTACGATGCATAATAATTCCAATATCCGTAACAACCAGAACCAGGGCCTTCCCTTCTTGAATGGGAATAAGCTGTAAATACTGAAACTGGCTCATCTTGACCGATGGCACGATTATAAAGGAGGCATAATTGGTAACCTGGGATAGAAAATGCCCTACCCCTTGCACCACATCATTCCATTCTTGAATATTGTCTGCTAAAACATGGTGTAATAAATCAATCTCCTCATTACTAGGATTCTCATTTTCCATCATACAGTCGACGTAATAACGGAACCCCTTTTCCGAAGGTATCCGGCCAGCAGAAGTATGGGGCTGTTCCAGATATCCCATATCCTCTAAATCAGCCATTTCATTTCTAACTGTAGCCGCGCTGATATTAAGGGCATGTTTTCTGACCACAGCCCGGGACCCTACCGGTTCTGCAGTTGCCACGTAATCCTTAATAATAGATTCAAGTATGTGACGTTGTCTTTCGTCTAAAGTCATAATTTATCACCCGCTCTGTTAGCACTCACCTGTCTCGAGTGCTAATTGGTGTTTCTTAAAAAATAGCACCTGGGGAAACCTTTGTCAAGCAGTTGAATTAAGCAATAAACTTGCTGAGAACCTGGTTTGATAGGAAATAAGCTTTTTTGGTAAGGTAAATGTAATCATTTTTTATTTCCAATAGCCCCTGCATTCTGCAGGCTTGAATTACGTCATGGTAATCTTCTAGAATATCTATACCAAATCGATGGCAGAATTCTTCGCGATTAATTCCTTTAGCTAACCTCAGCCCCATTATAATAGCATCTGCTACTTTATGACGATAATCCATGTCTTCCAATATTTCGATCGAAGCCGGCCGATCAGCGAGCAATTCCTCTATATAAGTTTCTACAGGTGGTTTATTCAGAATTCGCTGAGTACCGTTAAAACTCACCGCACCTGCTCCAATACCCAGATATTCACGACATTGCCAGTAAATTTTGTTGTGGCAGCATTCATAATTAGGTCTGGCAAAGTTAGAAATTTCATAATGTGAATAGCCCTGCCCTTTCAGATAGTCGAGAGTAGCATAATACATACTGGCTTCCAACTCATCATCCAGAAGACTTATGGTTCCCTCATTTATTCTTCGGGCCAGCGGAGTTGATTCATCGAGCTGCAGTAAATAAGCAGAAATATGCTGCGGATTAAAATCCACCGCCAATCTTAAATTCTCTTGCCAGCCGGACAGGGTTTGGCAGGGCAGGCCGTAAATAAGGTCTATATTAAAGTTATCGAAGCCTGCTTTTTTGACATCACCCAGAATTTCCGATGCCTCAGGACCACTGTGTATCCTGCCCAGAGTCTTAAGCTCTGCATCCGAGAAGCTCTGGACCCCAATTGATAAACGATTGATTCCAATCGACCTTAAGTCCTTCAAATCTTGAAGATTTACTGTAGCAGGATTTACTTCCATAGAAATCTCCGGTTCACCATAAGGTCGATAGTTAGCAAAGACTGATTCCAAAATCCTTTCCACCTGTGTTGGGCGTAAAAGACTGGGGGTACCTCCCCCTAAATAAATGCTTGCAAAAGGGCCGTAATTCTCTGCCTTCCGCAGCTTTAGCTCGCTTATAATACTTAAGGTATATTGCTCTAATATTATCGGGTCTAGCAAAGGCAGAGAATAAAAATCACAATAATAGCACTTAGATAGGCAAAACGGGATGTGGATATAAATGCCTATGGGCGGTGAACTATTTATCACTATCAATCTCCATAACTGTCATGAAAGCATCACGGGGAACCTCAACCCGTCCTATCTGTTTCATACGTTTCTTGCCTTCTTTTTGCTTTTCGAGAAGTTTCTTTTTTCTGGTTATATCGCCGCCATAGCATTTGGCCAGGACATCTTTTCGCATGGCCTTTACGCTTTCCCTGGCTATAACACGGTTGCCTATCGATGCCTGAATGGCCACCTCATACATCTGCCTCGGAATGATTTTTCTCAGCCTTTCTACCAAAGCCCGTGCTCTATAATAGGCTTTTTCCTTGTGGGCAATAGAGCTCAGTGCATCTACGGTCTCTCCATTTAACATTATATCTAGTTTTACCAGATCAGATACTTCATAACCTCTTATATCATAATCCAAAGATGCATACCCCCGGGTTCTTGATTTGAGGCCATCGAAAAAGTCAACCAAAATCTCGGCCAGGGGTAGATTATAACTAATCATTACCCGATGTGGGGTAAGATATTCCATATTAATAAAACTGCCGCGCTTTTCCTGGCACAGTTCCATGACCGTGCCTACATATTCATTAGGTACCATAATAGAAGCTTTTACATACGGCTCCATAACTTTATCTATCCGCTGCGGGTCAGGCCAGCGGCTGGGGTTGCGTACGTATATTTCGCTGGTATCTGTTAGGATTATACGGTATATAACGCTGGGAGCCGTAGCCATGAGAGTCAGATCATACTCCCGTTCAAGTCTCTCCCGTACGATTTCAAGGTGCAGCAGCCCCAGGAAGCCGCAGCGAAAGCCTAAGCCCAGCGCATCAGATGATTCCGGCTCATAAATTAGAGAGGAATCGTTTAGTTTTAGCTTTTCCAGGGCATCGCGAAGTTTTTCATAATCGCTGTTTTCCAGCGGGTACAACCCACAGTATACAACCGGCTTTACTTCCTGATAACCCTCAAGAGGTGCTGCTGCCGGCCGTGCAGCTCCTGTAACTGTATCCCCAACCTTGGTATCAGCAACGTTTTTAATTGCTGCTGCCATGTACCCTACTTCACCTGCTTTTAAACTTTCTACTGTAGTCATAAAAGGTGATAAAACTCCGATTTCTGTGATCTCAAAGTCTTTGCCGGTAGACATCATGCGAATGATATCGCCTTTGCGTAATTCTCCTGAGTCTACCCGTATATAGGAAATGGCTCCTTTATAAGAATCAAAGTAGGAATCGAATATTAAAGCCTGTAGTTCTGCTTTTTCATCGCCCCGTGGAGCTGGGATTTTTGCTACTATGGCCTCTAATACTTCTTCTATACCTGTACCTAACTTAGCAGAAATAGCTATAATTTCCTGCTTATCCAGACCCAGTACATCCTCCATCTCTCCCTTAACGACTTCAGGTTCAGCACCAGGCAGATCTATCTTGTTTACGACGCCGATAATCTCTAGGTTCAAATCCATCGCCATATAGACATTTGCCAGTGTCTGCGCCTCTATTCCCTGCGAGGCGTCAACTACCAGAAGAGCCCCTTCACAGGCTGCCAGGCTTCGTGATACCTCATAGGAAAAGTCTACATGACCTGGTGTATCGATAAGATTTAGTATATAAGTCTTACCATCCCGGGCCGTATAATTTAAACGAACAGGCTGCAATTTAATGGTTATACCCTTCTCACGTTCCAAATCCATCTTGTCCAGGAATTGTTCACGCATTTCCCGTGCGGTTAAAGCTCCGGTAATTTGCAGCAGCCGGTCTGCCAGGGTTGACTTCCCATGATCTATATGCGCAATAATGCTAAAATTCCTTATTCTATCCTGCAAATTGAACCCTCCAAAATTTTCAGCTGGATTACCAGCAAATGGTCGCCCTTCATTATACCTTATTGGCACGGGTCTCTTCAATGAGCGGCAGGGCTGTACTGAAAATCATTTTTAAAAAACCTGACGTTTTGCTATTATTGAGTAGGAACTGTATGAAAGAAGGGTTAATTGATGGATATATTCTTATCCGTTCTTATTCCGGCATTATTGCTGGCCTATTACTTGAAAATTATGTGGGCATACGCAAAGGATAAGCGGGTGTTAGTGGGGCTGCTAGCAGGGGGAACCCTTCTCTTTTATGTAGGTTTATTGTTTAATAAGATAAATCCCGGCCTGGAGTCTATACTTAAGCTAGCCGGGGCATGCCTGTTTTTTACCACTGTGGCAGTTAATACCAGACGTCCTAAAGAACAAACTCCTGATCAAAATTTACATCCTGATAAAGACTCAGAATATCCGGAAAACTGAGTTTAAAAAAATAGCAACACTTTGAAAATTCTAACTATGCGAAGCATATAGTCGCTGGCAGCCTGAGCAAAAATTTGCACCCTTTCAGTCGACACAACAATATGTCTTACGATTTCTTGTTTGCCATAACTATGAGTTTGCCCCATGGTAAAGATACTTATATTATTGCCTTGGGTCTGAACTCCCATGACTGGCTTCCGGGATTCCATAGTCAGACTATTTATACCTTGATTGCTAATATTTAATCCTAAAATCATTAAAATTATTACTGCGAGTACCAGTAAAGACCGGTACAATTTAATCATAATGACTATGTTGCCTCCTTTAAAACCTCTATTAGTACATCTGTAAATAATTGTGCTGCAAACATAACATCTTCCAGAGTATTATAATCACTGCCGAATTCTAAAAGCAAGGCGCGAGGGTGAAATTCCTGATTATATGTCCCGGCCTTTGTTATAACACCCTTTATCAGTCCCGGGTACATCTTTTCTCCCTGCCGATACAGCTTTTCCGCAAAATTAAGGTTTTGCTTCCAGTTAGGGTGTGGTTTACGCTCATTAGTACCTACGACAATAAGAATCCGTGCACTTTTTTTCCCTTTTACATTTATGGTAGCAGCCTTTCCCTCTCCCGGTATACTATCCCTATGAATATCAAACAATCCCAGAATATTTTTATTAGCTCCAACTATTTTACTGACTGTTGTACGTGAATTAGTATAACTTTTATTGTAATCAGGATAATCATGAATGGTATCAACAAATTGAGCCTGTAAACCCTTATCATTTAAAGAGCTTTCAACGCTTGCAGCAACTTGATTTATAAGCCCTCTTTTTCCGTCCAGGCGGGCCTTTCCGCTGTTTGGGGTATAACTTTCGGCACTATGTGTACAATACAAGAAAATCTGGCTCTTTTGAAAACGGGCCAGAGTTTCGCTGTCCAGTTGAGCTGATGTGCCGTTATTCTCCTCCCCGGAAATCGGCGGAGCTGCATCTTCCTCCGGATCGACTACTGTTGGCTCTTGATTTCGATTTGCAAAAGCCAGCGCCTGGATGTGGGATCCAATAATATTTTCCGGTATAGTACTTTCATAATATTCATCCTCTAAAATATTATCCGGAATGATATTCGATCCCGCGAGGAGTATATTATTTTCCTGAAATAAAATTTCAGCCTGCCTTTCGTTGATCTGCAATCCCGAAAACGGAAGAAGTATGCGATCTAAACTAAAAAGTTGTATACCTTCAGTATATTTACGGTTTATATCCATACTAAGTCCAGCAATGACAATTAACAGAAATATTTGAATAAACAGAATACCTTTTAAAAATGTAAAGAAATTATGGCCTTTCACTTCCATCACCTCGTCCCCCATTGCTGATAAATTTTATGGCAAACCGATCTAAAATAGAACTATAATAGGACAAGGTTAATATTGAGTCTTAATAGTTTATCTCCAAACAAAAAAAGCTATCCTTTGCATTGCAATTTATATTTCAAGATGATATAGTATTTCTGTTAGCTTTAAATTCCCAAGGAGGTGAAAGTGTGGCAAAGAGTAAAACTCCTGCCAAAAGAGCCAGGAATGCTGAAAAAAGCAGAATCCGGAACAAGGCTTATAAAAGCAGTCTAAAGACCAGCATTAAAACTTATGAAGCTTCTTTAACAGAAGACAATATGGATGCAGCCAGGGAAAAATTGTTACAAGTAACCTCCCTGATTGATAAAAGCGTATCCAAAGGCATAATGCATAAGAATACTGCAGCTCGTAGGAAATCCAACCTGAGCAAAAAGTTCAATAACATAGCACAGTAATCAAAAACCCTGTCTAGCAAAGACGGGGTTTTTTGGAGGCCACTGAAAAAGTCCCATAAATAATTTGTATTAAAAGAGCTGGAATTACCGTATTTCACGATGATTCCAGCTCTTTTTTTGATATAATTAAGGTAATAAATTAAGTAGGTGATTAAATGTTAAAA